>Ga0187875_10000254_pt1 | contig 48723 bp, 35 predicted proteins | sample June2016WEW_17_1_2_FD_132978 | JGI IMG/M metagenome (GOLD analysis project Ga0187875, IMG submission 132978) | Peatland microbial communities from SPRUCE experiment site at the Marcell Experimental Forest, Minnesota, USA - June2016WEW_17_10 | ecosystem: Environmental > Terrestrial > Soil >...
ACGATCTCGTTGCGAGCCAAAGGCAGCCAACAGACGCGGCGCCAGCACTGCACCCGCTCCCGGCAGCGACTCGAAGATGAAAAAATCGGGATGCACCACGGTCGCTTCCTCAATCTTCCCGTCGAGCTCCGCAATGCCCTCAAGTAAACTGCGCATCAGTTGCACAATCACTTTCACCTCTGTACTCTTGGCCTCCGTGCGACTGTGCCCAGTTTTGTGCCCACCACCAAACCCTACCGAGTGTGATGGAGTGTCGCGGGATCGCTGGAAAGCCTTGCTGGATAAGGTATCTGTAGCATTTCGTCACTCTCCGTAGCACTCCGTGTAAGTTGTTGAATCTTCGTGCCCCCATTACTTGGGCGCAGGGGGTCCGCGGTTCAAATCCGCGCGCCCCGACCAATTCTGCCCTGGTATTTTATTTTCTCTTCCTTGGCACTTCAGGGGACAATTACTGCAGCGCCGTCAATGGCGTCGTTCCTGACAGCGACGAGTGCTTCATTGGCTCGCTCCAGGGAAAATACCGTCACCTTTGGCTGCAAGTGAATATCAGCGGCGATCTGGAGGAACTCCCGAGCGTCGAATCGAGTCATGTTGGCGACGCTCCGGATTTGGCGCTCGCCCCAGAGAAGCCGGTCATAATCGAATTCGGGAATGCGGTCGAGATGGATAGCGTTGATTGCGACCACTCCCCCTTTACGCAAGCTGGCGAGTGCTGCGATCACCACATCACCGCTGGGGGCGAAAGTCACCGCGCGGTCGAGTTCGACCGGCGGCTTGTCAGTTTCACTGCCTACCCACTTGGCGCCCAGGGATTCAGCCAACGCGCGGTGCGTAGCGCCGCGCGTCGAGACATAAACGTCGCAGTCCCAGGAGCGCAGAACGGCGATCGCCAGATGCGCGGACGCGCCAAAGCCAAAAAGTCCCACGCGATCCCCGGGTTCAACGCCAGCCACTCGCAGGCTGCGGAAGCCAATGATGCCGGCGCAGAGAAGAGGAGCTGCGTGCAGGTCGTCGAGTTCTGGCGGAAGCTTAAACACAAAGTCGTTGCGCGCCGCGACATACTCCGCGTAACCGCCATCGACGGTGTATCCGGTAAAGACCGGCGAGTCGCATAGGTTTTCGAGTTGGCGGCGACAGTAGGGACAAACTCCATCCACACCGCCCATCCAGGAAACGCCGACGCGCGTGCCGAGCGGCAACTCGGGAGTAGCTCCATCGACAACATCCCCTACGATTTGATGGCCAGGGATGAGAGATTGCTTTCGAGGCGGCAAGTCGCCTTCCACGATGTGGAGATCCGTACGGCAGACCCCGCAGGCGCGAACCCGAAGGAGAAGCTGACCAGTTGCGGGATCAGGCTGGGGAAGCTCCTCAATGTGAAGAGGCGGTTTCGATGCTCGGAAGACGGCGGCCTTCAATGGTTTGACCCCAGGCTTTGACGCGACGTGATCGCTGCGAACCATCACAGCATACCGCCTGTGCTCCATCGCGCTCAATGCTTCTTATGTCTTATGTGGAGTTACGCGGCTCGGGAAGCGTGGGCGGTCACGCCAACCATTTTTCTGGCTCGCGGAGTGCTTCGACCAAATCGTTCAAGAACATCGCGGCGTGAGCGCCGTCGGCAACTCGGTGGTCGCAGGAAAGAGTCAGGGTCATCATGGGACGGACGGCGGGCTGCCGTTCGATTGCGACCACACGTTCAGCGATGCTGCCAACGGCGAGAATGGCGGCTTGCGGCGGAGTAATAATCGCGCTGAACTGGTCCACATGATACCTGCCAAGATTGCTGATGGTAAAGGTGGCGTCGGCAATATCGGAGGGACGCAGCTTCCCGGCTCGCGCGCGCTCGGCCACGTCGCGACGCCGATTGGCGATCTCCGCGAGAGTCGCGGTTTGCGCATGCGGGATAACCCCGGCGACCACACCGTCGTTCACCGCGATCGCTACGCCCATGTTCACGTCGTCATGAAGCCGGATGCCTTCCGCGGTCCAGCTGGCATTCAGGCGCGGATGCTTGAGCAGCGCGCGTGAGGTAAGGGCTAGGAGCAAGTCGGTGTGCGTGATGCGGATTTCGTGGATCTTCTCGATCGCGTCAGCGATCTTTCCTCGATATTCGTTGAGCGCGCTGGCTTCGACTTCGCGCGTAACGAAGAAGTGCGGCACAGTGGTCCAGCTCTGCGTGGTGCGCTCGGCCATCAAACGGCCGAGAGTGCTCGGGACTTCGAGGTTGGCCACTTTCGTCGTGGGTGAAGAGGCGCTTGAGGCACGCGTCGCCGACGCCACTTGCACATCGGAAGCAAGAATTTCACCACCCGCCCCAGAGCCCCGCAGTGTTGCAATATCCACGCCCAATTCTTTCGCGAGACGGCGTGCCTTGGGAGAAATCCTCGCACTCTGAACTGAAGATGTTTCGCCAGCGCTGGCGGCAACGGAAGCGGCGTGGGATTCCGTCCCGGCCGGTGAATGCGCCCGTGCCGTCGGGGCAGCGGTTGCGGATGCTCTTTCGATGGGAGGGTTCTCGCCCGGCGCGACGATCCATGCGATGGTTTGTCCCACCGGGATGTCGGCTCCAAGCTGCGCGGAGATCGCAGCAAGTATGCCATCGGCGGGCGCTTCTACTTCCATCACAGCTTTATCGGTTTCAATCTCGAGGAGCGGCTCACCCTTGATGACGCAGTCACCCTCGTTCTTGCGCCAGGCAATAAGCTTGCCGGTTTCCTGCGCCATCTCGAGGGCGGGCATAACAACGCTGAAGGCCATAGTGATTAATGGGGGAAGGCTTGCACGATGGCCTTCAGTCCGAAACTCCCACCCGCTCGGTTTTTGCACTGGCCTCGATCATGTCTAGCACGCGGGCGCTGGGCGCAGCTTCGGTTTCGCGGACAGTGGGTAGCGGCCCATCGACCGTGAAGTAATGCGCGCCCGCCACCAAAAGTTGTTCGGCGGGAAATCGGGTGATCACTTCGTGTCCCGTGGGCGTGACTACGATTTCTTCTTCAATACGCGCCGCACTCCAGCCATCGGTGGACGGCCAGAAGGTTTCGAGCGCGAATACCATGCCGGGCTCGATGGTGACGGGATGTTCGAAGGAAACCAGACGGCTGATCACCGGCTTCTCCCAGATGGCGAGTCCGATGCCATGTCCGTATTGCAGCGCGAACGCGGCTTCCTCGTTCGCGAATCCAAAATCTTGCGCCTTCGGCCACACAGCGGCAATCTCTGCCGTAGTACGTCCCGGACGCACCAACTCGATGGCCGCATCGAGATAGTCGCGGCATCGCTTGTAGGCATCGACCATGGCGTGCGAAGCGCAGCCGACGGTGAAGCAGCGGTAGTAGCAGGTGCGGTATCCCATGTAGGAATGCAAAATGTCGTAGTAGACGGGATCGCCGGGCCGCAGCACGCGATCGGAAAACACGTGGGGATGCGGATTGCAGCGTTCGCCTGAAATCGCGTTCACCGCTTCTACGTATTCGGAACCAAGATCGTAGAGAACCTTGCTGACCAGACCGACCGCTTCGTTTTCGCGCAGTCCGGGCTTCATGGCGCGGTAGAGTTCGTCGTAGGCGGCATCGACCATCATGGCCGACGTGTTGAGCAGCGAGATTTCGTCCTGCGTCTTGATGACGCGGGCATTGGACAGGAGCTGCTGGCCGTCGACCACGGTGATACCTTCGCGTTCGAGCGCGAACAGAACCGGCAGCTCGATGATATCGATTCCAACCGGTTCTTTGTGGAGACCGCGCATCTCCAGTTCAATGCGAATTTTCTGGGCGACATCTTCGGCCCGACCCATCTCCGGCGTCATAGCGCCGCGCAGCATCGAGATTCCGGGGCGCGAGCGCTCGCCGAGCCAAGGGCAATGCAATTGATGATGCCTCGCGGCAGAGCCGAAGTCCCACAGAATGGGCTCGTCGTTCTGCGGCAGCAGAGTAAAACGGTTGGCCTTGTCCTGGGCCCAAGTGCCAATATGTGTCGCGGTCAGGTAGCGCACATTGTTCATGTCGAAGCAGAGCAGTGCGCCCATCTCGGACTTCGCCAGTAGCGCTTTAGCCTTAGCCAGACGCTCGCGTCGCAAGCGGTCGAAGTCGATCCGGTTTTCCCAGTCGACCGCCATGGTCCCATGAGTTTTTAATGCCATGACAAATCTCCTGCGGTAGAGACGTCCGCTTCGAACGTCTCTCTCGCCATTATTCGAGGCGCTTTAGACGTAGCCAGCTACGTCTCTACGAATCTTTTCAATTCTTCCCGCACAACCGTATTGCTGCATCGAATACCGTTTGCTCCGTCGGTACGGTTACATCTTCCAGCGGCGGAGAGAACGGAATTGGTACGTGCATCGCCCCCATCCGCTTCACGGGTGCATCCAGATCGTAGAATGCGCCTTCGGCGATCACGGCCGCAAGCTCCGCCGTGACACCGTAGCGACCGTAGCCCTCGTCGAGCACAATCACACGCGAGGTCTTTTTTGCCGAATCGATCAGCGTTTTTTCATCCAGCGGCCACGTGGTTCGGGGATCGATGACCTCTGCGCTGACGCCTTCCTTTTCCAGCCGGATGGCCGCGCCCAGAGCGATTTGAACCATGCTGCTGGTAGCCACCAGCGTGATGTCATCCCCCCCACGCTTCACATCGGCTACGCCCAGCGGAATCGTGTAGTCATCTTCTGGAACCGGGCCCTTTAGCTTGTACATCATTTTGTCTTCGAAGAAGACGACGGGATTCTCATCCCGGATCGCAGTCTTGAGCAGGCCCTTCGCGTCGTAGGGGGTCGAAGGCAAAACGACCTTCAATCCCGGCACATGGCTGAACCAGGCGTGTAGAGATTGCGAGTGCTGTGCGGCTGAGCGCCGTGTGGCGCCGAGAGTGGTGCGCATCACCATCGGAACTCTCCAGTGGCCGCCCGACATGTAATGAGCTTTCGCCGCCTGGTTCACCATCTGGTCCATGGTCAAGGTGATGAAGTCTCCGAACATGATGTCGACCACGGGACGCAGGCCGGTCATGGCTGCGCCTACCGCGACTCCGGTGAATCCAGCTTCGGAAATGGGCGTGTCGACGACGCGCTTCGCGCCGAATTCCTCCACTAATCCAGAGAGAACTTTGAAGGGCGTGCCGGCCTCGGCGACATCTTCGCCGATAACGCAAACTCGCGAATCACGGCGCATTTCCTCGGCCAGCGCTTCGCGCACGGCCTGGGCAAATGTGAGTTCGCGCTCAGGCATAGACGTGCTTCTCCACTTCGTCCACGCTGGGATAGGGCGCGGCAATCGCAAACTTCACCGCCGCCTCCATGATGGCGCGAACTTCATCGCGAATGCGGTCGAAATACGCCGCGTCCGCATGGCCCCGGTCCATCAACCAATTCGCCAATCCGAGAATGGGGTCGCGGTCCGTCTTCCAAAGGTGCTCTTCCTGCTTCGACCGGTAGTATTCGCGATTAATGTCGCCGACATGATGCCCGCCGTAACGGTAAGTATCGCACTGCAGAAATGCGGGCCCGTCGCCGTGGCGTGCCCGCTCCACCAGGCGGGTCGCGACTTCATTCACTGCCCGAACGTCTTGACCGTCGACAGTCGCAGCCTCAAGGCCAAACGCAGTCGCTCTTCCCAGAATGGTGCCGGCGGTAGTTTCCTGGTAATGGGTGTACTCGTTATACAGATTATTTTCGCAAACGTAGATCACGGGCAGCTTCCATAATTGCGCCAGGTTCATCACTTCGTAAAGCGACCCTTGCCCGAGAGCGCCTTCTCCGAAGAAGCAGACTGCAACCCGGTCGGTGCCCAGAGTCTTAGCTGAAAATGCCGCGCCCGTTGCGATGCCCACGCTGCCACCGACGATTGCGTTCGCCCCGAGATTGCCCGTGGCGGGATCGGCGATATGCATCGATCCGCCCTTGCCGCGGCAGTAGCCGGCTTCCTTGCCCAGCAACTCGGCGAACATGCGATCCGGCGAAGCTCCCTTGGCGAGGCAATGACCGTGGCCACGATGCGTACTGGTGATGTAATCGTCCACCCGCAGGGCTTCGCAGATCCCCACCGCCACGCCTTCTTCGCCACTGTACAAGTGCGCCAACCCCGGCATGAGTGCGCGCGTGTAGACCTCGTTCACCTGTTCTTCAAACAGACGGATGCTGACCATCTGGCGGTAGGCATGCAGCCACTTCTCTTTTTCCGTCTCCGCGGAGGGGTCGCGGCCTGCATGGTGCTTGGAGGTAGCCGTCGTCATGCTTTCTTACCTCCCTGTGTGACCGCAGTGGTCACTCCCGACATAACGGCGAGAACGTCAAACATGCAGGCGAAATCGTATTTCGTCCAGCCCATGCCACGCGCTGCCGTCAAGATTTCATTGCTCACTGCGGTTGCCGGAAGCGGCACCTCGAGCTGACGGCCTAACTCCATCGCCAGGACCATATCCTTCTGCATCATGTTGACGTCGAACCAGGCTTCTTCCGGCTGTTTCAGCACGAACGGCCCGCGGTATTGGATCATGGGCGACGCAACGGCGCTGTGGGTAAGAACATCTACTGCGGTTTCGCGCGCGATGCCGCTCTTCTCGGCGAGTAAGACCCCTTCGGAGAACGCGAGCATCTGCACGGCCAGACTCAGGTTGATGGCGATCTTCATGGACAGCGCTAAACCATTGTCGCCAACATAAGTGACCTTGGGTCCGATATCGAGCAACAGCGGTTTAACCTTTTCGAAGGTTTCGCGGCGTCCGCCGACCATCACCGAGAGCTTCCCTTCCTGCAGGGTGATCACACTGCCGGAAACCGGGGAGTCGACCATGTCCGCGCCTGTTTCGCGCACCTTTGCGGCCAATGCGCGGCTCACGCTGGGACTTACGGTGCTCATGTCGATAAAAATCTTGCCCGCGCTCAACCCGGCCAAAAGCCCGTTGGCGCCTTCGGCGACGGCCTGAATGGCTGCGGAGTTCGTAACCATCGCAAAGGTGAAATCGGAAGCGCTCGCGACGGCGCGTGGCGAGTCGGCCCACTGCATCCCTTTTTCCACCAGCCACTGGACCTTGGCGCGCGTGCGGTTATAACCGGTCACGCTGTGCCCCTTGCTGAGCAAGCGGTTGACCATCTGGCTGCCCATAACACCCAGACCGACAAACCCGAGTTTCGCCATGCGCTCCGAACCTCCGAAGTCTATTGCCACCGCTATCCGAACTTAACCCTGCCTGCGAAATGATTATGGAATGAGTGACGGCTTAACTAGGCGGCGCATGTTTTCTGCGTGGCGATATAGAAACACCGTTGGGAGCTTTGGAATCCTCCCGCACTTGCTCGAGATGAGCGCGCATGGCAGCACGCGCCATCTCCGAGTCGCGCTGCTCCATCGCGGCCAGAATGCGTTTGTGATGAACCTGCCCGCGCTGCGGACCTCCCTCGACGTTGAAGATTCTGATCCGTTGCTCGCGCAACAATCCGACAATGGAGTCGATCAGCGAAAGTATCAGCGGATTCGCGACGGCCTCCGCCAACGCCAAATGAAAATCCAAATCCGCTTCGATGTAGGCTTCCGGATCTTTTTGAGAGCGCTCCATGACTTCGACGGCCTCGCGCATGGTCGCGATATCTTCTTCCGTGGCACGAACGGCGGCCAGGGCAGCGATGCCTGGCTCAAGAATGAGTCGCAGCTCCGCCAGGTGTGGTGAGCCTTCCGGCTGCCCAAGTTTAATCATCAGGTCGAATGACTGGCGTGCCGCTTGCGAGGTTCCATCGGTAATGAACGTTCCACGACCAGAATACGCTTCGACCAGACCTTTTTCGCGGAGCGTCTTGACCGCCTCGCGCACGGCGGTGCGGCTGACACCGAGTTGCTGCGCCAGCTCCCGTTCGGCAGGAAGCTGATCGCCAGGTTTGAGCGTGCCCTTCAGCACTGAATCCTCGATTTGCTGCACGATTTGCTCATACAGCCGAGAAGTTCGGACAACCTTGTACACAGGGGCTTCTCCCGGGCGAACCAGTTGGGGGGAACTGGCGTTGGTCCGGCTACTATACCGCAGGTCCGGGGAGTTGGGCATCGTTTCTGAATGGATTGGCGAACTCTGGATCATGGATGGTATTTAGGTATGGTGGTATGACCTAGCACCTTACCATCAAGGACAGCGAGAAAGCAAGAGCAAAAAATCGCTTGAATTGTGGAACTTCTCTAGAAATTCTGGCGCAAGGGCCTCCCTTCCGAATCGCTGAGGATCGGCGAATTCTCTTGACTTCGTCCGGAAGGCGATGGTATGGCTGTCGGACCAGATTTACGGAGGGCCTCCATGACATCCCGATGCACCGCCATGTCCGCGGGTCACATCGCGTCAAATATCTGCTGCCTGCTCGTCACCTTCTTCGTGATTGCGTCCTTCTGTGTGCCCAGTCTCGCGCAGTCCACGGCTGGCCGCATTCTGGGAACTGTCACAGACCAGAGCACCGCAGCCGTGAGGGGGGCATCTGTGGCGATCACCGACCTCAATCGCGGCACTTCGCGGACACTCGCCACGGACGAAGCCGGAGCCTACGTCGCCGCCGACCTGACTCCCGGAAGCTACAAGATTCATGTGGAAGCCAAGGGCTTTAAATCCGCAGAGCGGCCGAATGTTGCAATTGAAGTCGCTACCGATGTCCGAGCTGATTTCGTCTTGCAGCCTGGTCAAGTATCGGAGACCGTAATCGTCCAGGCGGAAGTGCCGCTCGTCAACACCACCTCCTCCACGCTCGGGGGTACGCTGAGCAATCAGGAAATCAACGACCTTCCGCTGAATGGGCGCAATTACGAAAATTTGCTGCAGCTGCGCCCCGGCGTGATGCGTTATCCCGGCGGAGGATTTTCAACCACCAGCACCGACGGATTGCGTGCGGAAGACAATGCCTACTTCATTGAAGGACTATTCAACAGCGAGCCTTTTTCCGGACAAGGCATCATCAATGGCGCTGGCATTGCAGGAGATTCCGCAACCATCCTGCCGATCGACGCAATTCAGGAATTCAACGTCCAAGAAAATCCGCCGGCAGAGTATGGATGGAAGCCGGGAGCGGTCATTAATGTGGGATTGAAATCGGGAACAAATTCGCTGCATGGCACGGCCTTCGCCTTCGGCCGTGACGGAGCCATGGACGCGCGTAATTATTTCAACGATGCTCCCGCACCCAAAAATCCCCGCACGCTGGAGCAGTTTGGCGGCAGCGCAGGTGGCGCGATTATCAAGGACAAAGTTTTTTTCTTCGGCGCCTATGAAGGCCAGCGCTACAATGTCGGAAATTCCTATAGCGTCAGCACTCCCACAACTGTGGGCCTACCGACACCGGCAACCCCGACCTGCACCTCGGTGGCGGGCGACTGTGCCAATAGCATTCCGAACGCGATTGCCGACCTGGTGGCAAATGGCATCCCGATCAGCCATGCCAGCCAGTTGATCTCGGGTTGTACTGTGTCAGGCGCCACGGTGACTTGCAACGGATCTGGATTTCCCCTCAACAATACGCAATCGATCAACCTCGTGCAGGGATTTCCCAACAACGTTGGCGTCGACAACGTGATTGGAAAAGTGGATTACAACATCAATCAACGCAGCAGCATGAGCGCTATGTATTTTTTCGGCAACAACTCCGGAACGGTGGAAGATTTTCCTGAGTTGCAAGCCAAATGGCAGTCCGACATCCACACGCGTGCCCAGGTGGTCGGAGGAGACTGGATTTGGATTCCGAATGCGCAATGGGTGAACGAAGCCAGAGCCGGGTACAACCGACTCTACCAACCTACCTTGCCGGGTGATCTGAACACACCCGCGTCAGCCTATGGTCTGGACACTGGCGTGAGTGGACCCTTCACCGGAGGCTTGCCGCGCATCGGCTTCGCCGGAGCCTTCGTGCCGGGGCTCGGTGGTTTCAAGTGGCCAAAGTTTCAGGGGCCGGACTCGATCACCCAGTTTATCGACCACGTTTCCTACACCGTGGGAAAACATTCTCTTAAGTTCGGCGGCGAACTTCACCGGAATGACGTCAACGGCGGCGCTTTCGGCAACGCCCGAGGCAGCATCACTTTCCTGGGTGGCGTTGCCCTCGCCAATTCCACCGCGTTAGAAGATTTTTTTGCGGGCGATCCATTCAAGGCATCGGTGCAAGCTGGCGATCCGAATCGGCAGATTCACAACTGGGCCTACGGATTATTTGTTCAAGACGACTGGCGCGCCACGAGAAACCTAACGCTTAACGCCGGCCTGCGCTATGAGTTTAGTTCGGTAATCAAAGAAGCTCACAACCTTCTGGGAAATTTCGATCCTAATTCGTCGATGGGATTGATTCAGGCTGGAATGAACGGCGTCAGCGGTCCTTACAACCCTGATCACACGAACTTTGCTCCACGCCTGGGTTTTGCGTGGGACGTAACCGGTAAAGGAAACACGGTAGTGAGAGCGGGGGCCGGCCTGGTGTATGAAACCATCAATTGGGAGGCGTTGCTCGCCTTCAACAACGCTTTTGGACTGTCCAACGTTCCCACGGGAGCGATCATCGATGCGGCGGGCGACACCGCGGGAGGAACGATCACAGCCAGCAACCTGGCCATCCCGCCCGTACTGCCTCAGTGGGACAGCGGTGTACCTCTGTATGGAAGCAATGTTAGTACGACTGCGCCCAATTGCTTTTTGAATCCCTGCCCCATCATGAGCGTGGCGCGCAACCTCACCACACCCTACGTCTGGAACTGGACTTTGGGCGTGCAGCACGCCTTCTCGCCGAATCTATCCTTGGAAGTTGCGTACGTGGGAAATCGCGGATCCAATCTGACGGGCATTCGGGATATCAACCAGCCGCCGGTAGGATCGGGCTGGCCTGCGGCGGCTATTACCGCTTGTATCAACTCCGGATATACGGACCCCGTCAATTGTGCACCCAACAATGCAACCGAGGCGGCTGCGGAGCCCTACGCGAACAAGTTCCCTTACCTCAGCAACATCTTCCAGATGGCCAACGTCTACCGATCGAACTACGACGGATTGCAGGTGACGTTGAACTCGCGAAACTTTCATGGCCTGAGCATGGTGGCGGGTTACACGTTCTCCCACGCGCTCGATGATGTGGGCGCGAATTGGGACTTCGGCTATGGGGCAGGGCTGCCCGAGGATTCTTCCCAGGTGGGACGCGAATACGCGAACAGCGATTTCGATATTCGACAGCGCTTTACCCTTTCGCTCACTTATGCCATCCCCGGACGGAGCGGCTTCGGGCAAATGCTGGAAGGCTGGGAACTGAATTCCATCCTGACCCTGGAGACTTCACAACCTTGGGGACCGATTGATCTGGGAACCGACGCCAGCGGCGTCGGTCCGCTGCCTGTCAGTCCGCCGGCCAACGAGCCAATTCGTTGGAGCTTCTTTGGCAAGCCGTCCGACTTTAAGTCAGCTCCGAATCCGATACCGTATTTTCCTGGAGCCACCAACTCAAGTTGCGCCGACCAGGCCCTGGCTGTGGACGGAGGAACGGCAGGAGCAGCAACGGCCTCACTCAATCTGTTCGGCTGCTATGCGCAAGGCAACTCCATCATGATTCCGCCGCCGCTCGGTCAGTTTGGCAACATGTCGCGGAACCTGTTCCCCGACTCCGGCTTCCGGAACTTCGATCTCTCGGTTGCCAAGAATTGGCATTTCGGCGAACGACTCCGAGCACAGTTCCGGGCCGAGTTCTTTAACGTTTTAAACCATCCTAACTTCGCAAATCCTTATGGCGGACAGAACGGGTTCGGCTTGAATGACCCCTCGGCTCGCCCATTCGGCTGTGGGTGCGCCACGCCCGACGTTGCCGCGGCTAACCCGGTCATCGGTTCCGGTGGCAGCCGTGCCGTGCAACTTGGGTTGAAATTCATTTTTTAGCGAATCGTTAACTTACGGTGCCAGAAAGCCGGACGCAGTTCCGTCCGGCATTTTTTCCTGGGATGCGTCGGCGCAAGCTTTGAAGGGGCCTCCGTTATGACCATACGAAATCGGTTTCATTGCGCAGCTTTGCTGATGGCATTTTTTGCAATCTTTTCTGCTCGTGGTCTAACGCAGCCGGAGCCGGGTCGCGAACGTACCCTCGATGAGATCAGAATCGAAGCGATTCGTCGGGCCGAGGTGGGCCAGTATCCGCTGATCGGGCTCGATCCTGCTGATGTGAAGGAAGCGTTCGAGAGCATCCACTCCAGCGACAAGGATGAATGGGCCGCGGGATTCATGCGCGTGGCCGATCGCTACTTCAAAAAAGCTAAGTCTCTGGATGAGTCGGATCCGGCGAACGCGAATGCCGATTACATCCGTGCGTGGCGCCTCTACTCGTTTGGACGATGGCCGATCCCCGCGTCTGCTGGGAAGCAGCGATCGTATGAGAGAGCAATCGAAGCATTCCTGGCGCACGCGCGCTTCATGGATCCGCCGCTCGAGGTCGTGCACGTTCCCTTCGAAGGAAAAGAAGTCATCGGTTACCTACGGCTGCCGAAAAATGCGAAGGGTCCAGTACCTCTGGTGATTGCGGTCAATGGCCTCGACAGCCGCAAGGAAGATCTCGCCGAAAGCTTTGGCGCGATCCTTCCCTTTGGGATTGGGTATCTCGCGGTCGACGGACCGGGCACCGGGCAAAATCCAATCAAGGTGAGTGAGACTGCGGATCGCATGCTTTCAAAGGTGATCGACTACGCGCAGTCGCGGCCGGAAATCGACAAGAGCCGGCTTGCGATGCACGGCGTGAGTTGGGGTGCATACTGGGCGACGAAGATGGCGATCGTCGAGCGCGCACGGCTCCGCGGGTGCAGCGCGCAGTCTCCTCCGGTAGATAAGTTCTTCCAGAAGGATTTTCTGATGAACTCATTGCTGGGCAATCGCGAATATTTGTTCGATCAAGTTCCGGCTCTGATGAACATTCTGGAAGGCGTGCACACGCTCGATGAAATGGGTGACTCCTTGCCTAAGATGTCGCTCGTGCACCAGGGCCTTCTCGGCAAGCCGATGGCGCCCATGCTCATACTCGCGGGAGTTCTCGACACGCAGGTTCCTATCGACGATGAATATTTGTTGTTGAGCAAGGGCGACGTGCCCAAAGAAGCATGGATTAATCCACAGGGCGGACATTTGGGGCGGCAAGTTGGTGTGTGGCCAGATCCGCGGATTTTCAAGCAGGTGATTATTCCGTGGCTGGTCAAGACTCTGGAGGCTCCCGCGAATTGATGCCGCAAGGGTCGGCACACCATGTTGACTGCAATGGAAACGCCGACATCCCGCCTGCGCGATGGGGGTGCCCGAGCCCGTTGTGTCTCGGTGGCTGCGGGTCCGTGATCGCTCTCATCCCGATTCGGAACAGAAGCCCCTTTCGTAACCATCCTTCGTGCACATTTTCTGCTGCACTTTAACATTCGTGAAATATCCTATGGGTAACATCGATCCAGCATTTTGGCATGCAGGCAGGGAGGTCGGCCGTGGGTTCACCGCGCGTTTCAAAGTCGCTACCCTTGCAGGTGGCCGCAGTCTGCTTTCGCAGGCGGGCGACAACGGTAGAGTTCCTGCTGGTGAACACCAACGGCGGAAATAAGTGGACCTTTCCGAAGGGTTCGATCGATGCGCGGCTTTCGCACAGCCAGGCCGCGGAACGGGAAGCCGCCGAAGAAGCCGGCGCGCTAGGGACGATCGAACCCCGCCACTTTCACCTCTACCTACATTCGAAGGGAGTGTTCTGGCAGCCGGGCGGCGTGCAGGAGTTTGTGGTCAAAGCATTTTTGATGGAGATCCACGACTTGCGACGGGCGGATGAGCCGCTGCGGAATCCCACCTGGTTCAGCCCGGACGAAGCCAAACGGCGCTTGGCCAAGGGACGCGAAGTGAAGTACGGGCGCGAAATGGAGGCGGTGATTGATCGCGCGCTGGAGCGCATTCAATTTCATAGGGCCCCGGGGCTCGGTTATGCGAGCGGCCGCAATGGCCACGCCGTTGTGCAACCCTGATTCATCGCTGCTCGCGACTCTGTCGTCGAATGTGAGACGATGAATCCAGCCCCATGATTCAGCTTTCTGGCGCCGGAAAACGTTTCGGCCACAAACTTCTTTTTGAAAACACCGACTGGCTGATCACGCCGCGAGACCGCGTCGGACTGGTAGGCGCCAACGGCACCGGCAAATCCACGTTGATGAAGATTCTCGCCGGGCTGGACACTCTCGATTACGGATCGCTGATCGTTGCCAAAGGCACCACCGCCGGGTATCTGCCACAGGACGGTCTCTCGCTTTCCGGCCGCACGGTGTTTGCGGAATGCATGGCGGTGTTCACCGAGCTTCATGCCATGGAGCGGGAACTGGAAACCCTCACGCACCGCATCTCCGATCTCGATCCCACGAGTCCGGAGTATGCCGACGTCGCCGACCGCTATCACAGCCTGGAGCACGAATTCCGCACCCGTGACGGTTATTCGACGGAAGCCGAAGTGGGACGCGTTTTGATGGGCTTGGGATTTCGAAAAGAAGACTGGGAGCGGCCAACCGACGAATTCTCCGGCGGCTGGCAGATGCGGCTGGCGCTGGCCAAGCTGCTCCTGCAAAAACCGAACCTGCTGTTGCTGGACGAGCCGACCAACCATCTCGATCTGGAAGCGCGCAACTGGTTGGAAGAATATCTGCACAATTATCCGCACGCGTTCGTGCTCATTTCCCACGACCGTTATTTCCTCGACGTGACCGTGAACAAGATCGCGGAGATCTGGAACAAGCGCTTCTGGTTCTATACCGGCAATTACGACAAGTTCTTGACGCAGAAGACGCAGCGTAACGAGCAGTTGCAGGCCGCCTATCGTAACCAGCGCGACCGCATCGAGCAGCTCGAGGTATTCATCAACCGCTTTCGCTACCAGGCCACGAAAGCCAAGCAGGTTCAGAGTCGCATCAAGGAACTGGAAAAGATCGAGCGGATCGAGGTTCCGCCGGAAGAAAAGACGATTCACTTTTCGTTTCCGCAACCGAAACCGAGCGGCCGGATCGTGGCTGAGTTTGAAGGCGTCGCCAAGATTTACCCCGGGAAAAATTCCGCAACCGCCAACCGCGGCGAACAAGAAGTTTTCCGCGATGTGAACTTCATGATTGAGAAGGGCGACCGCATCGCGCTGGTCGGCATCAACGGAGCAGGCAAATCCACCCTGATCAAGCTGCTTGCGGGCGCGGAACTCCCCACCCAGGGCGAGTTTCGCCTCGGCCACAACGTGCAGGCCGACTACTTCGCGCAGGACCAATACAAAGAGCTCGACCCGGATGCGCGCATGATTGACGATCTCGGCGCCGCGTCCCCACGATCCACGCAGACGGAACTTCGCAGCCTGCTTGGCTGCTTTCTGTTTTCCGAAGACGACGTATTCAAGAAGATCGGAGTTCTTTCCGGGGGCGAGCGCGGCCGCTATGCATTGCTTCGGCTGCTTCTGCATCCGGCAAATTTTCTGCTGCTCGACGAACCCACAAACCATCTGGACCTCCGCGCGAAGGACGTCCTGCTGGATGCGCTTATGGATTACACCGGCACTGTCGTCTTCGTGTCGCACGACCGTTACTTCATCGACAAGTTGGCCACGCGAGTATTTGAAATCGGAGACGGCAGGGTCGAAGTCTATCCTGGCAACTACGAAGATTATTTGTGGCGTAAACAAGGAGGCAGCGCGAAGCAGGAGGAGACCATCCGGCACGAGCTGGAATCTGGAGAACTCGAGTCTGCCGACTCTGCCGAGCCTTCACCGTTCACGCCGGCAAACGGCAACCGTGCTGCGACCAAGGCTGCGCATGATGGGGCGAAGGCGAAGCGCTTGAATCCTATCAAGCGCAAGAAAATAGAAGATCGAATCTGTGAACTGGAAGCCGAGATCGGCCGCGCGGAGGACGCAATCGAGCAGTGCGAAACGGCGCTGCAGAATTTCGTCAGCGCCGAAGAGAGCCAGAATCAGAGGGAGGACCTCAACCGCCAAAAATCAGCACATGCGGCGTACCTTGCGGAGTGGGAGGAACTCAGCCAATCCCTGCAAGAGTCCGACTGAGCGCCCGCTCTGCCCACTCGTACACTCTCTTCCGTAATCTCGGAAGATTACTTAGCGGTGTGCGATAGTCAGGATGGCCAAAGGACACAAACCCTCCAAGAGGCCCAAGATCCCAGATCCACTGCATTGGACCGGCGCCGCCAGGGCGCGCCGCACGCAGAGAACTAAGGAAGGTCGCATGCTTCAGTCTTCAGATACTTCGTCGGGCGTGAAGTCGAGTTCGCCAGCCTCCAATCCTAACTCTTACAACCCGGTCAAAACCACCTCCGCGCCCGTTGAGCAGGCCACGATTGGGCGGTCTCTGGTGATCAAGGGCGAAATCACAGGCACGGAAGCGCTTTACATTGATGGCCGGATCGAAGGCAAAATCACGCTGACCGATAATCGCGTCACGATCGGACGCAACGGCACGGTACAAGCCGACATCAGCGCTCGCGAAGTGGTGGTGATGGGCAAAGTGACGGGCAACATAGAGTGCACCGACCGCGTGGATATCCGCAGTGAAGGCATCGTGAACGGTAATGTGACCACCGAACGCGTGAGCGTGGAAGACGGCGCGATCATGAAGGGCGGGATCGAAGTACGGAGCGGCCAACAAAAACAGAAGAACTCGGCGCAGCATCAACATAAGTCGGCGGAAGCGCCGAAGGTATCCGTCGCCGAGCCGCCGAAGCCTGTGGCAGCAACCGCGGGCGCATAAGAATCGGCAAGACTTTTTGGGTAAGAGAATGGGCACGCCGGCGCGTGCCCTTTTTCTTTATCCTGATGGCCGATTCAGGCAACCCTTTCGAGGTTGCTCCGGTCCTACTTCTTCTTGGGCTGAAAATCGAGCGCTGCCGAGTTCATGCAGTAGCGCAGTCCGGTTGGGGCAGGACCGTCTTCAAACACATGGCCTAGATGAGCACCGCAACTGGCGCAGCGAGCTTCGGTGCGCACCATGCCGTAGGCGCGATCTTTGTGTTCCTCGACCTTATCCTGTTCTGCCGGCTTGAAGAAACTTGGCCATCCCGTTCCGGATTCGAATTTGGTGGCCGAGTCGAATAACGGCTCTCCACAGCAGACGCAGTGATACATTCCCGCGTCCTTTGTTTTCCAGTACTTACCGGTGAAGGCCGGCTCGGTTCCCGCCTCGCGGGTCACGAAATATTGCTCCGGCGTGAGCTTCTGCTTCCAGTCCGACTCGGTTCTCGTGATCTTTTCCGTCATAAGTCTTTGTTCCTCAATATACTAGACAGGTATGGATGCCCGAGCGCTACTGCCAATTAGATGTTGATTGGCAGGAAAAGTGGCGGCCTTCGTTTTCCACAGCTCCAAGCTGTGCCATCTGACCTTGTCCGGAAGACGATTGACGGCTGAAATGATTGAAATGCCTGCGAGTCCCCGGCCCGGTGGCCCTTCCAGCGCGCCGGGCCTAATTCAGGTTTAGCCTCCGATTTCTTCCCCTATCCGGCGGTATTTGCCCCTGAAAAACAAGAGCGGCTCGCCCTCGCGGACCACAATCTCCTCGACTTCGGCAATGAAGATCGTGTGATCGCCGGCGTCCTGAGCCGACTTCAATCTGCATTCCAGATAGGCCAGAGCCCCATGCAGGATAGGAGTCCCTTGCGGCGTGCGGTCAAAGCCCGCGCCAGCTTCCGCTTCGGCCTGCTCCTGTACGCTGGCTGGCTGCGCGTAGTATTCAGAAATTACGCGCTGATTCTCCGCCAGAATATTGATCCCGAAGCGCTTTCTGGCATGCAGATGAGCATGAGTGCGGGCGCTGTGGTCCACGCATACCAGCAGCAATAAGGGATCCAGTGACACCGAAGCGAATGCGTTGGCGGTCATGCCATGAACTTCGCCATCCAAGTCCACCGTGATGATGGTCACCCCGGTGGCAAAGGCCCCCATCGCCCTTCGAAATTCGACCGGACTGAGACTCATGGCGTACTCGAAGTTAATCGTGGCGACTGCCTACATTATCATGCTGCCGCCTGCCCGAGCGGAGTCCCGGACGGCTGTCCCTGATGTATGATCCGATTCATCAGCAGCCCTGAATTCACCATGGTCACCCGAACTGCCATCCCCGCGTCTGGCCGAGCAAGGCGCTTATCGTGTGCAGCAGAACTTGCCGATCTTCGGCCTGGCTCGCCTATCTCGCGTGATCTGGCGCTGCGCCTGGTGTACTGCACGGATGCTGATCTTCCGGTCTTGCTGAACGCGGCGCGCTTGGCGAAGGAAAACTTTAAACCCGACGTCATCACTTATTCGCGCAAGGTTTTCCTTCCGCTGACGAACCTGTGCCGCGATTACTGCGGATACTGCACTTTCCGGCGCGATCCAGCGGATTCTGGTGCGCACACCATGACTCCGGAGGAAGTACTTGCGGTCGCCCGGGCGGGTGAAAAACTGGGGTGCACCGAGGCGCTTTTCAGCCTCGGCGACAAGCCGGAGTTGTCGTTCCATGAGATGCGCGAGACACTCCGCCATCTTGGATATAAGTCCACGCTGCACTATTTGGAAGCGATGTGTGAACGGGTGCTGCGCGAGACCAGCCTGTTGCCACACCCGAATCCTGGCTTGCTCAGTGCCGAATGGATCTCCCGCCTAGCCGCGGTCTCGCCAAGCATGGGACTCATGCTCGAAACTACCAGGGATGCCCTCCTTGCTCCCGGCGCGGCCCACGATAACGCTCCCGACAAAGTTCCCGCTCGGCGTTTGCGTACGCTCGAAGAAGCGGGAAAGCAACGAGTTCCTTTCACTACGGGCCTGCTGATCGGCATCGGCGAAACTGCCGAAGACCGGGTTGAGACCCTGCTGGCGATTCGCGAGTTGCACAACCGCTATGGCCACATTCAGGAAGTGATTGTGCAAAATTTCCGCGCCAAGCCAAACATCCCCATGGCTCGTGTGCCAGAGCCTGGACGGGGAGAGATGCTACGCGCCGTAGCGGTAGCCCGCTTGATAATGCCGGACGTGAACATTCAGGCGCCTCCGAACCTTAATGCGCCGTATTATGAGGATTTGCTGGACGCCGGCATCAATGATTGGGGAGGAATTTCGCCACTGACCCCGGACTACATCAATCCGGAGAAACCCTGGCCACACCTCGAGCAACTACGGCTGCGCACGGAAGGTAAGGGCTTTCAGCTACGGCAGCGCTTGCCCCTGTATCCGGAGTTTTTGCCAGCCGTCATGTCGAAGAGTGGACTGCTTGCTCAAAAACTTGAAGCGGCCCGTGATCAGGAAGGCCTTTCCCGAGAAAAGAGCGCCGCATGATCTGTGTGCTCACCGGCGGCACGGGCGGCGCAAAGTTTGTCGACGGCCTGCGGCAGGTGATTCCTCCGGAAGAAATCACTTTGATCGTCAATACCGGCGATGATTTGCTGTGGTGGGGACTTTACGTCTCTCCGGATATTGATTCCATCACTTACGTTCTCTCCGGACTTCTCAGCCGCGAACGTGGCTGGGGCGTGAAAGGCGATACTTTCCTTTGCCTGCAAGCGATGGGACAACTGGGCGAGCCCACGTGGTTCCATACTGGCGATCGCGACCTTGCGGCTCACCTGCTGCGCTCGCGACTACTGGCGGAGGGTAAAACCCTGTCCGAAGCCACTTCGACTATCTGCGCTAAGTTGGGCGTGAAAGCGCGCATTCTACCCATGAGCGATTCGCGAGTGGAGACTCGGGTGGATACGCCCGCCGGCGAATTGAGCTTCGAAGAGTACTTCGTGCAGCGCTGGTATCAAGACCCGGTGAATTCGGTGCGCTTCGCCGGAGCTTCCGATGCCGAACCCGCGCCGGGAGTGATCGATGCGATTCTCGGCGCCGATGTGGTGCTGCTCGCCCCCAGTAATCCCATCACCAGTATCGGACCAATCCTTGCGGTACCCGGAGTTCGCGATGCCCTCACCCGGGCTCGCGGCAAAGTCGCTGCCGTCAGCCCGATCGTGGGAAACGCCGCGGTCGCCGGACCCGCCGGCATACTGATGGCTGCCCAAGGGTTACCCTGCTCGGTTGCGGGTGTGGCCAAAGCTTATGAAGATTTTCTCGATCTGCTCATTTGCGATACGCGCGACGCCCGCGATGCGAATGCCCTTCGCGAGAGTGGTTTACAAGTTCAGTGTGCGAAAACGATTATGCGCTCCGCGGAAGAGGAGGCCGCACTCGCGAGAAGCGTTCTCTCCTTTACGGTAAGCGGATTGCTTAGGGGAGAAGCCGACTCTGGCGAGACAGCGGCCGGGGCTGCTGCCGATCAATCGTGATCCTTATTCCCGTCAAAAATCTGTCGTCGGCCAAGCAGCGGCTTGCCGCCGTGCTGGATCAGCCCGCCCGGACGGAATTGGCACGGGTCATGCTGCATGATGTTGTGGCCGCAATCGCTGCATGGCCGCAGCGGCCGGCGTGCGCACTGGTGACTGGCGATTCCTTCGCACTCGACCTGGCGCGGCAATACGATTTCGAAATTATCCCCGACCCTGCTAATCCCGGCGAGACCGGCGCCATTGAGATGGCCACGCGCCTCTGCGTCTCGCTCGGCATCGATAGCACGCTCGTAATCCCGGCAGATATTCCGCTGATTCAAGCGAGCGAACTTGCGAAGGTTCTCGAGCACGCTCCCGAGGAAGGTTCGGTGTTGGCGCCCGCCGCCGACGGGCGTGGAACCAACGCCGCCTTCCGGCGCCCTGCGGATCTGTTCCCGCTTCGCTTCGGCAACGACAGTTTCAAACCCCACCTTGCAACGGCGAAGGCCACGGGAAAACCTTGTGTCGTTCTGCAACTGCCATGCATTGCCGTTGATGTGGACAATCCTGAAGACCTGCAACAGATTCTCGCGCGGCCCGGCGAAACGCGCACCCAACGACTGCTGCGGCAGTGGGCTCGTGACGGAATCCTGTCCTCAGATGAGCCGGAGACGGCGTGAACAAGCCGCGCCGCATTGCTGGGAGAGCGGTTCGCCGTTTGGCCGAGAAGAGAATCGCAAACGGATCGCATCGTGAAGTTCGTCTCATTCCGATCCCTCTCTCCGACGAGATACAACCTGGCGATTCGTTGGCGGACAAATTTTTGCAATCGTTGCATCAAGACAGGCAGAGATTTGAAGCCGGCGATGTTTTGGTTGTCAAACACAAGATTGTTTCCAAGTGCGAAGGACGCTTGGTTGACCTAGCAACGGTTAAGCCTTCTTCCGAATCCACAGCGTGGGCAAAGAAGTATAAGCTCGATGCCCGCATCATCGAACTCGCGATGCGCGAGAGCCGTGCCGTCATCCGGCGGAAGAACGGCGTGCTCATCACAGAAACGCGGCACGGTTTCATCTGCGCCAACAGCGGCGTGGATGTCTCCAACGTCGATGGCGGAGGTTACGCCTTGCTCCTCCCCGCCGAACCTGACCGTTCCGCTCGCGAGCTACATCGCGAACTCAAAAAGCGCACCGGGCTCGCCATCCCGGTTCTGATCAGCGACACATTCGGGCGTCCCTGGCGCGAAGGCCTCGTCGATTTCTGCATCGGCATCGCCGGGATGCAAGCTCTGCACGATGATCGCGGGCGCCGCGATCCGCATGGCTACAGGTTGCAGGCGAGCCTGGAAGCCGTAGCCGACGAGTTCGCTGCCGCCGCCGGACTTGTATGCGGAAAACTCAACCGGATGCCCGCCTGCATCATCCGCGGATTCTCCTACAAACCGGGGAGGGGATGCGCCAACGATCTGCTTCGCCCCGCAGCCAACGACTTGTTTCGCTAAGGCCTCGCCAAACAGGACTCTCTGGTAGTAATTTGGAATTCGAACAGATTTGGAGGAACCGTGGCCCGCCGACTTTCGCCTTTGGAACTCGAACATTTTCCTTCGCTCGATTGGTACGGTCTCGCGCCCCAAGTGGCGCCTGGCGTTCGTTCTTCGCTGGAAAAAATTCTTGCAACGCAAGACGGCAACGCCATCTCGCAAGACGAAGCCTTCACACTCGCGCACTCCGAGGGGGATGATCTGCTGGGCCTGCTGGCAGCGGCAAATCTGTTGCGGGCGGAACTCTGCGGGAATCTGGTGACCTACGTCGTCAATCGGAACATCAACTTCACCAATATTTGTTTTGTGGGATGCAAATTCTGCGCCTTCAGCCGCGGCCCACGCGAGTCCGACACGTACTTCTTAAGTCCGGAACAAGTCGCCCAAAAAGCGACGGAAGCCTCACAACTGGGCGCCACCGAGGTTTGCATTCAAGGTGGACTGCCGCACGGCCTGCCGCCGTTTTACTATCGCGACATTCTGCGCGCGGTGAAGGGCGCAGTGCCCGGCATGCACATTCACGCCTTCTCGCCGATGGAAATCGTCTACGGCGTCGAACGAACTGGCATGCCGCTGGCCGACTACCTCTCGATGCTACGTGATCACGGCCTGGGCACGCTTCCCGGAACTGCCGCCGAAATTCTTGACGATGAAGTCCGGGCTATTCTATCGGCCAACAAGCTCACCACCGCACAGTGGATCGAGGTCATCCGCACTGCCCACCGCTGCGGCATTCGCTCCACCTCGACCATGATGTACGGACATACGGAAACACCGGAGCACTGGGTGCGGCAGATGCGGCTGCTGCGCAGTATTCAAGACGAGACCGGCGGATTTACCGAATTCGTTCCCCTGGGATTCGTTCATCAAAACACGCTGTTGTTTCATCAAGGACTGGCTCGCAGTGGACCCACACTTGGCGAGCATCTTAAAGTCCATGCTCTGGCGCGATTGTTGCTGGCTGGATCCATCAACAATCTTCAGGTTTCGTGGGTAAAGTTGAACCGGGGTCTTTCGCAGCTGTGTTTGCACGCCGGAGCCAACGACTACGGCGGCACGCTGATGGAGGAAAACATTTCGAGAGAAGCAGGAGCTACCGCTGGCCAATACACCAGTCCGCAAGCCTTTCAGTCTTTGATTCTGGAGACTGGCCGTATTCCTGCGGAGCGCAACACAACCTACACGCGCATCAACATTAAATTGCCCGTGGAAACGTTCCCCGCAGAAGAAATATTGGAGCCAGAATTTGCCTGATTCGCGTTCGATCGCCGTCCTGGGCGGAACCGGCCCCGCAGGCATGGGGCTCGCTCTGCGATGGGCGCGTGCAGGAGAAGCGGTCATCATCGGATCGCGGGAGGTGGGGCGTGCCCAAGAAACCGCAGACAAGATCCGGCAGAAAGCTGGAATTCAGGCATCCGTCTCTGGTATGGAGAATAGCGCCGCCTGCGCTGCCGCGGAGATTCTCGTGCTTACGGTCCCCTTCGAAGGCCAGGCTTCTTTACTGAAACAACTCAAGCTTGCGATCCGCGCTGGCAGCATTGTCATCGATGCCTCCGTCGCGCTCGCGGCGGGAGTTGGAGGACGAGCCTCGCGCACGCTCGGCGTCTGGCAAGGCTCGGCGGCACAACAAGCCGCTGAACTCGTTCCCAAAGGAGTGAACGTAGCCGCCGCATTTCACAATTTGTCCGCGGACCTGTTGAATGGAGACGAAGCGCTCGACTGCGACGTCATCGTCTGCAGCGACGATCCCAACGCGCTTCAACTCACGCGCGCGCTCGCCTCGAAACTTCCCGGCGTGCGCGCCCTCGACGGAGGCAAACTGGAGAACGCCCGCATCCTCGAGCAGATCACGGCGCTGCTCATCGGCCTGAACATCCGCCACAAAGGGCACGGCGGCATCCGCATCACCGGCCTGCCGCCGCAAGCGTACGAATAGAAATTTACTACGTGCAACCTAAGCGAATAAATACGCTGGAGGGAAAATAAAAGTCCCACCGGGGCTAAAGCCCGCGCTCTGACTTGGCCTCAGCGGCACGGCTGAGGCCGTGCCCTTTCAAAACCAAGCTTGACGACCAAGCTCGGAAGAACCTAGAACGAATATTTCAAAGAGAACTGAATCAGCCGCGGCGTGCCGACGGTTGACGTGATGGGTGCGGATCCTCCGCCAGTGCCAGCCACGATCGGTGACACGGAAGTCACCGCCGGAAGCGCGAATGACGGATGATTGAACAGGTTGAAGAAGTCCGTCCGGAAGCGCAATTCTTGCCGTTCTCCGAGCTTGACCGTTTTGCCGAGAGTGAAATCAACATTCTTCTGCGGTGGGCCAATAATGCAATTGCGCGGTGTGTTGCCGTAGACCGTCGCATCACTGCTGGTGCCATCGGAGAGAGTTGCGAGTGGATCGGGGGTGTAGGCCAGAGGATTCACCCAGTTGGACAACCGCGATTGAATGCTGCCCGAACTGGGAGCACTCGCACAACTGAAGCCCGAATTGAACGTAGCGGTCGAGGACGGAGTGCTGGCCAGAGCGTACGCAGTGCCTCCCGCCGGGTCATAGATTGTAAATGGCGCTCCCGATTGCAGGATCAGTACGCCACTCGCCTCCCATCCCCCCAGCGCCCCTTTGGTGAAGCCGCTCGCATTCGCGAAGAATGGCAGTTGATACACGGCGCTGGTCACGAAGCGCTGCCGCCGATCGAAGTCGGAGAGCCCACGCGAGGCAACCGCATCCGTCTGATTGTTGACGCGAGTAAGAAATGCCACGGAAGCAGTGGAAACGTCGTCAATGGATTTGGACCAGGTATAGGCACTTTGGAAGTACAGGCCCTTGCCGAAGCGGTGGGCTAAGGTGGCCTGCAGCGCGCTATAGTGCGAGTCGGAGTTGGCAGCGAATTCTTCGAAATCTCCGGGCGCGATACCGAGATAAGGCGCACGAGCCGAGGCGTTCTCCACGGTGGAATCCACGATCGTGCACGAGAGACCCTGGGCCTGCAGATTCGCGCAACCCGCCCCGGCAATGGTAACTGGAGCCTGTGGAGTAGCGAGCGCGGCTTGATCGGGATCGTAAGTGGAACGCAGACGAGTGCCTTTGGTACCGACGAAGCCAAGTTCCATGAACCAGTCTCGCCCTAGTTCGCGCTGAATCGTGAAGTTCCATTGCTGCGTGGTGCCCGCAACCCAATGCAGCGGCACCGCGAGTTGGATCAAGCTATTGACATTGCCACTGAAAGCTGGAGAGCAAGCCTGAGGAGTCGGAAATGAGCAGGGAGTAGCAAATCCCTGCAGTATGGCGGCCGTGGGCACGTAAGTCTGAGTTGGATTAGCGCCCAGTGCCGGGATGCCGTTTGGGAACGCCGCGCTGTGCGCGAACAGATTGGCCAGGCTGTTCGGTCCGGGGTCAAAACCCACGAGAAACGGGTAGGTCGGAGGAACGATGGCGAGGTTGTCTACGGCTCCCAGATCCTCGCGAACGCTGTAAATGCCATAGCCGCCGCGAATCGAGGTGGTGTGGTGGCCGCCGAGGTCATAGGCAAAAGCAATGCGCGGCTCCCAGACCGTAGCGTATTCGTTGCTGAGTCCAGCTGGATTGAGCGTTCCGGAGATACCCGAGAGACCGAATTTATCGATGCACTTAGGGTAGACGTAGGGCTGTCCGGTCGTGTTTGCCAGGTTGGGATCGGTGTTGCCGGTGTGGCAGAGCGTGTCGTAAGGCGCGCCCAGGAACTCGTTTCGGAAACCGAGATTCAAGGTGAGCGTCTTGCTGACGCGGTAATCATCCTGCGCAAACCACGAGTAGCCGGGGATGCGGTAATCGTGGTTGCCCAAGCCGCCGCCGCCTTCGCCCAGGAGCGGGGCACCCGCCATGAAGCTCTGGAAATCCGAGCCGAATCCGGTTGCACCGGAGATGAAGAAAATCAGCCCATTGTCGGCGATCGGCAAGCTGCGACGCATGGCAACGCGGTCAATCTCTCCCCCCCAGCGGAGTTGGTGCGGACCCCGGGTCCAGCTCACGGTGTCGACCCACGTGTAGTTATTGGAAAGCGCGGACTGCAATTGAGTCGGGTATGCCCCAAAGGCGAAACTGCCAAACTGAAACCGGTAGATGTTGGGGTCGCCGGCTTGCCCGTTTACACCAGTTGCAGTGGGCAGGTTGATGCCTACCTCGGCGTTGGTGATCGGCGGCTCGTTATTCAGCTTGTCGCTGATGATGTTTACGCCGAAGCGGAATTCGTTGATCAGATTATTGCTGAATAGATGCGTTTCGGTGATGCTGCCGAAGCGGCTATGCAGTGGAATGTCCAGGGGAAAGTTCAGGTTATTGGGGCCGGGCTGGCCTCCGGTCTGGATCCCGTAGGAATCAGCACCGAAGGGCTGGAAGGTATCGGAATTCGACCAGAAGAAGCGCTCGGACAGGCGGTCTTTCCCGCCGCGGAATTCACGATCCCAGTTCGCGGTGAACTGATTGTCCGTGAACTTGCCGGGATTGCTGATGACCACGGGTCCAGTGTTGAGTTGACCATTGGTAAAGCCCGGGGTGCCGGGTACGGTAGGGAAAAGGTAGCCGGCGCCATCCGAGCCCGGGCCGAACTGTGTTCCCTTGGCCTGGAGCAGAGCCAGCGCAACCGGGTCGATCGAGGTCGCCGTGACTCCGCCGCAATTCGCGCCGCAAAAAAAAGTCTTGAGCAACGTGGCCTCATCGCGCGAGCTGGGCAGGATGGGAACGTTCGGGCTATTGATAAAAGTTCCCGGCGAATCACCGCTGCGCTGCCGCGTGCCCTGAAGGTTGAAATAAAAGTATCCGAGCTTGGCCCCGGGTCCAATGGGGCCACCAATATCGCCACCAAAAATGTTCTGCTTGATGACTACCTTCCCCAGGAAGTAATCGTTCGCGTCGAGCACCGTGTTGCGGAAATACTCCCAAAGATCGCCATGGAGGCGGTTGGTGCCACTCTTGAGCGTGGCGTTGATATTGCCGCCGCCGTTGCGCCCCTGAGTAGCGTCATAGAGACTGGTGCTAACTTTGAATTCCTGGATCGCATCCGGGCTGGGCAAAGGTGTGTAGGTCAATTCGCCGAAAGCGTAATCGGCGACGGTGATGCCGTCGATCAGATAATTGTTGTTGTCTTCTCGGCCGCCGTTCACGTGCATGTAAACTGTGCCGCGGCCGAGTTGCGCGGCGCCATTCAAATCGGACGAAGCGCCTGCGGACAGCGTCAGCAACTGCTGAAAGTTTCGCGTCGCCAGCGGAAGATCGGTGATCGTCTGCGCACCCAGCGATTGGCCGGTGGTGGCATCCGTCGTATTCACTTGTTCCACCTGAGACTGCACTTCCACAAATTCCCTCACCGAGTTCACTTTCACGACCGCGGTCATGCGGGTCGTTTCCGTGATGCGCACCACCACCCCGGGGAACTTCGTGGCGGGAAATCCGGTCGCGTCCACTTCCACCGTGTATGTGCCTACGGGCAGCAGCGTGGCCGTGAACAAGCCGGATGCGTCGCTGGTCATCTGGCGAAGCACCTCCCCCGTGGCTTCACTCAAGATGCTTACCTTGGCATTCGCGATAACGGCTCCAGACGCGTCCTGGACCGCGCCACCGATGGCGCCCGTAGCTCCGCCTTGCGCAAACATCCTTGCCGTGAAAACCGCCGTGAATAGAACAACTGCGAGGAACGTACGGAAGGAACTCATCTTGCCTCCAATTGCGCGGTGGTCTGCGGCGCACTCGCCCACCGGAAACAGCACATCGATGAGCGAACGAAATGCGGTGAGATCGTATGCGGATATATCACGATCCTCCGCCGATGTTCAAGGAATACGTTTGGTTTTGGTGCGTCTCTATGAATCGCAGGAATGAAAATCTTGAATGGGGCCCGCGCGCCAAGCGATTTCACCTAGAAGGCGACGACACGCCCGGTGCTTCCGGAACCGTCCCGCAGTGCGCTCGAAAACAGCAACCTCGAATTCAGTCTTCCACCGCCTGCGCCGTCATCTCCGAGGGTTCCCCGCCGGCCACATTCTGGGCCACGATCAAGCGCCGCGCTTCTACGCGAATTTTCGGGAGTTGCAATCCGAACCAGCAGGCTCCCGCCACGGATGCCAGGCCCCCGATCCCCACCGTCAACTGAGCGCCGAGGCGGTCGGCAAGTGCGCCACCCAAAAGCGCACCGATCGGAGCCATCCCCATGAACATCATGGAATACACGGCCATCACTCGCCCGCGCAACGCGTCCGGCACCATCACCTGGATCAAGGTGTTTGAACTAGCCATCTGCAGCATGATGGTGTAACCCACCGGGAGGAGCAGGATTACTGAAACCCAGAAACTATGAGAGATCGAAAACACAATCAGACTTGCTCCAAATCCCGCGCTGCACCATGCCACCCAGCGTCCCAGGCCTCTTACGCCTTGGCGGAAGGCAAGAGTCAGCGCGCCCAGCAGAGCTCCCACGCCGGTAGCGCCCATCAGGACGCCAAGACCTCGGGCGCCGCCGTGCAGAATTTTGTCGGCGAAAATTGGCATCAGCACTACATACGGCATCCCCACCAGACTTACAATTCCGAGCAGCAGCAAAAGTGCGCGAATCGGCGCCGTCCGGTTCACGAAACGGAAACCCTCCAGCATGTTCTCCAGTGGCGATGCGGTCGACACCCGGGCGGGGCTTTGCACCCTCATCAACAGCAGACCAAGAAGCACGGCAATATAGCTGACGGCGTTGGCAAAAAAACACCATCCTTCCCCGATCTTCGCCACCAGAATTCCGGCAATCGCCGGCCCGATCACCCGTGCGCCGTTGAACATGGAAGAGTTCAGCGCGATGGCGTTCATCAGATCATCCCTACCGACCATATCCACCAGAAATGATTGCCGGCCCGGAATGTCGAACGCATTGACCACGCCCAGCAGGCCGGCCAGCACAAACACATGCCAGACTTGAACCCTGTGCAGCAGAGTAAGCACCGCCAGAGCGCAGGCCAGCAGCATCGACGCCACCTGGGTCGCAATGACAATGTGCCGGCGGTTGAAGCGGTCGGCTGTAATTCCGCCCAGGGGGGCGAACAAAAACACGGGGATCTGGCTCGAGAATCCCACCGATCCCAGCAGCAGCGCCGAACCGGTCAAGCGATAAACCAGCCAGGACTGCGCCACGCTCTGCATCCACGTGCCGATGAGCGAGATGAGCTGGCCGCTAAAAAACAACTGAAAATTGCGATGACGCAGGGCACGCAGGCCGATTTGCAACCGCGAACCTTGCGCCGGAGACACCTCGGAATCGCTCCCTGCAGGACGAGCATCGATTTCGCCTCTGGACTCAGCCACGTTCGCCACTTTGGATGAGGATAAGTGCCCTTTGGAATAAATATAACTTGAATGGGGTTGGCATTCTGGCTGCGTGAGTCTCGCACGAACTGGCAGAGCCAGTTGCAAATATCTGCGATACCGCAGGGAGGACGGCCCGATTCCATCGAAGATCCAGGACGCCGGTTAGAGCCAGTGGCATGATGGTAAGGTTGCGACAGGGTTCAAAGGTTGGTCGAACGGCGGCTCCGGGCGAGCGCTGGGCATCATAGACTGCGAATTTTGCTTCCCAGAGAGGCCAGACTGCGCTACAGTTGGAGTTGTTCTCTCCTAGCGATTCCTCAAGGAAGGCACGCGACCATGACACGCCCCCCGGTTGGTGTTGAACGCCGTATTGGACAACGTTTCCCGTTTAACCTTCCAGTGTCACTACGTGACGTCTCGACGGGCGCCCAAGGACTCGGATTTACTCAGGATCTGAGCTCCCGGGGAGCGTTTCTGTTCACCGACATGGCGCTGAGTGAAGGCGCGGAAATCGAACTGACATTGAAAATGCCCTCAGAGATTACTTTGGGGGAGAGTATGCGGGTTCGTTGCCGAGGCCAGGTTTTGCGCATCGCCAAGCCTGCGACAAGGTGGAACGCGCCGGCTGCAAATGAAACCAAGTTGGAAGAAACCAAGATCGGCGTGGCCGTCTGTCTGAAGGGCTACGAATACCTCCCGGAGACCGAGGATAGTTCCGCTGAGTTTCGGAGGATTTCGGCGTTGCATAGCCCCGCCGAGCGCGAGCGAACGATAACGCCTACGCCCGGCATTCCGCGGGCCGCAGCCCATTAGCTTTCCCCGCCTGAGACAGCATGACGGGTTGCCATGAAATCCGTTTTGGCGGAAGGCTCGTTCACCTTCGCTCCATCGGCTCTGCTAAGCTCTTTCCAAATCTCGCCAGTTTGCCTTAGAATACGGTTCACTCGTACGCATCTCGTCGGAGAGTAATCCGTTGTGCGCCTGTCGTCGCTTGATTCTGCTCAGGGGATCGCCACTTTTCCATCGGGGCTTGAATTCTGTGCATGCATGCTCCCAGCGAGTGACTTAGGTCACTTGGCGGAAAGTGCCTTTTTTTTCTAACATGCCTACAGCAAGAGAAATTAGCGAGAACCGCGCAATGCATGGGATCGCCGTAGCCCTCCTCACGGAAGACCGCGAACAGCTGTCGGAATTGCAACGACGTGTAGAGGCTACGCGCCTCGCCCAAGTTGTGTTTAGCAATGTCGGCTTTCCAACCGGACCTACCGACTCTATCCTCCGCCAGATTCAGGATTTGCGCGCCGAAGTGGTCGTAGTCGATATCTCTGAGGAGAATCCTCAACCTGCGATTCGCGCCATTGAACTTCTCCAAGTCAACACGCTGCAGCTCGCGATCTTCGCCAACGGCACTATGCAGCAGCCCGCCACGATTGTGGCCAGCATGCGTGCCGGAGCCGGGGAATACCTGGATGACAAAACGGGCTCAGCAGCTCTTCTGGAAGCCCTGACGCGCTTCAGTTCCAACCGGACTCGCACTCGCGGAGGTGCGGGCAAGGCTCGCATCTTTACTTTTCTGGGGGCCAAAGGCGGCGCCGGGTCCACAACGGCTGCGGTGAATACCGCGGTCGCGCTGCAACAGGCATATGGCAACGTCGTCCTGGTTGATTTTGCCCCCGTCGGTCACGCTCAACTTCATCTCAATTTGCGGCCCAGCTTTGGAGTACCGGACGCCCTGGAAAATCTGCATCGACTCGATGCTTCCCTGCTCGAAGGGCTGATGACAACCTCCAAAGAAGGCTTGCATCTTCTTGCCGGTCCCCAGCAACCGTATCCCTCCATCCCGACTCCGGCGGAGTTAGCGCGGCTGTTCGATCTGTTGGCGAATCACTATCGTTACGTGGTGGTCGATGCCTCCAGCCGGCTTGATTCAACCACGCGTCTGCTCTCGGACCTGTCGAATGCAGTACTTATGGTCGCGCAGACGGACGTGGTATCCCTGTGGAGCGCAGGCCGCATTTATGCCTTCCTGGAGGAGGGAGCGGGCCGCAATCGGCTAAGGATTGTCTTAAGTCGATATAAGAAAATTCCCGGCTTTGACGACGCCGACATCGAGCATTCCACTCGCTGCAAGGTGCTGTGGAAAATTCCGAACGCGTTTCAAGCAATTTCGCCCTGCATTGATCAGGGAACGCCGGTGGTTCTGCAGGAAGGTCAGGAAGTGAGCCGCTCGTTCCGTGCCCTGGCAGCGGCTTTAGCCAATGCCACTCCCACCGCGGAGGGTGGACTCGATCTGGTTTACGACCAGGAGAAAGTTGATCGCAAGAAAAAGGCTCCCGGCCGCTTACTCATAACCCCCGCCCGCGCCGGTCAATAATTCCTGGCGGGTAATGCATCCACCGGAAACCTTTTGAAGGTGACTTCTTGAGAGTGCGTGGTGGTTTTCTTTTGCGCATCGCTGGTATTGTCCGTTAGGGTTCCCTTCAGGACGTAATACCCCTCGTCCCCTGGATTCTTGCCCTCGCCTCGCTCCACCGAGCCTTTGAAGTCGAACCACTTCGCTTGCACCATCTGGGTCGTGAACCTCAGGCTGTTTCCGTCCAGTTTTGCGCTGCGAAAGTAATGGTCGAGAAATCCGCCATTGTCATTTTTTTCTTCGCCATAGCGCGATACGAATCCCGTCACTCGACTTTCGTCCTCCACCGTGATTTGCACAAATTCGCCATCCTTCAGAAAGCTGTACATTCCTGAGTAGTCTCGGCTTCCCTTCTCTTGCGGCGCGTCGGCCGCATCCTTCACTCTTGGGACGTTTGGTTTCGAGTCCTGCGCCGCGGGCGAGATTACCGCGAAGGCGAAGCAAGCTGCGGCCACGAGAATGGTGCGGGCAAGATTCATGAGGTCTCCCATTTGCCTACATCCTACTATCCTCGGCAGAACGCGCTATGGCGGACCTTTCCACTATTCCCGGTCGTCTATTGCATCTAAGATAGAGCGATGCGCGAAGTGCCGGGCATGGTACCTGAAAATACCGAATCCCCAGGCGCGGAGCTGCGCCTCGTGATTGCGCAGGATTCCTGGCCTCGCGTTTTCTTACAGAATCTTCGCGATCTCTTTTACCGGCGCGAAGGCGCTCCGTTACACCTTGAGTCCACGCCGGCGGTTTTCTGGCCCGATGTTTTTGTGGAGCGCAAACTCCCGTGGCGCCGCTTTTTCGAGTCCGTGGGCTATCACGTTCTGGCGCTAGTCATGATCTGGGCGGGATCTCAGCTCTTGGCGTTGCAACCTCAGATCGTGCCGAGACCCACGTTTACCCATGCCGACGTCGTTTACTACACGCCGTCGGAATATTTGCCGCCGCTCGACACGCGCCAGCCGCTGCCCGCTCACGCCCAGAAATCCGACCCTGAATTTTCAGCGCAGCCGATCATTTCCGTCCCCGCCGAGGCCGACAATCATTCCCAGACGATCGTCACTGCGCCCCAGATTCAATTACGGCGCGATGTCGCACTGCCCAACACGGTGGCCTGGTCCGACAAACCGCAGATGCCGATTGCACCGGCCCCGGTGGTTACCCCGTCACAGTTCTCGCGCCTCGCGCCGCAGATGGAACATTCGGTGATCGCCCCCCCGCCGACTCTTCACGACCGTGCATCCCAGACAACTGTGGATGCTCTGCAGCCCGCGGTGATTGCGCCGCCGCCCTCGCTGGACGCCTCTTCGAAACTCCACGCCGGCGCGATCGATATCGGACGCAGCGCCGTGATTGCACCGGCCCCGCAACTTGCGGTGGACGAGCAGCGCACGAGGCCCACTCGTTCCGCAGCGTTGGGCGGACACTCTGCGCAGGTGATCGCGCCGCCCCCTTCTTTGACCCCATCCCGAGGCACGCGCTCCGGCGGAGGCTTGATCGCACTCAGCCTGAATCCAGCCGTGGGCGCGCCACCCGCAACGGTAGTCGGAAATCGCCGGGGGAGCTTCTCAGCGACGCCTGAGGGACGTCGCGGAGCGTCCGGCGCGCCGGGTGCGTCCTCCGGCGGCGACTCTGCTGCAAACGGAAGTGGATCCGGATCGAAAAGCGCCACGGACTTGCCTTCGGGACTGTATGTCGGCAAGACCCCAAACGCGACATCGTCCGTGGCCGGCGAGGTGGCGCCGACGAACTCGAACACAGTGAATCCTAATCTGCTCGCCGGGGCACGGCCACCACGGGTATCTCGGACCGTTCCCGAGAGCACTGCTGGCCTCTCCGACGCCGAGCGCACTGTTTTTGGCGGCCGCAGGGTCTACTCCCTGAGTCTCAACATGCCGAACCTGAACTCCGCCGGCGGCAGTTGGATCATCCACTTCGCGGCGCTGAAAGCGGATTCAACTCCAGCCAATTCTTCTTCCGACACAGCCTCCCCTTCTGAGCTTTCATCGCCAGTGGCGACGCGCAAAGTCGATCCCGCCTATCCACTGGAATTGATGAGGCAGAATGTGAGCGGCACCGTCATTCTCCATGCTGTCATCCTCGCCGATGGTACGGTAGGCAGGGTGCGGGTGCTGCGCAGCATCGATGATCGCCTGGACCAATTTGCCAGCGATGCCATCGGCAAGTGGCAGTTCCAGCCCGCCATGAGAAACGGCGTTCCCGTTGCGGTGGAAGCGACCTTCTGGATTCCGTTTCGGCCGGCGAGAGCGAAATCAGATTACTGAGAACGGCGGGTCGGATCGGCCGCGATGCCGGCAACGATTCGAGCGTTCCGATTCCGTAACAAGTTCGAGGTGGTAGCGAGCGGAGGGGAAAATTGTGGGATGCTGTCGGCAAGGAGTGGTCCATCTGGTCAGAGCCCAAGAGCAAGCGAGAAGCCTACATTCCTGCCGGCATCAAACCGCAAACCAAACCCGACGCCAGGCAATTTATCCTAGATCGCGTCCATTGCACCCCCCAACAGGCCATGGATTTGCTGGGGATGATGCCGGATGGACTGGAGTTCCCGGATCTGGAGTTCGAGGATCTGGAATCGGACTTCAAAAAATCAGCTTGCGTCTTAGATAACAATTTCACCGCAGCACGTGGGATGCCTCCAGTCTAGGCTTTCGCAGCTTTTTTCTTTTCCAGCGCGGCGTAGATTGCGGGGTCGGTACAGACTTCGTAGTAGGTGCGTCCAGTCCAGTTCAAAACAGAAAAATCTTCCGGCTTGACTCGCGGCACGCGACTTTCCCGGACAACAATTTTGCGGTAGATCTCACGGTCGACGGGGACGGTTCCGCTCGAAAGGCGATATTCCCCCTTGTCGGACGAGGCCGAAGGCGGCAACTTTACCGCCAGCGGCACCAGCGAAATCTCCTGCTCCAGTTTGCGAAAGGCGGCTTCGTTCATGCGAATCCCGCCGAGGTTGTAGCTGAGAACGGAGTCTTCTGGATTCGCCTGCTCAGAGCTTGAGTCCGACGCCTGGAAGACATAGACGTGAAAGGGTCCAGCTTGAGATTCCATCAGCTTGCGGGCGTGTTTGTTGCAGGAAGAGAGACGATCGCTCTCGTTGAGAGCTTCGGAGATCATGATCTGGCGCTCGCCGTCCATTAAATACAGCGGCGCGGATTCCTGCAGCGTGATGCCCACGCCCAACTCGAGTTCAGGCATGGCGGAGCGCAGCATCAGCTTGTTGTAGCCGCGCACGATTTCGATGATCTCGCGGGCGAGAACGCATGCCCGACTGACCGCAAGTTCGGGCTCGCCGGCACGTTCGAGGATGGCAAGAATGATGGCATCGCCCTCGAGAAATACCTTTTGCGCTCCGTATTTGCCAAGCAGTTTGTTCACCGGATCATAAAAATTCATGCTGAAATAAGAGGCGGGATTGAGACCCTTTTCCATCAGAGTGCGGGTGAGCCTCGTGGAATCGCGCACGTCGGCCTTGAGCACCACGTGGCGCAAGACTGGCGCTTGCTCGGGCTTCTTGGGCTGCTCATCGGGCAGGAGGAACTCATACAGCGTGCCGTTCATGCGGGATAGCTCGCGCAGTTTATCGGTGGCAACCACGTTCACCGAGTCGAGCGCAGCATTCAGGGTTTCGAGGCGACGCAAATCGCGATGGTAATGAAAAAAATCCTGCAGAAACCGGGCTGCAACTTTGGCGCGCTCGGCGCCGCGGCAACTGGCAACCTTGCCCACCGCCGCGTACAGGCTGGCGGGAGAAAGCTTGCCGTGCTCATGAATCATGCGCTCCACGCGGTCGCACTCGGGACGGGAGATCAGGGCATTCTTCAATTGCTGCGGGTTGATGCGAGGGGCGTACTCGCTCAGCAAAGGAACGGTGTGGTATGAGGCGATCACACACTCCATCACTTGCTCGTCTTCGAGCAGACGGACCCATTTTGTGAGGCGCTCTTGCTGGGCTAAGCCTTCCGCGGTGGAATCATCGGGGGTCCCGGTGCCAACCAGGGCGCGAGCGTTTTCCGGCGCACATAGCCAGGAGTCGATGGTTTCAGTCGAGACTTCTTCGCCGTACAGCGAGCGAAGAAAGCCAGACAAGACATCCTGCATACGGGAGTAGCGGTCGAGGTCGCGATCCCAGTTTCCGAGCATGACGTAGTGCTCGGCGCAGAGGTAGTCGTCGCGGCCATCGTCGGAAAATGCCAGTCGGTTCACGAAGAGGCCGTGGCTGCGTAAGGCAGCATTGGCGGAATCTTCAAACTTTGGCTCTCCAAACAAGGACCGCCGGGTGCGCCCCAGGGTTTCCTTCTCGATCGCGCGGAGGGTTTCAAATAATTCCTGGCCGGTTTTGCGAAGAACTATTTTCTTGCGCACCTGGAAAGCGGCCACGCGCTCGCGATACTCCACTGCTTTGCCTTGCCGTACGCCCTCGTAGTTTCTGAGGAGAACGCGACAACGCTCGAGCGCTTGCCCAAACTGAAGAGAAATCTCATTCCGTAAGAACTTCGTGACGGCCAGTCGTGCGAGCAGGTCAATGGAAATCTTTTCTTCCTTCTTCGCTCGATTCAATGCGCCGAGATGGAGTTCCGTCAGTAGAGTCTTCCAGTCGGATGAATCGACCGGGGTGCTAACCGCGCCTCGATTCAGGCGGACAGCATTCCTCATCCAGGAAGGTGCTTGCGTTCTCTGCGGAGCCTCGGCTGCCAGCAAACCTTCCAACTCGCCGTGGCGCGTGATCATGCGCATGATCTGGGCCCGCGCCGCCTCGACGAAGCCAGGACTCAGGGCAACGTCGTGCCGAAGATTATCAACGCCGACGGCCAGCCCCCACAGAGCGATTGCTGGCGTGGCCGCAACCATATTGGGCAGCGCCGGCTTTTCTGGCTCCTTGCCGAGGCGGAAGATAGGGAATCTGGGCATCGTGACTAGCGCGAGATCGTCGGAAACGACTGATTACACGTACACATATCGAGGCTAGCATGAGGTTGCAGAAGGCTGAAGTTACTGAGGTGATCTGCCTGCACGTCGCCTGACCTGATCTCGGTTCGGGCTCGCTCGAGCCAGGCTGGGACGTCGCAAACCGCAGTTTGACGAAGGAGAAGAGTTTGGACGGGGAAGCGTGCCGTGGTAGCCTATCGGCGGCAGGGGCAGACGCGGGTTCGGGCCGTCGGTACCCTGTATGCCCAAAGTTACCCTTCATGGCGGACGAAATCAGGCCCCCTCGACCTCCCGTATCCTCCTCAGCTTCTGGCACTTCTGGGGTTTCAGCGAGTGAGGGAGACGAGCAACTTTCCGCCCCGGACGGGGTTCAATCAGGTATGGGCACGGCTGCCATCGATCGGGGTGTCTTGATGGCCACAGCGGGCTCTAGCCCTGCGAGCAGTTTACAGCCTGCCCCGGTGGGAGCCGAGAACTTTACTGACGCTGAAATCATGCTGCGGGTGAAGGCGGGAGACCAGTCCGCCTTCGACTATCTGGTGCAGAAGTACCGCCGGCCGTTGGTCAGCTTTATGTACCGCATGGCGCGCAACACGGCGGTGGCGGAAGATCTGGCGCAGGAGGTTTTCCTCCGGGTCTACCGTTCTCGCCAGACTTACGAGGCCAGCGCGAAATTCACCACCTGGTTGTATCGCATCGCGACGAACCTGGCAGTAAACCACGCGCGCGACACGCGGCACGAGCGGCCAGAAGTAACCGTGAGTCTGGACGAACCGGACGAGGAAACCGGTACGACTCTGGACCTGCCCGATGCCACGGTTACAGCCGAAGAGTCTTTGGTGCGACGCGAGCGACGATTCGCGATACGGGCGAAGGTGGAGGCCCTGCCCGAGCGCCAGAAGCTGGCGGTGATCATGCACAAATATCAGCAAATGGACTACAAGCAGATTGCCGATGTACTGAAGCTGAGCGAATCGGCGACGAAATCGTTGTTGTTTCGGGCGTACGAAACTCTACGAGAACAGTTAAAACAATTTATCTAGCAATTCTATTTTTTGGCAAGTGAGCAGTGGCGAAAACAATTTAGGGGAGCGCGGTTATGAAGTGCAAAAGAATTCGCGAAGTGATGCCGGACTTAGCGTCCGGATTGATGGAAGTAACGCCGGAGATGAGCGCGCATCTGGCCGACTGCGGTGTCTGCGCGGCAAAGATGGAAGAGTTTCGGCGGACGATGGCTTTGCTGGATGAATGGAAGGCGCCGGAGCCGTCGCCGTATTTCGATGTGCGCTTACGAGCGCGTCTGCGGGAAGAAATCGCCAAGCCCCAGGCTGGCTGGCGGACGTGGTTTCGCCGTCCAGTGCTGGCTGCGGCGCTGACGGTGCTGATGGGAATTGGGGTGGGGCTGTTCTTCACCAAAGGCAGCGGAATTTACCCCGTGAACCCTATCGTGGCGGATTCTCAGGTGCAATCCGATCCCGGGACCGCAGTCGGCGATCTGCAGGCGCTGGAAAAGAATCACGATCTCTATTCCGATTTCGATTTGCTGGATGACCTGGAAGTGCAGCACGATGTGATGGCGAATCCGTAAGAGTGGCCTGGGTGCGGGAAAAAGCGAGCGTCGGAAAGGGCGCGACAGCAGGAACCTGAGGGGAAACAGGAACCTGAGGGGAAAAGAGTGCGGCTGAAGAACTTCATGACGGGATGGATGGCGACGGTAGTGTTATCCGTGGCAACCGTGATGACGTCCCCCTGCCGGGCGCAGCATAACAACTTTCGGCCAACCCAGGGTCGGCAGGCGGCGCAAAATTATCCGCCGGTTCGTCGTGGGCAAGGTCATGCTGGGGACTGGCTACGCCGCTATCAGGGGCTGCCCCCAGGCGAGCGGGAGCGAGCGTTGCAGAACGATCCGGGGTTTCGGCGTTTGCCTCGGGATCGGCAAGAGATGTTACGGCAGCGGCTGCGGCATTTCTCAAGTCTTCCCCCGCAACAACAGCAGCGCATGCTGAATCGTATGGAAACCTGGGAGCATTTGACGCCCGGTCAAAAACAGGAGGCGCGGGGTTTATTCGGCCGGATGCAGCAACTTCGACCCGACCGACGGCGCATGGTGACCACGGCGATTCGCGATCTGCGCGCCATGCCACCCTATCAGCGCGAGCAAGTCATCGATTCCAATCGCTTTCGAGGGGTGTTCTCGCCGGAAGAGCGCGACATTATGCGTGGGGCGACCCGGCTGCCGCTGGCGCCTCCGGAGGGTGGCAGACCCGAGGAATAACTGGCGCGGGAACAGTAGAGTTCTGTTTGGAAAGGGTGCGTCTTCGTCGCGCCGCTGAAGGCCACCAAGAATGCGGGTTTGAGCCCTCGGCCTTGTTCAATGAAAATCGTGGGAGACGGTTTCCGCCTTTGTGACGAACAATGGCAGCACGCGCTCGGCTTTGACTGAGATCACATTGTCCTGATTCTGCAGAATCCCCTCGACTGCAAGAAACCGTTCCGAAGCCAGCAGCAGGCGGTTGCTGTGAAATAAATCGGGAGCGATGATCGCATTCGCAACTCCGGTTTCATCTTCCAGACTGAGAAAAACGAAACCTTTCGCCGTCCCCGGACGTTGGCGCACGATTACGCAGCCTCCGATGCGCAGACGTTTGCCGCTGGGAATATCGCGGAGTTCGCTGGCGCGGCGAATGCCCATGGCATTGAGCCATTCCCGGCGGTAAGCCATGGCATGCGGTCCCACGGTGAGACCGGTACCGCGAAAATCGGCGACCAGTCGCTCTTCGTGGTTCATGGGCTGGAGCGGGGAAGGTACATCGGGTTCCAGCCATTTTTCCAACAACGGCCCCGAACTGCGCACAGCGCGTTCCACCTGCCAGAGAGCGTCGCGGCGGTGAAAGGAATTTTCGATTGACAATTTCCGATTGTCAATTTTGGACCCAGAATCCAATGGAGTAGATTCAATCGGCAATGGGAAATCGGCAGTTGGGAATTTGTCTCCGTGTCTCCGTGGTGGACTTCCGATCCTGTTCAGCGCGCCGATTTCCGCCAGCGTAGTCAGTTCGTCTTTACGTAGCTCTGGAACGCGGCGGGTGAGATCGTGAATCGAAGTGAAAGCAGCACGCCTGCGTTCGTGCACCAGCGCCTGAGCGCCTTCTTCGCGCAATCCGCGGACGTAACGCAAACCCAAACGTAGCGCCGGCGTCTCGCCGGCAGACGCGGGTAAGAGTGCCCGCGCCACACAACCTGGCTCCGGCTGGCCAACGACCGTTCCTAGCCTGCCCTGAGCGGAGCAAAGGGACGAACGACCCACGACTTCACTGACCACTGGCAACTGATCACTGACCACTGTTTCCAAAGTGCACATCCATTCCGAGTGCGTCACATCCACCGGCAATATTTTCAATCCATGACGTTGCGCATCTTTGGTGATCGTCGCTGGAGAATAAAAACCCATAGGCTGGTTGTTGAGCAAGGCGGCGGTAAACGCGGCGAGATAGCGGCACTTCAAATAAGCACTGGCATAAGCAATGAGCGCAAAACTGGCGGCGTGCGATTCCGGAAATCCGTAGAGAGCGAAAGAAGTAATAGAAAGAATGATTTGTTCTTGCGCCTGCGGAGAGATCCCGTTTCGCGTCATGCCGGCGCGCAGTTTGGCCTCGATATCTTTCATGCGGGCTTCCGAACGTTTGAAGCCCATGGCACGGCGCAGATCTTCGGCTTCGCCGCCGGTGAAGTTGGCTGCAATCATGGCCACCCGCAGCAGTTGTTCCTGAAACAAAGGCACTCCCAAGGTGCGCTTGAGCACAGGTTCGAGCGACGGATGCGGATACGAAATTTCTTCGCGTCCCTGGCGGCGCAAAAGAAACGGATTGACCATCTGTCCGACGATCGGCCCCGGCCGGATGATTGCGACCTGCACCACAATGTCATAGAAACGTTTCGGCATCAGGCGCGGCAGACACGACATTTGCGCGCGGCTTTCTATCTGGAACATGCCCACGGTATCGGCCCTCTGCAGCGTGGAATAGACGGCGGGATCATCAGCGGGCAGATGCGCCAGATCGACTTTTTCGTGATAGTGGTTGCGAATCAGTTCCATGGAATCTTTGAGCACGGCCATCATGCCTAATCCGAGCAGGTCCACTTTGATGATGCCCATGTCGGCACAATCTTCTTTGTCCCACTGCACCACCACGCGCCCGGGCATGGACGCGGGCTCGAGCGGCACCACTGAATCAAGTTGTCCCTGGCAAATCACCATGCCGCCGGAGTGCTGGCCGAGATGGCGTGGCATGTCCTGGACAGCAAGACACAATTCGTAATATTTGCGCAGGCGGGGATGTTTGAGATCGAGCCCGGCATCGCGGAAGCGGCGATCAAGCGCGTCGTTTTCGTCGCGGAATTCCCAGGTGGCAACCGCGGCGGAAATCTTGGCGAGCGTTCCGGGATCAAAGCCGAGCGCCTTGCCCATCTCTCGCGCCGCCATGCGATTGCGGTAGGTGATGACATTGGCCGTCATGGCGGCGCCACGCTCGCCATAACGCCGATAGACATACTGAATCACTTTTTCGCGCTCGTCACCGCTGGGCAGGTCGAGATCGATGTCGGGCCACTCGCCGCGTTCTTCGGAGAGAAAACGCTCGAAGAGCAGCTCCATGCTGATGGGATCGACGGCGGTGATGCCCAGCGCATAGCAGACAGCGCTGTTGGCGGCCGATCCGCGGCCCTGCACCAGTATGTTTTGCTCGCGGCAGAAGCGGACCAGATCCCACACGATCAGAAAATATCCAGCCAGTTTAAGTTTTTCGATGAGTGCCAATTCGCGCTCAATTTGGCTACGGGCGCGGCTCTGCAGGTCAGGCTGGGCACGACCATAGTGCTGCCGAAAGCCTTCCCCTGCGCGATCCCGCAGAAAAGAATTCATCGTCTCGCCTGCGGGAACGGGATAACGGGGGAATTCGTAGCCGAGATCGTTGAGCGTGAATTCGAGGCGGGAAGAAAGATCGAGCGTGTTGGTGAGGGCTTCGGGAAGGTCGGCAAAGAGTTGCTGCATCTCTGGCGGCGATTTCAAATGACGCTCGGAGTTGCGCGCCAGCAAACGCCCCGCTGTCGAGAGAGTACGGTGATGGCGGATGGCGGTGAATGCGTCGCAGAGCTCGCGATCTTTCGCAGTGGCATAACAAGTGCCGTTGGTCGCGAGCAAAGGAAGATTCAGCGAGCGCGCGATTGCGATCGCCGCGCGGTTACGAGTTTCTTCTTCCCGATGAAAATGACGCTGCAACTCGATATACACATGGCCGCGGCCGAATAGTGAAATCAGTTGCTCGGTCCGCTGGCGGGCTTCTTCCATACCTCCATGTTGCAAGGCAGTTGCCAGAGGTCCGTCCGCTCCACCGGTCAGGCAAACCAGGCCATTGGAGTGCTCTTCCAGTTCATCTTTCTGAACTGCGCCCTCGCCTTTTTTCGCGCGCAACTTCATTTTGGTAATCAAACGGCACAGATTTTGATAGCCAGCGCGGGAAGAAACGAGCAGAGGAAGGCGGAATGGTTTGCCGATTGCCGATTGCCGATTGCCGATTTTGCGAAGAGAGATTGTTGATTGCTGATTGTGGATGGCTGATGGACTGCCCCCAGAAGAAGAACTTGTTCCACTCGGCAATTGACAATTGGCAATCGGCAATGCATCTGCGTATGTGACTTCCGCTCCAATGTGCGCCTTGATTCCGACCTTTGTCGCTGCCATGTGAAAGCGAGGCGCACCGTAGACGCCGTCCGAATCAAGCAATGCCATGCCGGGAATGTTGAGTCGGGCACACATGGCCGCCAGATCCTCAGGCAAGGAAGATCCTTCGAGAAAGCTGAAGGCAGAGCGGGCATGGAGTTCGATGTAGGACATCAGGAAATCGGTTCCCAGTTGTCAGTTCCCAGTGAAATCTTGTGCGCAGAAAATGTTTTTACTGAGAACTGGCAACGGAGAACTGTTTTAGTCATACGTGCCTTCCACAAACCAGCTTCCGCCGAGCAGATCGTGCACGAGGCGGTAGAGAAAAATCCCCTCTGCATTCTGCAAAGCAATGTCCCACTCATCGCGGGCCCAGGCTTCGCGCTCCCACCAATCACCGGAATTGCGCCATGGGCCTGCCTTCCAGAGCACACTGCCCTGCACTTCTTTTTTCTTTGGGCAAACCACGCGTACAAGTTCCGGGTTGTCCATGGTCACAGTGACCCGGAGGGGCGGACGAAACCTGCGAAGGGCAGCGACGGCGCATTTCCCTTCTGCCGGCTCAGAAGTTTGCCGCGGCTGGTTATTTTTCGCTGCGCTTTCTTGTGTTGCACCGAGCCCGAAGCGTCGCATGCGAAAACCTTCAGCCCGGTGGGTATCCAGCAATTCCAGTGCGCCTACACGCGATTCGCCAACCAGTCCGGCAATGCGCGCCAGCGTGAGTTCCAACTTTTCCGGCTCGGGCGAGGGTGGCAGAAACAGGCCGCCTTGCGCCGATCGCGGCCGCGCCGGTCGCGCCTCAAGATGAATCTTCAGGATGGGCGCACCGGGCGGATACGCATTCAAATCCAGTTGCAGCAGCTTGAGAAAAAGTTTGGGATCCAGCATGGGCAGCGGCAAACAAAGAGTGCGATGAAATTGTTTTGGCCGGGTGGAACAAATTGCCGATTGTTGATTTTCGATTGTCGCCGGTGAGGAAAATTGTTGATTGTTGATTTTTGATTGTGGATTGAAGGAGGAGAAGCTTTCGAGGTCCAGCGTGAGCCGCAATTCCTGCGTGTTCAGCGCACGCGAGGCCAAACGCGCACAGATTTGTTCGAGCAAACGATTGAGCAGAAAGGCGAGAGGCTCTAGCAGTACGATGGGAGATTCCAACTCGACGGCCTCTTCAAAAATTGTGGGCGCTTCCACCGGCACCAGCGTGCGCGAAGCCGCACCCCGCGCCAGTTTCTGCCAGCGCAACCCCTCCTGTCCCAGGCGCTCGCTCAGAGCAACTTCCGGCAGCGCGGCCAGAGCGCGCAGATCGCGTACTCCCCAACGCTCCAACGTTTCAAGCCGACGGGCAGATTCTTCCCGATTCTCTTCTTTCTTTTCTCCTTCCATCCGTTCCGCAAATAAAACCTTCACCGGCAGAGATCCCAGGCACTCGCTTTCTTTTCCTGATGGAATCACAGTCACTCCGGAAAATCCGCGTGCGGCAAACACAGCAGCATCAGGATTTGAAGCTAGGGCAACATTCACATCGAGTCCGAGTTCTGCAGCGCGGCGAAAAAGGTTACGAGCGATTTCTGGCTGCGCGCCAAAAAGAGAGTCCATGCCGGCCAAATCAAGTATCACCGTGTCAACTGCAGCATCCTCCACGCACGGCGAAAACGATTGCGCGCAATCCAGCATGGCGGCATGCGCCCCGGATTCCTGCCGCAGAGAACGCGGACGCAGCGTCAACTCGGAACAAAGTTCTGCCTGGGCTTTTGTCATGCCGGGCGTAATTCCCAGGCGGGTGGCACTCTCGCTTACAGCGAAAACTTTTTCCATCGGGGGCTTGCCTTCGTAAATGGCCAAAGCCAGCGCGCGTAATTCCGGTTCGGCGCGAGACACGGCAGCCACGGGAAAATTCGGTACGAAGATGCAGGCAAAAGGCATGACATAAATCCATTGAGCGATTGCGTCATTGAGTCATCGGGTGTTTCCTTCATCCCGCCCATGCGGTTTTACTGGCGAAAGTAATCTCGGAGCGAACTGGTTTACGATCCATTCGTGAGCGCACGAGCTCCGCAGTGATTTCAACTTGGGTCAGCAACTGTACGTGGGTAGGTGTTGGGCTGGCTTGATTTTCTGGAGCGCTCGGTTTTAGCGATCCCAGCTTGATCAATAAAGAAGAACAGCTTCCCGCAATCGATTGCCGCTCCATTGCCAGCAGCACGGTTGGGGTATGTTCTACGGCGCGGCGGAAGCGGAACCAGGTAGCCAAGGGGATACGGCGCGCGCTTTGCGGCGATAGATCGCCGAGATCCAGTGCGATCAATCCAAAGCCTCCGCTTTCGAGCAGCAGGTCCGTAACGCGCAGAAGTTGCTCCAGGCGACTTTCGGCCTGAACGGAATTCTCCCCGCATCGCACCCATAGCAGCCGGTCCAATTCCATTCCAGCTGCAGCCACAGACTGTGGATCGAGAGCATCGCTGGCATCGACGACCGCACAACATTCTCCCCGCTGGGTTGCAGCGGCCAGTGCGGATAACATTAAGGTGCTGCGGCCGGAAGACGCTGGACCGCAAATTTCGGTTAGGCAGCCGCGGGGCAGGCCCCCGGTAAGCGCATCCATTTCGGCGATGCCGCTTGTGACCATTTCAGGCGCGGGACGCACCGCCAATCGCGAGGCCGGAGTAACGCTGGCGAGTCTTGCGTCTTTGAAGGCTGCGGAGGCCGCTCGCTGCGGTGGGCGGGGCGCGGTGAAAAGTTGCTCCTGAAAAGGTTCTGGGCAAACTTCGGAGCCATTTTCAGTCTCAAATACAAAAGGGCGGCCTTGGGCCGCCGAAGTGGAAAACACTGCGGAAGACATAAAATTCCTCGGGTAATTTCAGGGAACACCGGAGCCAGGAAGCTCCGCAGGCGTTTTCGCTTTTTATTCGCCTTTTAGAAGTGTGCACCTGGCGAGAAATATTGTCAAGGGCATATGCAATTGATAGTGGCTAACGAAGAAGCTATCGAGCTTCGCTCGACTGGACAACCGCTGGCGCTGTCCCCACATAAAGCATTCTTCTCCAACGTTATTTGCCGCTGTAGCTGACTCTCCAGATCGAGTTCGACCCATCATCGCTTACTAGCAGCGAACCATCCGCAGACACCGTTATGCCCACCGGGCGACCCCATACGTTGCCATCCGGCAATACAAAGCCCGTAAGAAAATCTTCATACTCGCCGCTGGCATCGCCTTGCTGGTGCAGTGGGACGCGAATCACCTCGTAGCCCACACGCACTGCTTTATTCCACGAGCCATGCTCGGAAGCGAAAATATCTCCCGTATATTCGGCCGGAAACTGCTTGCCTTCATAAAAAGCAAACTCGAGCGAGGCATTGTGCGGTTGCAGCAGCACATCCGGAACGATCACTTTATCTTTCAACTCCGGATGCTTGCCTTTATGCCGGGGATCCTGATGACCGCCCATATACCACCACGGCCAGCCGTAGAAGCCGCCTTCCTGCACGTGCGTGATGTAGTCGGGGACAAGATTATCGCCGAGGCCGTCGCGCTCATTGACCGAGCACCACAGCTCGCCGGTCTGCGGATTCACCGCGAGACCGCCTCCAGCATTGCGAATGCCATAGGCATACACGCTTAATGTGCAGTTCGCGGGATCGCACCAGAGAATGTCGGCCCGATTTTTCTCGCGCGGAGTTGTATCAGGATCATCGATGTTCGATCCCGAGCCTACGGCAACAAACATCTTCGTTCCGTCCTGCGAGAAGACGACGGCACGAGTCCAGTGTCCGCCGGGCCCCGGCAGATCGGCAACGTGTTCGGGCGCTCCGCTCGCCTTTAGATCCCCACTGTGATAGGCAAAACGAACCACTTCGCGCTCGCTGCCCACATATAAATACTGTGGATCGGGCCCTGAAGGATAAAACGCCAATCCATACGGGCGCTTCAATCCGCTGACAAAAATTGCGGACTGCTCTGGTTTGCCGTCGCTGGTAAGCCCGCGAAAAATACGAATACGACCGGGGTCGCTTTCTGTCAGAAAAATATCGCCGTTGGGAGCCGTGCCCAACGTCCGTGGATTGTCGAGACCAGAAGTGTATAACTCTACTTTGAATCCGGCGGGTGCGACCGGCCAGACATTCTCGGGACGCCCCACCAGCTTCGGACCATTTTCCGCGGATTCGGTCGCATATGGTTGGGGCAGATCCTTAGCGGTAATCTTTCGAGTTGTGCCCGGCTTCTCGTAGCGGAAGTCAGTAAATGGGGGCGTGGGTGGGGCGGCTTTTAACTTTGATGTGCTGGTGTCAACCGGCTCCGGTGTGCTTGCCTCTGGCGAATCTTGCGCCTTCGGCATCGACTTCACATAGGTGACAATCTGCCAGCGCTGCTTTTCCGGCACGGCCTCCCAGGACGGCATCCCGTTATCTTTATCGCCACGCGTAATGAACCAGAACACTTCGCCTTGCGTAACCGAATCAAGTTTGCCATCCACCAGGGAAGGCACGTTGCCGGTGCCCCGGCCTTGTTTCCCGTGACATGAAAGACAATCGCTCGCATAGAGCTGCTTGCCCGCTTGCGCGGCCGCAGCCTGGCCGTCATAGGGATTTTTCATCGACTGCGCCGATGCCGGGGCGTTGTGAAACTTGCTATCTACATCCGCTGCCAGAAGTATTGCGGCGGGCAGCAGAATCATCGCAGCCAATGGGCGGCAGGAGGGGGAAAACCAGCGCATGGGTCCTCACAAAGTTTAGTCTTGATTTTTAAGCCTGTTTCTTAAGACCTGGTTCTTAAAACCTGGTTCTTTAAGATCTGGAACTTTGGATGCTTCCCGGGTTCGCCCGGATTGTGCAAGTTTTCGATTCTTCAGTCAGCAATTACCGGGCAATCGACATTTTGTCGGTCGGAGCGCTCAACGTGGTTCCATTCGGGCCCGTTCCAACTCGCGTTGCAAGGGGCGAGGCTATGGCTGGATCGCCCTACATGCAAGCGCATGGGATTACCTTCGTAATTCCGCGACTAAAGTTGTCGTATCGGGTTTGTAAATTCCTTGTAAGGATACAACCATGTCCGTGCGAGACTTGATCACAGTGCAGGAAAGCCGTATAAGCTAAGGTTTCATCACCACCTCAGACGGAGTATTCAATGCGATCATGGAAGTTTCTTCTGCCGCTTCTGGCCTCATCCCTATGCTTCGCCGCCCAACCCGACCGCATCACGGGACCGATCGATTCCAGCCAGATGGTGGCGCTTCGGAACCACGTATCGCCCTTAGCCCAGTCAAGAAATGAACAGGGGCTAATCGAACCGGGCTATCCCCTCAATATCACCATGCTGTTCACCCCAACCGCAGCTCAGCAGGCCGCACTGCAAAAGCTACTGGCGGATCAGCAGAACCCGAAGTCGGCAAAATTCCATCAGTGGCTAAGTCCCGAGCAATATGCCGAGCGCTTCGGTCTCAGCACGAACGACATCGATAAAATCACGGCCTGGCTCGAGTCGCAGGGTTTCAAAGTCGTTCATGTTGCCCGTGGCCGAGACTCGCTAGCGTTCAGCGGCAACGCGGCTCAGGCACAGAGCGTCTTCAGGACCCAGATCCACCGCTACGAAGTAGATGGCAAGACGCATTTCGCGAACTCCACATCCCCCCTGATACCGGCTGCCCTGAGCGGCATCGTCGGTGGTTTCCGGGGGTTGCACAATTTCTTTCCGCATCCCCGACTCAAACGCCGTCCAGACTACACCATTACGATTGACGGCGGGCCCCTTGCTTTCCTTGCTCCCGGCGACCTTGCAACCATCTACGACATCAACCCGCTTTACCAAGCTACCCCGGCGATTGATGGCACGGGCCAGAAAATGGTGGTTGTTGGCCAGACAGATCTCTATCTTGCCGACCTGAACGATTTTCGCAGCGGCTTCGGACTCTCCACCATACCGAGTTCGAGTTCCTCCTGCGCCCCCAGTGCGACGACCGTTGAAATCGGCGTGATCACCGCCCCTTGCGACACTACTAATTTCGAATACATCATCTCGGGTACGGGTAGCGATCCAGGCCTGAGTCCCGGTGACCTGAGTGAATCCGACCTCGACATCGAATGGTCGGGTTCGATTGCTCGTAATGCCCAGATCATCTTCGTGACCTCATCGGGCGGCGTGGACGATAGCGCGAGCTGGGCCATTGATAATCAGCTTGCCCCGGTCATTAGCGAAAGCTATGGACTTTGCGAGGCGCTGAACACCGCTCCTTCTATCACCACTCAAGACTTGATGTACCAGAAGGCTGCGTCGTTGGGTATTTCCTTTTTTGCCGCAGCCGGCGACGCAGGTGCAGCCACCTGCGACGGCGATGCCTCCAGCGCGAACGTTGAGACTGCGGTTCTGGGCCCTTCCGTGAGCTATCCCGCAAGCAGCCCCGAGGCCACCGGGGTAGGAGGCACAGAATTTAACGAGGGCACCGTCGCGAACCCTACTTACTGGGCGCCGCCGCCGACCAATAGCAGCACGAATTACGGCGGTTCGGCCCTGAAATATATTCCCGAACTCGCCTGGAACGATACAACTC
>Ga0187875_10000255_pt1 | contig 48696 bp, 44 predicted proteins | sample June2016WEW_17_1_2_FD_132978 | JGI IMG/M metagenome (GOLD analysis project Ga0187875, IMG submission 132978) | Peatland microbial communities from SPRUCE experiment site at the Marcell Experimental Forest, Minnesota, USA - June2016WEW_17_10 | ecosystem: Environmental > Terrestrial > Soil >...
ACACATCCTGCACATTGGGCGGCAACAAATACGCCTGATCTGGGCTGTACGGTAGAAATCGGCTCATGCTTCTTTACTGCACTATTTCCTTTTCAAACTCAAGCTGGTTCTCACGCACACTCTCCGGGGCTTTCTCGTAATTGCCACGTGTACCCAGGGCATCCGCCCTGCGTTAAATTATGCCGCCCGTACGGGGCTGGGGCTCGAAGCTGGTCGCTTCGAGCGAACTCGACGCTCGGTCACGCGGCGTGGTGTGCCGCCTCGATACGCGTCGCGCAAACAAAAAGCACGCCTTCCCGTGTTGTTGATACAGGGTTCTCTTGCGATCGCGATGCGCATTCAGGGCTCACCATTGAAGCAGCCGGCGGCGCGGTGTCCGATCACGCATCGATCGAATTCCAGAGTGGAAAACCCCAGCGGCGGGGCGCTCGACAGCGGGAGGGGGGCGCAGTTAGACTCATTGGCCGACCGGAGATCGTTGCAGACAGGCAATCGCGTCCGCCGGCATGAATCGGGCGGCGTGCCCAGGGCTTTGGGGCGCGCAGAAATCCACATTAAAGTGAAACAGAATGGCGCCTTCGAGCGTTCTAAGATAGTGGTGGGCCTGAACTTCCGTCACAACAGTTACAATTTTGGGCGGGCTCTTTCTCTGGCGGGCTCCTGACGGAGCCGGCACATGGTGGAGCCCATAAGCGTTTGAGGGAGAGGAAACTACCCATGAACTCACGGTATCTTCGTACGATTTTGACCCTGGCACTGATCGCGGCGACGGCGGTTGCGCCCGTGGCTCCCGCGTTTGGCCAAACGCAGCACAACCCTGCCCCGGCGCAGCCGCCTGCGACCTCAGCTCCTCCCCCACAGGTGCAAGCGCCGGGGCAGCCGCCTGCGCCTAGCACGCCGGGAGCGCCGGTCGCCGAACCCACGACCACGGCACAGCCAGCCGCGGCTCCGGCGCCAATTCCCGACCGAACGTATCTGGAATCGCGCCCCAATTTCACGCACGGCCGCCGCGCGTTCCCCAACCTGTTTGGACCCTACATGCCGCCGAGCGTGGATCAGCCGAAACTGACGAACTCCGAGCAACTGGCACAGATGATTCAAGACGGCAAAATCAATTTAAGCTTGCAAGATGCGATCTCACTGGCACTGCAGAACAATTTGGACATCGCCATCCAGCGATACAATCCGTGGATCGCGGCGACGAGTATCCTGAGCGCCAAAGGCGGGGGGCAAGGCTTCGCGATGGGCAATCTGCCGTCCGTCAATTTCGATCCGGTGGTCACGGCGAATTCGACGATTTTCGACAGCAACACGCCGGTGAACAACCCCTTCCTGACCGGCGCGGGCGTGGGCCTGAGCGCATACACGGAGCACGAAACGACAGCCAACTTTCAGTATACGCAAGGGTTCGCGACGGGAACCACGATGAGCGTGTTCATGGATAACACGCGCGTATCGACCTCAGCGAGCGCGAACAACTTCAATCCCTATATCCAGACCACGCTCGGAGTTTTTGTCCAACAGCCGTTGCTGAACGGCTTCGGCCCCGGAATCGTCAGACGCAACATTCGAGTCACCAAGATCAACAAGCAGATCGCCGATGCGGCGTTCGAGCAGCAAGTGATCACCTCCGTGTATCAAGTGGCGAACGCCTATTGGGAATTGGTTTACGCGCGGGACAACATCAAGGTGGGCCAGGAAGCGCTGACGCTGGCGCAGCAAACTTACGACGACAACAAAAAGCAGGTGGAAATCGGAACGCTGGCGCCGCTCGAGCTGGTGCAGGCCGAAGCACAAGTAGCGCAAGCGCAGCAGACACTGATCAACGACCAGACCACTCAGCTGCAGGATCAAACGACGCTGCTGAATCTAATCGTGAAGGACGTCACCGATCCCGCGTTGCTGACCGTTGAAATCGTGCCGACGGATACTTTGCAACCGGCCCTGGACCAGACGGTTCCGAACCTTGCAGACGCACTGAAAGAAGCGCTGAAGAATCGCCCGGATGTGCAACAGGCGGGACTCACCGTCAACGTCGCGGACGTAAATGTTCAGACGACGCGCAACGCGCTGCTGCCTTCACTAACGGTGACCGGAGCGTACGAATCGATCGGGTTGGCGGGCAACTCGACGACTTCAAGCACTACGCCGACAGCCGAGGGACCCGACTTGGCCGTTCCGGTGCTTGACGCCGATGGAAATCCGGTGCTGAACCCGGCGACGGATTTGCCGATTTACGTTTCCGAGGTGACCGCAGCTACCACCACGACCTCCAACCACACCGGCGGGATCAACGACGCATACACCGAAACGTTCCACAATCGATTTCCGACTTACGAACTTCAGCTCTCTCTCTCGCTACCGATCCGCAATCGCCAGGCGCAGGCCGCTTCGGCCGACGCGCAATTGCTGCAGCGCCAAGATGAAGCGCAATTGCAGAAGACCGAGAATGGCGTGCTCGTGGACGTGCGCAACGCCATCATCAACCTGGTGCAGGGCAAGGCTGCGGCTGACGCCGCGACCAAGACGCGGATCTTCGATCAAGAGACGCTGGACGCGGAGGAGAAAAAGCTGAAACTCGGCGCTTCGACGATCTTCAACGTGGTGACGGATCAAAGCACGTTGGCCGCCGCGGCCAGCGCCGAAGTTCGGGCGCTCGCGAATCTTGAGGAAGCGCAGGTGAATTTCGACCGCGCGATGGCGCGCACGCTTGAGGCCAATCACATCACGATCGCCGACGCCACGACCGGGGTGGTGCCGCACGACTCGATGATCCCGGGCACGACGGCGGAGAACACGCTGTTCGGTTATCAGCCGCGGACACCGGCATCGTATTCGGATGCGGATGCGGATGCGACGCCTGCGACGTCTGCAAGCAGTTCGGATGATGTGGCGACTACGCCGACGCCGACCGGCGTGGCCGCGGAACGCGCACGGATTTCGCGCGGAAATTAGGCTGGGCGTTGCCGGGCGTGGACTTCGCTGCGACAAGTCATGCCCTCAGCGGCTGAAGCCGCACTAGCACACACGCGTTTGCGGCACGGCTAAAGCCGTGCCCTTCCAAAACACGCTCACGAATAAACCTGAAGACCGCGCGCGAATCTTGCGCGCATCGCGGCGCCGGACTGTGCGATACTCCCGCTGCTCCCGGGCGCCCGGCCGCACGTGTCGCCGCCAAAACTGCGGGAAGCGGACCCCGACGTCCCATGGCTTCATCGCAGGATCTTGCCGACAATATCTCGACGAATGTGCCGCGGAGACGCTGGGGAGTTGCGTTACTGCTGGGATTCGGCATCCTTGTAAATTATTTTGATCGCGTCAATCTTTCGGTTGCACAGCCCGCGCTGCACCACGATTTCGGAATTCCTCCCGCGATGTTTGGATGGCTGCTCGGCGCGTATAGCTGGACGTATATGGTTTTGCAATTGCCGTGCGGCGTTTTGCTCGATCGCTTCGGCGTGAAGCTGATCGGGCGAATCAGCACTTTCATTTGGAGTGTTGCGACATTTGCCGCAGCGGCGGCTACCGGCGTCGGCAGCTTTCTGGGTGCGCGACTTCTGCTCGGCATCGGCGAAGCCCCGACGTATCCTGCAAGCTCGAAGGCGATCGGCTACTGGTTTCCCGACGCCGAGCGCAGCCTGGGCACGGCGTTTTTCGATGCAGCGCCGCGATTGGCGGCGGGACTCGGAATTCCGGTGCTCGGCGCACTGTTGATCCACTTTGGATGGCGCTGGAGTTTTGCGGCGACGGGAATCGCGAGCTTGCTATACTTCGCGTTCTTTTACGCCTTCTATCGCAACCCGAGCGAAGACAAAAAGCTTTCGCAGCCGGAGCGCGAATTCATCGCGCGCGGCGGAGCGCAGCCCGAAGACAAGAAAAAGTCCGAACAAGGCGCGCCGCTGCTGTATCTGCTTGGCCGGCGCAAGGTGTGGGGCCTGTGCCTGGGCTACGCCGCATACAACTATTGTTTTTACCTGCTGCTTTACTGGCTGCCGTTTTATTTCATGATGGCGCATCACGTGAACTTACAGACTTCGACGCTGTACGCCGCGGGGCCGTGGCTGATCGCCTTCGTGGTGGAATTGGCGATTGGCGGATGGCTGGTGGATTTTCTGATTAGCCGGGGACGAAGCGCGACCCGCGTGCGGCAGTGGGTGCTAATCGGCGGAACGAGCCTTGGACTTGCGCTGATCGGAACAGCGGGAGTGCAATCGCCGCGCGCCGCGATGATTTGGATTACGATCGCGCTGGCGGGTCTCTCGGCGGCGTCCAGTGTGGGATGGTCGATCCCATCGCTGATCGCGCCGCGCGAAAGCGTCGGCACACTGGGCGGGATCTTAAACACGTGCAATCAGATCGCGGCGATTTGTTCGCCGGTGATCACCGGATACGTCGTGAATTTCACGAAGTCGTTCGATGGAGCGTTCTTTGCCGCGGGGGCGATTCTTTTCATCGGCATAGGCGCCTACATATTCCTGCTCGGGCGCATCACGCCGATTCCGGAACCGATTCGATGAGCGGCTGTCGCCAAATACCCTTCGGCGAACTCCTATCAGTGGGATACCGTGGCCGTCCCATGGGTTCGTATTTGCGAAGCGATTCTGTAGAACTCGTCCAGATTGGATTCTTGCCCAACGAACATCAGATGTATGTTGGCTGTCGTCATACAGTCCAAACCAATAAAGCCCGCCGCAGGAAATTTGATCTCATCTTGCAAAACGGTGCCGCCGACACATACGGCGGTCTTGTCCTCAAATTGAAAAGTGCGCTCAACGATACGACTTACGCCATCGATTGTGAATCGATCCTCCATGCTTGACCGATAGAATGTTAAGTCGCGCGGAGCAAAGCGCGTGAGGGAAAATGATACGATGGCGCTGTGCAGCGCGGGGTTAAGTCCCGGTCTCAGCTGTGTGTCGATCAAGTCCAGATCCGTAGGTGACGTGTATTTCGGTAGCCAGCCCTTTGGCACGGGTATATCGAAGTCGCCCAAGCGGCAGACGTTTCCGTGCCGCCAATGCCAGAATCTTGCTTCGATCTGAAGCTGGTACAGAAACCCAACATACGCCGCGGCCAGCAATAATACGGAAAGCACGGCAGCCAGCGCGCGGCGAGTTCGTTTCGTTTTTCGCATCACTCCTATACCGCGACTACCGAAAGCTGTCGCCGCGTCACTTCCCTGCTGCGTAGTGCTTCGTGTCTTTCGTGCGCGCGTTGTAAACGTCCATGCTGCCGTCGGGCCACGCGGACACCTTGATGTAGAAGCCGGTGTCAGGGCCGTGGAGATTGGCGATGAATTGCTCGGCGACGTTGTGCTGCGCGGCGCCTTCCTCTGAATAGTGGAGCTGCCACAAATCTTTTAGGCGCGGAGATTTTTCGATCGTGTCCCACGCGGGCGGAGAGCCGCCCTTGGTGGCGCCGTTATCCATGATGGCGACGAGCGGGGCGACGGCGTCAAGCAGCGCGGGGCTGCTGCTTTGATACCAACCGTGATGGGAGACGACCAGAAGATCGAATGTGCCGAGCTTGTTTGTGGGGCAGACGAGCGGGCGCTCTTTATCCCACGTGAGGTCGCCGAGATCCAGGATGCGCAGCTTGCCGAAAGTTAGGACCGTGCCGACGGAGCGCAAATTTTCAGTTTGGTCGGTGGGGCGAATCTCGGTGGTCGCGCACGAAGCGTTTGGCGCGCCGGCGCCGGGGGCTCCCGCGAGAGGCGCGACGATTTCGGCGCCATCGGCGGTGACGATTTCAGCTTTGATGCCGGTGAGCGGGAGGATCAAGCCGGGCGTGGCGAGGATGTGCTTGAAGTTTCCCATGTGCAGCAACGCTTGATACGCGAGATAGCCCTGCTCGGTGGCGGCTTCGGTGGTCTCGCGATTCGGGCCGTGGTCGATGAACGTGCCGATGGGAATGCGCGCGGCGAGTTGCGGGACGCCGCCGGCGTGATCGGTGTGATAGTGCGTGAGCAGGACGAAATCGATCTTCGAGATGCCGGCGAGCATGGCCGCGGCGACGATGCGATCGGCATCACGGCCGGCGTTATCGGGCCAGCCGGTATCGATCAGCAGCGATTGGCCGGCGGGCGTGACGAAAAGCGTGGATTGGCCGCCTTCGACGTCGACAAAATAAATTTGTAGCGCGCCCTTCGCTGTCGACGCGGCGGGCGCGGAGGCGGTGGCTGCGGCGGGCTTCGCAGCGGGAGACGCGGCGGCGGGCGGCGCACTGGTCGCCTGCGGCGCAGACCACGCTTGCGGCGCGACGCAGAACGCGACGGTCAGCGCGATAAGCGCCGCGGCGACGCGCAGAAAACCGAAACGAGATCGCAAAGCTGAAGCATTCGTCATGATCAAGGCTCCCTTCCGAGTTGCATCCTGCATAGCATCAAATTCATTCGATTATTTTGACGCGGGCGATGGGAGGGCGCGCACGGCGCCCCCCGAGATTCCGCCATCGACAAGCAGAGTCTGTCCCGTGACGTAGCGGCTGGATTCCGCGGCGAGGAAAACGACTGCGGCATCCAAATCGTGCGGCTCGCCGGGGCGCTTCAGCGGAATGCGATCGCGCAAATACTCCACCCACTCGCGATTTTCGTACATCACGGCGTTCTGATCCGTGCGAAACCATCCGGGCGCGAGGCAATTTACCGTGACGCCAAATTTGCCCCAATCGTCGGCGAGGCTCATCGTGAGTTGGCGAATTCCGCCGCGGCTCGCGCCGTACGGACCCAGGCCGGCGTAGCCCGCGACGCTGGTGACCGAGCCGATGTTGATGATGCGGCCGTAGCGGCGCTGAATCATTTCGCGCGCCACAGCCTGCGCGACAAAAAAGCTGCCGCGGAGATTCGTGTCGAGGATCAAATTCCAATCGTCCCAGGTGACGTCGAGCGCGGGCTTGCGCACGTTGCAACCCGCGTTGTTCACCAAAATGTCGACGTGCCCGAAGGCTTTCTCGGCTTCGGCGACCATGTGCTCGATGCTGAGCTGATCGCGAACGTCGAGTTCGAGAGCGATCGCGCGGCGGCCCAAGCTGCGAATTTCGGCTTCAAAGGGCGCCAAGGATTCGCGGCGCCGGCTTGTGAGCACCAGGTCCGCGCCGGCTTTGGCCAATGCGCGCGCGAAATGTTGGCCCAGGCCGCGGCTGGTGCCGGTGACGATGGCGGTGCGGCCGGTGAGATCGAACAGGCCGCTCGGAGTTTTCGGCGCGTCGCTCACGAGGATTTCCCCGGCGCCAGAACAACTTTCAACAGATTCGCCTCGTGCGCGTAAAGGCGCTCAAACCACGCGGGGCCATCCTCGAGCGGCGCGACGGCGGAGATCAGAGACTTCACGTCAACCGCGCCGCTGGCCACCAGTTCCATCGCGCGTGGATATTCGCCGGCGGATGCGCAGGAACCCTGAAGGCGAATTTGCCCGGCGACGACTTTTTGCAGCGGCAGCGTCACCTCCGGAGAAATGTTGCCGACCAGAGTGACCGCGCCGCCTTTGCGCACGGACTGAATCGCGGCGTTCACGGTCTCATTCAGTCCGACGGCCTCAACCGCGACATCCACGGCTGCTGCGCCTGCGAAAAGGCGAATGAGATCGTCGCCGAGGCTGAGCTTCGAGGCCAGCACGGTTTCTGTGGCGCCGGCTTTTTCCGCGCGGCGCAATCGCGTGGCGTCGATATCCGCCACAAACACGCGATCGCAACCGGACGCGCGCAGCACTTGAAGAATCAAGAGTCCAATCGTTCCCGCGCCAATCACCAGAGCGGAGGATTTCGGCGCGAGAGGGGTGAGCGAAACCGCGTGCACGGCGACGGAAACAGGTTCCATCATCGCGGCTTCCTCAAACGAAAGCGCATCCGGCATTCGATAGACGATGCGCGCGGGCACGGTGACGTATTCGGCGAAGGCTCCGGCGCGGCGGTAATCTCCGCACGATACGCCCAGCACCTGGCGGCGATCGCAAAGATTAATTTCGCCGCGCACACAGTAGGCGCACTCTCCGCAGGAAACGGTGGAATCGAATGTGACGCGATCGCCGACGGCGAAATTCTTGACTCCCGCGCCGAGCGCCGCCACTGTGCCGGAGGCTTCGTGTCCCATGACGAGCGGCGGAATGCGGCGGCCGGAAGCGCCATCGTAACCGTGAACGTCACTGCCGCAGATTCCGCACGCGGCGACGCGCAGCAGAACTTCACCCGGACCTGCGTCGGGAACGGGGAGATCGGCGATCTCAAGCTGGCGATATTGCGAAAGGAGCAGGGCTTTCATGCGCGCGTCAGACACTCCTGACAGATTACATCATTGCCGGCGGAATCGAACGGCCCGTACTGTACCCTATATCGTTCAATTCGGGAAAGATGGCTAGGGTCAGCGACTGGATCGGCTTGCGATTCGCGGTTCAGCGTTAAAACCAGGTGCGCGCTTTGTATTCGCGGTACGAACCGCCGAATTTCTCCTCCAGAACTTTGGATTCGGCTCGGGCGCGGACGATTTGCAATGGAATCAAAATTAGGAAAATCCAGTAGAACCTCGGGCGGTTGATGTAGAGAAACACGCCGGCGATAAAGATCATCCCGAAAATGTAAACCGGATTGCGAATCCTGGAGTACAACCCGTGCGTCACCAACTCCTTTGCTTGCGGACGGACTGAGAATGAGTTCCCCAGTTGAATCCGCGCGAGCGTAATTCCGATCGCGCCGCCAATGGTAAGGATCACTCCAATGACTCGTAAGGCTGTCCAAGGTTCGCGCGTGAACGTGAACATGACGTACGCGACGACGAGCAACGGGCCGATCGTGAAAAACATGGCGCTGCGATTCATGTCGGGAGTCTCGCACAAAACATTGAACGCAGCCAACACACTGCATTCCCTGCCCTCGCGTCGTTGATTCGCTAGGATCGTTCGAGTATAGTTTTGCCAATTTTGAGCGCTAACGTGATTTTCGCGTTCGAGCTTCCATCGTGGTGGGGTTTCGCCGTTTTCGGAGCGGTTTTCGTTGGCATCTTTGTCCTAGCGACGTATCTGAGCCGGAAGCGCACGCAGGCGCTAACCACTCTAGCGCTTCAACAAGGTCTCACTTTCGAAGGCGATAAGTGGCTCACTCCCGAGTCCGCGCCGCAATTGGAAAGCCCGTTATTCCAGGGAAAATCTGGCCCAGGCTTTAAAAATATTATCTCCGGCAAACGCGGAGGGTTGTCCTGCAGCTTTGTTGATTATTCCTACCGCAGCGGCAAGAATTCGATTAGCCAGACGCTGGCGACATTCACTCAAGATGTCTGGCTTCCTCAATTCGCGGTTGGGCCTTCGGATATGCTGCACAAATTCAGCGATGCGCTGCTTCACAAAGCGATCCAATTTGAGTCCGATCCCGACTTCTCAAAGCGCTTCCGGCTGGTCAGCCCGGATCCGGATAAGGCCCGGGAAATGTTCGCGCCGGGACTGCTTACTTTCATTGAAAATCTGGACCCTGCGGCAAAATGGCACATCGAAGGTTCTGGACGCACGCTGATAATTTATCGTCAGGGAAAGCAGGTAAGCGCGGAGGCATATCCCGCGTTCATCGACGCGACAACCGATATGGCGAAAACTTTCTTGAGCCTCTCCGGATTGAAGAAGCCTTCCGCGTAGCGAGAATTCCCAATTCCACAAGACCCGCGCTACGGACAGAGGACGAACGCAACAGGCGCTATTGCGCGGCGCAGCTTCAGCCGGCTTCGACGAACTGTTGGTTGGTGGCGCGCAATTGATCTATCTGTTTCTGCTCGTTTGCCTGGGCCGCGGCCAGCCTTCGGCACGCAATGCTAGTGCGACGCTGATCCCGACTGTTCGGCTGCGGCGGGAGCGGGCGGCGCGGCCGGCTTCGGCGCCGGCGCCGCGGCTCCTTGGCCGGGCGTGTAGTTGACCTTCACAATCTTGAGATTGCTGGCAGTCCAGTTCTTTTCTTCGAGACTCAAGGAAGATTCCTGTTGGTCTGTTTGAGCGCTGAAGCGCTCGCAGGTGCCGGAGGCATGCGCGGCATTGGCATCGGGATAGTTCTTGATGACGAAGTCATACCAATCGCCGGCGATGGTTCCCGCCGAAGACGTGGTTGCGAATACCTCGCTCGAGTAAACCGATCCCGCGACGCCCTGCGCGGCCGGCACTTTGAACCAGCAGTGGTAAGACGTACCTTGCGCTGCGGCGCCCGGCGCCGAAAGAACAATGGCAATAAGAATCCCCGCTATGGCCAATAACGTTTTCATTTCTATTGCCCTCCGGGCGCAAAGCGCCAATGAGGCGGAGATACTATCCATAGATTGGGCCGCCGTCAACGCAGAAAACGAATGACTGCCCGAACTCTGCACCCCGGACAAATACGTCTCGCGAGTTACTTGTATCGATACTAGGAGACGCATTAGGATGCGAACGAAAAGGCCGGGTCAGACGCTCCGCGCATAAGCTTGCTGGAATGGAGATTTGAATGTTCGCCAACGTCGGCGCGCACGCTGAAACACGAGTTCTGATTGCGGCAATCTGTTCGCTAATTCTCGCGATTTCCGGCAGCGGCTCAGGGTTGGCCCAAGGCCCCAATTGGCCGACTGTCCATGCGACGAATAATGATGTTTCCTTCACGAAAGAAGACGTAACGGACAATCTGCCATTAGAAAGACCTCTTATGGAGTTGCTGCTCGCCCCGGCGGTCGCTGGCACTGACGCTTGCAGCGGCCTAGGAAACCCCTCGGGTGGCGTCGCCGTTCTTACCCCTACTGGAGGAGCCGACTTTTCGCCCTATCTAAGTTTGGTTGTCAAAAGAATTAGGAAATATTGGTACGCCGAAATGCCAAGCGAGGTTTATTTGGGCAGTAAGGGATGTGTCGTTGTGGATTTCACAATTATGCAGAGCGGAGTTTTGTCAGACGCTGGCACGACCATTGTCCACACAACCGGCGATCAACAACTGGATGAAGCCGCGCTGAAAGCCATCAGGAACTCTGCTCCCTACCCCGCGCTATCCGATGCATTCAAAGGAGGCTTAGTCCGACTTCGATTTTCATTTCGCTACAACATCCCCAACTAGCTGAGATTTTCGCTGCGCAACTGTTTGCGAAACACGCTCAGGCAAATAGAAGGTGGACCTTCATCGACTGGCTGCGATCGAGCGCAACGGCGAAGGCGCGATTCACCTCGCCCAGCGCAAAGGTGTGCGTCATCAAGGGCCGGAGATCGATGGTCCTCGCAACGATCTCCTCGACGGCAGTGACGTACTCGCCGTGGGTGAAGCGGTACGATCCTTGGTAGCGCAGTTCTTTGGCCATGATCAGGTTCGCGGCGACCGGCGACTGGCCCTGCGGCAGAATGCCAACCTCAACGACGATGCCGCCCGCGGCGGCCGTGCGCAGAGCGGTGTCCAGCCCCGCAGGGCTGCCGGACGCTTCGATGACCACGTCGAACGTGCCATTGTTTTGCGACCAGCGATCGATGGCGTCGCGATCGCCGGCCAGCACAGTCTCGCCGGCGCCGAGCGACGCGGCCATATCCAATGCTTTCTGCGCGAGATCGAGCGCCGTTATTTTGTGCGCTCCCGCACGCCGGGCGGCCGCCAGCAGGATGCAACCCATCGGTCCGCACCCCACGATGAGCACGCGCGCGCCGACGAGGGATCCAGCCAGTCGGAGCGCGTGCAGCGCGACGGCCAGCGGCTCAGCCATGGACGCCTGCGCAAAATCGAATGAATCCGGCACGGGAATGCACTGCCCTGCGGACACGGCAATGAACTCACGAAACATTCCCTGCACGTGCGGAAACGTGGCCGCGCTGCCCATGAAGCGCACACTCAAACACTGGTTCGGCATTCCTTTTCCACAAAACCGGCACGCTCCGCACGTCACGCAGGGGTTCACCGCAACACGCTGGCCGATTCGCAAACCGCTCACGCCTTCGCCGAGTGCGGCCACTTCCCCCGCCACCTCGTGGCCCAGCACAAACGGTTCGCGCACCACGAAGTCCCCATTCTTGCCCTTGAAGTAATACGCCAGGTCGGAGCCGCAGATGCCGCCGGCGCGCACGCCGATCAGCACTTGCCCCGGAGCGAGCTGCGGGCGATCTTGCTGCTCGATCAGAATCTTCTTGGGCTCGCGCATTACGGCTGCAATCATGAATGCTCCCTTTGCCGATGTGTGGCGACCACTTCCACTCAGTGCTTCGATGCCGCGAGGGCCAGCACTTCGTGCCAAACGCCGTCATCAACGGCGATTCCCTTTTCAAGCTGCTCGCGTCTGGTTCTCAGCACGCTTTCGCCGGCATACACAACTTCAGAGCTATTTTCCGCCAACGTTGAGCCGTGAACGTAGTCCACCACGCTGTCCGCCATTTGTTCGGCAAACGCCTCGCCGCCCAGCTTGCGCGGATCAATCAGGATGAACACCTGCGAGCATCCCGTGCAACTTCCCTGCTGGATCTTGTCGATCGCGTTCGTTGGCGAACCCTCCGACAGCACAGCCGCCAGCAGATCGAGCATGATGGCAAAGCCTGAGCCCTTCCAGTAGCCCATCGGCAAGATGCGCATCGATTCTTCCACCGGGCCGGGCTCGTTGGTAAGGGTGCCATGCGCGTCAAATCCTGCGGGGAACGGCATGTTCTTGCCCTTCAAACGCGTGACCTGCAGCTTGCCGTAGGAGAATTGCGACATTGCCATGTCCAGCACCACGTTTCCCTTTTTTCGCGGCGCGGCGATCACAAATGGATTGTTGCCCAGGCGCGTATCTTTGCCTCCCCACGTGGGCATGCAGGATTCAGTATTGGTCCAACTGATCGCAACGTAGCCACGATCCGCCGCGCGCCAGCCATACGTGCCTCCGCGCATCCAATGCGTCGTGTTGCGCAGCGCCACGATGCCGATGCCCTGCTCCGCCGCCACCTGCATGGCGCGGTCGGCGGCAAAAAGCGCGTTCAGAATCCCAGGGCCGCGCTGCCCATCGTAAACCTCAATCGCGCCCACCTGTCGCACGAGTTCCGGCCGTCCCGCCAAATTCACCCAGCCCTTCGCGACGTAGTCCACGAATCTGGCCACGCGATTCAGGCCGTGCGAATTCACTCCGTCACAACTGGATTCGGTGTGGATGCGCGCGCAGAGCCGAGCGTCGCGTTCGTTCATGCCGGCGTTCACGAAAGCCGCCGCGATTGCATCGTGCATTTCGGCGAGAAAAATTCTAGCCATGTTCGGTTCGAGCCCTCCATGCGCAGCCAAACGCGGCATCCCAGGCGGATTGCACCCGCAGCGCAGCATATTCCGTGCGGGAAGTAATGTACAGAATGGGCGTCTGAATTTCGCTTACTATCGGCGGATCGCATCGGCGGCGCAGATTGACACCTATGCTGCGATCGCCTGTTGTCACGTAGTTTTGGATTCGCCGGCGAGGTCTCGATGCGAACAAAAGTGTTTTTTGCGGCGCTGCTTATGTGTGCGATGGCTGCTTATCTGTGGGGAAATCCGCAAAAGTCCACATCGAACGACACCGATTTCGGTCCAAATACGTGCTTCCTATCGGTTGCGTTCAGCGCGGACGGCCACACGATCTACGCGACCGGCTTCGAGAAGCCCGGGACTTTTACAGTGACGCAATGGAACATCGCGTTCAGTTTCGCGGACCAGTGACTTGCGCCGGAGATTCAAAGGATGACTTTTCTAACACGGAGTGTATGGTCGTAAAAATGCGATTGAGTTCCGCTTGCGAAAGGGGATCTAGCTGATCGGCGTGCTGCTTGAGGTTGCCGCGGCGCTCGCGCTGGTGCGAATCACGCCCGTCTGGTCCGTGTAGAAGTAACGAAGTCCCGTAGTGCCCGCCTTGGATGGGGTCGCCGTAATGGCGTATTGGTCGATGTTCCCTGCCCCATCGACAGCGCCCGCTGAGAATGAGAACACGTAGCCGGACTTGGTTCCGGTCTGCAGAACGTTGTCAATCAATTCCGCCGACGTCGACGTTGGGAACGCAGACGAGCCCTCCCCGCCTAGGGCGGTCAGCGAAGGGGGAAATCCAGAATACAAAAGCGTGTAGGAGATGCAAGCCGAGTTGATCGTGCGCAACGAACCCACTGCGGAAGCTTCATTGGCCGCCATCCTCGATCGCAGCAGGTTCGGGATGGCGATCGCCGCGATGATCAGAATGATGGCCACAACAATCAGCAACTCGATGAGCGAAAATCCTTCTTGCCGCTTCCGCGCGAGATTCATGTAAGGAGTTCTCTCTCCTATCCAAAGGCAGTCGATAATCCGGGGAAAATTATGCACGCTCGGGACCATACTGCGGATGAGCTGTTGACGAATTCAAGACAGTGTCGGCAAATAGCTTCGAATCAATGCGTTACGAGGACGCCAGGAACAGAGACTCCTGCGCCTCACTTTTCTCGAAAACGCTCGGGCCGCCGCCCTCCTACGCGTTTTGTCGTTCCTAGACGACATAAATTGGCACGATGCGTTCGCCGAGAGCGCAGGACGCACGATGGCAAATCTCAAGTCATTGGTTGTCCTGAAGATCGACGAGGAAGATTTCACCATGTTGCTCATGCTCGTGAAATTGATTGCAGAATCCGCTTCCAGCGGCGCGTCTGCATAGGAATCGTACGTCCAAAAAAGCAGGAGTATTCACTTGACAAAAGTAAGGCTTCATGGGACAATTTGGACATGGAAAGCGGCTCCTACTTCGGCTTGGACTTGGCGACACCGGCGCGGATTACTTGCCGGATGTCACGCTTGATGCTTGCCAGCAATTTCCTAGTAGGCATTCGCTTTAATAGCTCTCTCCTAGACTTCTCCATTGAGGACTCCCATGAACTTAATTGACATGAATAAAGCGTTTCCGACCGACGATAAGTGCCGCGAGTTCCTTTCTCGCTTGCGCTGGCCGAATGGTCCGCGCTGTACTCGTTGCGGCGAACCTGTCGTTGAACTCGAAACCGAAAAAGTTCTTTACTACTGCAAGGCCTGTGATTTCCAATTCAGCGTAACCGCTGGCAGCATTTTTAACGACTCCCATCTTCCGCTCGTTACTTGGTTCGCTGCGACCATGCTCATGTGCGAAGCGAAAAAGGGAATGTCCGCTTGCCAAATCCAGCGCACTCTGGGAATCGGCGGTTACAAAACCGCTTGGTATCTCTGCCACCGCATCCGCGCTGCTATGGCGACCACCGCGAAACCGAAACTTGGCGGCACCGTGGAACTGGACGAAACCTACGTCGGCGGCTGGAATCGCGGCAAAGGTCACATCGGCAAAAACGAAAATAAAGAAGTCGTTGTGGGTATCCGCAAACGCAATGGCGATCTCCGAATGTTCCATGCCGCTGATGCTAAGTCCGGTACGCTCGCCAAGTTCATCCGCGAGAACATCAGCGAAGATGTTGACGTAATTATGACGGACGATTTCGCTTCGCATCCTGTCGCCATGAGGAAGGCAGGAGTCACGCGGCACAAAGTAATCAATCACAGTAAACAGGCTTATGTTATGGGCGATGTTCACACAAACACCGTCGAAAGCGCGTTTAGCCTGCTCAAGCGCGGCGTAATGGGAACGTGGCATCGAATCAGTGCAAAGCATCTAGCATCCTACCTTGAGGAAATGACGTTCCGCTTCAATCGCCGCCACAATTCCGACTTGTTCGTTGACACTCTGCGTCATATGATTACGGCTCCGGTACTTACATTTAAGAGACTGACCGCATAAAGGCGATGGCGCTCAATGACACTTAAAAGGCTTTTAATCACAAGCGCCGCAGTCGCTATCATATTGGCGCTATTTCCAGAACATCTTTTGCGTCCAAGCGCTGGGGTTCCCGAAAAAATTAGCACACCCCGTGCTAAGTTGGCCGCAAATAGCAATCAAAATCAACAGACCTCCGATAATCCTACATTGGACGCGATACTTACCGAAATAACCAAAAACGAGCAAGAAACCTCCCAAATCAAATAACCAAAGAAGAAGATTTTGGAAAAGTCGCTATTATTTACGGCTTTCGCAAGGAAGACCCTCCCCCTCAAATCACTTGGGACCAAATCAGGAACGAAAAAATAACTATTTATTTTGACGGTTTTATCGAATATCGAGGAGTTCATTTGTTTGACTCTGACGTCTCCTACACAACTTTGTTTCGCTACAAATGGGCACCAGAATTTGTATGCAGCAAGACGCCGAACGACAACTCCGGTTTTTGGTACGAATACGGAGAGAACAAGCGCACATAGCAGGAGTTTCCGCCTCATGGCGTAGCCTCGCTCGGCACACCCCTACTTTTGTCAAGTACATAATCCTGCAAAAAAGCTGGATTTGAGGATGCGCGAGTTTGCCGTGCAGGCCGGAAACTCCGGCAGAATAGTGGCGATGCGGCGTCGTTATCTGCGTCCGGGGTATCCGGACCGTTATTCAACGCAACACAAGCTGTCTGGTGTTGCCAGTTCCACAACCGGCCTCAACGCCTGACGCGATGCCTCACTGCTTCACCAGCTCGACGCGGCGGTTCTTGGCGCGGCCGTCCTCGGTGTCATTCGACGCCACGGGAGCGTAGGGGCCGCAACCATAGGCCTTCAGCGCGGCGGCCGGAACGGCATACTTCGTCGTGAGGGCGGTGAGCACGGCCTCTGCGCGCCGGCGCGAAAGGTCCATGTTCATATCGAGCGCGCCCTGGTTGTCGGTGTGTCCGACGACATAGAGCTTCAGCTGGGGGTCGCCTTGAAGCAGCTTGGCGATCTCGTTCAGCGCCGCGTCGGACTCAGGCTTGATATCCGCTTTGCCGGTGTCGAAGTAGATTCCGTAAACCGAAGCGTGGCCGGTGCGGTTGATGTCGCCGGCCAGTGACGCGGCGTCCACCGTGATGAGATTCGCCTCCATCGGCTTCACTTCGACGACGTAGAGCTCGGTATTGGGTTGGAAATTTCCGCCCTGGTCGTCAACCAGCAGGCTCACGTAAACGTCACCCTCCGGTCGTGCGAGCTTCGCCGAAAGGTAGTGAATCCCGTGGTCGGGTCCCCAGTAATCGTCGTATTCACCGTTACCGTACACCCTTCCATCCGACTTACCCTCCCCGGAGCAATCCTGCGGGCCGCAAGTAAAGAGCGTTTCGAATCCACCCTTCTTGAGTGCGTCTTGATAGCTGCGGAAAACCTCCAGCACTGAGCGTCCGGTGGGAGCTGTATAAACGATGCGGGTGATCTTTCCTTCCAAATGCAAGCTCTTGGCAAATTTCAGGTCACTGGTCTTGCCGAGCGGAAGCGTGAATTCATCGAACTCTCTCGTCACATAGTCCTTGATAAAAGTACCGGGATACCGGGAAATCAGGGGGTGGTCTTTGCTTCCCTCCATGTCTTGGTCTTGTGCCGCCGCGAAGGACGCCGAGAGGCCGATCAATAAGCTGGCTACGAATACTGTGCGCATGAAAGCCGTCATAAACTCCTCCTAGAGTTGCAAAATTCTGTCCGTGATTCCGAAATGGCCTGGCCCGATCCTGGTAGTGGTACTAACGCCGCCAGCATGGAGCGCCTCTATTGGGTTTCGCCGATAGCGCCATCCACATCCTTTTTCAATTGCCGCGTAGCGTCCCGCTGATACCGCCGGGCAATTGAGCCTTAAGCGTGGGGCCACTCTCTAGGCCGGCCGAGCCCGATACCGAGATGTCCAGCGACTTCCCCGCGAACGACGCTCCCGCGCTCATTGAACTGCTCACGAAGACGTCGGTCACATCGCCTCCCTGCCCGAACTTCACGCCCACGCCCGCTTCGGCTGTAAGTTCTGCTTTCGGACTCATGGGACCCAGAAAATCCGCCTCGGCCCCGGCGCTGGCTCCTACGCCACCCCACAGCGTGGTCTCATGTGTTCTGAAATTTTGCTGCACCTTGAAACGCAAAACTTCTCCTCCAGAGATGCTGACGTCGTCGCACGCCAGCGTCATGGAGAGCGCGCCAAAACCCACGCTCTTGGGCGGGTCAAACGGGCACCTTGGCCGATTGCTCTTCGGCAGATTCGGCGTGTCGGCATTTTCCACCGGTGGCGGTGGTGGCGGCGGCACGCACACCAGGTCTTTATACGCCGCACCGTTGGCAGCGAGTGCTGCCGCTTCTGCGGAGAGCGGACGGTACAGCGCCATCACTGTCATCTCGCGTCTGAGTTGCAGCATCTCGTTCACTGAAGGAACCCACACGCGCTGCAAAATAGGATCGGTGAACGCATAAAGGTCGGCCGCCGCGGGCCGCAAATCGTCCCAGCCAGTTTTCCAATGCTTGTAGCTCTGCCCGTATGTGACGTCTATGGACTGCTTGCCGTGCACGCAGATCTCATACGCGGTTTCGTCCATTTCTCCCTTTTTCGCATCGATCCTCTTCTCTACTTCGGCGCTGCAGGCATCGCTGGCACCGCAGGCCATCTGTTGCTCTATGAGAGCATCCAATTCATTGCCCTCTTCAAGAAAGCGCTGCTGCTCCGGAATCACGATCGCGGCCGTCTCCTGCGCGTTGTTGTTCATTACCTCAGTGATGCTCTGGTTGGTTGGCTCCCAATTTCGGAACCGCGCCGTGAATGTCAGGTCTACGGTTTGCCCGAACTCGAACAACTCGCGGTCGAACACGATTGGCAAATCGATGGCGTCCCCGTTTTGCTGGGCACGGCGATTCAACGCCGCCACTCGCGCTGCGGCATCGCTGTAATGACTCATCAGATCATTGCTGTTTTGCGCAACCCAGTCGCTCACGCGCTTCAGAGCAGCGATCTCGCCAACGTTGCGCTCACCTTCCGGTTGAATAGGCAGATCGGGAATCATCTGTGATTCGTTCGCGGGAGCCGCGGGGCTTTCATCCGACCCTGCCACGGCCTGCGCACTTTGGTCTTGCTGATCTTGGCTGGTTTCCGACGGCGGAGGTTGGCTCGCCTGCGCTTGTAGGAAGGCTGCGGCGGCCACGCCGGAGTAGCCCTTGCTTAGCGACGATTTCAGTAGCGACGTCGCCGTCGCGTTATCTCCCCGGCAACCTGCAAGAAGCCCCATGCCCGCTTCCGGTCCTGACATGTCCGGCGCTAGACCCAAGGCGAGCTGAAATTCCTTCTGCGCTGGTGCCTTGGCGCCGGCATCGAAATATGTCCATCCCAGATTGATCGCTGCCAATGGCGAATTTGGCCGCATCTTCGTGACGTACAGCAGAATCCGCGCCGAAGATTGTTGGTCGCCTGCTTCGCTCAGATTTACGCCGAGATTGTTGGCCGCAAGCAGATCCGCTGGATTTTTCTGCGCAGCGAGCGCGGCCGCAAACACCGCCTCGTTGATAGCGCCCGCGGCATTCAGAAACGCTCCGTAAGACGCGCCGAGTTCTGTGCCTCCCGCCGGCTGCGCGAACAGCGCGTCGATACTCGTGCGCGCGTCCTGCGCGAGCTTCGCCCGGTAACGGCTCACCAAACTATTTACCAGTGCCGTGTACTCCGCTGCCGTCGGCGCCGTGGCTGGGAGCGGCGCACCTGTCGCCGCGGGGCAATAGCCCTTGAGCGAAACCTGCGCGCCTTGGCCCGGTTGTGGAGTCTTTGGCGTCCCCGGCTGCTGCCCGCCGCTTGCGCCACTCGCGCCCTGTTGCAGCGCGGCGCTTTGCGACGCTGCCCACTCTTGCAGCCGCTTCTGCTCCGCCGCTGTGGGTACCTTGCCGGAGCTAATCTTGTTCATGATGGCCTGCACATCGGGAGGGATGGCTCCAGGGACTTGGCAGCGCACCCACGAGGGTGTGAGAAGAAACAGGAGGACTCCCGCCGCCAACAACAGCATCGCCGAAACTCTTCGCACACCACTACGTTGATTGCTCGATGTCATGGCTCGTACCTCCTAGTTGGTCCTGGTTCACCTCCGCGGGCGAACTTTGGCGATTCCTACCGGCTGCCGCAGTGGACTTCGAATTCGGCCTTGATTGTCTGCAAGTGTTTGGGCTCGAGAATTACTAATTGCACCCACCCTTGCAGGTCGGTCGAAAGAGTCCAGTCGGTGGAGATTTCCCTCCTCATGCCGCGCGGAAAGTGGATCGTGTGCTCGCTCTTGCCGCCATCGCTCCGCAACCATTGGTAGGTCACATCCAACTCCTCAAACGTCTGGATGTAGCCGGTGAAGTGCACCCGCGCCGGGCACCCTCCGCTGGTCGCCGGTTGCGCGTCCAGGTGTATGTCGATCCGTTGCGCGAACACCGGGGAAACAACCAGCATCACTGGGACAATCAAAAACCACATCCTTGAAAGCTTCACGGGACACCATCCTTTCGAAATTTCGCCGCCATACCACGTCCGCTACCCGACAATGAAGTTGGGAAACGCCTCATCAGCGAGGCGCTCAAAACACGCAACGCGAATACAAACGGAGCTGCCACGCAGCAATGCATGAAGACTGCTTTCTTTAAGGCCTAATCTTTCAATGGGGACCGGTGTTGCGCGCATCGTACGCCCGTCCTGCGTGGGACACAATGAGTTTGCCGCTAGGACGGGCCCCAGCAAGCAGGCATCGAGCTGGTGTCGCGTCCACCCATTGAGACCGCCGCGTTTATCGGGCGTTAGGCGGTCAGCGAGTTGCGTGTCCGATTAGGCGCCGTCTCCAGATTCGGCGGATACCTTCACGACCTCCGGGAGCCAAGACTCGGCCTGGGCGCTATGCTGCAAGCGTCGCGCTCTCGTTTTATAAACACTTAAGAACCTGCCTGAAACGGCTTCAGCGGGCTCGTCTGAACGTGCACTCCCCGTCGTATTCACCGGATGAGTCAAGTCGCCGGGCGTGGTATTTCCCGATGAGCCTGTCCCCGTCTATCGTCAGTTCGAGGCGATAAGCCCGGGTGTCCGTCCGGCCGTGCAGCTCAGCCGTTGTGTCGCCGGTCCTTCTCCCCGATACCTGAACGTTCCCGGTCCACACGCCGCTGAGATTCCCATTCTGATCCTCGCTGAGGGCGAGGGAATCATCTCCTCGCTCGCCGGTACTGTTCTCAAAATGTCCTGTCCACGTCCCCGAAAACGAGGCTGCCTGCGCGAACGTCGACACAGGGAAAAGACAGGCGACCGACAAGGCCGCCCCGCCAGCCAACAACAGAGACAGAGAGAACAACAGGATGAAGCGCTTCCTGCTTGGCCCTTCACCATGAGCGTCCATATTCGTGTGAATCTCCTTTCTTGCCGGTATTTCCATTTTGTTTCTCGGTTGCGGACAATATCCTACCGGTCGCCTCCGCTGGCGATGGCCCAACTCCCGGATACCACTACAGTTGTTCACCGTGGAGTAACATCGAGCGTCTGTCGAGCTGCACGAAGGGCACCCCGCGGCCCATCCTTTTCCCACCGGGCGTGTGGCGCAGCGTTGCCCTTCTATTGCCGAATTTTGGGGCGCACTTCATCCACTTAAATGACGACGTGTGCCCGCTTGGCCTGTTTCTTCCATTGGCTACTGGCGGAATGTCCACCAAGTGCTTCCGTTATCCCGGTCTTGACTCTGCGACGTCGACACGCACAGATAGTTGTTTTCGCATCCCGCGCCACGCGTATCGAGGTATCCGCCGTTTAGGTTCATATATGCGTTTTGCAGATAGACGGTGTCGTTCACGTGAAGGGCGCGGCCATCGCGTTCCCCCGATTCCGACCTGATCATCCAGGAGCCCGTTCGTTGTCCAGCCCGGTCGGGACTGGGCGACGTTGACACGCACAGATAGTTGCCCTGGCAGCCGGCGTTGTTGGTATCGAGGTATCCGCCGTCTTGCCCGTATACTCATTATGTAAATAAACCCAGTCGCCCACGCGGACAACGTCGCCGTCTCTTTTCCCGGACGCCGATCTGATGGTCCAGGTGGCCGTGTGCATTCCAGCACGGTCGGGGCTTTGCGACGTCGACACGCACAGAGAGGCGCCCGGCCATCGGCTACTGCAGAAGTTGTTCGTATCGAGGTATCCACCGCTCCAGTTATTGTATCCATCCTGAATCCGGTACTGTTGGCCGTAAATCAACTTAGGCCCTTGTGCGCTCACCGTGCACGCAGCAACCAAGAGGGTTGCGATACCCAGAACCGAACACACCAGCAAAGCCTTAATCTTGATTATCGAAAATCGCATGATTCTCCTTCCAGCTAACGTCGTAGCTCACTCCCCGTGGAGTTCAGGGCACACCGCAACGCGCTGGGGTGGTCAGAGTCTCTAAGACACACCCATGCCACGCACGGCAGTAAAAACAATCTTGATGAGGATTTCCGCTTTGGACGGCTTGACGCGGCGGAGTATGCATCCATCCGCCTCCGTGAGAGCTTCACTTAAACCGGGAATTCCATCTTGGCCTCCCAGCCGAACGATAACGTACACCTGACCCCGTCAGTGCGCAATGCTCCAGCAGCGTTTCCGAGCGCGGAGCAGATAATCCCGTTCCACTTGGACGATTACCGGAACTTTAATTGAAAGACGGGCCGAGGTGTCTCGGTCCCCGCCCCGGGGCTTGCCACGCGTTCGCGGAAGGAATACGTTGTTCCCTTTAGCGTTCGAGTCAAATCTGTGTTCAGCTTCTAAGGGATCGAATGATCGATCAACTTTATGACCTCATCGGCGGCAAGAAAACAGTGTGGGCCGCCAGGGACGCCTTCTAAAGTTGAGTGTTACGGGATGAGACCCTGCGCCCATTTTTCAAAGATGCCGACTTGGCGCGGCTGTGAAGCGATCGTCCGTGCCAAAAGCTGGATCCAAAGATGCGCCAGTTTGCAGTCCCAATCGAAACTTCGGGTAGTATATTGGCGATCGGCTGACAATCGAGCTAACGATGACGCTCAACTCCAAAGCGCTGGCGACGTTCTTTCGCGTCCAGGGCATCTATTTGTTCATCGCGCTGGTCGTCGGCGCGATTTTCTGGGCCACCGGGCAGCACATAAATCCTTTCACGGTCATTTTGTACTCGTTGTGCATCGGCAATTTCCTTTCGCCTCCGGTGCAATGGCTGCATGTCCTCTACGAAAAACCGTTCCCTTATGACTTGCTGATTTTCCTGGCTGTGCTCTGCGGCGTGATGCTTCCCGTTTACGCCCTGTCTAGCGTCATTGTCTGGTGGATCGCACCGCCTACGCCGCAATCGCTTTGGCACCTGATCTCGACCGGCTGGAGGCTGCCCTTCGTGATAGTCGCCGTCTACGGCGCGATCAATTTTCTCTATAACAGGACCAGGGGACGGCTCGAGCGACGCAACGTCGAGTTGCAACGCATGGTGCAGGCCGGCGCGGCGCGGCTGGAGGTCCAGGACGAGGAACTGCAGCGTGCGCGAGAGATCCAGGAGTCACTGCTGCCCAAGGAAATTCCCCAGCTTGCGGGATTCGAGGTGGCCAGCGCCTGGCAGCCCGCGCGCGCGGTCGGCGGAGATTACTTTGATGTCTTGAAGCTCGGCGAAGACCGCTTGGCCATCTGTATTGCCGACGTCTCCGGCAAAGGCGTTCCCGCCGCGCTGCTAATGGCCAACGTGCAGGCCAGTCTGCGCGCATCGGTTCGCGACCTGGATAGCCCTGCACGGGTATGCACCATCATCAACGGCATGCTCTGCGAAAGCATCGCGGCCGATAAATTCGTCACCTTCTTCTGCGGCGTTTTGAACGCCGGCACTCGCACGTTTCGCTACTGCAATGCTGGCCATCCGTATCCCATCCTGATTTCCGGCGGTGTCGTGCGCACGCTGGATCAGGGCGGCGCGGTTCTCGGCGTTTTCCCCGCTTGGACGTATCAGGAGTGGAGCGTGGATCTTAGTTCCGGCGACAGGCTGCTTCTATTTACCGACGGCATCACCGAAGCTGAAGGTCCACATGGCGAAGAATTCGGCATGGAAAGAGTCGCCACATTCGCCGAAGACTATGCGGCGGATTCCGCCGCGAGTATGAATCGGCAACTGCTCGCCGAGGTGACGGAATTCTGCGCCGCGCAATTTCACGACGACGCTACCCTGCTCGTGCTGGCAGTGAAGTAGGCGCCGCCACGCGCGGAAGAAGTACTTTGTTCCCTTTAACGGTCGAGTCAAATCTGTTTTCAGCTGCGAAAGGATCGAATGAGCGATCAACTTTATGACCTCATCGGTGGCAAGAAGAAAGTCTGGGCCGCCACGGATGCCTTCTACAAAAGAGTCTTACGGGACGAGACCCTGCGTCCCTTTTTCAAAGACGCCGATTTGCCGCGCCTGCGCGAACGACAGAGCATGTTCGTCTCCATGCTGCTCGGGGGACAAACCGTTTATACGGGCAAAGATCTCTCCGCCGCCCATGCCGCCGCGCGGGCAGAAGGGTTAACTGACGCGCATTTCGACAATTTTCTGAAGCACTTTCGCGGAGCGTTGCTTGAAGTGGGCGTTCAAACGGAAAAAGTGGACACCGTCATGGAGCTTCTCGAAAGCAGACGCAGCGCTGTGCTTAAATCCTGAGACAGATTCCGAAAATCTTCCTCGAACAGTGTGGATTTTGCTTAATCGTTGCGGTCGCGCTCGATTGGCAATCGGGTTGTGTCCAGAGCCGGAGAAGGGTACGATGCGCCAGCCGGATGCCCGTAGTCGGAAATTCCGGCTCAAATTTCGAGGAGGAACGCGAATGAAATCACGGCCAGGTATCCTGCGGTGGCTACTACCAGCCGCAGCGCTGATTGTCATGCTGCTTCCAGCAGGCTCGGCGTTCGCCCAATCGGACAACTCGGGGGCATTGCCAGCGGCTGCGGCCCTCGGTGGTCTCATGTTCTTTTTCCTGATCATTGCTGCAGCGGGCTATGTGTATGTGTCGCTGGCTTTACAGACCATCGCCAAAAAGACGAATACCGCAAACGGTTGGTGGGCCTGGGTCCCGATCCTCAACATCCTCTTGATGTTGAACATCGCGAAAAAGCCGCTGTGGTGGTTTATTCTCTGCCTGATTCCGTTCGTAAACATCATCATCTTTATCATCGTTTGGATGGCGATCGCGGTGGCCCGGGGCAAACCGAGTTGGTGGGGCATTCTGCTGATCATCCCCGTGGCGAACATAATCGTGCCCGGCTATCTAGCTTGGGCTGATTGAGCCGCAATAACGCCTGCACACAAACTCCGCCCCGAATTTCGGACCTGGTCCGATTTCTGGGCGGAGTTTTTGTTCTGGCAGATGAACGCAGGAGGGTGTCGAGCAGTGATTCTGCAGCTCTCGAACCGCGATTGACTTCGATTGGCATGCACCGTAACATACGCAACTCTCGGCCCTTGCACGTATGATTGGAAAAACAGTCTCGCACTATCGCATCGTAGAAAAACTGGGCGGAGGTGGTATGGGCGTGGTCTATCGCGCCAATGACACCCGCCTGGGCCGCGATGTGGCTTTGAAATTCCTTCCCGAAGAAGTCGTCAAGGACAAACTGGCCGTCGAACGGTTCCAGCGCGAAGCGCGCAGCGCATCCGGATTGAATCATCCCAACATCTGCACGATTTACGACGTAGACGAATACGAAGGCCAGCCGTTCATCGTGATGGAACTCTTGGAAGGCGACACTCTGAAGCACCATATTTCCGGGAAACCGATGGCCATCGAGGCGGCCCTGGAATTCGCCACGGAAATTTCGGATGCGCTCGAAGCGACCCACGCCAACGGCATCATCCACCGGGACATCAAGCCCGCAAACCTTTTTGTGACGCGTCGCGGCAACGCCAAGATCCTGGATTTCGGCCTCGCCAAGCTTGCGCCGCAGAAGCTGCGCGTCGGCGAGAGTGTCGGCGCGACCGTCACCGCGGGCGCGTTTGGCGACCATCTGACGACCACCGGCTCCTCCATCGGAACTGTTGCATATATGTCTCCAGAGCAAGCGCGGGGCGAAGAGGTCGACGCGCGCACGGATTTGTTCTCCCTGGGCGTGGTCCTCTATGAAATGGTCACGGGTCGCGAAGCCTTCGCCGGAAACACGACAGCGGTGGTGTTCGATTCCATCTTGAATCGCGCACCGGCGCCGATCACGCGCGCGAATCCCGGCGTGCCCGCGGGATTGGAGCAGTTGATCGGCCGTTTGCTGGAGAAAGACCGCGAGAAGCGAACGCCAAGCGCGGCCAAGCTACATTCGGAATTGCTGACTCTGAAGCGCGAATTCGATTCCGGACGCAGCAAGCCGTCCGCCGCATCGGCGGAGAAATCGCTTGCCGTGCTCTATTTCGAAAATCTGAGCGCGCAAAAAGAGGACGAATACTTCCGCGACGGCATGACGGAAGACGTGATCACCGAGCTGGTCAAGGTGAAAGGCATGAAGGTGTTCCCCCGCGCGGCCGTGCTGAACTTCCGCGATAAAGCCGTGACCGCGCCGCAAGTCGGGCAGGAATTGGGCGCGATGTATGTGCTCAGCGGATCTATCCGCCGGGCCGGCAACCGACTGCGCGTGACCGCGCAATTGGTCGAAGCCGCTTCGGGCCATGGCGTGTGGGCGGACCGATTCGACCGCACGATGGAAGACGTCTTCGCGGTCCAGGACGAAATTGCTCGCAGCATCACCGAGGCCCTGCGAATCACGCTTTCGCCGCAAGAAGAAAACGCGATTGCACGCAAGGCCACGGAAAACGCCGAGGCCTACGACTATTTCCTTCGCGGACGCGGCTATGCCAGACGAATGACGCGAACGGACCTGGAATTCGCGCTGAAAATGTACGAGCACGCCATCAAGCTCGATCCCAACTTTGCGCTGGCGTACGCCGAAACGGCCATCGCCTGCTCGAGCATTTATTATTTCCATGAAACCGAGCAGAAATGGATCGATCAAGGGCGGCTGGCTTGCGAGCGCGCACTGGAACTGGATCCGCAACTCGGAGAAGCTTACGCGGCGCGGGCAAGAATCCAGGAGGCCAATAAGGAGTTTGACGAGGCCGTGCGCTCGGCGCGGCGCGCGCTGGAACTGAACCCGAATTACGGCACGGCGTACTTCGCGTTGGGCCGCGCGCTATTCCGCGGCGATCGGCCGGCGGAGGCCGCCGATCTGGCGAAGCGCGCCATCGAAGTGGGCAGCGACGATTACAACGTCTTCGTGCCTTACATCATGTCGCTCGATCGCGTCGGGCGGGTCGCCGAGGCAGATGGCTTGCGCGAAGGCCGGGTGCTGGCGCTGGAACGCCAACTGGATATGGTGCCGGAGGATGCTCGTGCGCGGATCCTGCTGGCCACAAACTATGCGCACTTCAAGAAGACGGAGGCCGCGATTGGCGAAGTGAATAAGGCGCTGGCGCTGCGTCCAAACGACGGAAATATGTTCTACAACGCCGCCTGTACCTACGGCATTATGGGGATGAAGGCCGAAGCCCTCGGTATGCTGCGGAAGATGAAGGAACACAGCTTCGGTCAACTGGACTGGGCGCAGCGCGACCCAGATCTCGCCTGCCTTCACGATGATCCGGAGTTCCTCGCCCTGCTCGCGGAAGATAAACCCAAATAAGCCACTGCCGCACGGGTAACCTCCCTGTACCGGCGCCAAGAGCGCAATCGCCGGCCATCCAAGCCGAAACTAGTGGAACTTTGGGCCGTCCTGCCCGGAAGCATAAGAGAACCATGCTTTTCGAGTGGAAAGCCCTTGAGCGGGGGCACATGCGCCGCTGCAGAGCAACGAGGCGGCGAAGCGAGGCGTCTAAGAAGCAGATAGTTAGTGCCCCGGGCACCGGAAAATCAGCCCCAACCGACCTGCCGGGGGCTAGAATGGGCTCCTCACAGACTTCAAGGGCGGCCAAAAGCAGTCCCGCAAAAGTTTTGCATGGGACCGAAAATCATAGGTTCTTCCGATAGCGCGCTTGTCGAGCTGCTTCGCCGCGGCGACGAGGAGGCGTTTGCGTCGCTGTATCGGGCGCATCAGGCGCGGCTATACCGTTTCGCGTTTCGTATGAGCCACAGCCATTCGATCGCCGAGGAAACCACGCAGGAGACATTCCTGACGCTGATCCGTCAGCCGGAGCGATTCGATCCGGCGCGCGGCAACGTTTCCGCGTTTCTCTTTGGCATCGCGCGGAATCATGTGCTGCGCGCGCTGGAGCGCGATCGCCGATTTGAGCCCCTCGAAGCGGACACGACGCAGGGTGCAATCGGATCGAACGGCCACTCCGCAACGGACCTTCGCGCGGTGGCGGAACACGACGCTGACGATGGCACCGGCGCGCTATCGCAACTCGAGCGGCAAGATCGCGTGGAAACCGTGCGCCGCGCCGTGCTTTCGCTGCCGCCGGTGTATCGCGAAGTGGTCGTGCTGTGCGATCTCGAGCAATGCAGTTACGCGGATGCCGCCGCGCGTTTGGAATGCCCCGTGGGAACCGTGCGCTCGCGGCTGAATCGCGCGCGCGGGTTACTGCTGGCGAAATTGGGAAGTCGCGATACAGCGGCCAGTGAAGGCGCGGCGGCGGACGAGCCCGCACGGCGGCGAATGCGGGCGGGAGGATGAGTATGACCTGCGAAGAGTTCAACGAAATCGTGCACGAGCTCTTACGGCCGGAGCAGCCCACCAGCGAATCCGTGCGCCGCGGCCTGGAACATGCGTTGATGTGCGACGATTGCGCCGCCGTGCTGGCTGAACAGCGCGACCTGAACGATCAGCTTGACGATCTGGCTGATGCCGATCGCGACATCGCAGCGCCTGCGCACCTCGAACGCAACTTAATGGCTGCTTTCCGCGCGGAGCATCCGGCTCCCAAGGTGATACAGCCCGTGTGGCGCTGGGTTGCGGCGATGGCATTGGCGACCGCTGCCGTGCTGATCGGCGCAGTCTTGATGACGCATCGCCCCACCGACGGTCCGGCGGGTCCGGCCGCGCAGCCTGCGCCACGCGCTACGGCGCCTTCGCTGCCTCTCGAAGCATCGCGTGTGAACGCCTCTGCGCCGAATTCCGCTGCGCAAGCATCGGATCAGGCCGACGCCGCGCAGATGGAGCAGTTCTACCAGATGCCCAATGCGTTCGATGGCGCCTCGATCGACGGCGATTCCGTGATTCGCGTCGAATTGCCGGCATCGGCGCTGGCGTCGCTGGGATTGCAATCGTCGCCGGATGCCGCTTCCGATGCGTCCGATGAGGATACACAAATGGTTTCGGCGGATGTGGTGGTAGCTGAAGATGGCTCGCTCGAAGCGATTCGTTTGGCCCCCGAGCAGCAGCATACGAATAATCCGTAATTATCAGTGGCGCCCACGTTGGCGCCACGGAATCTGAACCACGGAGGATCACGCAGATGGCTACACGAAGAACTGAGAAGCTCTATTCACGATGGGCGGCGGTGGCTTGCGGCGTAGCGCTGGTTGCGTTCGCCGTATCCGGCCGCGGCCAGGCGCCCGCACCGGCAGCGGCTCCGCCGCCGGCGGGCCAAGCGACCAACCACGCTTGGGGAAATAATCGTGGAATGGCGGGGCGACCTGGCGGTGGCGACGGCGCTGGCATGCGCATCGTCGGCTTTGAAGGCAATCTGGGCGGCAGAGTCGTCACCGGCTCGCCATTTTCGGCGAACGGCACGCGCGAGTTCAAGCGCATCCTGAGTGACGGCACTGTGGTCGATCGCAAGTTCACGGGCATTGTCGCGCGCGATGGCCAGGGGCGCACGCGCATCGAGATCACGCCACCGGCAATCGGTCCGTTTGCGACGTCGGGCACGCCCCCGACATTCATTTCGATCAACGATCCGGTGGCGCACAAGCGCTACATCCTGAATCCCACGGACAAGACCGCGCGCGAAATCATAGGCTTCGGCGGCGGGCATGACGGCGGACACGATGGCGAACGCGGCGGACACGCTGGATTCGCCGGCCGCGGCGGCGACGGTCATGACGGCCGGGCGGGCGCGGGGCGCGATGGGCGAGGCGGCGGACATGACGGCGGTCCCGAACTGCGCGGCGGCGGCGAGCAAACCACCGTTTCGCTCGGCTCAAAAACAATCCAAGGCGTGAACGTGGTAGGCACGCGCACGTCCAGCACAATTCCAGCCGGAACAATCGGCAATGAAAAGCCGATCGTGACCAGTTTCGAGCGGTGGTATTCGCCGGATTTGCTGACCAACGTGTTGACGATCCGCTCGAATCCGTTCGAGGGCACGACGACCTTCACGCTCACGAACCTGAAGCGCGGCGAACCGGATGCGGCGCTATTCACCGTGCCGGCCGACTACAAGTTGGTGACCGCTGAACCTGGCCGCAATCGACCGGGCGGCGGCCCAGGTGGGCCAGGCGGACCCAACGGCAAAGGCAACTGGGGCGGTCAGCAACATATGCACAGCGGCCAAGGCGGACCAGGCGGCGGACCGAATTCGGCTCCGGCTCCTGCGCCACCGATGGCTCCCGGCCAAGGGCAAGGTCAGGGTCAGGGTCAAGGCCAAGGTCAAGACCAGTAACGAAGGCAACGAGCTGCTCCGAGCGCTCGCGTGATGCGCTCGGAGCAGCTGGGCATTTTCGATCTCTCCGTTGGTCCGGCAAGGCGCGGGCGGGGTCGCACCCAATCCCTCCTCAAGGCATCGCCCGCGCCACTTCTTACGATCCCAAGCATCACATCCATCAGGGAGCGCGCGGCCGCATCCGCGGCTGGCCTTCGGTACAGTGTGCGTTTGACCATCGCGGCAGAGAGCAAACCCGAGAATACCCCGCCACTTGCTAGACTGTAGATGAGGCCTTCCATGCCGACCACCGGTCCTGCTCCGACAAAGCCGAAAAACGCGCCATTCAAAATCACGTTTGAAGCCGCGCGGTGGGCGGTGCTTGCGGTCTTGGTGCTGGCGGCCATTCTGGTAGCGCGCAAATCATCGGAGCCGAGCATTCCGGCTGACGCCGGCGCTGCGGCGAGTGCGCAACAGAAATTGAACGCCGCCGGCGAGATCACGCCGACTGAGAAACCCGCGCAAGCACAACTCAACAGCACGGAACTGAACTCGTTGGTGCAAGACGTTACCGCGATGCCGAACTCGTCGCAGCCGAGTTCCACCCATTCCCTGCCAACCGGCGCAGCGAACGCCACGCCGAACAGCACCACTGCGGATTCACCGAGCGGCGCCGCCATGGACTTCAACGGGGACAGCAATGAAACCGCGGAGCAAGTGCAGTCCAACGTTAAAGATTTCAAGATGGACATGGTCGGCGATCTCGCGAAGGCTTATTTCATTTACGATTATCACGGCAAAGATGTGCCGATCGAGCTCGACGGACACATTAGCTCGCAAGACGGCTATTTGAAATTCGATCCCGTTGCCGGAAATGTGGGCGGCGTACCCATGCCGCAAGCCGCTCTGCAAGCAGCGGTCGATAAGCTGATGGCTTCGCCTGAAGATCGTGAAAAGCTGCGATTGCCCGACGGAGTCAGCGACATTCATATCGTCGACGGCCAGCCCGTGGTCACCTACAAGCCGGACGCGACACCGCCGCAGTAGATCCGCTGCCAATTCATCTTTCCGAATTCTGTGATTCGCGCGCGCGGTTGTGTCTTCTGGCGGCGCAGCGTAGGATGCGCAAGATGGCGCTCCAACTCGCGAAGGCCGGCGGGTGAATTATGGCTTCCAGGAAAACTGGTTCCGTCGCGGTCAAGCCGTTTACGGTGCATCCGGCGGTTCGCGTGGGCCACGTTCACCTTCGCGTCGCGGACCTCGATCGCGCGCTGGCATTCTATCGCGACGTCCTCGGGTTTGAAGAAACCCAGCGAATCGGCGACGGCATGGTTTTTCTTTCCGCCGGGGGCTATCACCATCACATCGCGCTGAATACTCTTGAGAGCCTCGGCGGCTCCCCGCCACCGCCGGGCACCACAGGCCTGTATCACACCGCGTTCCTCTATCCCACGCGCGCCGCGCTGGCGCAAACGCTGCGCCGAGTGCTCGCCGTGCACATTCCGCTCGAAGGCGCTGCGGATCACGGCGTCAGCGAAGCGATCTATTTGCGCGATCCGGATGGAAACGGCGTCGAATTGTCTTGGGATCGGCCCCAGGGTCAGTGGCCGCGCAGCGCGCACGGCGAACTCGTGATGGAAACGCGGCCGCTCGACCTCGATGCACTGTTGCGGGAAGCCCCGCGGGACTAGCGCCTCGAACTGCGGTCGCCCGAATCACAAGCCGCAATCCAATCGCGCGTCGCACCCTGGGCAAAAAAACAACGCCCCCAACCGCTAAACTCTCGATTGGGGGCGTTGGATTGAGAAAAAGTCAGCGATCTACTCTCCGAAATAGACTTTTATTCGATCCGCCATTTTCTTGAAGGCGTCCGCATCATCAACCTTATTGTAGTGCGCCCCATCCCTGACGAAGTCGTGATCCGCATCGTCATAGATGAAGAGATCGAATTTCTTCCCCGCACCGGCGGCGGCATCCTTCAGCGTCGCGTCCTTCGCGGCCGTGCAGCAGCCGTTGCGGTAATGATCCTTGCCACCGGCGAACACAAGCAGCGGGATCGACAATCGGTTGGCCCATCCGGGAACGTCTTGAATGAATTGGTTCGCGGGATACCACAGCACGCCGCCCAGTACCTGATCGGACCACTGCGCGCCGTAATAAAGTTCCATGCCGCCGCCCAGCGAGAACCCAACCAAAACCACTTTGCCGGGTAGCGCGTGCGGCATTTGCAGCGCTTGCTCGATGGCCGCTTTCACGCCGTCGCCGTGAGTGCCCTCCCACGTGTTGCCGTCGAATAGCACGACGTCGTAGCCAAGCTCGGCGACCGCGCGGGCGATCATCGTGTAATGCTCTGGGCCGGACATGCCCGAGCCCATTACGATCACGCGTCCTTTGCCCTGCGGAGGCGGAAACTCCTGTTGTGCTTGTGCAACCGGCGCCGCGGCAAGACACGCAATCGCGGCGATAATTACCGTGAAGCGAGAAAAAATCGTCATCGAGGAGGGCTCCTTTCGCGCCCTGAGGGCGGGCATTCTAACACAGCATGTCCGGCGGTTGTCACTAGCATAAATGCGGCATCAATTCGGCGCTTCTCTGCTGCAATTCGCTACAATGGGAGCGGAAGATATCCGCAGTGCGCGAAACCCGACGCAATGACCACTGAAAACAACCCCGCGGCGAAACAGACGGCTCAGGCACCCGAACGCGCGCGTCAATTCACCACCGTCTCCGGCCATCCGATCGAGCGCCTCTACACCCCCGCCGATTTGGCCACTTGGGATGCGCAGCGCGATCTTGGCGCGCCGGGCAAGCCTCCATACACCCGCGGCATTCATCCGGAGATGTATCGCGCGCGGCTTTGGACGATGCGCCAATTCGCGGGCTTCGGCTCCGCGCACGATACCAACGCTCGCTTCCGCTACTTGCTCGCGCAAGGTCAGACGGGCCTCTCCGTTGCGTTCGATCTGCCGACACTGATGGGCTACGACTCCGACGATCCGCTGGCCGCGGGCGAAGTGGGCAAATGCGGCGTGGCGATCAGTTCTCTGGCGGATATGGAAGCCCTGTTCGACCGGATTCCGCTTGCCGGCGTCACGACTTCGATGACGATCAATTCCCCGGCTGCGGTGATTTGGGCGATGTATCTGGCCGTGGCCGAACGGCAAGGCGCGGATTGGAAACAATTGTCAGGCACGCTGCAGAACGACATCCTGAAGGAATACATCGCGCAGAAAGAATATATCTATCCGCCGGAACCGTCGCTGCGCCTGGTGGTGGATACGTTTGAGTTCGGCGCGCGACACACGCCGCGCTTCAACACCATCTCGATCAGCGGCTACCACATTCGCGAAGCCGGTTCGACGGCGATCCAAGAATTGGCGTTCACGCTGCGCGATGGCATCGAATATGTGGAGCGCGGACTGCGCCGCGGATTGAAGCTCGACGAATTCGCGCCACGGCTTTCATTTTTCTTCAACGCGCACAACGATTTCTTCGAGGAGATCGCGAAATATCGCGCCGCGCGCCGTTTGTGGGATTCCGTGATGCGCGAACGATTCGGCTCGCGCGATCCGCGCTCCTGCGCGCTGCGATTCCACGCGCAGACCGCCGGCTGCTCGCTTACGGCGCAGCAGCCGTACAACAACGTGGTGCGCACGGCGCTGCAAGCGCTCGCTGCGGTGATGGGTGGCGCCCAATCGCTGCACACTAATTCGCTGGACGAAGCGTGGTCGCTGCCGACGGAATTCGCCGCGACGCTCGCGCTGCGCACGCAGCAAATCATCGCGCACGAAACCGGCGTCACCGGCACGGCCGATCCGCTGGGCGGCTCCTATTTCCTTGAGACGCTGACGAATCAAATTGAATCCGGCGCGCGCGATTACATCCGCAAGATCGACGAGATGGGCGGCATGGTCCCCGCGATCGAGCGCGGCTATCCGCAACGCGAAATCGGCGAAGCGTCGTATCGCTACCAGCTCGCCGTGGATTGCAAGGAAAAGATCATCGTCGGCGTGAACGATTGCCTCAGCGACGAAACGCCCATCAACATTCTGCAAATCGACGATTCCGTCGGTGCGCAGCAAGCGGAACGATTGCGCGCCTTGCGCGCCCATCGGTCGGCCGGCGAAGTCGCACGACGCCTGCAATCGTTGCGCGCCGCCGCGCAGGCCGACGCAAACCTGATGCCGCACATCTACGAAGCCGTGAAGTCCTGCGCAACGGTCGGCGAAATCTGCGCCGCCCTCCGCGACGTCTTCGGCAGCTACCAAGAAACCGCAATCACGTAAGTCTGTGTTCAACCGTATCTGAATCCCCGCTTTCTCTGTGTTCTCTGTGCGCTCTGTGGTAAATTCCGTTTCCTTCCGATGACCGACAATCAACTCACCCACGAAATTATCGGCGCCGCTATTGAAGTCCACCGCGTCCTCGGTCCCGGACTGCTCGAATCCGCATATGAGGAGTGCCTAACCCAGGAACTCATGACTCGAAATCTTCAAATTGAAAGACAAAAACCGATTCCGCTGGTCTATAAAGATACGCGGCTAGATTGCGGGTTCCGGATCGACCTGCTTGTCGAAGGCCGCGTCATCGTTGAACTCAAGTCTGTTGAGGCGCTAGCTCCGATTCACGAGGCAATTATCTTGACCTACCTGCGCCTCTCGGGCTGCAGGCTCGGACTCCTGATCAATTGCAACGTGAAAGCCTTGAAGGATGGGGTGCGGCGGTTTATTGTCTAGGATCAGGGCAAAGGCAAGAGATTCACCACAGAGAACACAGAGCGCACAGAGAATGACCGAGAGGAAAATACGCGTATTGATTGCCAAGCCGGGGCTTGATGGCCACGACCGCGGCGCGAAAATTATTGCGCGCGCGCTGCGCGATGCCGGCATGGAAGTGATTTACACCGGCTTGCGCCAAACGCCGGAGATGATCGCCTCCGCCGCGGAGCAGGAAGACGTCGACGTCATCGGCCTTTCGATTCTTTCCGGCGCGCACAACACTCTGTGCCCGCGTTTGCTTGAGCTTCTGCGGCAGAAACAGATGAGTGACGTGCTGGTGCTCGTCGGCGGCATCATTCCCGAAGCGGATATTCCCGCGCTGAAAAAGGCCGGTATCGCCGAGGTCTTTCTGCCCGGCGCCTCAACGCAAGACATCGTGAAGTTCGTCCGCGAACAAACAGCCGCTCGCTCCTGACCTTGAAATAACTTGCTATACTTGCGCCACTGCTGATCGCGGCGCGACGCCGCTGTGCGTCGTGCCAAGGAGTTAACCGTTGGCCTTGCCGAGTTCCGTCATCCCGACGCACGTCGATCCAAACTCTCCGGCATACGAGAAGAACGTCCGCCGCATGGTGGACATCGCCACCGAAATCAAGAACGAAGAGGTGACGCTGCGCGAAGGCGGCGGCGCGAAGGCCGTTGAGGCGCAGCACAAAAAACGCCGGCTGACCGCGCGCGAGCGCATCGCCCTGCTGATCGATCACGGCAGGCGATTTTTCGAGCTGGGCGTTTACGCCGGGTACGGCATGTACGAAGAGTGGGGCGGCGCGCCGGCGGCCGGCACGATCGTGGGACTCGCGCATATTTCCGGCCGCATGACGATGATCATCGCCAACGACGCCACAGTGAAAGCCGGCGCGTTTTTCCCGATGACCGCCAAGAAAGTGCTCCGCGCGCAAAACATCGCGATCGATAATCGCATTCCCACAATCTACCTGGTCGATTCGTCGGGAATTTTTCTGCCACTGCAAGAGGATGTTTTCCCCGACACCGACGATTTCGGCCGCGTCTTCCGCAACAACGCGGTGATGAGCGCGATGGGCATTCCGCAAATCACCGCGATCATGGGCATGTGCGTCGCCGGCGGCGCGTATTTGCCGGTGATGTGCGATCACATTCTGATGACCGAAGGCTCCGGCCTGTTTCTCGCCGGTCCCGCTCTGGTGCAAGCTGCCATCGGCCAAAAGGTGACGGCCGAAGAATTGGGCGGCGCCAAGATGCACGCGCAGATCAGCGGCACCGTGGATTTCCGCGAGCCGGACGACAAAGCCTGCATCGCGCGCATCCGCACGCTGGTCGGCCAATTGGGACACCCGCCCGCGCCGCGCTTCGATCGCATCGCCAGCGTGGCGCCGCTTTATCCCGCCGCGGATATCTACGGCATTTTTTCGTCCGATCCGGCGAAATCGTATGACATGCGCGAAATCCTGGCACGCATCATCGATGGCAGCCGCTTTGAGGAGTATCGCCCCGAGTATGGCCAAACTCTGCTGTGCGGCTACGCGCGCATCGAAGGCTGGGCCGTCGGCATCGTCGCCAATCAAAAACAAAACGTGCCCACGATCGATCCCGCCACCGGCGAGCGGCGCATGGAATTCGGCGGCGTGATTTACACCGACGCCGCGGAGAAGGCCGCGCGCTTCATCCTCGATTGCAATCAGCATCTTGTGCCGCTGATTTTTCTGCACGATGTGAACGGCTTCATGGTCGGCAAGGACGCCGAAGCCAGCGGCATCATCCGCGCCGGCGCGAAAATGGTGAACGCCGTCTCCAACAGCGTGGTCCCGAAAATCACGGTGGTGTGCGGCGGCAGTTTCGGCGCCGGAAATTACGCGATGTGCGGCAAAGCCTTCGATCCGCGCTTTCTGTTCGCGTGGCCCACCGCGCGTTACGCGGTGATGAGCGGCGATTCCGCCGCCGGCACGCTGCTGGACATCAAGGTCAAACAGCTCGAACGCGAAGGCAAGCGACTCTCGGACGCCGAAAAACAAGAATTGCAAAGCAGCATCCGCGAATCCTACGAGCGCCAAACCGATCCGCGCTACGCCGCGGCGCGGCTGTGGGTCGATGCGTTGCTCGATCCGGCGTATACGCGGCGCGCGCTGGCATGGGCGCTGGAAGTCGCGGCGCTTAACACGGAGATTCCCGAATTTCGCACCGGCGTTTGGCAAACTTAAGCAGACCTGCGCGAACATAGTCGCGCCTGGACTAATCTGCATTGGAAGGGACACCCGCAGCCCACATGGATTCCGTGAAATTGATCGAATGCCCGCGCGACGCTTGGCAAGGCTTGCCGCAACTGATTCCCGCCGCGGAGAAAGCCGCATACTTGCGCGCGCTGGTCGACGCCGGCTTTCGCCACATTGACGCCGTCAGCTTCGTTTCGCCCGAGCACGTGAAGCAAATGGCGGACAGCGAAGAAGTGATGTCGCGCTTGAACGAGTCGATCCCGCCCGGCGTCGCGCGCCCCGAAATCATCGGCATCGTCGTCAACGAGCGCGGCATCGAGCGCGCGCTGGCCACGCCGGGCGTTACGACGATCGGCTACCCCTACTCGATCTCCGCATATTTCCGCCGCGCCAACGCCAATATGACGCGATCCGAATCGCGCCGCCTCGTCGAGCAATTAAAGAAAGCCACGAAGGATGCCGGCCGCGGCCTGGTGATTTACATTTCGATGGCCTTCGGCAATCCGTACGAGGAGCCCTGGGGCCCGGAAATTGTGGAAGACACGCTCGAATGGCTGAAGGATCTGCGCGTCGGCACCGTTTCTCTCGCCGACACAGTTGGCACCGCGACTCCCGCGCAAGTGGGCGAACTTTTCGCGCGCGTGAAGGATCATGTCGCGGGAATCGAGATGGGTGTGCACTTGCACAGCCGGCCCGAAACGGCCGCGGCGAAAATTCTGGCCGCGTACGACGCCGGCTGCCGGCGCTTCGATTCCGCCCTGACGGGTCTGGGTGGCTGCCCATTCGCCGGCGACGATCTCGTCGGCAACATCGCCACCGAAACGCTGCTCGAGGCGTTCTCAACTCGCGGCGTCTCCGTCGAGCTGCACCGCTCCGCGATGCCGCCACTGCTCGCGACGACAACTGCTCTGCGCAAGAAATACGCCTACGCCCAACCGGTGAATTGACGCGCGCCATACGCGGCGCGCGGGAGGCGAACATGCCCTACGAAGCGATCAAGTTCGCAATCGACAACCAAATCGCGACGATAACGCTGAACCGTCCCGAGAAACGCAACGCCATCACGCCGCGCATGATGGATGAGCTGCTGCACGCATTCGACGAAATCGAATCCGGCCCCGCGCGCGCCGCGATTCTCACCGGCGCCGGAAAAGCTTTCTGCGCCGGCATGGACATCGAAACACTTCAGGCCAGCACCTCAGCGTCGCACGGCCAGCACGTCGAGGACGCTCGGCGCACAGCGCGAATCTTCCGCCGCCTGTGGAGCTTCCCGAAGCCGGTGATCGCCGCGGTGAATGGCGCCGCGATTGCCGGTGGCTGCGGCCTCGCCACGCTTTGCGATTTCACACTGGCCGCGCGCGAGGCGAAATTCGGCTACACCGAAGTGAAGATCGGTTTCATTCCCGCGATTGTTTCGGTGTATCTGGCGCGGCAAATCGGCGAAAAACGCGCGCGCGATCTGCTGCTTTCGGGACGCATCGTGGATGCCGAAGAGGCGTTCACGCTGGGCCTGGTGACGGCGGTCATCGCGCCGGAACCGCTAATCGGCCGCGCGCAGGAATTGGCCGCCACGCTGGCCGGCTCCAGTCCATCGAGCTTGGCCCATACCAAGCGTCTGCTGCTTGCCGGCGCCGTTGAAGAAGTGCACCGCGAAATCGAATCCGCCATTGCCGCCAGCGCCGCCGTGCGCGAGACGTCCGATTTCCGCGAAGGCGTCACGGCATTTCTTGAAAAGCGCGAGCCGCGCTGGACCGGGCATTAGAATGATCGCAATGATTCACGACGGCGTGCTGCGATGAGCCACCACCACGACACCATGCTGCGCGTGCGTTACGCCGAAACCGATCAGATGGGCTACGTCTATTACGGCAATTACTACACGTATTTTGAGGTGGGCCGCGTCGAATACATGCGCGCCCGCGGCGTGGCTTACAAAGAAATGGAAATCAACGATGATAGTTACATCGTCGTCGCGGAATCGCAGTGCCGCAATCTGCGCCCGGCGCGTTACGACGATCTGCTGCGTATCCGAACGCGCGTCGCCGAACTGCGCAGCCGCACGATTCGATTTGCGTACGAAGTGATCCGCGAATCGGACGGCGAGCGCCTGGCCACGGGAGAAACCCTGCACGTGATCTGCGATCGCCAAGGCCGCCCGAAAGCGTTACCCGAAAAATATCGCCGTTATTTCGACGCCGACGCCACTGCCCCGCCTACGCGAGTTCGCGGAACAAAAAAGTAGCCAGCCGCCCGCCCGCGTACCAACTAAACGGCGGCAATTCCAGGGAATAGTGCCCGCAGTTCAGGCGCAGCACGTCCATATCGATTCCCCGCCCTTTCACGGCGGCGATAATTTCTTCCGTGAATTCCGGCAGCATCGTCGGATCGTACTTCCCGGTGATCGCCACCATTTTCTGGCGCGCGGGGTCCAGCAAGCCGATGTAGGGAAACGGGCTAATCGGCTCCCAGAAGTAATGCAGTTCCGCCTCGGTGACTTTCGTGCGCAGTCCTTCCCACACATGCGCGGTGGTGATTCCCGTGCGCACCACGTCGCCGAAGTTTTTCGAGATGTGCATGAATGCACCGGCGCGCACCGCGTGGTCGTGCGCCATGGTGATGAAGCCCACGGCGGAGCCGATGCTCGTGCCCAGCAAGCCCAGCTTCCCGTAGCCCTGCTGCTCGAGCCAACGCAAGCAGCGGCGCACGTCCGTCACGGCTTGCCGGCTGGCCTGCAGCGTCAAGCCGATGTTCGGCCCCACCACGTAATCGGCGCGCTCATGCCCCGGAATCGCGCGGCGATCGTGATATGGCAGAGAGATCCGCAACGCCGTGATTCCCACGACATTCAGCCAGCGGCACAGATTCACTTGCCCGTGCCACTTGGCATTCCAATTAGGCATCACCACGACCGCCGGTCCGCTCTTGCGCGCCGGGAAAAATCGCGCCACCACGCGATTGTTTTCCTCCCACGGCGAGCGAATCTGGCTGGTGAACGTCAGCAGTTGCGTCGTGCCGCGCCCATTCGCGCTCGGCTCAGAGATCAGCCGGTAATCTTCCCCGGGCGTCGTGGCGTACCATTCCTTGCTGTGCGCGATCGTCTCCGGCACCCAGCGCCGCAGAAATCCACGCGGATCGGGCTCGTCGGCGCGCCCGCCGATGTGCTCGAGCCCCCATTCAAATGGCAGGACGCGCCGATTGTCGTCGGTGGTCCAGCGGGCGTGCTCATAGCGGCGAATCTTCTGTTCGAGCCAGCTCATTTGGGCGAAGCAAAAAGTATGGCGGCAGGCGCAGGCGCTGTCAAACGTGCCTTTCTTCATCCCGCCTGCATCCAATAAAAGGATGGCGAGATGACGACACCATCGAGAAAAGTGAAACTGTATCCCAGCGTACCGATCGAATAGGCGTATACTAGATGGGTTAGGGGAAATCCGATACCGCGCGTACCGGAGCAGGCAGTTCGTAGTCACGACCCGCCCAATACTTGTACCCAACGCTCAGCGCGCCCACAGGATAATGTGCTAAAAAAACTCAATCTCTATCTGATCAAGCCTTCGCAGTATGACGATGACGGCTACGTCGTCCGCCATTGGCGCGGCGTATTGCCCAGCAACACGCTCGCCTGCCTCGCCGGACTCACCGAGGAATTGATCGAGCAAAAGCGCCTGGGAGAAACCCTCAAAGTGCGCGTCCACATGCTCGACGAAGTGGTGGACAAAATTCCCGTGAAGCGCATTTGCAGATCGCAGCGCGGCCGCGACACTAAAACCGTCGTCTGCCTGGCCGGCGTGCAAACCAATCAGTTCCCCCGAGCCAGCGATCTGGCGCGCACATTCCGCGGCGCGGGCCTCACGGTGCTGATCGGCGGCTTCCACGTCAGCGGCTATCTCGCCCTGCTGAAGGAGATTCCCGAGGACATTCAATCGCTGATGGACGATGGCGTCACGATCGTCAAAGGCGAAGTGGAAGAAACCTGGGGCGCTCTGCTGCTGGACGCAATCAACGGCACTCTGAAACCTCTCTACGATTTCATCGACCAGAAACCGGATTTGTACGAAAAGCCCATCCCGATGATCAAGACGCAGTATCTGCGCAAGTTCGTCGCGCCGAATTTCGGGACGCTCGATTGCGGCCGTGGCTGCCCCTTTGAGTGCACCTTCTGCACGATCATCAACGTGCAGGGCCGCAAGATGCGCTTTCGCTCCGCCGAACACATCGCCCAAGCCATCCGCCAGAATTACAAAGAGCACGGAATTACATTTTATTTCTTCACCGACGACAATTTCGCGCGCAACAAAGGATGGGAAGCCATCCTGGATATCCTGGCTAAGCTGAAGAACGAAGAGAAGATTCCGCTGAAGTTCATGATGCAGGTGGACGTGCTCTCCTGGAAGATCAAGAATTTCGTTTCCAAAGCGCGCGCCGCCGGCTGCACTAATGTTTTTATCGGCATGGAAAGCGTCGATCCCGGCAACCTGGCGGCCAGCGGGAAAACTCAAAACAAAGTCGCGGAGTATTCGCAACTGATCGGCGCCTATCGCGACGCCGGCATCAGCACGCACGTTGGCTATATCATCGGCTTCCCGATGGACACGACAGAATCCGTCCGCCGCGACGTTCAGTATCTGATGAACGAAGTGAAGCCCGACCACGCCTCGTTCTTCATGCTCATGCCGCTGCCCGGCTCCGTCGATCACTTGATGATGGCCAAGCGCGGCGAGTGGATGGATCCCGATTACAACATCTACGATTCGCATCACGAAGCCAACCACCACCCGCGCATGAAGAATGGCGCCTGGCGCGAGGCGTATTTCGAGGCCTGGAACACGTTCTACGGCTTCGACAACATGAAAGCCGCGCTGCAACGCTCGCCGAAGAATCTTTACTGGAACAATTTCACGCGCTTCCTGTGGTACAAAAACTCAATTCAAACCGAGCAGCGCCACCCGATGATGTGCGGTTTCTTCCGCTTGAAAGGAAGAACCACGCGCCGCCCCGGCCACGAAATCACCCCGTTTTTTGAATATTATTGGCAGCGCGCCAAGGAAGTGAAGGCGCACCTGAGCAGCATGTTGCGGCTGATGTTTGAAATGGAGCAGGTGTGGATTGAGACGCGCCACCAGAGCGATGCCGAAGCGCGCGTGCTCGAAGAACTCGGCAAGATCCGCGCCGCCTACGGACGGCTGAAGCTTGCGGATTTCCAGGCGGCTTACAAGCGCGCCAAGAGCAATTTCCCCACGCTGCAAGTGCCGTCGAAAGTGCAGCTCTTCTGGGCCAAATGGTATCCGCTGCTATCTTCGCGCAAAATGCTTTACACCCGCGCGGACGTCGAAACCTTCTGGGCCGATGTGCGCGAGCGCTGGACGGAGCGCAAATGGTTCCGCATGCCCGTCTTCCACATGCCGCTCTATATCCTCCGCGATGCGCAGCTTGCGGTGCTGTTCATCCTATATTTGACTCGCGTCGGCTCCCAGTAGCGCTCGGTTCGCCGAAGCGCTCTGTGTGCCGCACACTTCGATTCTAGGGCCGAAGGCCCGCCGTGGTGGGGTGCGGGTTTTCACCCTGCGTCGCTCATCCTCCTGCCCCGTTCGTAGTATTTTCGCGTCACCTGGCAGACGCCGCTCTTGCCCGCCTTGCTCACTTGTGCAAAGCTCGGTTGAACATTGGAGCCAGAACAGTGGGCAACACTCCTACTTCGTCGTCCAATTTGGGTGCGACGTACAGCAGCCCGCGCACCGTGCCGCGCTACAGCATCGTCGCCGTGGCCGACGTCATCGACCACTCAACCCAAACATGCCTGCACGGCAGAATCTCCGAACTCAGCCGCAAGGGCTGTTACGTGGACACGCTGAACCCGCTGCCGCTCGGCACCCAACTCAAGGTCGTAATCTCACGCGACCAAGGCACTTTCGCCTCGACCGGCAAAGTCATTTACGTCCAGGAAACATTCGGCATGGGCGTAGCTTTCGTCGATCCACCCGCCGACCAATTGCAGATCCTCGATTCCTGGCTCGCCAATCGCCCTCCCCCCGACGCACCGTAGGAAATTCCCGCGTCCGGCAGCCGCAAAGCCGCAGGCCACTCGCGAATTCGCCGTCATATCGCTCCAAATTTGTGCAAACAAAACGGGCCGGCGTTTTGCGCCGGCCCGTCGCCATTTGGCTTTCTTGGCTGTCCTAGATGGACGGTTCCTGATCGAGTTCAATCGTCAGGGCGTCTGTCTCATTGTTCAGAAGCACGCCGTGTGTGGCGTCGCGCATCCAGCCGAAGATCGTGCCGTCACTCGTCGTGATGCTAATTCGGCCGTTGGAATCGACGGAGTAAGTGCCATTGATCGGGTTAGCGGTAATCAAGCACGCGGTGCAATTCAAGCCGCCGCTGCGATCGTTGGTGCCGATTACCGTCGGCGATGGCGTGGCGCCAGGTGTCAACGTCACCGTCCCCGCTTCCACGGTGGCGTTGGTGTCGGCCGCGAACCCGCTGCCCTCGGTGTACAGCCCCGAGAAAGCCGCGGTTCCGAAACCGCCGCCAGGCGCCGTTTGCGGTTGCATCAAGCCTTCCATGATGTTGCTGCCGGGTGCGGCCTGCGTGCCTTCCAGCATGAAGCCCGCATTCGTCCCGTACATCGCCACAGAGAAGGCCTTTGCTGTGCCGCCGCTTCCGATTGTGAGCACGCCCATGCCGTTCGATCCTGCCGTGAAAGTGCCTCCCGTGATCGCCGTCGTGCCCGCGCTCACAGCCGTGCCGTCGACGACCTGATCGATCAGCGCGCTGACGCTAGTGCCGCTGCCGTTGCCGGTCGCGCGTCCCGCCGCAATCGCGGTGAACGCGTTCGCCGCCACGTCGCCTCCGGTCACCGAGAAGAACGCGCTTCCGTTCAGCGAAGCATTGCTGAGCGTGCCCGATTGCCCGATGATTTCGCCGTTGAATAGCGGCACTTGGTTCGGAGCGTCGATGGATTGTATGAAGGCGTGCGTCGCATCGATCAGGTAATACGAGTAGTCGATGGTGAACGCGCCGCCGATGCCGGCATTGCTTCCGGAAATTGTGAATGTTCCGCGGCCAAGAGAATCAGGCGCGGTGTAAGTGGAACTGGTCGTCGTGATCCCATCTATATTTTGCTGCGTCCCGGCGTGGCCACTCGATTGCGCCACATCGAATGTGAAGCCCGTAAGGCTACCGGTGCCATTCGCCGTGAACGATCCGATCGACGCCAGCCGCTGATAGCCTTTGTCACTGCTCGTGCAACCGGTTTGAGTGCTTCCGGTGCATTCATCGTTGTCGAACCCGCTCAGGCCCAAAGCGAACGGACCGTCGAAGCTGGTTAAACTGTACGGCCCCGCGAGTGTCTGTTTTTGGAAGGCCCCCGATCCTCGTGTGCCTACACCGGTCGCGCTCGGTGCGGCGTCGTCGAATTCGATCAGTCGGCCCAGCTGGCCGCCATTGATTATGGAAATGGCAAACGTGATGCTGTTTCCGCCCGTCACGGTCCAAATCATCGCGCCCCGATTATCGGAGCCGAGTTGGTAGCACCCGCCGGTAATCGCCAGGTTCTGCACCGTCACGGGATTCGCATACGCGCCGCCTGTGTAGTTCAGCACCGCGCCAAAATCCCCTTCCCCGCCGGTAATGCCGCCACTACCGTTGGCGGCGAAGACGCTGGTTGCCTCGAACGGCCCATTCGCATCCTGGAATCCGGCGAAGTGCGCGGCGTAGCTGCCGCTAAGCAACGCTTCGTTGCCGAGCGCCGTCATCGGGCACGCGAACACCGGGTTAATCGTGATCGTCAGACTCGCCTGCTGCGTCATCGCCGTAGGCGTCGTGGAGTCGGTAACCTTCACCGTAAATGTGAATGGACCGGCTACTGTGGGCGTTCCGGTGATCGCGCCGTTGCTCCCCAAGCTCATTCCCGTCGGGAACGTCGTCGAGGCGCTCACCAGCGTCCACGTGTATGGTGTGATGCCGCCGCTCGCCGCCAGCGAAATACTCGACGGATACGCCACATTCACCGTGTCGCTCGGCAGCGAATTTGTTCCGGTCGTGATCGCCAGTCCCCCGGCGCTAATGTTGAGCGTCAGGCTCGCCGTCTTCGTGTTGCCTTGCGAGTCCTGCACCTGCACCGAGAATGGGAACCCGCCCGTGGCGCCCGGCGTGCCGCTGATCAATCCGCCGGAGCTCAAAGTCAAACTCGCCGCCGTCAAGTTTGTGCCGCCCGTAAATGACCACGTATATCCGCCCGATCCGCCGCTTGCCGCCAAGTTCGCCGAATACGCGCTCCCTTCGGTCCCGCTCGGCAAGGTTGCGTTCGTGGTTGTGATTTGCAGTTGCGCATTGAGCGCACTCATTGAGTCCACCGCCGGTGCGGGCGCAGTCCCACCGCCGCCCGACAACGTCGCCGTGTTCTGGAACGGCGCCGTGGCCGACAGCGAAACGTTTCCGGTCACTGTGATCGGATCGCTCTCACCGCCCGCCAGCGCCCGCGTACTCGTGCACGTCAGCGTCCCGAGCACGCAACTCCACGGCGTGCCCCCGCCGACTCCCGCGATCGCCGTCACCGTGAAGCCGGTCGGCGGAGTATCCACCACCGTGATCGTGCCGGTCGTGGGCGCCGACGAGCCCGTTCCGTTCGTCACATTGATCGTGTACGCCGCACCTTGCTCGCCCAGCGTGAAATTCCCGCCCGTGTGCGTCTTGCTGATGGTCAACGCTGGAGCGATGATCGTCGTTGAGTCGGTGGCGTTCGCCGGCGCCGGCGAATTTCCGCCTGACACGCTCGCCTGATTCACCAACGGAGAAGACGCATTGGCGGCCACGTTCACCGTCACCGTGATCGGGTCATAGCTTGCTCCGGGCGCCAGGCGATCGCTGCGCGTGCAACTCAGCGTGCCCAGCGTGCATACCCAAAGGCTTCCGTTCCCGCCCGCGATGCCCGTCACCGTCATTCCCGTCGGAGGAATTTCCGTCACCGTCACGGCCCCCGTCGTATACCCAATGGTCCCGGCGGTGTTGGAAACGGTCAGCGTGTACGTCGCGCCTGTCTGTCCCTGCGAGAAACTGCCCGTGTGGCTCTTGCCGATACTCAGCGCGGGCATCACGATTCCCGTCCAATCCGTGTTACTCCCGGCTGGCGATCCGCCTCCCGTGACGTTCACCTGATTGATCTGCGGCGACGTCGCATTCAGCTTCACGCTCACCGTCACCGTAATCGGATCGTAGCTTGCGCCGGCGGCCAACGCGTCGCTGCGCGTGCAGCTCAACGTCGCCACTGTGCACACCCACAGACTCCCGCTGCCACCTGCCATGCCCGTCACCGTTTCGCCCACGGGCGGAACTTCCGTCATCGTCACGGCTCCGCTGGTCGGCGAGACACCCGTCGCGTTTGACACGATCACCGAGTACGTGTCTCCGGTGTCGCCCTGCGAGAAGTTGCCGACGTGATGCTTCGTCACGCTCAGCCCCGGGATCTGATTCACAGTCAGCGTCGTCGTCTTGGCCACGCCGTACGTGGCCGTGATCGTCGCCTGCACCGTTGCCGGCACCGCCGTCGTCGTGATCGTGAAATTCGCTGTCGTTGCGCCCGTCGCCACCGTCACGCTGGCCGGCACCACGGCCGCTGCGTTGTTGCTCGCAAGCGTCACCACCGCGCCAAACAGCGCCGCGCCCGTCAGCGTCACTGTCCCCGTAGACGACGCGCCGCTGGCCACCGTTCCTGGAGACACGTTCACCGCCGTCAGCGCCGGATTGATCGTCACGCTAAACGCCGCCGTCGCGGTGTGCCCCTCCTGGTCCGTCGCCGTCACCGTGAAATTGAACACTCCGCTCTGTGTCGGCGTCCCGGAGAGCGCACCGGACGGATTCAACGTCAATCCCGTCGGTAGAGCTCCTTGAGTCACGCTAAAGGTGAGACCGCCAATCCCTCCGCTGCCGCTCAGTGTGGCGGGTGGAAATACCGCATTCGCCGCGCCCTGCCCCAACGATCCCGATGTCGACGTTATCTGCACCTGTACGAAGGCGGCAGTGGTCGAATTGGTGGTACAGCCGGCGAGACACAGCGCGGCTATAAAAACCGTCATTCCAATAATGCAAAGCGCAGACACGCGCGACTGGTGGCGCATTTCTCTGCCCTCCTGGGCATCCCGGGCCGTCCTGGTTTGGGATTCCGAATTAAAGATGAAGGCGCGATCTGAAGCTGGCCTAACCATCTAGCGCGCCCGCTCGGCGATTCCTCACGGGCGCTTGACCATGTGTATCTATGGTACGGACCAAGATGGCGCAGTGTCCGCTATCACGCATCAGTGTGACGGCCGTCACGTTCCACTTCGGCACACTTGCCCCACTAGTCCTATTACTATGGTTTAGCTATCGTGAGATCATTCCTGGCAGGCGTTTCTGATGTTGCGGGGAAGAGGGTTCTATTTCCTTGAAGCGGGAGCCTCCGTGACTCTCTGTGGCCTCTGTGTTCTCTGTGGCGAATGCCTTCCCTTTGTTGTCCGTGTTGTCTGTCAGTTCCGCCCGCAAATCGTAATCGCGTGACCGAACGCGTCCGCCAGTTTTTGCGAATCCGCGTTGTTCGCCCCACCCTGCAGCGGAAACACGGAGATCGTGCTCACAACCGTCGTCCCTCTCCGCAGCGCAATCGACCTCGACGCATCCGCAATCCGCAGCAGCACCCACTCCCTGTCATTCGGCAGCGTGTTCCCATTCAAATCCGTCGGCCGCGCCACAACCTTCGGATCGATGTCCCTCAGGTTGAACACCACATCCACGTCGTAAGACTCTTTCTTGTACGGCGGCTCATCCGTCCCCACGCTTTCCACGTGTATCGTCACGCTACACCCATCAAACACAATGTGGTCGCGCTCGCTCAGGAATTCCCCATTCGGCCCGCTCGTCTGATAGAACCCATTGCGCTCCACGAAGTCATGAATCCACGTCGTAGTCGTCTTCAAATCCGCCGCCGCCGGCAAACCCGCCATCGGCTGCGTATTCGCTGTCGTCTGCTGATTTGAAGTCGTCTGCGTATTCGCTGTCGTATTTGGATTCGCTGTGGTCTTTGAATCGGAAGTTGTCTGCGGATTCGCTGCCGCCTCCGGCGCCCCAGCCGCCGCGCTCGCTCCCAGCGCGAAGCACAGCGCCACAAGCGCCGGGAGGGCCACAAGTATTCTTTTCATCGCAATTGCCCGAACTCCTGAACCCGCCGCCAGCCCGCCCCGGGGTGCCCAATGCCTGCCCGCCGCAGGCCGAAGGTCCGCCGTGGCGGAAGGGTTCGCCCAGATTTTCCGGGCGAACGTGGGGTTCTTCGATCCGGCTCGCCACTCGTCACGCCGTCGCATTACGCTCTTGGTGTCATCTCTGAAAGCGCGACTGTCAATTGGCAACTCCGGCGAATCGCTGGGGTCGTTCCCAGTCATCTCTACGCCCTCTAAGGGGCATGAACATGTTCCGGAGGTGTGCCGC
>Ga0187875_10000256_pt1 | contig 48475 bp, 55 predicted proteins | sample June2016WEW_17_1_2_FD_132978 | JGI IMG/M metagenome (GOLD analysis project Ga0187875, IMG submission 132978) | Peatland microbial communities from SPRUCE experiment site at the Marcell Experimental Forest, Minnesota, USA - June2016WEW_17_10 | ecosystem: Environmental > Terrestrial > Soil >...
GTTGCCATTGACTTTAGAAATAGATTTTGTATCCATAATATCGTCACTGTATATATCTAGTGGACATGGAACCCAGACGTTTTTTGCTCCCATCGGGATTTGAACCCGAGCCTCGGCCTTGAGAGGGCCGTGTCCTTGACCGGACTAGACGATAGGAGCATTCTATTATATTCTTGGGCGCGGATATAAATAATTAGTATGTTGCCCTCCTTATCATCCTTTGCATCCTTGCCTGGATGGCGCTCTCCGTCCCCACCCTCTGCGTCATTACGTCTATCACGTTTATGTCTGTGACCTTCGAGAAGCTTATAGCCCTCTCTATGAAATCCGCCTTGATTCTTTCATCTTCCTGCGGCTTCACGTTCCCCTTCTCTATCGTCTTTATCCTCGCCTCCAGCCTTGACATCGACTTCGAGAAGTTGTCTATGGTGTCGTACTCTACGCTCCTTATCGCCATGTTGTTTAGGAGATTGCCCACATGGAGCGCGGATTTGCTAGAATCGTACAGCACCTTGAACGGCATCCTGTAGAGGTGGTAGAAAAGGCCCCTTGAGACCTCCTCCTTCGGCTGGCCCAGCTCTGCCATCAGCGCGGGTATAAGCAGCAGGTTCCTGTCGGCGCTTATCCTCGCGCCTTTCGCACTGCCGAAGGATTCCATGTAGCTCTTCCTCTCCGCCTTGTTTATCGTGTAGAAGAAGTCCACGTAAGTCCTCATGGATGACTCGATTCCCGCAGAGTGCATGTCGGGATCGTCAGGGTCGACCTGCGGCTCCGATTGGGCCAGCCGCATGGGCTGCCTTGCGTGCGCATTGAATGCGTCTATCGAGGCCGCGAGCTCCCTCATCTGGGAGGTCAGCCTCGGTATGTAGAGCGTTGAATTCGAATTCCGCGGCTTGCATGCCTTCTGCCTCGCATGCGCGATCGCGTATAGCGCCGCCTTTAACGGCAGTATGTTTGCCTTGCACCTTATCTCGAGAGCTAACCCCTTGCTCCTTATTCTAGGTCTTGCCGCTTTGGTTCTCTCCAATAGGATCACGTAGGTTGGCGTGTAGTCGTATGCGCACCAGAACTAGAACTATACTAAGACTAGGTTTAAATATTTATCTCCACGACCGTTGCGCCTAATCGCGGCCTACGAGGAGTCATGCCGTAGAAATACTTATATATTATGAAATCCACAATAGATCTGTGATATTATGAGAGAAAGGGCAAAGGAACGTTTATTGGTGGCAACATTAGGAGCTGCATTTCTGGTCGGCCCTGTTGGGGTCGGTTTCTATAGGCTCCAGAAGCTCTCGCCAGTTGAGCGCCAGGCGGAAATCCTGTATGAGAGCCATGGGGATGCGATCGACCTTATGAGGGGCGGCGCATCAGGATGCATAAGAAGTGCGCAGATTATGGCAGCAAACAGGGAGTACTCAGATGCACAGATAGAGGTCTCCGATGCGAAAAAGCTGATAGAGAATGGGATGGAAAGATGCCCTCCTGAAAACACAAAGGCAGGAAGGAAATGCAGGGCGGAGTTCTCGCCATTGAGGAAAGATCTAGATTCAACCTTGAGAGAGATAGAATCCGGGATTGCCGCAGAAAAGGGCACCCGGTAGAGTCATCTCCTGTTTGCCTTCCTGTTTTCCATTGCCTCGCTTAACCAATCAGCTATTTGGATGCGCTAGCGAATAGTTTATCGCGTAGTTGAGTGTCTGCGGCAGAGTGGTGTACTTGCAGTTCACTATTATCTCCGGCGTTGAGACTACATGGTAGAGATTGGCGAACTCGCTCTGGTAGTTCAGGCTCGTTGTTACATTCTGCATGCACACGTTGAGCTGGGTGATGTTGAGGCTGGAGCCGAGCGACACCTGGTAAAGGGTGAGGTTCGAGAGCGGCGCGCCTGTATAGGCTATGCTGAGGTTGGACACGAATTGGGGGAAGTTTTTCTGGTGCGAGGCGCAGGAGATGTACCTTCCCATCTGCTGGGTGTCTGCCACCCCGTAGCCGTTGTAGAAATTCTGCGAGTAGCCGCTGAATATGAGGTAGTAGCTTGTGTTTACACTTCCGCTGTACTTCCTGTTCGTGCTGACCGCGGCATGCAGGGTGTACAGCATTCCAGGCGCGTATGGGTCGGTGACTATGTATATAGGTATTTTATTGGATGATGTCTTGCATGATGCCTCTCCGGCCAGCTTCACGGTGCCAAGGCCCACTACGCTGTTGTTCGTGGCGGTCGTGGGGGTTATGCTCTGCAGGTAGGATGCGGCAGGGCTAAGGTTTGAATCGTACAATACAAGCGACAGGTTAGACACTACGTCGTTTGCGAGCGGGTTCATGTATGGTATGGTCACAAGCCATTCCTTCTGGTTTGAAAGATAGCTTACCTTCGACTGGTTGACAAGCGAATAGTATGGCAGTAGCGAGAGCGAGGTGTTTATGTTCGAAAACGATGTAAGGGCAGTCTCGGCTGCAGCAAGCGCCTGGGCGCTCGTATGGGTGGCGTTCGTTGCGTTGCATATGGAGCTGTTCCCGCTGCCGCAGGATGTGACCACCCTTGCAGACTTGAATGTGCTCAGCGCGAATGCAAGAGCCACCAGTATGACTACCAGCACCAGAAGCGTTATGTGCAGGTAGTCCAGGCCGAAGTTCCTGTGCACTGGCCTGACTATGAAGACAGGCTCCTTCCCCATTTTTGACTTTCCTCTCTTGTTGTCAGCCATCGATACACCTTTACGGGCCCGGCGGGATTTTCATAACTTTTTGTCAAGCGTTCCAAAAGGTTATTTTGAACCCGCGACCTTCACCTTAGGAGGATGCCGCTCTATCCAAGCTGAGCTACGGGCCCCTAAATATCCTAGGATATTAGCCTCGCTAAGTATTAATAGCTTTTATCTTTGCCTCTTGCTGTGCCTGTGCACCATGTAGCTCATCTTCTTCTCGAAGCCCAGCCTTTTGAATATGTCTATTTTCTCGTCAGGGGTGAGCAGCACTATGTAGTCCACCTTCCCGCGCCAATGGCCTATGAACTTCTCCATGAGCGACTTCGCTATCCTCTGCCTCCTGAACTCCTCGCGCACGAATACGTTCTCGACCCAGAGGTGGGTCCTGGTGTTCCTTGTGTCGGACTGCAGGTAGGCTATTGCATCGCCGTCCTTCCTTGCTACCAGCGTCAGGAACTTCGATTTCCTGATTAGGTCCTCGAATTTTGACTTTGACTGCACCTTCCAGAACCTGTCTTCCTCGTGTGCGGCTTTGTCAAGCGTTGCCAATTCCTTCGCGTCCCTAACATCAGCCCATGATATTTTTATTGCCATTCACATCCTCTCGAGTGCATCTATACCTATAAGCATGAGCATCGTTTTAATTGTATTCCTGAAGGAGAGCGTAAGCGCAAGCCTGAACGCCTTTTCCTCTTCGGAATCCGCCTTGAGTATCGAGCACTGGTCGTAGAATCTTGAGAACGCATACGAAAGATCGTTTATGTATTCAGTGATCACGTTTGGCCTCAGTTCCTGCGCAGCCTTCTCGGCTACCTCGTTCGCCCTGGAGATGGTCTTTACAAGCCCGAATTCGCTGTCGGATATCTCCGGGGTCTCCTTGGGGCTCCGTGAAAGAAGCTCTGTTGGCGCGTCGTCAAGTATGCGCGAGGCCCTTGCGTGCATGTACTGCGCATACGCCCCGGAATTGCCATCGAAGCTGAGCGCAACTTTCCATGAGAAGGTCATTGATTTCTCAGGTGCGTACTTGAGGAACTCGAACTTTATGGCTGCGAGCGCCACATTCCTTGCTATCCTCTCCTCGTCCTCCTTGCTGTGCTCCAGCTTTGATCCTATGAGCGTACTTGCCTTTGTGATGGCCTCCTCGAGAAGTTCGTCCGCAGTGTTGCCTATCCATGTGCCCTTCCTTCCGGCGAGCGCCCCCTCCTCGAGGTCTACCTTGCCGTAGGCAAAATGTATTATGTTGTCCGCTATCTCTTTCTTGCCCATGCCCCTGAAGGCGATCTTGAGCAGCTCCTGCGGATGGCTCTGCCTGACATCTATTATGTTGATTGCGCGCTTCATGTTGCCGAACTCCACCCTCTCGCCGGTCTGGGCGGTGCTGTAAAGCGGCGTGCCGTCCCTCTGGCGGTCCATGAACTTCGTGTACTTGAAATCGTTCTCGAGCATGCCGAACTTCCACATGTGGAAGGCTATGTCCTTCGCCACGTAGGTGGGCGTGCCGTCGCTCCTCACGAGCACCTTTATGTTCTCCTTGAGCCCCCGGAACTCCTTTGGAAGATCCTTTATCTTCTCAAGGTCCATCACTACGCAGCCCTTGTATTCGCCATCTGCTACCTTCTCGATAAGCCCCGTGTTGGACAGGATGTGCATCGCCTTCTCCAGCAGCCTGTCCTTGACTATGTCGCTCTCCCAGACAAGCACGTCGTGGTATATCCCGTAATTGAAAAGAGTCTCGTACTGCGCACGCACGCATGCCTCGGCAACCTCCCTTGTGAGCGTAGACTCATAGGTGCCGTCCTGCTCTATGAGCTGCGTAAGGTCAGAGAGCTCCTTTTTCATGTCGGCGTTTTCCATGCGCTTGTTAGTCTCAACGTAAAGCTTCCCTATCCTGTGGTCGAACTTCTTGTCGCTTGGGGCCTCGAGGTGCAGGTGCCCCCACATCGCCTGGACCATCTGCAGGCCGAAATCATCTATGTAGTCTTCGCGCTCCACCTTGTAGCCGCATGCCCTGTAGGTCCTTGAGAGGGAATCGCCAAGAAGCGCATTCCTAAGATGGCCGACGTGGAGCGGATGTATCGGATTGGCGCTCGGGTACTCGATTATCACGTTCACGCCCTTGCCCGAATCCGACAACACCTTCAGGCTGTCAGGATTTGATGCATGCACTATGACGCTCTGGCTGAACTCCTTCCTGGAGAGGTGGAAGTTTATGAATCCGTTCTCGACTGTTATGCTTTCGACATGGCGCGGCATCTTTATCCTTGCCTTTATCTCGTTCGCAATCGCGTTGGGGCTTTTCTTCAGCTCCCTTGCAAGCGAGAATGAGACCGAGCATGAGATGTCTCCGAACTCCTTTGAGAAGTCTATTGTGCCGGAAAGCTCTTTCGCGCCGTACCCAAGAGCATGAAGCGCAGCGGTTATCGAATCGGATATTCCTGATTTAAGTTCAAAAACAGGCGCACTTTGAGGCATTCTCTGACCTTTAAGATTAGTCGGTACCGCCCAGCATGCCGTATTTGGCGTTGTCGACAAAGTCATCTATGTTCACGGAAGGAAAGTGCAGAAGGGGCTTTTCTGTCGGCGTCGCAGCAAGCAGGTTTACCCTGAATTCGGCGCCCGTAAATTTGCCCTCGCTGGATTCGGCCTTAACGCTCAATATCTCGACAAGCGCGTATGCGTTTTCACCCTCCTCTTTCAGGCGTATTATCGCCAACCGCCCGTTATGCATCCCGAGATGCCCGTCTCTGACCTCAAATTCCAGATCGGTCTTGCTGGTCAGTATCGTCCCTGCCGCTCCGTCCCCGTCTAGCGCCTTTCTTGGGTTGCGGGAAACTGAAGCCAGCACATTGCCGGTAAGGGAACGCACTCTTCCCTTCTCGTCGCCGGTGAGCATAGTTATACTGTAATGCAGCGGCATAGACTTATCCTTCTCGGAGAAATGGCGTTCGCTTATTCTTGCTAAATCGTAGGCGATATCGTCTTTATCGGGAATTGCAACAATGTCCCCGACTCTCGCAGAGCCGCGCGCTATGTCGAATCTGCCCACCATCCGTGGGGATTCCGATGTTGATACCTGTTTAACGTCAAGCGTTGCCATTTAATCACCCATATGTTATGTTTAAGTTAGGCTTTTAAGCTTTCTATCCCTAAATAATATAGTCGGATTGCTTATTATTTATTATGGTGGTGGGATGGCAAAGGTCTACAAATCAAACAACAAGCTGATTTTGGCTATACCGAACGATGTGGTGAGCGCGCTAGGCATCAAGGAAGGTGACGACCTTGATTTCTTCGAATACGTGAACAACACCTACATACTCGCGAAAAAGAAGGACATAGTTAGGCTTCTTGCCGGGCAGGAAGGGCAGGCACAGGGCCAGGCGGCCGGAAAGGCCGGGTTGGCGTTCAAGGCGCAGTTCAGCAGGGGCCCGCAATCGGTGAACCAGGCTGAGCTTGCTGTGCTCAAGAAGCTTGACACCATGAGGTACAACGACAGGACCGCATCGAAGGTGAATTCTGTGCTCAACTCAAGCGAGAAGGAGATACTCCAGTCGCTGATAAAGAGGAAGATAGTGAATCCCTTCAAGAAGGAAGGGGAGAAGGAGATGAAGTACGGCATAGGGAAGGAGATATATGACAACTTCCTCTACAGAAAGGGGAAGATGGCAGAGCCCACAGGGCCTGCGCAGGCAAACGTAAAGGCAAGGATGCCGCTGAAACCCCAGAGCGCGACGGGCGCGCCAAAGGCATGGGAGCAGAAGCTCAACGACAGCGAGGGATACACCGACTTGCTTGAGTCGAAGGGCTATCTTGTGCTTTCGAACGAGGCCGACGCGGCAATGGTATCGGGGGCGCTTGAGGACAGCATAAGGCACGGGCTCATCCTGGGTACGCGCGCGTTCAACAAGAAGTTCTACATAGGCCTCAGGGGCTACATAAACAAGAATGCCTCGAAGATACTCAAGCTTATAGACCAGAAGAGCATGAGCATACCAGACATAGCGAGCGAGACAGGGGTAGACGAGGACGGCGTGAGAACCATACTCTACGTGCTATCAGAGAGCGGGGATGTCACAGAGGTAAGGAAGGATGTCTTCAGGGTTGCCTGATTCTTTTCCAGAGCCTTGCCTTACAGGATGAAGTGGTCCACAACAAGTATTACGACCGTGAACGCCACGACTGCCGCAATTATTATCCTGGGGTCAAGCTTAGGCCCCTTTGATGGGGCGTCATAGAAGCTTGTGACTCCTGCAGAACTTTGCGGGGTGTATAATCCAGGCATTAGTATCACTATTATTATTCGGATTAGACTTTAATACCTTTGCTTGGTAAGCTTATTATCATGGTGTAATCGTGGCATACGACAGCTCATACAGGAGGGAAAAGGATATTGAGATTCCCGGAAACGCAAAAAAGGGCACGGATGTCAAGGTTGGCATCTCCGGACCGCTGAGCTTCTGGGTGGGCATAATAGTCATTGCCGCGCTGATACAGCTGCTCGTGATACCCTTTACGGTGCAGTTCGGCAATCCCAGCCTCAATCCTTACCTTAACACCTTCGCAAACTATGTGCTCTACATGCCAGGGGTGATAGTGATACCGCTCATAGCCGCTGTGTGGATAGGCGACCATGTTAGCAGCAGCATAGGCAACAACAAGAAATTGCTGGTATCGAAGGGCATCATGAATGCACTCTATTCGTCGCTGATCTACATAGTCGCTATATTCATAATATACCTGGTTATGCAGAACATGAAGGTGGGTGCGCTTACCAGCATAGGCATCATACCCTTCCTGGAATACCTTGTGGTTGTGCCTCTTGCCATAGAGATCGTGGTAGTGCCGATTTTCGCTCTGCTTTCAGCGTCAAGGCATTACGCCTAGCTACTTTGCAGCGCTGACTATCCTTATCACGTCGTTCTCGTTAAGCACATAATCCTTGCCGAGCCTTCTCTTTGTCCTTGCATCTACCGCATAGAGCATGTTTTTCCCTATCTCCGTGTGTATAGCATTTGCAAGGTCAAGCGCTGTAGACCCCTTCCTCATTAGTATCGCGTCAGGCAGCACGTTGTTGAAATGGTCCGTGTACCTGTTCTCGTCCTCTACAGGGTATACGACTATATTGTCGAGAAGCTTGAATACCACGCGGTTGAGCGCCTCCTGCACGTTTGTCCCCTTTGTCCTTGTGAAGTCGAGCATGTACTTGAGCGCGTTCAGTTGTTCCTTTGTCGCCTTTCCCTCTACGATGCCGAAGCCTTCCCCGGACCTTGCTATCACGCCCTGCCTCTCGGCCTTCCTCAACGCGAGCTCTATTACCGCAGAGCATGCGATCACGCTGCCGCTGCCGAACCTTGATGCGAGCATCGCAGTCCTCTCCCCCGATCCCTTCGCGTCTGACTTGTTCGCGATTATCAGTATCGGCTTGCTCAGCGCAAGGATCTCCTTTGCGAACCTCCTTGTATCCGCTTCCGACCAGTTTATCTTCACCTGTGAGAGCGAACATTTTGATATTGCGACCTTTATCTGCTCGGTAGTTACCTTCAATCCTGTCAGGATTCCTGCGAGCGCCTCAGCGCCATCTGCCCTCTTTGATAGGGCGCTCGCATGCTTCTGTATTATTGATGCTACCCATTCCACGAGTTCGGTGTTGACGATCTCAACATCGTTGCACGGATCGCAGGAATCGCAGCTATTGCCGTTCGGGTCTGTCTTTCCGCTTGCATCCGCAACGAGTATCAGTGCATCTGCTGCCGCGAGGTCGCTCAGGAACTGGTTGCCCATTCCCTTGCCCTCGTGCGCGCCCTCAACCAGTCCGGCAACATCCACTACGTTTACAGGAATCTTCCTTGTGCCATCGGTGCAGAGCGAGTTGCGCGGATTGCACTTCACGCCGAGCTCTTTCTCAGCGCATCTGCATGTCGCATAGGCTATACCGAAGTTGGGGTTTATTGTAGTGAACGGATAATCGGCGATCTCAGCCTCCTTCAGCGTCAGCGCCGAGAAGAGCGTGCTCTTCCCCTTGTTTGGCGCGCCTATTATCCCTATGAGCATGCAATCACTTGAATAATCTTATAGTCACTACCTTCTTGTTCTCGTATTCACGCAGCGTGTAGTATACCATTATCAGCGTTATTATAAGCCCCATGCCTATCAGGAGCGCCTCCTTTGGCAGCCCTATCAGGAATGCCATGAGCGCCACTATGGCTATTATGGGCAGATAGGGGTAGAATGGTGTCTTGAAGCTTGGCGCTGCGTTCTTCCTCCTGAAGTGCAGGACGGAAAAACTCGCCATGAGGTAGGAGAAGAGCAGTCCGAAATTGCTTATCGCCGCGATGACGTATATGTTGCCCGAGAAGAGCATGATCACGCCTATCACTGCGGATATTATCACGCCGTTTGTGGCGACGTCCCTTTTCCTGTCATAGGCCCTTGTGAACTTTGGGAGCAGCTTGTCCGTGCCCATCTGGTGTAGCGTCCTTGACGAGCTCAGAAGGTAGGCCAGGGTTGCGGATGCGGTGGCTATGAGTGCGCCTATGCCCACAAGTATGAAGAGCCAGTATGGCGCGTTGCTCGCCTGCAGGGCTGAGGATAGCGGATCCGCGGATATGGTGTAATGGCTTGCGGGAAGGAGGAGCATGAGCCCGAAGACCACAAGGACGTAAAGCACTATGCTTATGAGCACCGCTGCGATTATCGCCCTTGCCGCGCCCCTGCTTCCGCCCTCTATGTTCTTTGTCAGCGTGGATATGGTCTGGAAGCCCGAATAGGCGAAGAATATCACAACGCTTGCCTCGAAGATGGCAGCAAGTCCGGAACTTGCTGGCGCTATGGTCTCGAGGTTGATTAATGGCGCCTTCATGGAAAAGGCGACGATGAACGCAAACGCTATGAATATCGCGAGTATCGCTATCTTCACCACAACGAGCGCGAAATCCGCCTTTGCCGCCTTCTTTATGCCCAGTATGTTGACCAGCGAGAGCACGAATATGAGGAGCATCGCGAAGGCGATGGGAAATGCTGCGCTGCCGAACCCTAGAAGGCTCGATAGGTAGGAGCCGAAGCCTAGTGCGACAACGGATATGCCGGTCGCGTAGCTGAAGTAGAACAGTATCCCTGTGATGAAGCCGAGCTCGCTCCCGAATGCCTTGTATGCGTAGGAGTAGGATGCGCCGCTCAGCCTTGGCATGATGGAACCCAGCTCGGAGAGCTCGAGCCCCACTATGAGCGCGACGATCCCAACAAGCAGGAATGCGATGAGGGCGTTCCTGCCCGCAAGCGCTATCGCAGTGCCGCTGAGGACAAAGATGCCTGCGCCTATTATCGCGCCTAGCCCTATGGCAGTTGCAAGCACTACGCTTATCTTGTTCGGCATGATGACACAATTAGTTGTGGAACGTATCATTATTAAAAGCACAAATGAGTATTATAAGCTTATTGCAGGGATAGCAAAGCTTGGCCAAATGCGCTGGGTTCAGGGCTCAGTCCCGTAGGGGTTCGGGAGTTCAAATCTCCCTCCCTGCAAAAGAGATGAAAGCATGCATACTTTAGAACTAAAAGGGGTTGATTCCGGCTATAACGGAAAATCGGTGCTTCATGGGATCAGTTTTACAGCTAAGGAATCATCGGTATACGTTGTTCTGGGGCCTAACGGTGCAGGCAAGACAACGTTATTTAGAACAATTGCGGGAATATTGGAGCCCCTCTCGGGAAAAATCATGCTGGACGGCAAGGAGATAGACTCCTCAAGGAAGATGAGGAGCAGCATAAACTACCTATCGCACTATAATGCGCTGCCGGAAGAGATGACAGTATACAATGCGCTCAGGTTCTACTCAGACATGGAGGGCGGCGATCCCGAGAGGGTGATAGAGCTGCTGGACCTCAAGGAGCTCAGGAACAAGAGGATCTCTGACCTTTCGCAGGGGCAGAAGAAGCGGGTATCTATTGCAAAGGTGTTCCTGGTGGAGCGAGACCTGTATTTGTTGGACGAGCCTACCGCAAACCTCGATCCCGCGCTCTCGAAGGAGATAAGGGACCTCATACTGAGGCTGAGCAAGAACAAGCTCGTCCTCTATTCCTCGCACAACCTATACGAGGCAAGCGACATAGGCACTAACCTCATACTCATTAAGGAGGGCAAACTGGCGATGTTCGACAAGATTGCGAACGTCAGGTCAAAGAGCTACAGGGTCGGCATACGGGCATCGGGAGACATTTCTAAGATTGTCGATGCAAAGAAAGGGGAAGGCGGGTACTACGTACTCACGGTATCGACTCCAAAAGAGGCTGGACTGGCGCTAGAGAAGATAGTGAAGAGCAGAATACTGGTAACTGAGATGAGAGAATTGGACAATCCGCTGCAGGAATTGTTTGGGAAGGATGGGAAGTGAATTGGCATGCCAACAAAAGAAAACAGGAAGGAGGGAATCGGGGCCGCACCGGCGATCGTCACGGCGAGAAGGGCGCTTGGCATCACAAAAACCTACGTTGCCTTGGCAGTTCTCATGTCGGTGTTTGCGGTTGCATTATGGGGCAATGTCATGTACGTAAATATCGGGACGAATTCCGCATCCAACAGTACGGTGTCAAACAGTTTGGTAGGCAACGCCTTATCCCACAATGCCGCGCTTGCCGGCAAGAGTTCGAAGGCCGGCTCAGGAACGCCACTGCTGGCCGTGCCGCTTGATGTGATCCCGGTGTTTATGCTTATCACTCCAGTGGTGCTGCTCTTTGTTTATGATAAGAATAATGGCGTGCTGGAATACCTGCTTTCGCTGGGTATGACGCAGCGGGACATATACATGCGATATCTCAAAGCGGCGCTCCTGCTTGTATCCATATTCTCCATATTATTCGTTCCGGCGGTTCTGGCGTACACTTATGCAGTGTATGGTGCAAGCACGGTCGCAACGATTCTTCCGATCCCGTTGCTCGCAATTCCGCTTTCGTTTGCAGTAGCTGCATTCATGGTCATGGCCATGATGGCATTCAGCTCATTGCAGAAAACCAGGGCGGGAAGCAACCAACCACTTGGGCTGCTCATAGGATGGCTCGGCACAGCCTCGGCGTATCTGGTGCCTTTCATATTACCATTCAAAGCCGCAATATATGCAGACCTCGGGATTGCAGCAATAATAGCCATCATTGTATTAGTTTTCCTCATGTCGTCTGAAAAATTGATAAGGAGGGAGAAGTTCCTCCCATAAGATGAGCGCCTGCCTTTAGGCTGGGAAGTGAATGCCGTACGCTCTTCGTCGCTCAGGGTTTTACCGTTTTCTTTATGTAGTAGGCTATTGCACTCGTCACCCAAGCAATTATCAATCCAACCCCGACTCCCCTAAAGTATATGTTTCCTGTAAGATACGCCACTAAAAGGAATATCGCGCTCAGAACTAACTCGAATAATATGAGCGTCGTACCCAAATGATGTTCCAAAATGTTTTTTCTCCATCTCTCCATTTCCCCACCTTTTTATCATAATGTTCTGCCACTGCTTAAATACCCCATCATTTAGGGAGTCTTTATTCGATTCTGAAACTCCCTGCTGGAAGTTGCCTTATTATCGTGTCTATGTCCTTGTAACCTAGCTTTGCCGCGATCTTCTTCGCAGCGTCGGACTTCTTGAAGTTGCCCTGGGTTACCTTGACGTGCTTAAACTCCTCTCCAAGCTTGTCGAATGTAATTAATGGCACGGTGTGAAGCTTATCGTCCTTTACGAACATGACGAGCACAAGCTGCACGCTCCTGTACCAGTCCCTCTCCCCGCTGAGCAGGAAGCTGCCTGTCCCGAGCGAGCCCTTGCTGCTAGACTTGCTCACCTGGCTCCTCTTCATCGCATAGACATCGATGTTGTGGAGGCCCTCCTTCCAGGCGCTCGAGTACGAGCCGGCGAACTGTGCAACCTCCTCCCTTGTCTCCCTGGGCGCGGATGCGCCGTTCTTCAGTATCACCACTGGCGCGCCGAATATGTCAGCATGGAAGAAGAGGTCGTTATCCTCAAAATGCTTTGAGTTCAGCATCTCGTTCTGGTGCGCGTCCCCGCCACCTATCGCCAGCATGTTGCTGCTTGTGAAGAACCAGTGGAATTTCTCGTACCATTCCTTCTTCTCCGCCTTTAGGATCCTGGGCTGCGCCTCCTTCTCCTTTGCCGAGACCTCGGAAAGCCTTTCCTCAAGCTCCTTTATCGCCTTCTTCGCGCCCTCCTTCTTGAGGGCGAGCTTCTTCGATTTCGTGTAGTAGTCGTTTGCGTTTTCCTGCGCGGACTTTGTGAAATCTATTTCTATTTCCATCGCAAAGGTCATATCAGTGACAAGGAGCCGGTAATTATGAGGGATACTATTATTGCCATCACGAAGCCAACTGCGCCTATCAGGAGGATGCCGAAGATTATCAGCCTTGCAGCCTTGTTGAACTCCCCTTTCGTGGGCTTGTAGCTTATGCTGAGCACGTGTTTTGAGTTCGCCATGAACTTCCTTATTTTGCCGAGTACATCCATAAAAACATCCTAGACGCTTAGAAGCACCTATAATAATAAGGGAAGAGCTTTAATATTCTTTTGCTAGGTTACTTCCATATGGCACGATGTCTGATCAAATGGCACAGTATGATGGGATAGTGATACATTTCGGGGAGATATGGCTAAAGGGCGGCAACAGAAACTCATTCATCCTGATGCTTTACGATAACATAAAGTGCTCGCTCAGGGACGAGCATTACGCAAGGCTCGAGAACGCGCGGGACAGGTTCTTCCTTGAGACCGACAAGAAGTCGGACCTTGAATCCATAGAGTCGAAACTCTCAAAGGTATTCGGCATAAGCTGGTTTGCCCCGGCAGTAGTTTCGGAGAGCAGCTTGGGCAGCATATTGAAGGCGGCGAATGCGCTGCTCTCGAAAAAGGACACGGTGCGGATAGTGCCGAACAGGGCGCTGAAGACCCTGAGCTTCAATTCGGCTGACGTTGTCACGCACTTCATAAAGAATTCCGACAAACTTAACTTCAAGATCGACAAGGATGCAAAGAGGGACCTTTACGTAAGCATCACTAAAAACCGCGCCTTCATCTACGACAGGAAGATCCAGGGGGCAAAGGGGCTTCCGGTGGGCTCTTCAGGAAACGCTGTCGTGCTCTTCTCTGGGGGAATAGATTCCCCAGTCGCTGCATACTATGCGATGAAGAGAGGATTGCATCCCGTGTATCTTCACGTCCACGCATTCCAGAACAACGATGACGAAAAGCTGTCAAAGATAAGGGACCTTGCAAAGCACCTCTCGGCCTATTCGTGCGGGTCTGTACTTTACTGCGTCCCTGGGCATGTCTTCCAGTCAAGCGCCATGAGGATACCTAGAAGGTACGAGCTAGTCATGTTCAAGCTCTTCATGCACAGGCTTGCGGAGAGGATCGCGAAGAAGGAAAGGGCCGAGTGCATAGTGACTGGCGAGAGCCTTGGCCAGGTGGCATCGCAGACGCTCAGCAACCTCACCACATCGCAGCAGGGGATAAAGCCGCTGATAATGAGGCCGCTGATCGGGTTCGACAAGCAGGAGATAATAAACGTGGCCAGCCAGATAGGCACGTTCGAGATGTCGATAATCAAGTACAGGGACGTCTGCTCCATAGCAGCGAAGAATCCCGCAATAACAACAGACTACAAGGAGATACGGAAGTACTGGAAGGAGGCCTCGATGGACGATGCTGTCTCCATGACGCTCAAGAAGGCGGGGCGCGAGCTCATTTAGCGGTTACGAATCTAATCGTGCTTTCGTAGTCCCTCTTTACCCCGTAATGCTTCTCGAAGTACCTGAGCACTGTCTTTACATCCCTTTCAAGGAAGACTGCGGAATTCGGGTGCCTTGTTACCACAGCCTGACCGAAGTCTATGAAGTAGGGCCTGTTGCGGTAGCAGAGTATATTGAACTCGCTGAGGTCAGCATGGACAAGATTGTTCCTATAGAGCGACCTGATCTGGTCTATTATCGTTTCAAGGAATTTTTCCGGGTCTGGCACCCTTACATTCTTGAGCTGCGGCGCGGGGACGCCCTCCTTGTCGCCAATGAACTGCATCGCTAGTATGCTGCCGTTTGACAGGTAAGGCGTCGGGGCGCAGATCCCGGATTCCTCGGCTATCTTAAGATTGCCAAACTCCTTCCTGCACCATATGGTCACTATACTGCCCTTTGACAGCCTTGTGTTCTCAAAACGCGTGTCGCCTATTATGTAATCGGACATCTTGAGGAACGACGATGTCTCAACCCTGAAGAACTTCACAACCACGTACCTTGAGCCCTTCAATAACTTCGAGCTTCCCGGGCTTGCGATGTAGACGTCCGCCTCCTTGCCTCGCGCTATTATGTGTATGAGCCTCTCTATTATGCCCTTGTTGAATAGCTTGCTCAGGAACATCATCGTCTTGTTGTCGAAGATGCCCTCCTCTATCTTGTTCTGCTCCCTGAGCATGTGCTTTTCCCTTGTGGGCCTCTTCCTCCTGCCCAGTCTTCTTGCCATAGTTAAAGATAATGACGGGAAGATATTTAAATCAGAAAATGAGATAGTATTGAGTGATTAAATGGCAAAGCGGACCACAGTTGACAAGAAGGAATTGTTAGATGTGTATAGTCTGGCGCCAGCTGCAGTGGAAAAGCTCGGTGTTATATGCGGCACGGCGATAAAGCTCGCCTCTGGAAATGAGGGCAAAGATGGTTATGCAGGCCAGGGTCTTCTGGGGGCCTATTACAGTGGCGAGAGCCGTTTTTGGTATTGCAGAGACGGCATAGGAGTGACTTATATCCCTAAAGTGGTGGGTGCGCGCGACCGGTCCTTCCTGCGCATCGAAAACGGATCCAAGACCGTACTTGCGGTAGTGCTGCGTGGCGACCAGATAGAGAGGGTGGGGATTGCAGACTTTGAGCAGCGCTGGGAGGGCAAACTGGGCCTCAATTTTGGCTTTGACGGAGAATGCAGAAAGGCACCTGCGCTAAGAACCTGATATTTTAAGCTTTCCTATGTGACCTCTTCCCCTATCTGAAGGTAGGGGCTTCCCCTGCAATTACAGGGTATGTTCTCGGTTCATCGACAACTGCCCTATTTTGGGGTCTTACACTATCTTCCCGAGCGTGACTTCCCTCCAGTCCAGAGGTAGCTTTTTTGAGTATGTTTATTGACGCGTTTAACTGCCTGTCTATCCGCAAACCGCATCTGTTGCATATGTATATCCTTTCCGATAGCGGCATGTCTTGGATGTTACCGCAGCCGCTGCATTGTTTTGTCGTGTTCCTCGGATCTACCTTTATTACCTTCAAACCAGCACTTTCAGCCTTGTATGAAAGCAATTGTATGAATTTGTTCCACGAAGCATGATATATTGATGCCGCAAGATTGTGGTTCTTCACCATGTTCTGGATCTTCAGGTCTTCAACCGCAAATGAGGTATATCCAGAATTGACAAGTTTGTTTGATAGTTTGTGTGCAAAATCGCTTGACTCGTTGTTAAGGTACTGCCACTCTTTTTGAAGACTCAATTTTGCTTTTTCCCTTCTTTTGCTTCCTTTCTTTCTTCTTGCAACTATCTTCTGCCATCTTGCAAGTTTCTTCTTCCTTTCATTGACAAACTTCGGCTTATCTATAGATGTGCAGTCAGACATCGCAACGAACGGATCAAGACCCAAATCAATCCCCACAGGGTTTGTATCTTCCGTCTTCGTAATTTCTATCTCATTAGCTGACGTGAAGATTGCGTAGTATTTTCCTGCCTCCTTCTTTATTGTCATGGTCTTTATTGTGCCGCTGATTTCCCTATGCAGGTCAATCTTTATTCTTCCTATCCTTGCAATCCTGAGCATATTTGATTTGCCTGCTTTTTCTACCGAGAATGAGCCATTGTACTGAGGATATGTTATACTACAGTATCTATCCGCTGATTTAAAACGTGGGAATCCTGCCTTTGTTTTCCTGCCTTGTTTCTTTTCCCTGTGTCTTTTGAAGAAGTTCTGGAATGCTTTTTGGAGCCTTATGAAAATATCCTGCCTCGTCTGGGAATACAGTTTCAGAAAATCCTTGTTCTCATAGACCACCTCTTTCATATATTTGTTGAGTGTGGATTTGTTCACAACAAACTTTTTGCTGTTTTTGTATTCTGATTTTATTTTCTCGAGTATTTTGTTGTACAGTTGCTGTGCAAGAATCAGACTTTCGCTTACCTCTTTCTGCCTCTTCGCGTCTGGGTAAATCCTGAATTTGTATGCCTTCATTGCAAGACTGTTTATATATCTAAGTATACTTATATATACTTTTGTATTATCGGAGCCGTGGCTTTTACCACCTGCTTGAAAGCAGGGGTTTTAAATCTTTGCAGTATATAAATATTACAGTCTAATATAATGTGGGGAGTGAGGTCATTCCGTTCTGGCAAAGCATACTTTGACTGATTTTGATGATACCCAACATATACGATTACAAGCATTACAGGTACTACATAATCATACCGGTAGCGCTGCTGCTGATAAGCCTGTACTTCATACCGAAGATACAGCTCGACTCCTCGCTGAAGGGAGGGGTGAGCGTGCAGCTTGTCACCAATTCGACGATAGACCCGAGGACGCTCACAACGCTGGTAAACGCGAAGATACCCAACGCGCAGGCTAGCGTATCCACATCCCCTGGAGGGCTCTCGGTGACAATGGCAGAGAATTCGAGCCTCTCGAAGGCCGAGTCTGACCTTTTGACATTCTACAGCGCCTATGGCAATTACACACAGTGGAACCTGAACGTGACCACCTACCAGAACCAGCTTACAGCGCAGCCGGGCAATACAACAGTCCAGACCCTTCTGACAGCCGCAGAACAGGCGCAGCAGAAGGCGCTGGTCGCAGCGCATGCGAGCCTATTGACAGAGACCGCTGATCTGAAACCGTTCATGGGCAGCCAGAACCTCAACATAACGAACACCACCTCGAGCATTGCCGCGTGGCCCAACATTGCAAAGAACAGCTACTCTAACGCCTCCCTGATCTACGAGAATACAGTCATAGCGGATCTGCATACTGTGCTGCCATTCTCCTCATACTCGTACAATGAGGTGACGCCCACGCTCGGCGCATACTTCCTCCAGCAGATGCAGTGGATAATAATAATAGCGTTCGTGCTCGTGGCTATGGCGGTATTCTTCGTCTTCAGGACGCCTGTGCCCTCATTCGCAGTCGTCTTCGGAGCTGCGAACGACATACTTGTGGCACTTGGCGCAATGGCGATATTCGGCATACCGCTCGGCATAGCCTCTGTGGGGGGCCTCCTCATGCTTCTCGGCTACTCGATAGACACCGACATGCTTTCGGGAGTCAGGATACTGAAGAGGCACGAGGGCACCTCTTCCGAAAGGGCGTTCTCGTCCTTCAAGACCGGCGCCACGATGACCGTGACTGCTATAATAACTTTCTCGATACTTTTCATAGTCTCATACATCGCATTCATACCCACATACCTTGAGATATCAGGGGTAGTGCTCGTGGGACTAGTGGTTGACCTTATTACTACATGGCTTGCTGACACGCCTATGGTGCTGTGGTACAAGCAAAGGAGGGAGGGGCGCGGGAAATGAGCGGCGAACACAGCCTTAAGGGCTACATAAAGGACAGGCGCATATGGCCGCTCATAGTGATAGTCGTGGCCCTGGCGCTCCTTGACCTCCATTACGGCATACACTTCGGCATAGAGTTCGTAGGAGGAACGCAGATACCGATAACGCTGGAGCACCCTGTAAACGTCACGGCGATGAGCGCTCTGATATCCGCGCTGCAGCAGCGTGTCTCCACATTCGGCCTCAAACAGATAACTGTCGAGGGTGTTGGAGACTCGCACGTCTACCTTACGATACCGTCCGTCTCGCCTGGGGAGATAAACCAGACGATAGCGATAATAGAGAGCCAGGGAACATTCGACGGAGTGGTGAACGGCAAGGACGCGGTGAACGGCAGCGGCATACTCAAGGGGAGCATAGGCCAGCTCCAGCCGGTGCAATCCAACGGGAGCACCGAATGGCAGGTAACCTTCTTTATATCGCAGAACGCCGCGGACCACTTCGCCAAGAGCGTATTCGGCCAGGCAAACCAGCCGCTCTACATGTTCCTTGACAGGCCCTCATCGACAGTCCTGCTTCTAAACTACTCCGTGCTCGGGAACACGAGCCTTGGGCTTTCGCCGCCGGAATCGCTGGCTGCGATACAGAGCGCGCTGAGGCTTGGTACCAACCAGAGCATACCCGTAATGACTGTCACGCCCTCGAACTCAAGCATAGGCGCAGCGGAGAAGTTCTTCCTTGCAAACAGCGGCAAGTACAAGAGCGTCATTGCCAGCGCTAACATAAACGGCAGCCTGATAAGCTTCCTCAAGCAGAACAACTACACAGTGAAGCTTGAGAGCAGGAAGAACATGACGCCCACGTTCAGCAGGCTTACTGTCAACCAGACAGTGCTGGAGTCCTGGCCGATCGTGGGGCTTCTCTCCGCACCAGTGCTCAACCCCTCCATAACGAACGGCAGCACAGGCGACAGCTACGAGATATCCGGCGCTGCGCCATCAACGCTCTCCAAGGACCAGCAGCTGCTCTTTGCGGATAACCAGACCAAGACCATAGCAAGCATACTCAACGGCGGCGCGCTGCCTGTTGCTATAATAGCGGGCACGCCGACAACGATACCGCCTACGCTCGGGCAGAGGTTCCTATACATAAGCGGTGTCACAGGCCTGATAGCCATAGCCTTCGTCTCGCTCTTCATAATGCTCAGGTACAGGAAGATATTCCTGATAGCGCCCATACTTATAACCACGTTCATGGAATTGTTCATAATAATATCGATCGTGGGGCTCGTCGGCACGCTAGACCTTGCGGCGGTAGCGGGAATGATAGCCGTGGTGGGAACCGGAGTGGACTCCCAGATAATAATAACTGACGAGATGCTCTCCAGGACGGGGGAGAACGCGTCCGCGAAGACGGTACTGGGCGACGCCTTCTACATCATATGGGCTGACGCTGCGCTTATAGTCATAGCGATGCTGCCGCTCTTCTTCTCTACCTCGCTGGTCACGGTCGTGGGCTTCTCCGAATCTACGATAATAGGCGCACTGCTCGGCGTGCTCATAACAAGGCCGGCATACAGCGCGATACTGAGCAGGCACTACTCCTCATCCTGAGGTGCATCCATGACAATCCACTGCCCGATATGCAACAGGTCAAGCGACGACACGAGGTTCATAGGCAGCTTCTGCGAGTTCTGCATAATAAAAAAGATAGAGAAGGCAATACCCGACAGCGTGATAATCTACCAGTGCAGGTTCTGCAAGATGATAAAGGAGGGCAACACCTTTGTGGATCTCAAGAACAGGTCGCTGGCAGGGGCGATAGAGGCCGAGCTGAAGCTTAACAGCGAATGGAAGGTGAAGGTCAAGGACTACACGGAGAGCGAGATAGACTGCGTCTTCGTAAAGAACTATGAGAACGAGAAGGTCGCCTTCGGCAAGAGGCTGAAGTACAAGATCGCGAAGCAGACATGCCAGCGCTGCGAACGCATAAGCGGCGGGTACTACGAGGCGCTGGTCCAGCTAAGGGGGGACTGGGACAGGATAAACAGCCTGATAAGGAACATAACGAAGTACGTAGAGAGGAGGAACGGCTTCATAGCGAAGATAGAGAAGGTAGAGAACGGCAAGGACGTCTACCTGAGCGACAAGCTGATGGCGAACGCGTTCTTCCACGACTATGACCTGAAGCCCACGCGATCGTTCAGGCTGTACGGGATGAAAAGGGGAAAGAAGGTCTACAGGAACACATACTCGCTGCGTCTGTGAGGATCAGCTCGATTTTATGTACACGCACTGCACCGCCATATTGGATGGGCAGTATGTCTGCGCGCTCACGTTGATAAGGTAGGTCCCCTGCTGCGCGAGCTCGGAGAGGTATCCGCTCACGTTGACCGGCGTGTACGCAGTTACGTAACTTACTCCAGCGTTGGTGTTCACTACGAATATTATCTCGTGGCCCACACCGTTGGTCTGGTTGCCGACGAAGATGCCCTGGACGTCAGGAGGGACCTGCACCAGGGTGAGCTGCTTTGCGGGATAGCCCTGCGAGCCAACGGCGGCAGCGACATCAGCGAGCTTTGTCGCGGCTCCCTGCGCCTCGGTGGTCGCAAGCGATGATGTCGAGGTGGATATCTGTATGAATGCGAGCACGACTATCGGGAGCAGTATTATGAGCCCGAACGATAGCGTTATGAGAAGCTCAAGGCTCGACTGCGCCCTTGTCTTCCTCTCCAGCAACGGCCTTAGCTTTTTGATATCCATTCTATTCCTCAAGATCGCGAACCAGTTCGCGCTTGTGCGTAAGTATGCTCTCCTTCTCCTTGATTACCTTGTGCTTCAGGTTCTTTATGAGATCGTCCAGCGCCTCGTCGAACATGTACTTTGTGGTGTGCATGCTTATTATCCCATGCCTGCCCAGCGAGAGCCTTATCTGCATCTCGTAGAGCTTTGACTTGCTCCTCTTCACCTTGAGCGTCACATAGTCCACATCCATGCCGCTGAGCCTCTCTATAGAGCCCACAAGCGAGTTAAGCGTCTGCTTTGCCTCTTCCTCATATGGGTAGGTGTTCCTGTCGAATCCCGACATGAAGACCTTGCTTGGCTCCACCTTCTGCCTTGCGAGTATGCTCTCGAACACATCCGTCACGGTCACGATGCCTATCGGGTTGCCCTTCTTAAGGACTATAAGCGATGATATGCGGCTCTCTATCATGTCGCGGATCGCCTCTGCGAGAGGCCTGTTGTACTCGATCGAGCGCGCATTCCGCTCCATCACGCTGCTTATCGCGACATTCGACGGGCTGTACATCTTGGTCTTCATCTCTGGGAGGCGCTCCCCGCCCCTCGCGTACTGCTTTGAGATGTCGTAATTGGTTATTAGGCCTGAGAACTTGCCGTTCTGGAGCACTATGAGCCTGTTCACCCTCTTTGCGTCCATCACCGCCTTAGCCTGCGAGATGCTGGCCCTTGAGTCTATTGCAAGGACCGGCGTGGTCATTGCCTGGTTGATCTGTATGCCCTCCACGAGGTTGAGCGAGAGCAATACCTTAAGCAGCGTCCTGCGCTCGAGAACACCCGTTATCTTGCTGCCGTTCGAATAGGGGAGCGCCTTCACTCCTGACTTGTAGAACGAGTTGACAAGCTCGTACACCTGGGTGCTGTTGGTGATCTGGGGCACCTTTGTGATGAACCTCTCCACCTTCTCGCCCTCCTGGAGCTTGAGCCCGTGCCTTGCACGGTATATGCTCCTTGAGTCCACGATGCCGTAATAGTCCTTGTCCTTGTATAGGACGACGGCGGGATACTTCTTGAGGTGCATTATTACGCTCGACATGGGGGTCCTGTAGTCAAGGTTTATTGTGCTCGTAAGCAGCTCTTTCGGTATGTTTTGTATTTTCTCCATGCGATCATCCCTCTAGTATGACTCAGAAAATATATAAGGCTTGTAGGAATAAACCTTTTTGCGGGAGTATTCGTTCTTCATATCATCGTCTCTGCGGATTAACTCGACAGATCATCGCCTGCGTCATTATGTTCCGATTCATCGCTTCTTTTGATATGCCGTCAGCGTCAAGCCATGACGCCCCTTTCAGCATTATGTTCATTGCAGCATTAACATCCCTGTCTAATGCCATTCCGCAATTATTACAGGATACCATCCGGTCTGCCCATTCGATTACTCTTGAACCACATTTCGAGCAATTACTTGATGTCCCACGAGGATTGACATAGAGAACTGGAATGCCTTCCCAGTCGGCCTTGTATTTTATCTGTCTCTGAAGTTCTGCAAATGACCATGAATTTAAAGTGAATCTGTAATTCTTCCCCTGTCTATTGCCCTTTTTGTACAGTTTTCTTATACCAGTTAATCTTTCCATAACTATTGCAGAGTTAGTTTCCTTTGCATTTTCTACAATTTTCTTTGATGCATTGTGGAAAATCTGAACCGTTCTTCTTTTCTGTCTTCTACCATATTTTGTGTAAATAAGTGTCCTTATTCGATAATCGTTTCTTTTGAGATGGGATTTTGTTTCCTTATATTCTCGTTTCATTATTGTTATCTTGTCAAATTTATAGATGTTTTTATTCAATTTATTATCGACACAAGTTACATTATTTAGATTTCTATCAATTCCGATTACGCCGGTCGGCTTTATTTGGTTTATATTTTTGGCGTAGCATATTGATGCTGTTCTTGGTGTTAATGAGAATGATCTAATAGTATAACCAGAAAGCGTTCTTTTTGTATGACCATTTAATGGAATTATTATCGGTTCTTTTGTGGTAGGAATTACAAGGTTCCCGCTCTCTATTTTTAGTCCATAACAAGAAACAAGCTTCAATTTTCTTAAATATGGTCGTTTAGTTTCCTTGTTTTTGCGTTGTGCTTTGCGATAATTTCGCAATATACCTACTGCCGAGGATATTGCAGTAAGTTTGTAGTAGGATAACGCATCGTATTTTTCTAGTATATGATAGGATTTATTCGACAGTGACTTTAGTGACGTAATATTATTCTCAAGCCCTGTCTTTATACAGTCATTTACCATTTCTTTGAATATTTCCATTAATGAAAGCAACTCTGAGACTGGTTGGTATATCTGGATTACTGACTTGACTACTCGCATGATATTATTACATCGTATAAACCTTTAAACCTGTATGGATATTAGAACCGCAACTACAAAACTATATAATAATATGAGTGAAGAAACAGATACAGGCCAGGATGGCAGATCGGCTATGCGGCCGCCTGCAGAGCGGCACAGGGGGATTCGACACCTTACGGCGAAACTTCCCCTCCTGGCTTAGTATTTCTATAACGCTGATGCCGTTGCTTATTTGCCGAAATGCTTTGCGAATTCTGTTATCGCACAGATGAATGTTGGCGCGAACCCGTTCGGATTTTCCTTGAGCATGCGCAGCACCTCACCGATCTCGAACTCCTTTGAGTATTGGATCTCTTCCGGGTCAAGCTTGAGCTCGCCTGGCAATACTGGCACTGTAGTGGTGAATATACTGAACACTCCCTTGTACTCCTTTTCGTCGTAGACGAATGATGCGACCTTCTTGATTGGGAATGTCTTTCCTATCTCTTCCTGCATCTCCCTTGTTGCGGCTTCCTCATCGCTTTCCCCTGACCGTGCCTTTCCCCCGACAGCGCAGCACCATGTGTCAGGATATGGATGCTTGTCCTTGGCCCTCTTGCTGAGGAGAATCTTGTGCTCTTTCGCAGTTGGGATTACCAGCGAGACCCTGTGCATGAACATGCGCTCCTTGAGGTAGCTCTTTGGGTGTGTCGCGATGACGTTCCCTTCAGGATCAACTTCGTCTATAAGCTCCTCTGCCATTTTGGCCTCCCCCTTGCTATTATTGCTATTTTGGGTTATTTATTGCTGTCGATTAGAAGCAGAACGAAAAAATTGCAGGGATATCCCTAGGGTTTGATTCTGGTACCAGGCAGCTGAATAACTTGAAGTATTCTATCACGATGGTGGCATTAACAATCCCAAACGTAAATTTGGTGTCTACCGTGCTGCCTGTAACACCCCCACAGTTATTTATAATCCTCAAATGGACTTGATATATATGCCTTTCGCTCAAAATGTAGAAAGCTTTAAATAGTCTGGTGCGGTTTTTGGGCGGATTTGGCATTAAACGTCCATAACCACGCTTGCTTCGAACCCCTTCCCCTTTTTGCTTATCTTGAGGCCGTACCTGGATATGCCCTTTATGTCTAGCTTCGCGTTCTCGGCCTTCTGGCCCCTTGCCCATATCTCCGCCCTGAATCTGTAGACATTCTTTTTCTCCTTTATCTCCAGGTTTGCTATCCTGTACGGGAAAAGGGACCTTGAATCCATTATCGACACGGTGTCCTGCAGCACGTACCAAAGGAGCTGCTCGAGCTCTGCCGCTTCCTCCTTTATCTCGAACCTCTTTGCCTTTGATCGCTCCCTTGCCACTTTGTTGACGTATAATGCGGTGTCGAAGAGCGCCAGAAATGCGTTCCTGAATGTTTCCTCGATCGAGCTGCCGCGCGCTACGAATTCCACATCAGCGGTATGGTCCACGAACCTGTAATCCCCTTTCATGACAGCACTTTTCGTCTAATTGCCGAATGTTTATTATTAATGTAGCATTAAGATTTAATAGTCCTGTGATGTAAAGAGTAACTACTGAAATGTGATGAAGCCCATCTCGGCTGAGGACTTTTAGGGTATTGCGCATGGAAAAGAGACGGGGGAAATTTCTGGGCATAATCGCCATATTCCTCTCCTTCCTCATCGCATCCGCATACTCGCTCTCCATAACTAATCCGAGCATACTCGACACCGACCCGGCCACCTATGTCATAGTAGTAATGCTGATGCTCTTCCTCTTCATACTCTTCTCCGCGAAGGAGGACCTTGAGTTCAAGTTCTCGTGGAGGAATATTATTTACGGGCTGGCCGTCTTTGGGATTTATGTCGTGCTGCTTGCATCGCTCAGGGTGGCGCTCTCCTTTTCGTTTCTGTCATATAGGATAGACGCGCTTCTCTTCCCTGTGCTGCTCATATCATTGATATTGCCGGTGTTCGGGGCGCGCGGGGTAAGGAAGCTACTTCCTGTCGTTGTCTATTCCATCTTTGCCTCGCCGCTTCTGCTCATGCCGCTGCTCGGCCTGAACAACGCATTCGCAAACCTGAATGCTACGTTTGTCTACGGGTTCGTCAAGGTGCTTGGCGTGCCGGTCTCGAAGGCGGGGGTGAGGATATTCGCAGGCGCAGGCTCCAGCATAGCTATATCCACCACGTGCGTATCGATAGGCACATTCATTGCGCTGTTCATGTTCCTGCTTCCCCTCGCTTATTTGTATGACGGCAGGCTCGGCAGGAAGGCGCTGTGGCTCGTGTCCGGGGTCGCGCTCATACTGCTCTTTAACATACTGCGCATGCTGACCGTGGTGCTGATATGGGTTTACTACGGCATAGGGAGCGCCGCCAATACCTTCCATGTGTTCGCAGGACAGTTCCTTTTCTATCTGGCAATAATCTTAATGCTACTCGTCTCTGGCAAGTACGCCTTTGGGCTTGATAGGCTCGGGAAAGACACCAGGAAGGACCTGGCCAGGTTTTACATGACAAAGAGGAACGGGATATACACGACAGTCGCGCTTCTGATGGTCCTTGCGCTGGTCTCTTTGTTCCTTGCATCCGGATATGGAAGGCAGCTTTATGCGCCCCCTGCGCTCTTTGGGAACGAATCGCAGCTCAACAACCTTATGCTGAATGAGCGCGTGATCTCATCGCTGCACAGCTCTGGCGACAATGTGACAGAGCTTGGGGATACGCCTGTCGGCTACATATTCGCGCTCTCGAATAATGCCGTAAATGTAAACAGCTCGGTATACGTGGTGGCAAACGTTTCGTACTCCCCATTACCGAGTTACAACGTGCCTGCCTTTACGCCGGTGAGCGCGGCACACGCGTACCTACTTAATGACGGGGTAACGGTTACGGCGCAGTCCGCGCTATCCGAGAACAACCTTTTCGATGTCAATTACTTCTCCGTGCCCTACAACATAAGCGGGGACTGGGTCTCTGTCAACTACCTGATGTTCAGGAGGGTGAATTCGGGCCCCATGCCCGACTGCGGCGCTTTGCGCAGCTCCTTGCAGCCGCAAGGGCTCGTGGAAACATACATCTACAACATGTTCAGCTCGCAGAACTACGGCACAAGAGGGTTCATGTGCGAGGGCTACAATGTCGCATCATCTGCCTAGTGATCGCTTGACAGACAAAACCGCCGAGATCAGGAAGCTCAACCTGGAGTACAGCAGGCTGCCGAGGGGCAGGAACTGGACGCTGAGCGATAGGTTCGTTCCTGGCGAGGGACCCGTTGATGCGAAGGTCATGATCATAGGGCAGGCTCCCGGCAGGAACGAAGACGTGCAGAAGAGGCCGTTCATAGGCGCCAGCGGAAAGTTCCTTGACAGGCTCATACTCCTTGCTGGACTTGACAGGAAGCAGATATACGTGTGCAGCGTTGTGCAGTTCTTCCCTCCAAAGAACAGGGTTCCCACGAAAGATGAAGTAAGCCTGTGCAGGCGCTTCCTTTTCAGGCAGATCGAAATAATAAATCCGAGGCTGGTAATCCTTCTCGGGGCTGTTGCCTGCAAGACCGTACTGGACATGGAGGAGGTCTCAAAAATACGCGGCAGCATGGTGAGGAAGGACGGACGGGCCTATTTCCTAAGCATGCACCCGGCCGCTGCCGTGAGGATAAGGAGCAAAATGCCGCTTATGGAAGATGACTTCAGGAAGCTGAGATTGATAATCAAGTCCGCAGACAGAAAGCCGTAAATATTGTCCTGCACATAATAAATTTGTGATAAAGTTGTCAACCGTGCAAAAGCACCTCTGGAATGCTGCATGGCAGAGAAGAGATGCGGATTATACAAATACAGAGATAACACGCCTATTCAGGCCTGAGGACATAGTCGAGAAGAATATCCTGGACATAGGCTGCGGGAACATGCGCGCCGCGGAAGTGTGGAAGGGCAGATCCAGCATGACCGGTGTAGACATATCGGAAAGTGCGCTATGGGCGGCTAAATGGTGGGATAAAAGACGCAGGCTCGTGGTCGGCGACGTCTCAAACCTCCCATTCATGAGCGACTCGTTTGATTCGGTATTCGCCATAGACACGCTCACTTCCATGACCGACGGGCACATGAATGCGTTGAAGGAGATTGCGCGCGTAACAAGGAATGTCATGGTTTTCAACCTTTACGGCCTTGGGCCTCTGGAAAAAACCACAAGAGGCCTGAGGGAGCAGGGAATGTACTTTTCTGTCACCCCATGCGGGCCTATGGAGATACTTTCTTCGCCAGACCTGGGTGACAAGGTCTTCTTCAACGTTACCGGATTAATCAGGACCCTGGCAGGAATGGGCCTTACGGTCGAGACTGCAGTAGGCCTTGCCTCGAACGGCTGGGGCGATTATGGGGCGCCGTATTCCGAACAGCGGCGCAAGCCGGGTTCGGGTCACGATGAGATAGTGTTCGTCAGGGCGCTGAAAAGGGGCTAGTGCCCACTTATGTCGTAAATAATTTGTGATATTATGCCTTCTAAATCTAGAGACTTTTGGGATCTGCAGTGGAAGGAGCGGCTGCACGGAATGGCAAACACATCCGCATTTAATCTGTTTAGGGTTGATGATATTAGGGGGAAGAGTGTATTAGACGTTGGGTGCGGAGACGTTAAATATCCGAAACTGGAGGCATTGGCAGGAGATTTTACTGGCGCAGACATATCAATCAATGCGCTTAGTTGCGCAAAAGAGAGGGATAGCAGACGCAAACTGGTTGTTTGTGATGCGGAAAACTTGCCATTTGGATCAGATACCTTTGATTCGGTATGTTCAACCGACACCCTAACGTTGCTGGGTGAGGGATGGTACAAGGCACTTGAAGAGATGCGAAGAGTAACTAGAGGCGTGGTAGTATTCAATGTATCGCATATAGATTATCCCAAAACCGACCTTGCCATGGAGCTAGAGTTAAAATTGATGGCCTTAGTAGAGAATGGCTCTTGCACAATATTGAAAACGCAGAAAATGCCAGACAGGGCATTCTTCGACGAGGATGGTATCTGCCGCATATTAAGAAAACTTGGTCTAATTCTTAAGGACATGAGAGTACTTACTGCAAATGAGGAGAGGAATTTGGGAGTTAATGAATGGGAGCAGAGAGAGGAACCTGATATGGACTTTAAGCAAAAAATATTCGTCAGGGCGCTAAAGCGACAATAGGCTGACTACCTTTCCCTCTTCTCCATCGGGAAGAGTATTACCTCCTTTATGGAATTCCTGTCAGTTAGCAGCATAACAAGCCTGTCTATCCCCAGGCCGAGTCCGCCTGTAGGCGGCATCCCGTGCTCCATCGCCTCAACGAAATCCATGTCAGGGGGCTCGGCATCCTTGTCGCCTGCCTTTGCCTTCTTTGCCTCGCTGTCGAAGTTTTCCCTCTGTATTATCGGGTTCTGCAGCTCTGAGTATGAATTTGCAAGCTCGACCGTGTCTATGTAGAGCTCGAACCTCTCCACAAGAAGCGGGTTCCCCCTCTTTGGCCTTGTGAGCGGCGAGGTATCCCTTGGGAAGTCTATGATGAATGTTGGCTGTTTAAGTTCAGGCTGCACCAGAACCTCTAGCAGCTTGTTGTAGGCGTGTGCCCTGTTCCTCTTCCCCTTCTCGAACCTTATACCATGACGCTCCGCAAGCTTGAAGAGCTCGTCGTCGTCCAGCTCGAGTATGTCCTTTCCCGTCTTCTCCTTTATGCTTTCTACAAACTGCAGCCGCTTGAACGGCGCCTTCAGGCTTACGGTCTTGCCCTGATAGGTTATCTCGTGCGTACCCAGCAACTCCTTCGCGGTGTAGTTAAGCAGCTCCTCCGTCAGCTTCATCATGTCGTTGTAATCCGCATAGGCCTGGTACCATTCTATCATGGTGAACTCAGGGCTATGCGTTGTGTCAAGGTCCTCGTTCCTGAAGTCCTTGCATATCTCGTAGACCTTGTCGAACCCGCCTATTATCAGCTTCTTGAGGTAGAGCTCGTCCGATATCCTGAGGTAGTGCTCCTCCTTTAGCGTGCTGACATGGGTCCTGAAAGGCTCTGCATCCGCGCCCCCGTAGAGCGGCTGGATCGTTGGCGTTTCGAATTCGATAAAGCCCTTCTCGTCAAGGAACCTCCTTATCAGAGAGATCGTCCTGCTCCTTTTTATGAACACCTCCCTCACGCCCTCGTTCATTATGAGGTCGAGGTGCCTCTTCCTGTACCTCGTCTCAACGTCCTGGATGCCGTGCCACTTGTCGGGCAATGTCCTTATCGCCTTTGCAAGAAGCGTGTACTTGCCGGCCTTCACGCTTATCTCGCCGGGCTTTGTCTTGAATACAACGCCCTCCACGCCTATCATGTCCCCGGCATTGAGCTTTTTCGCGGCCTCGAATTCGTTTTCACCTATTTCCGCGTAGTCGAAGTAGATCTGTATCTTGCCCTTGCTGTCGAGTATGTCTATGAATACCAGCTTTCCGGATTTCCTTATCGCTGTTACGCGCCCCGCTACCGAGACCTTCTTGCCTTCATAGGAGCCGTATCCCTCCTTTATCTCCTTTGAGAAGCCCGTAACCTTGTACGAGTACGGGAGCGATGATATTATGCTGCTAAGCTCCTTCTGCTCTTTGGCATCCATTCAATCAGCTAGACTTCGGTGGCAAAGTATAAAAAACAGAATAGTCTGCACTATAAAAAGCCGGCGCCTGCGCACAAGGCGCAGGCCCGGACTTTACTGTGGGGGTGAAACAATTAGTGTGTCGGCCGTCTTGCCAGCATCGTACTTATAGTAAACCTTGTGCCCGAGCTGGTATCTCTCCAGCAATCCGAGCTTGTAAAGCCTGTTCAGCCTTGCAGATGCGGCATTCCTGCCCCTGTAGCTCATCTGCTTCTTTATGTCGTCTGCGCAGGACATACCGCTTATCTGAATTATCTGCATTATCTTTGCGTCCAATCCAGATACCGGCTGTTCCTTTGCAAACCTTTTGTTCTCTTTTAGGTCTCTCTGGTCCTCTTGCCCAGAATCGGCGTGAAGTTCCGATTCCATCCTATCGAGCTTGTCGTGCATGCCCTTTAGTACCATATTTGTCTTCCTGTTCTCATCCATCATGTATTTGAAAAGTGAAAGCAGGTTTGATCCTATCTCGTCGGATTTCGCCTTCTCGCTGAGAAGCGCCTCCATGCTTTCGTTTTTGGATGCTGGACCGGCCAATCTGGCTATCTGTGCCTTCATGCCCTGGATCTCAGTTTCCATTTGTTTTTTTGAACGCATACAACCCAATCCCTTAATTCCCAAAATCATTCACGAGCCTTGCATACAAGAGTCATGAATGAATCACGATTTTATTGTGAATGAATAAGTATTTAAACCTATGTTATTTACGGAAGTTTGCAGAACAAGAACTCATGCATCTCTTTATGCAGTTTGACGAGATGGATGCGAGAGCGCGTGCAATATATACGTAAGGGATTATAAATAACCATTGCCAATATTAAGAGTTGTGTATGCATGCAAACAGTGTATATCCCTAAGGAGAGGCTGAGGAGGCTGAAGCAGGACAGGGGGCAGGTGTCGAGAGTAGAGAAGCTCTGCAACTGCAAGATAAGCATAGACACAGACAATGAGTTTGTCGAGGTAAGTGGGGAGGCGTATGGAGAGTACACGGCGAAGAACATAGTATACGCCTTCGGCCGCGGGTTCGAGATGGATCTCGCGTGCAAGCTCTCGGAGATGGATTACTATTTCAGCTCCATAAACCTGGACGAGGCTTTGTCGAGCGAGAAGAGGATAAAGCAGGTGAAGGCTAGGATAATAGGCGAGTCAGGGCGCACGAAAACCTACATAGAACAGGTGAGCGGCGCGAAGATCAGCATCTACGGAAACACAGTAAGCTTTATAGGAAGGATAGAAGAAATAAATGAGGCAGAGACTGCAGTAAACACATTGATAGATGGAGGAACCCACAGGCTTGCATATATAAAGATGGAGGCTGCACACAGGAAGAACAAGGCGGATGCAAAGAAGGCTGCATTCTAGAACGGTTGTTTAATGGCTGAGACCAGAAAAGCTGAGGAGATATTCAAGGAGTTCAAGGAGCACTCGATAGCGGAGTTCTTCAAGAAGAACAGGCAGATGCTCGGCTATTCCGGAAAGATCCGCTCGCTTGTCACGGTCGTCCATGAGCTGGTCACGAACTCGCTTGACGCCTGCGAGGAGGCCGGGATGCTTCCGAACATAGAGGTAAAGATAAAACAGATCGGGGAGGAGAAGTACAGCATCGCGGTCCTGGACAACGGCCCAGGAATACCGAAGAACTATGTTGGGAAGGCACTTGCTGTGATACTTGCCGGCACAAAATTCCACAGGTACGTGCAGCAGCGCGGACAGCAGGGGATAGGTGCGGCTGGATGCACGCTCTTCTCGCAGATAACTACCGGCAAGCAGATGTTCGTCAAGTCTTCCACAGGCGCTGGCAAGGCATACTCATGCAACGTCTCGATAGACACCGTGCACAACAAGCCCATCGTGAGTAATCTCCAGGATATAAGCGAGAACTTCAGGGGGCTTGATGTGGAGGGCGAATTCGCTGATGTCAAGTACGAGAACAGCGACCACGGCGTTTACGAGTACCTGAGGAGGACTGCGCTCTCCAATCCGCATGCCGAGATAAGGTTCACTGACCCCGAAGGCAAGGAGAGCACGTTCGTAAGGGCCGTCCAGACCATGCCGGAGCGCCCCAAGCCAACGAAGCCGCACCCGCTCGGCCTCGCCGTCAACGACATACTCGAATACGCACACAGGACGGAAAGCAGGAAGCTCGGCGCATTCCTTGTCGAGAACTTTTCAAGGGTCACGCCGAACAAGGTGGCCGAGCTCAAGGAGTTCGCGAAGAACGTAGACTTCGAGAAGGACCCGCATACACTTACATGGTCTGACGCTGAGGAGCTCATCAAGGCCTTCAACAGCGTGAAGTGGATATCCCCTGACGGAACGCAGATAAAGCCGATAGGGGAGGAGCAGATAAAGGTTGCGCTCAAGAACATACTCGATCCTGAATTCATGAGCGTTGTGGAGAGGAAGCCAGCAGTCTTCAAGGGTGGCATACCATTCATAGTCGAGGCTGCGGTAGCATTCGGCGGCACAGCTGGCAAGAAGACGGATGAGGGCTATTCCGGCACGATACTCAGGTTCGCTAACAGGGTGCCGCTTCTTTTCGACAGCGGCTCATGCGCAATAACGGTTGGTGCGCGCGACATACAGTGGAAAAGGTACAGCATGGACCTGGAGACGCAGCCCATAAGCGTGCTTGTGAATGTCTCGTCCGTGCACATACCATACTCTGGCGTGGGCAAGGAATCGATAGCGCAGGAGGAGGAGATAGTCGACGAGATAAAGCTTGCGGTGATGGAGGCGGCGAGGGGCGTGCAGCGCTATGTGAGCGGCAAGCTGCGGCTGCACAACGAGGAGAACAGGTACAAGACGATAATGAGGTACACTAAGCAGCTTGCGCAGGACCTTAGCGAGATAACGGGCAAGGACAGGAAGGTGCTTGAGAAGGAGATCGAGAAGCTTGTCGCAAAGCACTATCCGAAGGTCATGGAGCATGAGAACGGGCCCGATGAGGGAAAGAGGGGGAAGGAAGAGAGCGATGCAGAAGATCCTGACGAGTAAATAGGGGATTTTGCAGCCAGGATCTTATATATTTATTTGACAGCCGGGGCTTCGTCAGTTCAACGTTTCCTCCGGGTCGTCCGCGTCCACCAGCTTCAGGTAGCCCGCACCCACATACATCTTGAGCTCCTCGGCCTCCATAGTAGTCGAGTTGTAGATCTTGTCCTTGAATTCCTCTAACCTATACGAATTCAGGAAGACAAGATAGGTCCTTGAGCCCGTGTAGATCGGCACCTTCTGGAAATTGCTGGTCTTCGAGTATATCACAAGGTATTTCTTCTCGCTTCTCAGCGTAGCGACTACGTCCGCGCTCTGGCTTACGTCAAGGTCAGTGAATGTATAGGCGTGCGTCACAAGGTATATCCTCAGCTTCTTGAACACAGCAAGGTATTCGATGTCGTGCTTGCTCTGGTCCACCCATTGCGGAGGCGCGAAGAGCTCGTCGGCCGCAGTCAGGTACTTGTTCACCGCAAGCATGTCCACCATCCTGTCGACATTGTCGTAGGTGAGCGCGACTGATATGTTGTTGACCTTTATGTAGGTGGATATCGCAGACCTTATCTCCGCCTTAGTGAGCGGCATGTACTTCCAGTGGTACTGCATGTTGAGCTTGTCGAACACGCCCACGACATCGGCCGGCTTGAGAGTCAGCGGTATCTTTGTGGCTTCGGGCAGGTTCGGCACGTCTATGTAGAACTCGTCCCTGTTCGGCGCCTTTACCAGCACTATCATGAGCAGCATCACCGCCGCCACTACCGATATCTCTATGTACTGCTGGTTTATCCCGAAGGGTGCCGGGTAGTACTGCTCCTCGAAGTATGATTTGCTGCCCATAACGTTCAGCGTGAAGTTGAGGACGCCGTGGACAGCTGGCGTGCCCTTCGGAAGGTAGTAGAAGATCAGCCCGTTCCTTATTGTGCCGTTCGCCGGATACAGGTTGTTGAGCGATATCGAGTAGTTCAGGCCTGTTATCGGAATCTTCTGCGACAGCGCCGAGAACATGAAGCTGTCGTTAGTGAGGTTCTCGCTGGTGACGTTTATCGTGATCGGCGATACGTTGAAGAGCGCTGCCGCGTATTCCACGCCCACGAAGTTGCGCAGCTCCATTATGTACTGCCGCCCAGGCGGCAGTGGGAGGCGCTCGCTCCTTATGAACGTGAAGTTGTCTGGCACGTTGTGTATGAAGGGAAGCGGCAGCGCCTGCACCACGCTCATGTTCGTGGTGTATATTGTCAGCGAGGGCGTTATGTTTATCGGCGTGCTCGACTTGGTGTACACGGTGAAGTTCACCGGTATGCTCTGGTTCGCTATTGTGATGCCCTGCACGGTTATGGTGCCGTTCTGGTATAGCACCGGCTTTGCGAACACATATTTGTAGGTGCTGTTCGATGTTCCGGCTGGGTATGTCGCGTTTGCCGTTATTGAGACCCTTATGGAGCCGCTGAGCGAGGCTGCCGCTACGAATGTGTTGCCGGGCTGGGCCTGCGCGGAATCTAGCACGACGCCCAGCTGTGACTGGGAATTGGCCGCTGTTGGAAGCGTTATCGTGCTTGTGCCGTAGGCGTATTTCGGCAGCCAGAATAGGCCGCGCACAGCCTTGGCTATGTCAGCTCCGCTCTGGTTAGCAGGCCATGAGTTGGGGGTGTTTGGGAACATGAAGATGCTGCCGTTGTACACGTTTATGTATGAGGCTGTGCTGTAGTTCGTGCCTCCCGCGAACAGGAATGCGCCGCTGTCGAAATAGAAGCCGCCGGACGGTGAGGCTGGCGATGCGTGCGGGATTGTGTCAAGGTAGTACGGGCGCAGCGATGCCGGGGTCGGCGTGACTATCGAATCTGGGAGCAGCATGCGCGAGAAATCCTGCCCCACGTAGATTATGCTGGTGTGCTCGTTGAGGAGGTAGGTGAGCCCGCTTATGCTGCTGCCGTTCGCCTGTAGAAGGCTTGAGGGGAGCAGCCCGTTGAGTATTATGAGTATGGAGTTGGGCGGCAGTGCGGCCACGTCGCTCGGCGATATGGATGAGAGGTTGCCCGGTCCGAGTATCAGCCCGTACCTCTCAAGGCCGAACGATATCGCAGATTCTATCGCGGCTGTGTCGCCGCAGTCGTAGCACTCGTTGCTTATGTTGAGCACGAAGGCGCGCCTGGGCGGCGGGTACTTGAAGAGCGTTGCGTTGGCGGATATCCTGGTCACGTTCGACGACGCATAGTCAAGGAGCACGTATGGCACAATCTCCCTTAGGCTGTTGTGGCTTAGCACGTCCTGCGAGGCTATGGATGCGCCTATGGATGGCACCGGAAGCTTCACGCTCACATGGCTGTTGCCGTGCAGGATGCTAGCAAAGCTGAGGTAGAAGTAGAGGATCAGAACGCTTATCCCGACGGCAACCACTATCGCGGTCGCTATGAGCATCTTCCTTCCCATAATACCGCTGCGCACAGGCGCGCCGCCAGCTATGTATGCCATCATCTCAGCCTTTCCGCTGCGGGACCCCCTTCGCTCTTCTTACCCTGGTTGAACAGCCTTATGAACAGCTTTGTCATGAAGCCCTCGCTCTTGCCCACCCGCTTCTTTATCGAGTACACCTTTATGTTGCTGATCCTCCTGTTTATCCTTATCTGGTACATCATGGGCTAGCCTTTTAGTTCTATATAGCCGAGGGTCACCATCTTGTTCAGTATCTGCTCCACCCTCGTAGGGTTCATCTTGTAGCTCTTGGCGAACTCGTTCACGTCTATCGCGTCATCGTGCGAGTCCAGCCATTCCTGTATCATCACCATGAGCGAGCTGTCCGAGTATGTCTCAAGCACCTTGAGGCGCTCTGCCATGCTCTTGTTCTGGTCGCTCAGCTGCAGCGCCTCGACCGCGAGGCTCTTGTTCGATGCTGCGAGCTCTATGTTGAGACGCTTAAGCTCCCTGTACTCGTTTGAGAGCGAGTCGTAGTTGTTGAATAGCGTGCTGTATCCTTGCGTTATGGAGTTGAGCACGTCGTCTATGGCTGAATCTAGCGACTGGAAGAGCGCGGTGTTGTCTACAGTGTAGACATCAGCCACGAGCGAGAGTACGCTGGTGAGCGTCTTCAGCACGAAGAGCCTCCTTAGCTTGGGGCTCGAGTCCGGGGCTATTGTGTAGTTCACGGTCGCCCTCTCCTGCTCGAGCTCTATTATGAAGAAGAGGAAGGGTCTTTTCTGCATGTCCCTGCTCTCTATCTCGAGTATCTTGAGGCTGTTCTGCGGCTTCTCAACTATGAATAGCTGCAGGCCGTAGAGCCGCTTGTACATCTCCTCGAAGCTGCCTGTGAGCTTTGCCTTTATCTCAAGGCTGTCCGTCTTCGGCTCTATGGCTATGGCTTCTTCAGGCATGCATACACACACTTGTGCAGTGGTCTTTCTCAAAATCTGCTAAAAATCCCGCTGACTCCCCTAGCTGAATAATAAGAAAGACATCTTTATAAAGCTTGTCGTGAGGGAGCTATCGGGGCTTTGAGAGGAGGTTGAGCCCGCGGCCCTTTTCCTGCACTGCCGGCATCTCTACGGCTGGGATGTAGCTAAGGAGGGAGAGCAGATACATGAACGCTATGACCCCGACGCCGTAGACTATTGCGCCCAGGAAGCGCCCGCTTGCGAACGAGAGCAGGAGCGCCATGAATATTATGCCTATTATCACATAGGCTATGCGCTTGCGCTCATAGCTGTCACGCTTCTTCTTGTAGGCGAGGAAGTCCTCCTTGCATACAACCATGCGGTAGTTCTTTGGGTTCTTGGTTATGTTGCGCTTCACCCAGCGCATCGCGCCTATCACATGGTCCTCCTTTACCTGCAGGCCTACCTTCTCGTTGCCGCACATTATGCAGACTTTTTTGCCTTTGCTTTCCGTTGGCATTGTCCTCTTTTTGTTTTCGGGCATCAAAACCATATATAAAGGTGTGCGAATTAATAAATAGTCTGCGCCGTAAGTAATACCGATTGATATGTGCCAGGCTCCGGTCGGTAGGGTAATAGGCATAGGAGATAGGAAGATAACCGTAAAGTACAAAGGGAAGACCCGGGAACTGAATTCGAGGCTTGGGGATGTGAAGGTAGGGGATTATGTGCTTTTCTCCCTTGACATTGCGATTGACAAAGTCGACGAGGAGGAGGCAAAAACCATAACAAGCATGATGAAATGAGAATGGACGAGGATGCCAGGAGGCTTTTCCTGAAATATGCAGTACCAAGCTGCGAAACCCATGTGAGAAGGCGCGAGATGCAGCAGAGTCGCGCGGACGAGCTCATGGCAATCGTATCCGAGAACGGAAAGCTGCCGGATGACGCAGAGCAGACATTCAAGGTCGCACTTCAGGTATGCGGGGCATTGGCAGGGATAATGCACAAGGATTCAATTGATGCGGATGTGGTAAGGGAATACTTCCTGGTGTTGCACAACAGGGTTGTGGATGAGCAGAAGGAGATGTTGAGGAATGTCGACAGCCATTTTGACCCGGCAAGATGCAAGACATATTCTGGAAAGGTCATAAACATAGAGGGTGAAAATGCGGTTGTGGCGACTGAGCTGGGCAGACGCAATTATAAGATGGCATTTGCAAGGGATGTCAAAAATGGGGATACCGTAGCAGTGCATTACGACTTCATAATAGAAAAGATACCGAAGTCTTGGAAGCCGTCGCAGCTGGTAGCTGCCACCCTAAACAAAAAGGAGAGGAGCAAAAGCACCTCGTGACTCTTTGGCAAAATAGGGATTTGATGTATAAGTACAAGATCCTTGTTTTCGGGAATCCGATAGTAAAGGTAGACAGCGTGCCCCTAAAACTGATAGGTAAATTAAGAGAAAAGTTTCCGGAGATCGAGTTCAGGGAATTCGACCCGAACGAGAATCTTGAGAACGAGGGTAGAAAGCTCAACATCATAGACACCGTTGAAGGCATAGAGAGGGTCACGCTCATAACCGACATAGACGCGATACGGACTCAGCACGTATACACGATGCATGATTTCGATCTGGGGCATGCGCTCAAGATCCTGAAGAAGCTGGACTATATCGATAGCGTAAGGATATTCGGGGTCCCCATGAAAATAAGCGAAAGCGATGCGATTGAGCAGCTTACTTCATTGATCCGTTCCAGTTTATCTTGAGGAAGTTAATGTCTTTTCGGCTAAGAGTAGCCAATGCCTTTCTTTTGCGGTAGGTTTGGTCAATTTAATAACTCTAAAATCACAAAAGGATTTCTTTATTTCGTGTTCTGTAAAGAGATGATGCACCATTCCTTTTTCTGGACCGCTTAATGTTACATACGTCCCGCGTTCTATACGTTTTCCCTTTTTAATCTCTTCTCTAGAAGTAAGACTTACAAAAAACAGTCCTTTGTTTTTAAGGACTCGGTGAACCTCATTTATAGCTCTGTTTATATCACTCAATTTATTATGATGTAGTGCGCTTGTGCTTATTACTGCGTCAAAGCTGTTATTCTGGAATGGCAATCTCGTAACATCATGATTTATCAGTATATAATTTTCCAGTCCGGCACTATTTAGGTTTTTTTGTGCTGCGTCCAATCCTAGCGAGGTAATATCCTGTCCTACAACAAAAAAGCCCTTCTTTGTCAGATATACCATATGTCTGCCTGCGCCGCACCCAAAGTCTAAAATTTTTCTGACTTTCCTCTTTTTAAAAACAGGCACCAGCTCAACCATATACTTGCCAGGCTCTTTAGTAAATTTATGGTCTTTCCAAAACCTGTCCCATGTTTGCATAAATCCACACTAAACAATTTAGATTCATCGTCTGTCTTGTTCTAGACTTTTCCAGTTTATCCTGAGGAAGTGGCTTGCGCAGCTCATGCATGGGTCGTACGCCCTTATCAGCTTCTCTATCTCGTACTCTATGTACTTCCTGTCCCGTTCCATGTTCTCGTTGACAAGCTGCACTACGCTCTTCTCCATCCCTATCGCGTTCTGCTGTGTAGGGACTATTATGTTGCCGTACTTGACCTTCCCGGTCTTGTCGACCGATATCATGTAATAGAGTGTTCCCCTTGGCGCCTCTATCAACCCTATACCCTCACCCTCCCTCACTATGACTGGGTCGTTGTGCTCTTCGGTGAACTCGTTCGCCTCGAGCAGTTCTATTGAATGGTCTACACAGTGGAGCAGCTCTATCGCCTGCGCGAGGTTGTTGTGGTATATGTTCTTCGATGGAAATACACCTAGGTACTTCGAGAGGTCAGCCTTTGTCGCACTGTGAAGGCTGTCCTTGTTGAGGTTCATCCTCGCGATCGCGCCTACCATGTAGTCCTTGCCCTTGAAGCTGTATCCTGTCGCCTGCGAGTATGGTATCACCACCCTGTTCAGGTAGTCCCAATACCTGTCCTCCTTTATCGATTCGCCTTTTGAATCTGATATCATCCCGTTCGAGAACGAGAAGTCCTTTGTGACAAGCGACACGAAATCTATGTCGCGCTCGAGCTTGAACTGGCAGTTGTAGAATATCTCTACGAACTCTATGACGTACTCCCTCACCGATTTGAGCTCGTCAACGATTTTCTTTACTGCATCCTTGTCAGGTATATGAGAGAACTTGCCCACCTCTGCGAATGTTGCGTGCACAGCCCTTCCCGCTATCACCTTCGATAGGTTGTTGCCCGCGCCCTTTATCGCGAAGGCCTTCCTTATCATCTCGTCCTGCGATTTGTCGAAGTCAAGAACAGAATCCTTGCCGAAGAGGTCCGGCAGGCAGAACATGAATAGGTGAAGCGCATGGTCCCTTATCATCATGCCGTAGAGCGAGAGCTTCCTGAGCAGAAGCGTTTGGTCAGTTGGCGTGTAGCCAAATGCACGCTCAACCGCCTCGGAACAGCAGGTAAGATGCGCTATGCTGCAAGTGCCGCAGATGCGCGATGTCATGAGCGGCAGCGATATCGCGAACTTGTTCCTTATTGCCTGCGTGTAGAACCTCTTGCTCTCTGTTATCTTCAGCTTTGCGTATTTCACTTTCTTGTCCTTTATCAGTATGTCCATGGTGCCGTGCCCCTCCATCTTTGTGAGGTTCTCGAGCACTATGTGCTCTCCTCCCTTCTCTTCGTGGGAATGCTCGCCTATGAAATCGAAATCCTCCCCCTTATGCATTTATCACACCAAACTCCTTGAGATACTTGTCCATGATGCCCAGGAATGCCTCCTCCTGCATAGGGCACCCCGCGACCTCGCCGTCTATAGGCACTACGTCTTTCACCATGCGCACCTTGTCAGCCTGCTTGAACCTTACCAGAAGGAACTCTATCTCCTTCTTGAGCTCATCGTCGAACATGTTCCTCTGCCCTGCAGGCATGCCGTTGACAGCACACGATCCTATCGCCACGATCTTCTTCGAATGCTTCCTTATTGAGCGCAGCTTCTTCGCGTCCTCGTCGTTAGTTATCGCGCCCTCGACGAAGGCGACGTCTATGTTGTCAAGCTTGTTGTTCTTCTTGAGGACCCTCGCATAGCGTATGTCAAGGAGATCCTTCCACTTGAAGAAATTCTCGTTCATAAGCTCTATCCATACCATTGTGCTATCCTCACAACAAGTAAAAGAGAACCACCCTATCCTAAGCTTCTTCTCCATCGCTTATGCTTGTCGCTAAAGTAATAAATAGATTCTGAATTCATTTGGCGTGGCGGTGTAGATGCCTCTTGTTTATCCCGCTTCCAACAGCCTCCTCTATGCTCTTGAAGCCGTCCATCCTGAGAAGCTCTGCAATACCGATGTTTATCTCCGAAATAAGGTTCGGCCCCTGGTATATCATCCCGGTGATCAGCTCGACCAGGTTTGCACCATACTGTATCTTGCGGTAAGCGTCCTCCGCCGAGAATATCCCGCCTACGCCGATCAGTATGAATCTCCCTTTTGTTTTCCTGTACACATATTTCAGCATGTCGTTCGCGTGCTTCTCCACCGCCTTGCCGGAAAGCCCACCCTCGCCGAAGTTGTGGCGCTTTGTGAGGTTGGAGATGACGAACCCGTCAACCTTGTGCCGCTTCGAAATCTCTATTATCGCGTTGACATTCTTCTTTGTGAGATCTGGGGAGAGCTTGACGAAGATCGGCTTCTTGATATGCAACGCGTCACATCCTTTTAGCAGCGCCTCGTACGCAGCCGGCCTTGAGAATGGCTGTCCGCCATATGCGTTGGGGCAGCTTATGTTAAGTGTGTAGTATGCGCCGACGTTGCGGCTATTGAACTTTTTCAGCGAGTATAGGTAATCTTCCTTTCCTATCCTGTCGTTTACGGTTTCCCTGCAGTTAGTCTTTGCGATGCTTACACCGAACGGTATCTCGTAACTCTCATTTCTCAACCCGGACGAAATCGAGTCCGCGCCCTTGTTGTTAAGCCCGAGGTTCACCCAGAGGCTTTTTCTCTCTGGCAGCCTTCCCAGCCTTTTTCCCGGGTTCCCTGATGATGCGAGCTTCGTCACGCTTCCAACTTCGGTGAAGCCGAAGCCAAGGTCCTCGCATATGCTTATTATCTCGGCGTCCTTGTCGAATCCCGCTGATAGCCCAACAGGGCTTTCGAACCTTATTCCGAGAATATTCTGTGTCAGCGCGGGATTCCTGTAGTAGTAGACCCATCTTGTTATGCCTTTTGTTACCGCGTTCCCGCCCAGGAACTTTCCGATGTTTATGAAGGATTTGTGCACCGATTCCGGATCAAACAGGAAGAGTATGGGCTTCGCTATGTTTTGGTATAGAACCCCTGCAAACCTGGTTTTCGACCCTGTCAATCCCTGCACCTGCTGCCTATCTTATCGTGCACGAGTCCACGTACATCCTTGCGGACCTCATCATGCCTTCGAATTCCTCGTCGCTGTAGGCATCGCCTGCCGCAAATGTGGGGTCAAGCGTCTCTGATTTGACAAAGCGCTGCAGTATGTATCTCTTTGCGCCAGAGAGCGATTTCGCCATGCTCGCTATGTCATCTGCGGATGTGAGCGAGCTCGCCACTGTTGTGCGGAACTCGTAGTCTATCCCGCCCCCTTTTATCAGGGAGATGCTGCGCCTGAGCTTTTCCATGTCCACGTTTGTGGCTGTGACTGTGCTGTACTTTTCAAGCGGTGCCTTGATGTCCATAGCTATATAATCAACAAGTCCCTTTTTAATTATAGGCTCCAGTACATCCGGGGAGACCCCTGATGTGTCGAGCTTTACGAGGTAGCCCATCCCCTTTACGGTGCGCATGAATTCTGGAAGGCCTGCCTGTATGGTCGGCTCTCCCCCAGTTATGACAACGCCGTCAAGCAGCTTCCTTCTCGATTCGAGGAAGCTCATCACATGCCCTTCTGGTATGGGCGTGCAGTACCTCTCCGGGAGCACAAGCGCCGGGTTGTGGCAGTAGCGGCACCTGAAGTTGCATCCCCTTGTGAACACAACCGCTGACACCCTGCCGGGATAGTCTATCAGCGATACCTTCTGCAGCCCGCCTATGATCACAGGCCCACCGCATAGGTTTTCCTCTCCTTGAACTCGGACTTCTTGCCCTTGTTCCACTGCCTTATAGGCCTCAGGTAGCCCACTATCCTTGAGTAGACCTCGCATTCCGCATCGCACTTCTCGCACCTGATGTGCTCGCCCGCATTGTAGCCGTGGTTCGGGCAGACGCTGAATGTCGGTGTTATGGTGAAGTAAGGCAGCTTGTAGTTGTTGCATATCTTCTTCACGAGCGCCTTCAGCCCCTTCGTGTCCGTTATCCGCTCGCCGACGAATATGTGCACTACCGTGCCCCCGGTGTATTTAGCCTGGAATTCGTCCTGCAGGTCAAGCGCCTCGAAGACGTCGTCCGTATGGTTCACCGGAAGCTGAGTGGAGTTGGTGTAGAATGGGTCTGCGCCCTCGCAGTATGCGCCCTCGTTGCCGCACATTATGTGCTTGTAGAGCTCCTTGTCCTTCTTTGCGAGCCTGTAGGATGTGCCCTCTGCGGGGGTGGCCTCGAGGTTGTAGTTGTTCCCTGTCTCCTCCTGGAACTGGGTAAGCCTCTCCCTCATGTGGTCCATTATCCTGAGGGTGAATTCCCTACCCTTTGCGGAGAAGGTGCCCTCCTTCTCGCCCAGCAGGTTCATGCATGCCTCATTCATCCCCACTATGCCTATCGTTGAGAAGTGGTTCTTCCAGTACTCGCCGAACCTTGTCTTTATGTCGCGCAGGTAGAACTTGGTGTACGGGTAGAGGTCCGCATCGGTGAACCGCTCCACCACCTTCCTCTTTATCTCGAGGCTCTGCATCGCCAGGTCCATCAGCCTGTCAAGCTTCTCCACGAACTCCGCCTCGCTCTTGGTGTTGTACCCAATCCTCGCCATGTTTATCGTCACTACGCCTATCGAACCCGTGAGCGGGTTCGCGCCGAATAGGCCCCCTCCCCTGCTCTCCAGCTTCGTGGTGTCAAGGCGCAATCTGCAGCACATAGAGCGCGTGTCCTCAGGGTTCATGCTCGAGTTTACGAAGTTCGAGAAGTAGGGTATGCCGTATTTTGCAGTTACGGAGAAGAGGAGGTCAAGGTTGGGGTCGTCCCAGTCGAAGTCCTTGGTTATGTTGTATGTCGGTATAGGGAATGTGAAGACCCTCCCGGATGCATCGCCCTCTAGCATGACCTCAAGGAATGCCTTGTTGAACATGCGCATCTCTTCCTGGAATTCGCCGTACTTAGCCTTCTGGGGCTGGCCGCCTATGATGACGTGCTTGTCGGCATAGTGCGAGGGGACGTTGAGGTCAAGGGTTATGTTCGTGAATGGGGTCTGGAAGCCCACCCTTGTTGGGACATTCATGTTGAATATGAATTCCTGCATAGCCTGCTTCACCTCGCTGTAGGCTAGCCCGTCATACCTTATGAAGGGCGCCAGAAGAGTGTCGAAGTTGGAGAATGCCTGCGCCCCTGCCGCCTCTCCCTGTACTGTGTAGAAGAAGTTGGCTGCCTGACCGAGCGCTGTCCTGAAATGCTTTGCCGGGGAGCTTTCCGTCTTGCCCTTTGCGCCCCTGAAGCCGTTCATCAGCACGTCGGCGAGGTCCCAGCCTACGCAATATACCGAGAGCGTGTTTAGGTCGTGTATGTGGAAGTCGGCATTGATCTGGGCATCGCGTATCTCGTTCGTGTATATCTTGTCCAGCCAGTACACCTTGCTTATCTCCGATGATACGTAGTTGTTCAGCCCCTGGAGCGAATAGTCCATGTTGCTGTTCTCGTTCACCTGCCAGTCCAGCCTGTTAAGGTAGTTGCCCATCAGGTCTATGCTTGCCGTATTGACTATGTCCCTTACATCCTCGTGCTGCTTCCTGTAGAGTATGTAGGCCTTTGCTGTCTTGTGGTAGGGGCTTGCTATCAGGATCTCCTCAACGGCGTCCTGCGTCTCCTCTACGGATGGTATCTCCTTGTCGATAGTCGCTACCATGAGCGCTATGGCCTTGGTGGCAAGCAGCGTTGCTATGCCCTCCTCGAATTCGCATGTGGCTGAGCCGGCCTTCGCTATAGCCTTGACTATCTTGCTCTTGTCGAACTCTACTATCCTGCCGTCGCGCTTCACTATCGACTTAAACCAGATTACATCCCCTGAGACCTTTGCATCCATAATTTCACCGCACTTAGAAGCGGAGGCTGCTAATTTAAGAGTAGAGGTATCAAGCTGGGTAGCGCCGATATCTAGTTGGGAAGCTAGACGTCAAACTACTGGTTGAAGGCCTGGCAGAGGTTGCACTGGCGGTTCGGGCAGTAGGGGTTTGTGTTGTAGATAGAGACCCCCAGGAGCTTGGAACTCCTTACGAAATCCCTGAAAACAAGCCCTTGTTCAGTTAAGGAATAGCCTACCGAAAGCATGCCATTAGTTGTCGTTTCGCTCTTTTTGAGTATATTGGCATCTACCATCTCCTTCAGGCTCCTGCTTAGGTTCTTCGGGGTTATGTTCACCAGGAGCTGCTGCATCTGGTTGAACTGCAGCGTCCTCGCCTTGTTTGACGGGCTCAGCAGCTCCACTATCGGTATTGTCCATTTCTTGCCCAGAAGATGGATTAGCGAGAGAGTGGGGCACGACGCCTTGGGTCTTTTTGCCATAATAAACATTGCAAAAGCACCAATAAATAAGTATAGGATGACACGGGGGGACGGGATAAATTTATAAATGTTCGTTGGTTATATTGGTTGTAATCAATTGGTGTGATTTATGGCAAAAAAGAAAACGAAAAGTGTTAAAAGAACCTCGAAGAAGGCTGAGAAGTGCGATTGCTGCAAGTGCACGTGCAAGGACTGTAAGTGCGGGAGCAAGAGCTGCAAGTCCTGCGGATGCAACTGCTAATCTGAGGTACTCTTCCTACGGTGCCGGGATGCAGGCAATGCGCCGGGGCTAGCCTGATTCGTGGACTAATTCCCGTTTCTGGCGCCCCTATGCTGGCCCATCCAGTGGGCCATGTCGCTCGGGCTTCCAGACCCAGGATTGCAGGAGAGCGCGCCATTCTGATAGGTGCAGCTGGTGTTGGGGTTACCTGTACCGTTCTGCACTGACACATTAAGCGTCCCGCCGAAGGGATGGTTGCGCCATGCTATCGCATAGGCGCCTCTGTTTAGATTGTAGGCGCTCACGTTTGCGCCAAAGTTTGGTGGCACGTTTATGGTGCGGTTCCGGCTTGTCCAGAAGCCTGTGGCATTCATCATGTTCGCCGCGTCGCCGCCCATTATCAGGTCGTGTCTTGCCCTTATTATTATGGGCGTGCCGGCGCTGCCCCCGATCTCAAGCCTGCCGCCCGGGCCCTCGTTTATGCTCATGTTCTGCGGCGTGGAGAAATTGTGCACCATGGTGCCGTTGCGGTCCATGCCGAACTCCATCAGCTCGCGTATCCTGCCGGGCGACCTGGCCACTATTATCGAGCTTCCGTTTAGCGCTAGCCCGCTGCAGTTCAGGTGCCTTATGTTTATCACAGGCAGCATTATCAGCGTGCCGTTGCTGGTCATGTGCAATGAGTGCGCAAGGTCGAAATCAAGGTTCACCCAGTTGGTTGTGCCGTTGGAGATGTTGAAATTGCCGACTATCGATAGTTTTCCGGAGGGAAGCACCACAGGCCGCACGGTCCCGTTTATCGATGCGGTCACGCCGGATATGTGCAGGACAAGCTCATCGTAGACGCCGCTGCTGAGCTTGACCCCAGAAAGCACGCTTGATATGTTGTCCAGCTGTACAAGATCGAATGTCCTTGCCTGCAACGGGAGGTTGTACCACTCTCCTGTAGATTTGCTGCGTATGCTTGCGTTGTCTACCGTTACCACCAGAGAGCTTATGTTGTAGAAGGATGGGGCATCAGAAACGCTGAAGACTGTGCTGCCGGAAGGGACGCTTGAGCCAGGCGCAAGATAGACCTGCTGCGCATTGGCGTAGGCGACGCCCGCGACCATGTAAAACGCAAAAACCGAGACGAGGACGGCAGCTATTACCGCTACCGGTACCCCGATCTTCCTAAAATCAAATCTGCTTTGGCTGTTATTGGCCTGCATGTAGCCGCTGCCAATCTGGTAACCCCTGTTTATCTCGTAATACTTCCACTTCCTGGGCCTGTCCTCAACAAACCTTATCGCGCCGCTGTCAAGCATCTCCCGGAGGTGCTGGCTCACCGTTGATGGTGCGAGGCCAAGTTCATTGCTTATGTCCGTCAGCGTCTTGTTCCTCTGCTCGAGCATTTCGTATATTCTCTTTTTGGTGTCTCCTGTTTTACCCATTCAACCACACAGTTATGGTAATTATCTCTCCCAAAATATATAAATATGGTGTTTGCATGTTTCGGTTTTCGTTTCGGTTTTATGGCGTGGAGGCCAGTAATTAGAGCCATTGCTGCATTTAAGAAATAGTTGCCGCAGCCTTACTCTGGGAAGAGGTCCAAGGCGCTATCGAGCTCGCCCTTCTCTATGTATCTTTCCACAAGGGGGAATAGCTGGTCATCCTCCATCGCCCAATGCGCCTTGAGGAGTTCCCACAGGTTATTCTCGTATTTAGTGGCAATTGGCATCTGCGCCTTTCTGAACTTCAGGCCTGAATCGACGTACCTGACCAGTTCCCTTAATTGCAGGTTTTGCTTTCTCAGCTTTGAGGTCACTTTGTGCTCCCCCATATCGGCCTCGAGCATCGGATATAGTATGCTCTCCTCCCATTTCATGTGGGTATACAGGCAGGACCTGAATATGGTGAACTTTTTCTGGACATCTTCAAGTCCCTTGGAGCGCGACTCGGAGAACTCTGCAAACAGCATGCCAAGCAGCTCATGGAACTTATTGTGCAGTTCTCTTTGCCTTGCATATGGATTGTTACTAGACCCTTTCAAGAAATGACCTTGCAGGAGGAAAATCTCAACAAACAAATAAATACCTATTGCCTGTGCCAGACAATTAATCCGTATCACTATGGTTATTTTCCCCGCTTATATCGCAAGGGTTCGAAAGATTCCAGACGAGGGATGCAGGACCCGTATGGCGGGATTGGTTGGCGAAAGGGTTAAATTATAACTGGTCGAATATCCTAACCGTATTAAGTTATTGGTGATGTTTTGAGGAAAAGAGTTACTACTGGGAACAGCGAGCTTGACAAGATGCTTCTTGGGGGAATACCCGAGGGAAACCATGTGCTGATTGCCGGAGGGCCTGGCACAGGCAAGACGCTCTCCTGCTTCGAATTTCTCTATAGGAATGCGCTAAATGGAGACAATGGGATCTTTATTTCTTTGGAGGAGAAGAAGGGCTCGATTATCAGCAATGCAAAAGACGCCTTTTTAGAGTTTGCCGATATGGACAAGCTATTGGACGAGCAAAAGATCATCATAGAGGAATACAACTTGGAGGGATTGATTGCCAAAAACAAATCCGGTAGTGAAAACCGCTACGAATTCTCTAATCTGATGGCCGACATCATATCCTCGGTACAGAGCAGGAATGCGAAGCGCGTTGTAATAGATTCCGTCTCGATCCTGAAACTGCTCCTAAAAGACCCGCTAGAGTACAGAGCGTTGATGATATCCCTGCTGGGTACGCTCAGGAGCATTAACTCTACTTCAATGTCTACGCTGGAGGTGCAGGATTACAGTTCCATACAGTCCGACTACCCGGAATTCTTCCTCTACGACGGTCTTTTAGTCCTGAATTCCCCTGTTGGTTCCAATGCGGTGCAGTCCTTGCAGGTTGCGAAGATGAGGGGCACGGCACACAGTTTCCAGATTGTACCCTACAAGATAACCAGCGGCGGGATAAAATTGACAGGGCAGGTTTAGGCAATACCAGTTATGTCTTTAAGGCGGGCTCTCCCGATTTCCAGCCTTCCGGGCACACCTCGTTGGGATGCTCTTTTACATACTTGGCTGCGGCCAGTTTCCTTAATAATTCCTCAGTGCTCCTGCCTACACTGTCCTCGTTTATCTCTTCGGCAACCACATTGCCTTCGGGATCTATGA
>Ga0187875_10000259_pt1 | contig 48125 bp, 51 predicted proteins | sample June2016WEW_17_1_2_FD_132978 | JGI IMG/M metagenome (GOLD analysis project Ga0187875, IMG submission 132978) | Peatland microbial communities from SPRUCE experiment site at the Marcell Experimental Forest, Minnesota, USA - June2016WEW_17_10 | ecosystem: Environmental > Terrestrial > Soil >...
CTGGCCTTCCACCGGTCAAGACGGTCAAGCCACCGAAGGCTGGTGTCGTTCAGCTGGCCGACGGACCTGGCCTTCCGCCGATCAAGACGGTCAAACCGCCCAACGTAGGTCTCGTCCTGCTGGCCGATGGACCTGGCCTTCCACCGATCAAGACGGTCAAACCGCCTAAGGCTGGTGTCGTTCAGCTGGCCGACGGACCTGGCCTTCCGCCGATCAAGACGGTCAAACCGCCAACCATGGCGGCTTGACCGAATTACTCTCGAAAACCGGGGGCAGATGCGATAAGCTGCTCCCGGCCCTATGAATGTTCTCCTGCAGTACACTCCGCTAGGCTTATTGGCGGTACTGCTTGGGGTGTTGCTCCGCAGGCGCGCATACACCACGAGCCCGTGGTTTTTTGTTTACGCAATCTTCGGAGTTATCGCTGGCTTGGCGCGGTTCGTGGCCCATAGCTACGCAACCCGCTACTATGCGACCTATTGGGTCACCGAGGCCGGTTACGATCTCCTGGGGATTCTCGTGATGTACGAAGTGCTTCGTGCGGTTCTCGGTAATCTCGCCCGAGCCTGGTGGGCACGTCTTGTCTTTCCAACGATCCTACTGGCAGGCGCAGGTATGGGCTGGGCCCGCACAGACGTCGTCCCCGCACGCTTTAGTGGCATCGAGTTCTACATTGTCGTGGGCGAAATTGCTGTCCGGTTCGTGCAAGTATTCGTCTTCGCAGGCCTCGTCACTCTCGTCCCGCTCCTTGGCCTCCGCTGGCGGCAGTATCCATTTGGCGTAGCCACCGGATTTGGGCTTTACGCCACCGTCATGCTGCTGACGACAACGAAATTTTCGGATTTTGGAACAAGATTCAAATTGTTGTGGGGATGGACCTCAATTGTGGCATACTCTCTCGCTGTGTTGATCTGGATTTGGTTTTTCAGCGTGCCCCAAGAAATAGAGACCCTGAATACCGAGCGATCGGCTCCTTCTCCGGGTGATTTAAAACAGTATAAGGACGCGTTGCGGAGGATGCGCTAGGTCATGTTCTCTATTATTTTCACCTGGCTGATTGTCGTGTGGGGGGTGCTTGCCTGCGTCTACATGTTGCATTGCGCCTGGACGCGTTTTCCCCGGCGCGATGTTGATGTTGATGATGTGATTCCTTTTCTTTATCCGGTGGATATCTCGCTGGCCGAGTCACTTCTTGATCCGGCCGCGGAATTTGAATGTCGCTGGACGCTTGGGCCATTGCAGTTTCGCGAGGCCCAGCGTAAGCGTATCCGGTTGTTTCTGGAAGTGACGCGCCGCATGGCTCATAACGCCAAAGTCCTCGTAGAATACGCCCACTCGCACTCGGAGAAGAACGGAGACGATCCTCATCGCAGCAGTCTGGCTTCGGAGCTGCAAGAGAAAGCAATCGGAGTTCGTCTCTATTCGCTCCTGATCGGAGTCAAACTTCGTTTCTGGCTGGTGTTTCACGGAGAGATCTTCAACACCATGCCAGTTCTTTCACATCTGCGTACGGCCGGCGAGATCGATGGCCTACAAACTTACAGCGCCTTAAAAGCCGCGGCTGCAGCGTTTGTGCAACTGCCGCCCGAAGAAGTCAATTCACTCACAAGAAACCTCTGAGCCGCTTCGCTCGGCTTTTCCATTCTTGTCGGCGCAGGTCTTAATTCTTACGCGGCCTGTTTTTCGTTCCTCTGCTCGCGCCCCAGGGCCAACTCCTGATACGCTTTTACTGACCCATGGCAAACTGCATTCGATGTGGACGTCAGCTTCCTGGCTTTTCGTTTGGCAAGAAGATTTGCCAGTGGTGTGTGCAGCACGAAGCCTACCAACGCGGGGAGGTTGTTGAGGACGCGAAACAGCCGGTCATGCGGACCCCATGGGTTCGCCGCGGCGAATCGGCCATCGGTCTCACTCAGGTAATCCTCGGCATCAACGTTGCCGTGTTCCTCGGCATGGTGCTCTCCTCTTACGCGATCATGGATTTCCCCTTGCGTGAACTTATCGTGTGGGGTGGCAATGTGGGGCCACTCACGCTCTCGGGAGAATGGTGGCGGCTGCTGACCAATGTATTCGTTCACGGCGGAATCATTCACATCGCTTTCAACATGTGGTGCCTGTGGAATCTGGGCGCGCTCGCCGAGTCGCTCTACGGCCGATGGACCTACGCCGCTATCTATCTCACCTGCGGCGTGGGAGCCAGTCTGGTCAGCGTCGCGTGGCATCCTTTTACACCCAGCGTGGGCGCCTCCGGAGCCATCTTCGGGCTCGCGGGGGCACTGCTCGCCGCATTTAAACTGGGAGAGTTCTCGGTGCCACGATCCGCGCTTTCAGGCACGCTGCGCAGCCTGGGAGCCTTCGTTTTTTATAACCTCATTTTCGGAGTCGCGCTGCCCGGCATCGACAACGCCGCTCACATCGGCGGACTGATCACGGGATTGATCGTAGGCACGGTCATCGCCTTGCTCGCTCCGTTCCAGGAGCAGGCCCCGCGACGGGTCGCAATCTTTTTGGTCGCGACACTCGCACTGGTCGGGGGCGCAATCGAAGTGGCCCATCATTACAACGTGCCGCTGCGGTTCAGAAGGGTCCCGATCCCAGTCGCCGCTACGATGATCCCCGTGTCCGGCCGCACGGAGACTCCTGTCCGCCGCTCCTGAGTCTTGACGGGCTTTTTTAGTTTTGCTCCCAGTCGCCTGCAAGTTCTTCGGAGTCGACGGGTATGAGTGGACGCATCGATCGACAGAAGCTCCCGCGTCAATTTCACTGTCCGCTCTTCAGGTCTCCGATGGCACGCCAGGCCTGGTTAATGGCCTCATCTGTGTAAGCATAGGCGCCCGCGTCGGCGTTGGCGATCGCGATTCGGCCGTAGGTTTTCCGCGCCACTTCACAGGGAGTCTCGCCGCCTTCCAACCAGAAGGAATCCCAGAGCGAGTTGTATTCGTAGGCGTAACCGTGGGGCCAGCGGTTTACGGTGATGGCCGCGATGTCTCGCGCCGGGTCGAAGCCTCCCGCTCCCAGCGTTCGCGCCAGCTGGGAGCGGATCTCGCGCTCCATGGTAGCAAAGGAAGTTCCAAACAATTCAATGCGGCCGAGAGCATGTTGCTCGCGTGCCGGCCTGCCGGGCTGGCACGGCGCCTTCATCATATGCACCACAATCGGCTCTTCCGGCTTACGGGCGCATTCATAACCGCCGATACTTACCGCGGAGTCGAGACCGATTCGCGTGTGATAGCAGCCCGGCGCATACACCGCGTTGGTCTTCAATTTCTGGAACGAGGTCCAGTTGCGCAGCGCTACGTTGGTATAGAGCAAGGGCACTTTTTGCGCGGAAGCCAACGCTTCCCGCTGTTTTTGCGGCAGTTCTTCGCAGAGGTATGGGATCACAACGTGCCAGCAGGCCAGCACGCAGCTCCTCGCCTTCGCGGTGTATACCCTGCCGCCACGCACGTAGGCCACTTCCACTTCTTTTGCGGTTGACGCGTCACCCACATGCTTCACGCGCACGGCGGTACTGTTCAGGCGAATCTTTAACCGGGACGATGCAGCGTCCAGCCTGGAATAATTTGCTCGAGCCAGAATCACGCCCGTCGCGGAATCTCCGGGGATCGCATCGGGAAAGAGCTTGCGGACGAGGAGTCGCGCGATGGTCGCATTGCCATCGGGAAAATGAAAAAAATATTTCTCCGCCTCTTCATTGGGAATCGCATCGCGATTCATTCCCTTCCCTGGCACGGGATCAAGCTTCATCCCTGCGAATCCAGGCAAATCAAATCCCCACGCATCCTGTGCTGCAACTGCGTCGAATCCCACCCCAAACAGCGGGTGAGGTACGGCCTGGAATACTTTCACCACGTCCTCATGCACTTGGACGACGTCCCGCAAAAAGCTGGCATAGCTCATGCGAGCCATTTTCGCTTTTTTCTCGGTAGAGCTCAGGTCTGGGAAATAATCGGTGGCATCGTGATGCAGCCGATCGAGATCGCTCTTGGCCTGAGGATTAAGAGGCGCTTCCAGGAGAAACTGCTTCCACGCCGCAGCCTTTTCGGAAACCAGGTACTCTTTTTCCCCGCCACCGAACCATGGTGGACTGATGGTGAGGCGGTCCGCGCCGAAGGTTTCCTTGTCGAAGAAGATTTTCGAACGCAAACCGAGATGGTGATACAGCTTCGCGTCATGATATTTCGGATACGACGAAACATCAATGCCGAGTTCTTTGATCAGCCCGCGAGCTACCGCGCTATACGGTGCGGGGCTCTCGACGGAATACGTCCCCCCAAAACCAAGGCGAAAGGCGCTGCCTACGCGGAACTCGTTACGCTTCGCGTGTCCGCCAAAGTCGTCGTGATTATCGAGAATGAGGATGCGCGCGCGCGGCCCGGCAGACTTGCGATAGAAGTGCGCGGCGGAGAGTCCGCTGATGCCGCCTCCGACGATGATGAGGTCGTAGGTTTCGCCTGTGTCTTGCGGCGTGCCAGCAGAGTCCCAGAAGGTGCCGTCGCGTAGGGCGTGCGCCGCATCGAAGGAGCCGGGATGACTGCCACGCATTCCGGTAAGTGCTGGCGGATAATACGTGGGCGAGTTTTGTGGATCGCTATCGGCGAAAAGACTCGAGGGCAACAGTGCAGCGCCCGTCGTTACCGCGACGCCATTCAGGAAAGCGCGTCGCGTAATGTTACGTCTCATTCCCAACTGGCGGTCGGTGTGGTCGCTCATCAGCCCCCCAGGCTTTTCCTTCACTCATGAGGACGCTTTTTAGCCATCGGCTTTTTTTACGGCCAGCTCGGCGCCCTGGAACCCGATGCGGCTGTGAGTGCCGTCGCAGAAAGGTTTATTAACCGAACCACCGCAGCGGCAGAGTGAAAAAGCTGGCTTGCCGGTGAGGTCGTATGGGGTTCCGTTGGCGTCGACGAGTTCCACGGAACCCTCGGGCGCTTCTACACGGAACGGGCCATTGGGGCGGACAGTGATCTTTACTTGAGCCATGGGTTTATTGCTCCTCCAACCTTGCGGATTTATAGTAAGGCTAAAAAGATATCACTAAGAGGGGGCGCGCGTCGCGGGAAGAAGCTTCAAGAGCTAACTAATGTGTCCCCATCAATTCGCCGCGGGCAATCCCATCTTTCGCACGAGTGCCTGATAGCGGGGCTCCGAGTGGACGAAATCGAAGATGGGTTCGTTCTGCAGAAAGATGAGCGGCGGCGAATGCTCTTCATACGCGTCTTCGAGAAACGTAAGGGTGTGGTCTCGATCGCCGAGATACGCGTATTGGGACGCGATATCGAACGGTGAGACATATCCTCTGCGGGGGTCGCCAACAGAATGAGCAACTCCATTGGCTTTCTTTCCAACTTCAAGCTACGCCCCGCACGATACAGCTCAAAGCGGTCACAATCCAGCCTGAAGTCACCGAACTCGAAGACGGTGACCACCACAGAGAGCACCCCCAGCGCAGGAAGTATAACAGCCCGCTCCCTGGAGATGAAGGCGATCCTGTTTCCCTTCAGCAGGTTGCGGCTTCACCTTTTCTTTACCTTGGCTTTATAGCATCTGCATTGCGCTCAACGTGGCAGTCGAGGTTAGCTCGGTGCCCAGCCGCAATGCGGGCTGCCAAGGAGAACTGAAATGAAAAGCAGTTACAAACCGTTGACCATAACACTCGGCGCGCTCGCCCTTGCGTTCTTTTTTGTGACCAATTCTGCCGCAGAGTGCGGCGGGATGCCCAAGGCGCACCCATCTCAGAGCAGACAGGCGCGGTTTCTGCCCGCGGCGCTCGTCACGATTGGTGATCATGACGGCGACGACGCCGGGATCGTGGGCTTCTGGCACGTGAAGTTTGTCTCCCCAGGCAGCGAAGGAATACCCGACGGTACGGAAGTGGATGCGGGCTATTCTCAATGGCATAGTGATGGCACCGAGATCATGAACTCGGGAGGACGCCCGCCCATCGCCGGCGGGATTCGGGGTCGTTGTCGTAAACCACTTCGTGGATTTGCCATAGATCGAGATGATCGGTCTGCAGGCGGCGGAGAGATTCTTCGAGCATCCGCATGGCAATTTGTTTGTCGCGACCATGGGTGCAGACTTTGGTCATCACGAACGCCTGATCCCGCTTGCCTCGCAACGCTTTGCCGAGGCGCTCTTCGCTGAGTCCGTCGTGATACTCCCATGCATTGTCGAAAAACCGGACGCCGTGGTTGCATCCCGGGCTTCGCCGAGATGGTGGCAGCCGAAACCAAGGGCGGAAATCTTCGCATCGGCGCGGCCGAACTTTCGTAAGGGAATGGTTCCGCTGGAAACTTGGGGCACTCTTTCACCTCGAACCGCAGACTGCGTTGGATGCAACTGCGGGACGGTGGGTTGACAAGGAACGGCGGGAGCGAAGAGTTCGTTGTGAAACTGCGACCGCGACTCCTTGAAGGTCTCTTCAGCAGCGAGAATCTCGAGCGTACCTGCCGATAGGTTCAAGGCAGCGGGCCGGAGTGCCCGCTCCCCACTGGCAATCAGGCAGCGATGGAACGTTCGGAGACGAGGCTGCCGTAAAGGTCGAGGTAGTTTTCGATCATGCGATGAGCGGTGAAACGCTCGCGGGCGCGGGCAAAGGCGCGGTCGGCATAGGCATGGCACAAGGAACGATCGGAGGCGAAGCGACGAAGCATGGCTGCGAGGCTGCCGGAGTCGTTCGTACGAAAGTAAAGCGCATCATCGCCCCAGACTTCGCGAAAGCTGGGAATGTCATTGGCGACGATGGCACAGCGCGAAAAAGCGGCATCCAGGGCGGGCATGCCGAGGGGTTCGTAGCGAGGAGTGGCGGCGTAGATGGCGGCACGGCTATAGAGGGCGCGCAATTGAGCGTCGGTCTGAGGACCGCGGATGGCGATCGAGGCCTGCGCGGTGGAAACTTTCACGTCCGCGCGGATCGGGATACGGGGAACGGGCACGGTCTGTTCCGCGCCCACGATGCAGACGGGGAACGGATGATTATGTTGAGTCAGGAGGGAGACTTGTTTGCCGGCATCGACGAGGCGGCCCACGGAAAGCACGGAATCGTCTTTCCTGATGTAAGGATTGAAAAAGATTGGATTGCGTCCGGGATAAATGACGGCTTCGCGGCGCGGGCGAGTGTAGGTCGTGCGAAGCGCGTCGAGCATCCAGGCGGAAGGCGCCACTATCGCGTCGGCGGCCGCGATGCCGCGGATGGCGGTGTCGCGATACCATCTCAGCCAACGCGTGGGCTGGGGCGTGCAACCCTGCACGGCCTGGCTCCAGGTGATCAGATCGCCGTGCGCCATGATTACACGAGGAATATCGACAGCGAGATTTCCGTGACAGAACTGGTGGAGATGGATCACGTCGGGAAGAACCTCTCGCACCAGGTTCATCAGGAATTCAGAAGACTCGGGAAGGTCTTGTGGAGCTTCATCCATCCACTCCAGGCGGAAAGCGGTGGGGCGGTATTCGAGACCGTGAAGACGATCCATCCATGCAGTCTGGTCGGGCAGAGGGATCTCACCGAAGGTGACCAGCGTGACCCGCACGCCGCGCGTAACCAGGCCAGTGACCAGTTCGCGAGCGTAGGTCCAGGAGCCGGACATGGTATCGGCAGTGACCAGAACGTGCAATGGCACTCCTTGCGCATGCTGGATGCCGCGACGAAGGCGGGATCCAGCAAGTGTGCTGGCCCATTCTAGTGCGAAATGAGGTTGGAGGCGAAAACCTTTTTTAGCCGCCGTCGCACACATTTTGCAAGCCACATTCTGGCCGTGAAGGAACGGTGCGCTTATAACGGCTCAGGTTGTATCCAACCTCACTCGCATTTCACGCGCCACATTATTCACGGCAACGATTTTTTCAACCGCTGGCCCGGGGACGTTGGGGATTGTCATCGCGAGTTCGCAGGATAGACAGCAACATAGACCGGGATGGCCGTGCCCAGGTGTTCGAGCGCCTGATCGCTCTCGGCTGGCTCGCTTTCCAAAAGAAACTGATCGACGACTACCGCGGAGTAGGAATGTTCCCGCAACTTGGCAATGGCTTGCTGAAGATTTTCAGCCCCATGGGCTTCGCTGCCGGTAGATCGGTTCGCCGAGGGCAGCGCACTCTGGACCGCGTGCTGATGGTGTGATGAGTAAGATCCTGCAGCTTCTATCGCCCGCAGGCCTCCACGGATGTTTTTGGGAACACCCGCTGCTTTTCCTTCGACACGAATACTGTCACAGGTGGAGTCCAGCAATGCTCACAGAGGTGACTTGGTTGTCTCATGGTCCTCGGGGGAACCAGATCGCAAAGCCGCAATATCCGTTCCTTCGCCAGGATCCAGAGATTGCGGGAAGGCGAGATTACTCTCGCCCATCACGCCCTGGGAGCTATAACGGGCTGCCGGGATGAGAGCGCGTTCGAAGATGGAACGGAAATCCGTTTCTGCGCTCTCTTTCGCGCAATATTCTAACCGGGACAATGGAGTGGCGGCGCTCATATGGATACTCTGCCGTGGAGAAGTGCCGAAGGAAACCGAAGATCGGGTGCTCGATACCTCGGTGCTCCCGAAACCGTGGTGACAGGCCACGCAGCGCAGAAAGGCACCTTTGGAAAATCTGACGAAAAGCATTAGATTGTTGGACTTGAAGGGATGATTAAATTTTAACGGCCGCTAAATGGCGGTGTTGTCTCTGTCATTCGATCGAAGCGCCAGGCAATTGCCGATTGGCGATTGAATTTGGGGCGGTGAAGGTGAGGGGAGCGGTGAGGCGGAACGTCAAACGGCGTCCTTGTTGTACCTGGAAAGATCCCGAGGCTGCATCGGCTCTCATGCTGATTGAGTGGGGGTTTGACTGCCATGTTCCTCTGGCGAACAAGCTTGAGGTTTGGAGGGGAAGGACACTGCCATCGAGAGTGAGGCTGTTCAGAGTCAAGCGCACGAATCCTCGATCGCGAGTTAGGCCGGGACCGTCCACGGACGGCTGGGCGGACTCTACTCGCCCACTGACGGGCGCACCGCCTTCGACGACAATATTGCCGTCAACGGTGATGGGGCCAGAGACCGTAGCTAAGAATGTGTCTCCGGCGCGGACTTGCGAGATGGCAAGGGAACTCTCCAGGCGGACCGTGATAAGTGTACCGGCCGGTAGAGTGTACGGGCTGAGGCGCCCAGCCGCTCGGAAGGGCGTCGTGGTCGCCGTCTTGCCGTCCTCCGGTAAGGCCGGCCGCGCACTGTCGTCGGTTGCGTGCTCAGGATCTGGGTGGAAGGGAAGATTCGGTGCGGTGGCTGGAGAATTTGCGCCAGTATCCGTCCAGTGAAATACATCAGGGCGCGAACATCCTGGAGTAATGCTCAAAGCAAAACTGAGGAGGATCCAAGCAAACCTGGACCTGAAACAGTCGCGCCTTCGACAGTTTTCCATGCTGAGTATGGTTGCTCAAAACCCCTTTTCCCAACTAGTGGCAAGTCAAGTTCCACTGCGCGGGCCAAAAGAATTATGCACTTGCGATAAAACTACGGGTTTTTCCTATGTAGAAATTGCTTTTCCTCAATGCCGAACCAGCGATTAGGGGAAGGTTTTGACTCACTGTGGCAGCGGGTAGGAGACCGCACTGGCCATGACTCAGGACCCGCGTTTATACTCGACCGACGGAGAAAATCATGTCCATTAGCGAATTGCTGCTGCCTGAACTGGATGAAGAAACGAAAAAGACGCGCACCATGTTGGAACGCGTCCCCGCCGACAAGAAGGATTTTGCGCCTCATGCCAAGTCGATGCCCCTGGGAAAGCTGGCGCCCCACGTTGCACAGCTGGCCGGTTTTGGTCTGACGATACTCACTACGCCCGAGCTCGACTTTTCCAAAGGCAGCATCAAACCGTTGCCTTTCGAGTCCCCCGCTCAACTCTTGAAGGCTTTCGATGAGGGCACGGCGAAGGTTCGCGCTGCTCTCGAAGCCACTCCGGATGAGGCCTGGAAAGAAAACTGGAAGCTGAGCTTTCAAGGCAAGACCATTTTCGAAGGGCAGCGATTCTTGGCCTACCGGGAAATGTTTCTGAATCACATCGTGCATCATCGTGCGCAGCTCGGCGTGTATCTGCGGTTGAACGAAAAACCTGTACCCGCTACGTACGGACCATCTGCGGACGACACAATGGGGTTTTGAAGAGCAGAGGGGCCGGGCCACCCTTCACCACTCGAGTATTTGATTCCCAAGAAAAATCGCGGAGAGCTCACGCTCTCCGCGAAAAGTTTCGTTCGAAATCGCTAACTAGTTCGAGCCGCCGCCGGCGTTGGCGCTCTGCGAATCGTTTTCCGGCTGCGCAATTACCCCATCAAACGGAGTCGCCGCAACGTAGCGTCCGTGCACTACGCTGATGCGGCGCAGCGGGAAACCGGAATCTGGTCCACGCTGCCAGGTGCTGCCGCTGTCGGTGCTCTCGAACACGACGCCCGTCTGGCCGCTGGTCGCGAGCAGACGATTGTGGCTGCCGTCATAGGCGACCGATGTGATGTCCTTATCCGGCAAACCTGACGCAACATGGTTCCAGCTCTTGCCGGAATCCGCGCTGTGGAAGGCGCCTTGGCGGGTCGCTACGAAGATCTGACCGTCGGGAACGACGGTCACGCTGCGAACGTTAATGGGATAGGATGCCAGCAGCGTGGATTTCCACGCCCCTCCTGCATCCTGCGAAACCAACACCGCGGAGTGTGTGGCCGCGACCACGAGATGGTCCTGAACCTGCACGGCAACGAAGTCTTTCTCGCCGTCAACTGCTCCTCCCATCCAGACTTTGCCATGATCTTTGCTGATGAAAAGTCCGGAGGAAGTAGCCGCATACCAGCGAGTCGATCCAAGATCGGTATCGTTGACGCGGCCTTCCAACACGGAGTGCGTGGCGGTGGTGGAAGTGATCACTTTCTTCTTACCGCTCTTCAGGGTAACGGTACGCGCAACTGTTTTGGCAACCTCGATATTGTTGATGGGACGCCACGTCGTGCTCCCCTCAGCGAGTTCAAACGCGCCGCGGTTGGTCCCTGCAACGATCGTTCCGTTGCTGGCTTGCTTCAAGGTGAATACGTCGCGGCCGTCGAGTCCCGAGCTCTTCTGCTGCCAGGTTTGTCCACCGTCGCGAGTGGTATACACGCCGCCAAACTCGCGATCGTTGACCAGTCCGATATAGAGCATGTTGGGCTCCTTGCTATCGGCCAGGATTGCGCTCACGTAGCGGTGAGAATATCCGCGGTTGGATGAGGTGAAGGATGCGGCGGAATCGTCACTCGCCAGCACTCCGCTGCGGTCGGTCGCCAGCAACACGCGCTTGGAGTTCCGAGGATCGATGAGCACATCATTCACCACGACTTGGGGATCGCTGACTTGCTTCCAATTCCTCCCTTCGTCCACGCTCTTCCACAGACCCTCGGTGGTGCCGGCATACACGATTGCCGGATTGCTGGGATCCTGCTTCAACACGCGGGTGCGCCGCGCAGTAAAGGGAATGCCCTTGATCTTGTCGAACTGGTCGCCGCCGCTGACGCTCTTGTAAATACCGGAGCAGGCGCTGGCAAAAACTTCAGAAGGATTAGCGGAGCTGACGATGATCGAGAACACGTCCGAATCATCGATCATGCCCTTGTTGATATGCTGCCAGTTGGCGCCGCCGTCGCTGGTCTTCCATGCCAGGTGCCAGGTTCCAGCATAAACGACGTTCGGATTCTTGGGATCGACGGCGATGGATTCGATGTTCTTAACGATACCGTCGCTCGGAGAGATGCGCTGCCAGGCATTCCCCCCATCGGTGCTGCGGTAAACGCCATCGAGTGCGCCCGCCACTACCACCTTGTTATCGGAGGCCGAGATCGCCATGGCGCGCACGGACTTGCCGTGCATGCCCGCAAGAACGTCCCAGTCTTTGCCGCCGTTATACGTACGGAAAATATCCCCGGCGCTCTGATCCTGGACGCTCCACGCGGAGACAAAAATTGTTTTGGAGTTCTGGGGATCGAAAGCAATGTGGTCGAGCACGTAATCATCGCCTGCACCGAGCTTGACGAATCTGGACCAATGATGGCCGGCATCGTCGGAGACGAAAATAACGCCCGTGCTTGTCCCCAGCAGGATGCGATCCGGATTCTGCGGATCGTAGGCCAGACTGCGGACATCTCCACCGTCGGGACCGAGAACGGTCCATTGGCGCGCCTCCGCACCAAATACCCAGATGGAAGTTAACATCAACAGTATCAACAATTTAATTGATGCAGATTTCATACTTTTTTGGCCCCACAACGAAAGAGTTAGATGCCGACAGCTAGCCTGACAGGCGATACCAACCCCAGCAAGTTACTGAAGACCACGCGGAAAAGGGCCGGTCGCTTTCGTCGACCGGCCCTTTTTACTTCGTGCCGAGGTTACTGCGCTTTCTTGGCAGCTCGCTTGGCCGCCGGCTTGGGATGATCCGGAATCGCCTTTACTTTGGATTCATCCACGGGTTGAGTGCCGGTCGAGTCGAAGGTTGCACCCGAAGGTACAATCCAGTACTCGGCCGTCTTGGTGCCACCGCTGCCGGTGCGCACTTCGATGCGGCTGGGGTCAATATGCTGCTGGGCTTCGCCCTCTGTCAGATAGAACTTGGAATCGACGGCACGTTCGCCCGCCAAGTTCTTACGGCGCTCCTTCGGCTCGGCATTTCCGACGATGACCAGCTTGCTGTCGGGATTTTGCTGCAGGTTCTTGGCTACATCGTCCAAGATTGCCTTGCAGGTATTATCCACGCGCCAGGGCTTCTTCTCATTGGGGAAGTCGCATTGGCTCAGCTTGGCTGCCTTCGGCGGCGGCGGCGGCGGATTTTCTATCGTCGCCTGCGTCGAACCCTGACCCGTCAAACCGCGCGAGTCGGTGCAGGTAGCGCTGACCGAGATGGTTCCCGGAGCAACTCCGTTGGTATCCACCGTGGCCGTGTTGCCACTGCCAGAAACTGTCCCGCTGCTCGCGGTCCAGTTGGAGACCGTAACCGGAACGCCATCCGGACTGGTGCAACTGCAAGTTACCGAGACGCTGGTCCCAGCCTGGACGCTGGTCGGACTGGCCGTGCAACTGATGGTGGGCGGGTTCTTCGGCGGCAGCGGCCTAATAGTGTAGTTCGCCGAGCAGCTCGCCTCATTGTTGGTCTTCATTTTGGGGTCCGTCACGTGGGCGGTGACGGCGTAGCTGCCGGGAGCCGCGTCCTTGGTATCGATCTGCGCGGTGGTGTCTTTGCCGGTAACCTGACCGCCGTTGCCGCTCCAGGCGTAGGTAACCGTGTGTTTGGGATTGAAGTTGCTGGCCGTAACCGTCGCAGTGATCGGTTCACCCACCATGACTTCGGTCGGCTGCACCGAGCAAGAGGCCGTGGGCGCTACAGCAGGCGCGCCGCCCCAGCTGAAGACGAAGCCTGTGCGCAAACGGACTCCTTCAAGCTCGGGTCGCTCCAGGTTCTCATTTGCCGAGGTTGCAAATTCGTGGTAGTTGTGGTTCCCCCAAACGTAGTCAACTTCAAACAGCCGAAATGCCAACCACTTCTTGATGGGCAAATCCATGCCGCCACCGAGAACGGCTCCTACACCGTTCTGCGCGTTGAGGCCGTTCACAGATAGCCGGTTCAGACTTACCATGGCGTGAATGAAATAATTCGCACCGTCGGTGCGCCAAATGAACCGCGGTCCGATTGATCCGGTGGTTTCGTAGTTGCCGCTTCCCCAGTTATGACCGAAGTCAAATTCTGCTCCCCAATGGTGATCGAAGTTGTAAGTCAGGGCACTTCCGAATCCGGGAGACATGTCGGGGATCTTGTATCCCTGGGGATTATTGAAATCAGTGAAAGCGGCGGGCACAGTGCCGCCTGGATGCAGCCATTGATATCCCGCAAACAGATCCCATTTCGGATTCGCATCACTCTGGGCGAACACCGGGCTCGCGACGAGTGATACGGTGAGGATTACTAACAGGCCGGTTAACAAACGGCCCTTGCTGAACTGAGAAAAAAGTGACATTCCTTCCTCCCTATCTCGAGACGCGGTTTACCCGCACTTTGGGTCCGACGGCCGCGCCCAAAAAATCATCGCAGGTTTAGCAGCTCTAAAGTTGGACCTTCGTTTCGGAACCCGCAATTCTAACCTAGAGGAATCTCAAGCGAAAGAGTGATTATCAACAAAATGCTAATTTTCTTGTTGAGTTTGTCGATTCTCTCCACTCGATACTGTCTCATATTGACATGGGCTGGACGGGAAACCGAAGCAGTTGCTCCCAGATCGATCGGGGGCGGGGGCAGCAGACTTCCGGACCTTGCTCCCTAGGAAGATAGCCGCGTATGGTTGTACTCTTAGGTGCCTGTGAGATGCTAAGGAAGCGGACTAAAAAAACTACGGGATGAGCCACGAAAGAATATTGATTGTCGAGGATGAAGAGAACGAGCGGACGGGACTGGCCGAGTTAGTTACGTCCTGGGGGTACCGAACCGAAACCGCTGGCGATGGGCTGGAAGGCCTGCAGAAGGCTGGGGAATGGACGCCGTCCATTGTCATCACCGATCTAAAGATGCCGCGCATGGGTGGTCTTGAACTCATGGAACGACTGGCTGAGCAAGCCCAGGCCATGGCGGTAATCCTGGTGACAGCGCAAGGGACGATTGACAGTGCGGTTCAAGCCATGCGCCTTGGAGCCTACGATTACATCACCAAGCCGATCGATACCCACCGCCTGCGATCGATGCTGCAGAACGCCGCAGCTCTGCTGGGCACGCGCGCCGAACTGGAAAGTACGCGGCGCCGTCTGCGCGATTCCGGTTCTCTCGGCCAACTGCGGGGGACGTCGCGCAAGATGCAGGAGATTTTCCGGCTGATCGAACTCGTATCCCCCAGCACGGCATCGGTGTTGATCACCGGAGCAAGCGGCACCGGGAAAGAACTGGTGGCCAGGACCATCCACCAACTCAGCCCGCGGCGGGAGCGGCCTTTCGTCGCCATCAACTGCGCCGCCATTCCAGAGACGCTGATCGAAAGTGAAATTTTCGGCCACGAAAAAGGCGCCTTCACCGGGGCACTGGAACGGCGCACTGGGTGCTTCGAACTGGCGGAAGGGGGCACGATCTTGCTGGATGAAATCGGCGAGATGCCGGTGGGCACGCAGGCGAAGTTGCTGCGCGTGCTCGAAGACCACAAGCTACGCCGTCTCGGCAGTAAGGTGGAAACGTCAGTGGACGTGCGCGTGCTCGCCGCCACCAACAAAGTTCCGGACGATGCCGTGGCGTCTGGGGAACTGCGCAGTGATCTCTATTACCGGCTGAACGTTTTCAACATCCACATGCCGCCGCTGCGGGAACATAAAGAAGATATTTCCGATCTGGTGCAGTTGCTGATTTCGGAAATGAGCGCGAAACACAGCCGCAAAGTTGCGGCGGTAAGCGAAGCGGTGTTGAATTTGTTCAATAACTATACTTGGCCGGGCAATGTCCGCGAGTTGCGCAACACGATTGAGCGCGCCGTAATCGTATGCGACAGCGGCATGATTGAAACCAAACATCTGCCACCCGGATTCGGCCATACGATCCTGCGCACCAGCGCGAATGATCCGGACGCGATCCGTCTGGGCGTGGGCACGACGGTGGGCGAGGCGGAAAAGATGTTGATCCTCAAGACCCTGGAGTCCACCAGCAACAACAAGACAAAAGCTGCGGAAATTCTCGGCATTAGCTTGAAAACCCTTCATAATAAGCTCAAGGAATATGGCAGTGTTTCGACCGATGGGGATTCGGCAAAAGAAGAAGCTGAGCGAAGTGGGCCGTGATCTTTAAGGTGGTGATCATTTGGTTAGTGATCGGTGCCCAGTGATCAGTGAATCGTGACCGGTAAAGAACCCGAAAGTCCTCGATTCTCTTCCGACCTGCTCTGCTGCTTCGACGGACCACTGATCACTAGCCACTGACCACTCTCGATCTCATGCGACGTAAAGCCATCATCGTATCCGCCATCACCATCATGGTGACCGTGATGGTGGCTGCCTTCTCCTATCTCTACATCTCGCAGATCCTACGCCTACGCATCAACAACACCTACGAAAGCGCTAACCGCCTGACCCAACAACTTGCCTACTTCGCGGAGAATGATCTGCCGGATTTGAGCAGCACCCGCATCGATACCAGTAACCCGGCATCGGTGCGCGCCGCGCTGGCTGAATACTTGCCGATGGATACGAATCTGTTGAACAATGTTGAATCGGAACCGGCGCTTTGGCCATACATCTATGACGCTTCCGTAACCGATGCGAAGAATAAAGCACTGCTGCACTCGAATGCGAAGATGGTGGGCAAGCAGATCTTGCCAAGAGCGAATTTTCTCGCCGTGACCACGGCTCACTCTTGGAATCAACTCCGTATGGTGTATCAACCCGCGGCGGTCTACGACGTGAGTTATCCTCTGCAACTAAACGGAGAACCGTTTGGCACGATTCGCATCGGAGTTTCCGCTGTCTTTTTGAAGAACGAGCTTACGCCTCGCCTGATGCATGCTCTGTACTTCTCAATTGCATCGATCTTTACGTCGCTTCTGCTCTCCGCGGTGATCTCGAACGTGGCCCTCGGTCCATTGCGGGAGATCAGTCGCAACCTTGATAACGTCAGCCTGGGGACCACCGAAGAGCTTTCGGGGAACGAATCGGAACACGATGAATTCGGACTGGTGACGCTGAAGATCGCAAACCTGGGGCGGCAGATGCGGGACACCAAGGAGATCTTTTCCGCATTGAAAGACAATGTGGATCAGCTCATGTCCAAGCTGCAGGATGGTTTGATGTTGTTCACCCGCGACTCCCGCGTGGTGCTGGTGAGTGCTCCGGTAGAGCGATTCCTCGGCCGGCGGCGCGGAGAGCTGTTGGGCAGAACCGCGGAGGAGATTTTTACCCGCGACTCTCCCCTGGGCTCGCTGGTCATCGATGCATTCGAGCGCAAGCGCACCCTATCGCAACGGGAGTTCAGCGCGGCCGGCGGCCGGCGAGTGCAGGTTTCTCTCGATTTCGTTCAGGAAAAGAGCACTCAGATCGGGGCCTTGCTGATCATGCGGGATGCGGAATCGGTGCGGCGCATCGAAGACGAAATCGAGATGTCCCGGCGGCTTTCGGCGAGTGGACGGGTTACGGGCGGCGTGGCTCATGAAGTCAAGAACCCCATCAACGCCATCGTGCTCCACTTGCAGCTCCTGCAAAATAAGCTCACCCAGTTGGATCCCGACACCAGCCGCCATATGGACATCATTGGCAGCGAAATCCAGCGGCTGGATCGGGTGGTACAAACCCTGGTCGATTTCATGCGTGCCCGTGAGTTGCATCTCATCGAGGTCGATTTTCGCCGCTTGCTCGACGATGTGGTGTTGCTCGCCACACCGGACGCGGAGCAACACGGCGTCGAAATCAAGCGCGACATATCTCGAGAGCCGTTGCTCATCAAGGCAGACCTGGACCTGATGAAGCAGGCATTGCTCAACGTGGTGCTGAATGGCGTGCAAGCCATGCCCAACGGAGGCCCGCTCACCATCTCGGCGCATCGGGAGGGCAATGGAGTGATCGCCGAGATCTCTGATCGTGGCATCGGGATCGCTCAGGATATGCACGAAAAAGTATTCGAGCTTTACTTCACCACCAAGAAGGATGGCAACGGCATCGGATTGGCGCAGACTTATCAGATCCTCGACTGGCACCACGGGTCCGTAGACTTCGAATCGACGGAAGGTCAAGGTACAACATTCCGCTTCCGCATTCCTCTGGCTGATTCGAACCTCGTATCCGGGGATGAAGCCGCAGAAATCCGGCTGGAAACCGAGATGACGGAACCGAGAGCTTGATTTCATATGCACGGCGTAAAATCTTAAATCACTTCGCTACCTGAGATTGGATATGACTCTGGCCGCGGTCCTCGTAGTTTATGTCCTTGTAAGTGGTCTTCCTCCAGGCGTGCGCGATTCGATTGCGCAGGATCAAAGCAGCGCGACCGCAACGCAAGCCCAAACGCCGGCGGCCCAAGGTGCAAACCCTCCGCCAGCCTCTCCTTCTGGGCAGCCGCAGAGTCCCAGCACATCCAAGCCTGCGGTCAAGCCCCGCCGGCATCACAAGAAAACCAGCGTTCCAGATTGCTCGGCCTCGGCAGCTCCGTTGAATTCGACGGCCGGCGGAAATCCGGCCGGCGGAAATGATACGGCTTCTAAGAAAACTGGATCAGGCGACGAGTATTCATCTCAGACGGGCTCCAACCAATCTGCTGCGAAGAGCGACATGGGCACGCCGAAACCCTGCCCGCCTCCGAAAGTAGTTATCAAGAACGGAGGTTCTGACGAACCTGCCGTCCAACTCAAAGGGGATACCACCGCGGAACAGGCTTCACAGCAGCTTTACACCACCGAGCAACTCACCGCCGCCACGCAAGAAAACCTGAAGAAGTTAGCCGGCCGTCAACTCAGCGCCAGCCAGAAGGAGATGGTGAGCCAGGTGAAGGAGTTCATGGAACAGTCCAGCAAAGCCCTCGCCGCAGGGGACCTGCAGCGTGGCCACAATCTAGCCATGAAAGCTCAGTTGCTCTCCGACGAGTTGGTGAAACCTTGAATCGCCGCGCACTCGAAAATTTCCAGCCGCGAGAGTCACGCAAGAATAGAAGGCAGCCGACGACCGCACAATCAAAACTTATTCCCGCCTGACACGCCTTTAATTCCAGCGCCGTTCCAGCATGGGGAGGGGCGGCCGGCGGGCTCGCTCTTGTCGGCGGCCGCCACCGGGGGCTCGGGGCGGTTCGGCATTCTTCCCGGTCGCAGGGGTTAACGTTCTCGCCGGCAAGAAAGGAGCATTTTCGTCATCCTGCAAAACAACGTTAAGCAGCGAGCTGTGGAGCCGCAAATTGTCTCCGCGATCGTAGTTGATGAAGCCAAGTTTCCGCAAGCGGTTCATGAAGAAATTGCCGCGCGAGCGGGTCGTGGCGACCATCTCGGCCAGAGTCTCCTGGCTTGATTTTGGGATCGTCATTTCCGACACTCCGGCGGTGCCGAACTGCGCCATCAGCGGAAGAACGCGTGCCAATCGCTTCTCGCTGGAGTTGAAACGCTGGTCGATCAGGTCATCCTGATAACGGATGTTCCGCTTCCGCAAATACCTTACAAACAGAGCCGATAATTTTGGTTCCAGAGTCAGCGCCTTCCTCATGACCTTCTTTTCAACATGCAGAAGGACACAGTCTGTCATGGCGACGGCGGACGACATACGCAGCGGTTGGCCGGCCAGACCACCTTCTCCAAAAAAATCACCGTCACTCAAAATTCCGAGGGTTGCTTCTTTGCCGCCTTCCGATATGACCGTCAGCTGGATCTTCCTCTTCTGCATAAAATACAGCCGTCGGTCCGTTGACCCTGAGCGAAAATCCGGCTTTTTTTCAACCGACAGCAGGTCCCTACCTTCGCCAATACTCGAGAGGAAGGCATGGGGACTGAAAACGAGTTTTTTGTTCACCGTAGCCATTCGCGGCCGACTGACGGACTAACTTAACGCCCGTGGGAGACACCGCCAAGGTGATTATTCCAAGAACCGCTAAATTCCTCCTGGTTCATATTGCTCACATGGTTTGCGCGCTGAATTCAGGTCCAATCGAATCACCACACAGAATCTGTCCGCAGACCTCACTGCGCGATTACACTTCCTAACCTTTCTCCATCCAATTTGTTGGTTGGAGGAGAGTCCTATGGATGAAACGATCGTGCGGGGAAGGCTTCACGAGTCGTTCTCCTGTTTTGAGGCTTTGGATACGCAGAGCACGGCTGTCTTGCAACTACTGTTACTGAAAGATAAGGGCATCGCCAATGATAAGGACCTTGCCACCTATCGGGAACAAGCCGGGAGCGCGAGCAGCGTTCGATGGCTGGCCTGGCGGGTGGGGGTCGATCCTCTGCTCTCTTCCGCGATGGAGCCTGCGGAGAAGGATGCCAGCAACGAGCCTCAGAAGCCCTCGTAACCCCGCAGGAAGCGGACACCAAGTCAAAACAGTTGGGAGGAAGAGATCCTGGGCAAGATGCCAAAACCACCCAGCAGATCCCTACCGGCGAGAGGACCGACGTTGGAGGGCACCGGTCCGAAACGCGAAAAGGATCAGAATCCACAGAAACCAGCTCGTGACACCACCGACCAGCCGGATGGGGAGAAACAGCCTAGCTGCTAAGGAATTTGCTCAGTCGGCCGCCATGGGCGCAGGACGCGCCACCACGGGCCGAAGCTCCATCACGACCGGCGTTTCCGCCGGCGTCTGCAGCCACTTACGTACCTCGGGAAGGGCTTGCCGCATGGCTATTTCCCCGGCGCGAATCAATTCGCCCGCGCGCTTGAAATCGTCGTAAGCGAAGCCTGCGACATCGGGTTCGATCACCATATCGGCGGCGCCGCGCCAGAGATGGCTCATCATATCTTGCGCGATGGCGAAGGACTGTCCGATCACATCAAACAAATGCCGAGGCGCGCCATCCTTCGACCACTGCCCTTTCAAATGCACCGCCAGCACGCGATCCGCACCCATTTCACGCAACGGGCGCGTAGGCACCGGATGCGACAACATTCCATCCACCAGCCAGCGTCCGCGAATGTTCACCGGCAGGAACATGCCCGGATAGGCGCAGCTGGCGCGCACCGGATCTACGATCGAACCGGAATGAAAAACCACGCCTTCGCCGGTGTTGAAGTCCGTTGCCGTCACGCCCAGCGGAATACGCAATTCCTCGAAAGTTTTCACTTTTAGCGTTTGCGTGAGAAACGACACCATCCGGTCGTTGGAAGCAAAGCCGTAACGCGAAACGGTCCAGCGCGCGAAGGTGGTGAAACGGCAGGAGCGTGCGACCTTATCCAATTCTTCTGAAGAAAGCCCGCTGCAGTAGACGGCCCCAATCAGCGCGCCCACGCTGGTGCCAGCGACTACGCGGATGGGGATCGATTCTTCTTCCAGAACCTTCAGCACGCCGATGTGGGCCATGCCGCGCGCAAAACCACCACCCAGCGCCAGGCCGATTGCAGGAGTTCGCGCCTCTGAAGTTGCGGCTTTGCGCGAGAGTTCCCGCCCAAAGGCTTGCACCGACCGAACGATCCTGCCGATACTTTTCACTGCTACCCCTGCCTGTCCGCTTTTGGCGGACCCCACATTCAACTCCGCTTTCAAAGCTAGCTTGTAAGATGCCACAAAGGTCCGTTCTGCTGCAGGGCCCGATCGTGCCATTCTTGCATTACTTTGGCGAGCGAAAGCCTGTATCGCGCGGGCTGGAGGGGACAGGGGCTGTGATCCGTGACAGTGACTAACTCTTGTTGTTCTGTTAATTTACAGACCATGGTGCGGGAGATTTCTGCGGGCGGCGTGGTCGTGCGGTATCGGGACGAAGATTGGTGGATGGCCGCGATTGAACCGCCCGGGGAACAAGCCCGAGCCCTGGCTGAGCAATCGGTAGTTGCCGGAACAAATACCAAGCGAGTGCAGACGAAGCCGGTACTGGCCTTGCCCAAAGGGCTGGTGGATCCCGGCGAAAAACCGCTGGATACCGCGCTCAGAGAAGTGCGCGAGGAGACCGGCGTGACCGCCGAGCTGATCGTCAAGCTCGCCGACATCAAGTACGTTTACTCACGCACATGGGGCGACGGAAAACGTGTGTTCAAAATCGTCAGCTTCTACCTGATGCGCTACCGTTCCGGCCGCATTGATCAGATCACTCCGGAAATGCGAATTGAAGTGGCGCGCGCCCGTTGGGTTCGCCTGGAGGATGCCCCCAAATTGCTGGCTTATAAAGGTGAAAAGCAAATGGCGCAGCGGGCGCTGGAGTATGTGCTCGCACATCCTGAACCTCCGCAGAAACTCTAGGCAGGGGAAATCGGATTGGCTGGGAGGAGCGGTCCCGCATCATACTTGCTGGTATGCGACGTTGCGAAGTTGAGCCTCGGGTAGCGACGACGGGTCACCGGCTGACTTCGGTGATTCTGAGCCTGTCCATGCTGCTGACGCCCCTGGTGGCGGAGACTCGTCCGGCTCGGTCTGCGGACCGCGCTCGTTTGGACTCAGGGTATGTCTCAGCCCTGGCTGCGGCCGATCACTTTCTGCAGGCGTGGCAAGCCGGTGATACCGAGAACGGCTTAGCTCTGCTCACCAGCCGCGCCAAGCAGGACGCTACTCCTGAGGGGATTGAACGATTTTTTTCCAGCGCGCCCGCTGCTTATGAAATCGGGCGCGGGAAGCTACTAAAGCACGGACGCTATGAATTTCCTCTCGTGCTCGTCAGCGGGAGGAAAACCTATCGCGTCCACCGCCGCTTCTGCAGCCTTGTGATCGTGAACACTGCCAACAACGACTGGGCGGTAGATAAACTTCCATAGAGATCGTTTGCCGACTGCCGATTTCCAATTATCGATTGCAAACCGGATCCGCGACTTGACACTCGAAAATTGGCAATTGGCAATCCTCTGTGTTTCGCTGGGTGCTCTGTGTAAAGATCTTCGCTGAGGCTCAATCATGAAACGGATTAATAAAGTTGCAGTTCTCGGCGCCGGAACCATGGGCGCCCGCATCGCCGCGCACTTCGCAAATGCCGGCGTCCCCAGCTATCTGCTCGATATCGTTCCGCCGGACGCCGATGCGCCTGCGCGGAACAAGATCGCCGCTGCTGGACTTGAGGGCGCGAAGAAATCGAAGCCTGCGGCTTTCATGGACTCTTCGCTTGCCCGCTTCGTTACCGTTGGCAACTTTGAGGACGATCTCGGAAAACTCGCCGAGGTCGATTGGATCATCGAGGCCGTGGTGGAAAATTTGGAGATCAAGCGGGCTCTCCTTCGCAAAGTGGAGGCCATCCGCAAGCCGGGGACGATTGTCACCACCAACACCAGCGGCCTTCCCGTGGGAAAAATCTCGGAGGGTTTTTCTGACGACTTCCGTTGGGCCTGGTTCGGCACTCACTTCTTCAATCCGCCACGTTACATGCGCCTGCTGGAAATTATTCCGACGCCCGACGCCGATCAGGCCGCCATCGATGCGGTGACGCATTTCTGCGACGTGCGCCTGGGCAAGGGTGTCGTGCTCGCGAAGGATACGCCCAACTTCATCGGCAACCGGATCGGCACGTTCTCCGTGTTGAACGTGATGCGGCTCATGCAGGAGCTGGACCTGAGCATCGAGGATGTCGATGCGCTGACGGGACAGGCTGTCGGCTGGCCAAAGTCGGCGACGTTCCGCACCATGGATTTGGTGGGCTTGGACATTCTCGGTCACGTGGTGGGCAATATGACCGCGAATGTTCATGACGAGCGCAGCGACCTCCGCCTGCCGGACTTTTTCACCCAGATGATCCAACACAATTGGCTGGGCGACAAGACGAAAGGCGGCTTCTACAAAAAAACAAAGAGCCACTCCGGCAAGGAAGACGAACGCCTGGCGCTGAATTGGAAGACGCTGGAATATCATCCCCGTCAAAAGCCGAAGTTCGCCGCGCTCGACCTGGCGAAGAACATTGAGGACACGGGCGCGCGGCTGCGCACCTTGCTCGGTCTTGAGGGCGGCAGCCCGCAAAAAGGTGACAAAGCCGGCCAATTCCTGTGGTCCGCTCTCTCCGATTTGTGGACTTATGCCGCCAACCGAGTACCGGAAATTTCCAACTCGATTGTGGAGATCGACCGCGCCCTGCGTCTCGGCTTCAACTGGGAACTTGGCCCCTTCGAACTTTGGGATGCCGCCGGCGTCGAGCCTACCGTCGCCCGCATGAGAAAAGAGGGCAAGCCGGTGCCGGCAAATGTGGAAAAGCTTCTCGCAGCCGGGCGGACAACATGGTACAGCGACGATTCCAAGTCACCTTCTGGACGCAGGTACTGGGAATTGGGGACCGAGGACTGGGAAGCTGTGCAAGTGCCGGCTGGCGTCTGGTCGGTCTCCGTCGCCAAGAAATCGAATGGCGTCGTCAAGAAAAATTCCGGAGCGTCGCTGGTCGACCTCGGGGACGGTGTGGGCTGCATCGAGTTTCACAGCAAGATGAACTCGCTGGGCGCCGATATCATCACCATGATCCTGCAAACTCTCAAACCCGGCGGCCCGGGCGATCACTTCGACGCGTTTGTCATCACCAACGACGCGACAAATTTTTCCGTCGGCGCCAACTTGATGCTGCTGCTCATGAGCGTGCAAGAAGAAGAGTGGGATGACGTGGACCTCGCCATCCGCCAGTTCCAGGGCATGACGCAGGCCATCAAGTTTTCGCCGAAACCCGTAGTATCCGCGCCCTTCGGCTTGTGTCTTGGTGGAGGGACGGAAATCTCTCTGCATGCTGCTGCACGTCAACCGCATGCCGAATTCTACACGGGTCTGGTAGAAGTGGGCGTCGGCCTGCTTCCGGGCGGCGGAGGCTGCAAGGAAATGTTGCTTCGCGCCGTCGACGGGGCAAGTGCGGCGCGCGGCGGCAAAGTTTCCGGCGAAGTACTGGCCGGATCCATCGAAATGCTGGAAGCGATGAAGCGGGCCTTTGCAACGATTGCTACGGCCAAGGTCGCCACCTCCGCGCACGAAGCCCGTGCGCTCGGCTTTCTCAGCGACAGCGACCGTATCACGATGAATCGCGAGCGCGTGCTTTCCGACGCGAAGACTCGCGCCCTCGAACTTCTGCGTGCAGGATACGAACCGCCCATCCCGCGCACCGCCATCCCCGCTCCCGGCGAAAATCTCTTGGCGACATTGAAGATGGGCGTTCACCTAATGCGCCAGGGTGATTACGTCACCGAATATGAAGTGCAACTCGGCGGCAAGATCGCCGAAGTGTTGTGCGGCGGGAGCGTCACTCCCGGCACCCCGGTCAGCGAGCAGTACATCCTCGATCTGGAGCGCGAAGGCTTCAAATCCCTCTGCGGCGAGAAGAAAACGCAAGAAAGGATTCAGTACACGCTGAAGACGGGAAAGACGCTGAGAAATTGACCTGTTTTTGCAATCGCGATAGACGACGAGCTCGATGCTTGCAAGAGCCAGTACCCGGAGTCGGCGAACAATACCGCAATTACAGCCTGCAAAGCCAGAAGAAAGAAAAACAGAAACCCTGAGTCGCCCCGAGAAAAGAACTACTCCTCGCGGAAAGAGGTTCCGAAGAGTTTCGACATAGAATGCTGCGCCGAGAAATTCCTCTTCATGCTGACTGAGAATCACCGATCGGTCGCGAGTCGAGTATACGGCTACCGGGACAGCCGGGACAGGCTCCGCAGAGTACAACTCGAGCAGAAGAGTTAGAATCAAAAACTGCGGAGTTCACGGTTATTCCAAGCCGCGACCCGAGAGGCGGATGATATGGCAGAGCAGCAGCCGAACGCAGCGTCGGAAGATGAGCGTCCTGATCCGAATGAGAAATTGCTCAAGGTGTTTGACAGCGAGCAGGAGTCGGAGGCGCTGGTGGTAAAGGGATTGCTAGATTCGGCGGGGATTGACAATGATCTGAGGTCGGGCACTTTCCTGCAAGACGCTTTTCCTGGGCTGGGAGGAATGATTATTCTGGTTCGGGAGGAGGATGCGGAGAGGGCGCGCAGATTAATCGCGGAATCACGGAAGGCCGCGCCGGCGGTCGAGACGACGGATGAGGATGAAACGCAGAGTTGAGTTCCCTTTGCGGGAAGCACAGGCTTTACGCGCCGCTCGTCCACGGTGCCGCCATTGGCGAACCAAGAAGCCCTTTCCGTACGTATTTCAGTTACCGCTCCTGGCTGGCAGCGACGGGGGTGACGGATCGATCAGCGAGATGGAAAGTGACGGCGCCGTGGTGCGCCAACGTTGCGGCGAGCCCTTCGCGCTTGGAACGAAGGTAAAAGGCGGCGGCGAGAAAGGCCAATCCGGCCGGCGCCCACCCCCATGCGGGGCGAGAGAGATAGGTGCCAACGATTGTTCCTGCCGCGTAGAATAAGGCGCCCCAGAGCATGGGTTGCCTTGCGGGCCTGAACTGGAATTGAAATGGAGTTGACGGAGCAGGGGGCGGCGTGAGTGTTGGATGCGGCGGCATTCATGGGCCTGAGGGCATCGGTAGTAGAGTGAGGTCCGCCGGCTTCAAAGCCGGGGAACCTCGCTCCGCTTGGTTGGACGGCCGAGGCGGCTGTCCCCACGCGGGGCAATTCTGATGGCACTTCGAGATCAGCGGACTAAGTGCAGCACACTTTCGAGGTGATAGGTTTGGGGGAACAGGTCAATCAGATGCACCTCCTCGACACGATAGCCAGCAACCTGCAGTGGAACCAAGTCACGGGCTAGTGTCGCCGGATCGCAGGAGACATAGGTAACGCGCGGCGCGCCTACTTCCGCTATGCAACGCGCCACGCGATCACCCAGGCCACCTCGAGGCGGGTCAACGACCACCAAGTCAGGCTTATGGAGCAAACGGGGGAGGACCGCGCCAATCCCAGCCCGACTTTTCTCTCCGCGTTCTGCCAGGTACTGCTCGGCTGCGGCGTGAACCGCCTTTCCGTGCAAGGGCAGATTGTATTGCAGATCTTTTACGGCAGTCTGTGACGACTCGACAGAAACGATGTGACTGATGCTGCATGCCAGGGCTGTGGAAAACAATCCGACGCCAGCGTAGAGATCCAAGGCTAGATCGCCAGAGCGACCAGCCGTGACCACGTCAATGAGTTCATCGGTGAGAAAACGGTTGGTCTGAAAGAAGGCCCCTGCGCTGACGCGGTAGGTTGCTCTTCGCGTCTGATAGGTCAATTCAGAGGCTCCGACCGCGACCAAAGGCTGCTGCACGCCTTTTTGCGGCTCGCGGAACGCCGCCACGCCGACAATTTCCGGCATCGACCCGCTCAGTTCTTCGCCCCAAGCGCGAACGGCGGCGCGTCGAGCTTCGGGGGCGCACACGACCTCCAGCAACAGACAGGATTCATTTCCGGTCGAGTCGGAGTTTGAGAAGAATTCAACTTCGCGCACACCTTCGACAACATTGCCGGCTCGTCCCGATTGCCACAGGGCGGCGATGCCGCGGTTGATCAGAGGCGAGCTGATGGGGCAATGTTCGACGGGGAGTAAGTCGTGCGATGCGAATTTGATGTATCCCGCGGCGAATGCCGGGCGGGTTTGCACTTGCAGACGGGAACGGTTGCGATAATTCCATGGCGGCGAGGGATGCACCTGGATCTCGTTCTGCAATTCGAGTTTGGCGATGCGCCGCAGGTTTTCGCGCAGGATCTCCCCTTTGATTTCGAGTTGATGATCGTAGCTGGCGTGCTGATAGTGGCATCCCCCGCAGAGGGCAAAATATGGGCATGGCGGCGGGATGCGTAGCGCCGAAGGTTCCAAGATTGTCGCCGCATGGGCACGGGCGAATCCTGGCTTCTCCTCGGTGAGAGCCGCTTCGACTTGTTCTCCGGATAGAACGAAGGGGACGAATACCGCTTTGCCACGTCCGCGATCGTCGGCAGGCAGACGAGCGAGTCCGTCGCCGCCATAGATCAGCTTTTCAATGTTTAGGAGCAAGAGCTAATTCTACGGCATTGAAGCCGCCGGAATGGTCGCGAGTTTCGACCGCAGCCGCACGATCAGTGGAGTCGAAGACCAGGGTTAGATTGCAACGAGGGCCGGGATCACTCACAGCTCGCGGTCATCTTTTCGTGCTCGTCGAGAAGGTGATTCAACTGATCTACGATCAGCGCAAACTTCTCCCGGGTCAGTTTCGCGCTGCGCCATTTCTTGCAGAACGCGCCAACCTTGCGGTTTGTGTAATTGTGGCACGGCAGGTACCCTCCCCACGTGATCTTAAGATATTCCTAGTCCCCTGTGCTTCGCGAAACCATACGGTCGATGCCGTAGACCAAATTGGGAATGAGAAACAAGCAGATTCTGTGCAGACTCGCGGAATGACTGGCTCCGATTTGGTTTGCAGAGTTACAGTGCGCGGCCGGCGGCCGCGCCAGAGGACCACGCCCACTGGAAATTGAATCCGCCGAGATGGCCGGTGACGTCTACTATTTCGCCGATGAAAAAGAGACCTGGGACTTTGAGACTCTCCATCGTCTTGGCAGAAAGTTCGCAAGTGTCGACACCGCCGGCGGTGACTTCGGCCTTCTCGTATCCCTCAGTTCCCGTTGGCGCGATCGCCCAGGAGTGCACCTGCTTTTCCAGGCCGGCGAGGGCATGATTCGTCCAAGAAGCGGGTGCGTGAAGGTCGAGCCATCGATCGGCGAGGCGATGCGGCAGGAATCTTCGCAGCTCATTTCTTACCGTCGCCAGAGTTCGAGGTGTCTTTGTCTTTGCAACTCCGAGTGCAGGATCGTGAAACGCGGCAGTCACTTCGCATGCGGGCGCAAGATCGACCAGGAGGGGCTGAGACTTCTTCCAATAGGAGGAAATTTGGAGGATCGCGGGGCCGCTCAAGCCACGGTGAGTGATGAGCATTTTCTCGCGAAACTGCTGGATGGAGTTTCGTGTATTCACCCTGACGATGACGTTTGTTGAAACGCCAGCCAGGTCACAGTAGCGGGAACGCTCTTCGGAATTCAGAAGGAGTGGGACAAGCGCGGGCCAAGGCTCGCGGAGGGCAAGGCCGAACTGGCGTGCGATGTCGTAGCCGTAGGAGGTCGCGCCGATTTTCGGAATCGAGAGACCGCCCGTGGCCACGACCAGAGTGGGCGCACGAAACTCTGCTTTTTCCGAGCGCACGATGAAGTCCGTTGTCCGCTCTACCTTCTGAATCCTCGTACTCAGGAAGATGGGGACTCCGGCATCGCGGCATTCGGCTTCCAGCATGGCAAGAATGTCATGGGCAGAGCGGTCGCAAAAGAGTTGGCCTAAGGTCTTCTCATGATAAGAGATTCGATGCTTCTCGACGAGTGCGATGAAATCCGAGGGGGTGTAGCGAGCCAGGGCTGATTTGGCGAAGTGCGGATTGGAAGAAATGAAGTTTTCCGGAGCGCAGTGCAGGTTGGTGAAGTTGCAGCGTCCGCCGCCGGAGATGAGAATTTTCTTTCCTAAACGGTCGGCGCGTTCGAGCACCGCGACGCGGCGTCCCCGCCGGCCGGCTTCGATGGCGCACATCAATCCGGCAGCGCCGCCTCCGAGGATGAGTGCATCGAAGGAATGAGTCATGGTTCCATAGCCATGGATCGATAGACAGCGCGCTCACATATAAAACAGACTGAGGCGCGACAGGGAATATTTTTCCAGCAGACGTTTATGAACGTATTGCTTTTGCAGTTGTTCGATTTGGGGCGCTGACATTTTACGACGGTACGGCGCAAGTTCGCGATCCGCCTGCCCGCGCACGGCTACGATGTCCTCATCGGGAGTGGCCGCGAGCAGGCCGGCGAAAAGCTTTTCCTCGAGCACAGTGAGATGGCGCTCCAAATCTTCGAGCCTTGACCTTGCTTTCGGGCTTTCGGTTTCGGTGGCCAATTTCCGCAGCGTCGCAGCGGAGTCGATGGCGATTGCATGAACCGATAATCCGGCGCTGTGCGGCAGCTTCGCTGCCTCGAGAAGATCCGCGTTGCGGCGCAGGAATGCCGCGATGGCCGCGGGCTCAAAGCCTTGCGCTGCGGCTGATTTGGCCGATGGTGGATCTCCGGCAAAGGCACCGACCGCTGCTTCTTTCATGTCTTCGGCGGCGGCCAGAACCTCTTGGGAGCAGTAGGCCAGGCTGTTCACCTTTTTGGTTTTCGAGGGACGCTGGTCGTAGCGATCGAAGGCCGCATCGATGCCGCGCAATGCCGCCTCGAGAGGAATCGCCGCGTCCTTCCAGGTTTCAATCAGAGCCCAGTCGAGCGTGGTAAGCAGGAGGCCGCCGCCGCGGCGGCGCAAGAACTGGTCCTCGATTTCAGTGAAGTACTTGAAGTAGTTTTCCATACGTGGTTTTCGCCAGAACGATGGTTGTTTTTGGCGCACCGCTGGTGCACGCTTGGTGTGCGAGTAAATCGGAGTCGGTCGGAATTGTCGGTATTGCATTCCATGACCGAAGCTCCTGTAGAAATTCTAACAGCACAGGAATTGGCCCAACGACTCAACGTCAACGTCTCGTGGGTCATCGATGCCAGTCAACCAGCCCGCACTTCGGACCCGATCGCTGTCATGAAAGTCGGACGCCACAATCGCTATGCGTGGGGCAGCAAGAGTGTGTCCGCATAGCTGAGCCGGAGAGGAGTGCACTAAATTGAAAAGCTACCTACCCGGAACGATTTTCTCTTTGAGGTGTCGGCCGGAGAGTTCCCAAATCATCGCGTGGCCTTCGTTCTCCGTCACGTCAACTTCCGCTGCCACGCTGGCTGCGCCACCATCCCCGAGTCCGTCCGGATCGGCACAATCCCAAATGCGCGCCAAAAAATTCTCAAAGTCGAAATGCTTCTTCTTCATGGTGGTGCCTTTCTGTATGGGACGCATTCAGAAGCCATCGTCCATAAATGGATAGTGGTAGTGCAAAATTGGAATTAGTTTGCGATCACAGCGTGGGCCTTTTAGGTTCAAAGCGCTGAGTTTTCTATTTGCTAGAGGGCCCGCAGTATTAGGCCAGCAGCAGCTTCTTAGCCGTGTGTTGCTGGCTCTTTTTCCCAAGTATGAGTGCTCTCAGCTCGCGTGACTGTAAGGAGAGAAGAAGGTGTGAGAACCAATGTTTACAATTCGTAATGTAGCCTAAGTCTCCGCCATCGAGCCTCAGGAGATCGAACGCCAGTAGCAGGGTTCGCCACGATGAAACAGTCGTTCGCGGAACTGCGACTTACCATCGTCATCAAGGCACACGATCTCGCCGTCCAGCACCGCTGATCGGGCTTTGAATTCGGACGCAAGGGCATCGTTCAAACCCGGAAAAGACTTGGCCTCATTTCCGTTGCGGGAAATCAGCTTGCACTTACCATGCGCAGTCGACATGCACGAGCGAGCGGAAGCCGTCCCACTTGATCTCAAAGAGCCAATCGGCATGGCGGAACGGTCGGGGTCTACGACCGAGCGGCATCGCTTGGAAAAGCGGCAAAGACACGGCTGTAAACCATAGCAGAGTGATATTAAAAAGCGCAGACTACCCACACGGCGCGTGTGTGCGCTAGCGGACAGACAAGCCTCGTCCGCAAACTTAGACTCTCTTCACCCCCTCCACCTCAACATTCGTGGAAAGCTGTGGTTTTACGGAAGGTCCCGCGCAACGACGAGTTCGTTGCACGATATGCGCAAGCCACGCCAATGAATGTGCGGGCTTTCGTCTAACAAAGGTGGCGCTGAACAGTAGACTGATCGAGGAATAGAGGAGCGAACATGAGTCATCTTCTTCAACTGTGGCGGAATGACGAGGGACAAGACATCGCCGAGTATGCAGTGATGCTGGCGGTTATTCTGGTGATTGTAGTTGGCACGATTCGCTTAGTCGGAAGCAATGCGAACAACGTGTTTTCGAACGTCGCCAGTTCAATTCAATAATCCATCCCCTTCGGGCCGCAGGCTTTCCCGTGGTCGTTTCCATGCCGACCTCGCAGCGTGGGCATCTTCGCGTCAGACCTGCTCGATTCTGACCACTACCCCAAACGCTGTGACCTCAGCCGTACATGACCGAATGCCTGTCATCCGTGATTCCGATGCCTACGATCTGTGGCTCGACCCCGGAATGACGAATGTAGCTGCGGCGTCCGAACTCTTGAAGCCATACGAATCCCGCAGATGCGTTGCTATCCCGTAAGCACTGGGGTCAATCACGTGGGTAACGACGACGAGGAATGCTCCGCACCTGTGGAACTCGCCCGGATTCAGGATCGACTCTTCTTGTAGTGGCGGCCGGACTTAGAGTAGGAAACGGGGCAAAGACCTTGCTTTAAGGAATACTGAAGACTGTTCACTTTTGACCAGCTTTCTGCCTTGGCTGCCACCTAACATTTCTGCCAACCAACCAGCCTTCCCAGCCTTGGAGGAAGTCATCGAAAACCTCGCGGAGTTGATGCAGAGGCTACTTGAAATCCAAAGTGGCGGAAGACAAAGAAGCCCAGAGCTGGTCGCGGAAGATGCGCGATTGATGGATGGTCTCAGAAGAGATATCTGGCAGGAAAGCCCCCACAACCGGTGGAACTTAGCCAAGACCGGCCGGAGCGGACGCGCTTCGAGGCTTAACATTTCCCCAGCAGATTCTTGCTTTTGCCCAGCTCTCCAGCGTTGACCCAAGGGGCAGAAGAAAAAGGAGAATTCACCATGGCATCGAATACTCTCACCATCACTGATAATCGCACCGCCACAAGTTACAACCTACCGATTGAGAACGGCACGATCAGGGCCATGGATTTGCGGAAGATCAAAACCGGCCCTGACGACTTTGGGCTTATGACCTACGATCCCGCGTTCATGAATACCGCATCCTGCCGCAGCACCATCACCTTCATTGACGGCGACCGCGGTATTCTTCGCTACCGCGGCTACCCCATCGAAGTGCTGGCCGAACACTGCACCTTCCTAGAAGTTGCCTACCTGCTGTTGTTCGGCGACCTGCCCGCTCCAGTAGATCTGAACAACTGGGTCCAAGAGATCACCTATCACACGATGTTGCACGAAGAGACGAAGAAATTCATGGAGGGCTTTCACCACGACGCCCATCCGATGGCCATGCTGGTGAGCACGGTGGCAGCGTTGTCCACCCTCTATCCCGAATCCAGAAAGGTTCACGATCCGGCCAACCGGCTGCTGCAGATCAAACGGCTGATTGGCAAGATGCCGTCCATCGCCGCCATGTCGTATCGTCACAGCCTCGACTTTCCTTACGTTTACCCGGACAACGATCTCAGCTATCCGGAAAATTTCATGAATATGCTGTGGAGGATGGTGGAACCGAAGTACATGGCCAACACCGTGTTAGCCCGCGCGTTGGACATTCTCTTCATTCTGCATGCCGACCACGAGCAGAACTGCAGCACCAACGCCATGCGGGCCGTAGGCAGCTCCGAGTCCGATCCCTACCTGTCTACCGCGGCTGCGGCTGCGGCCTTAGCCGGACCTCTGCACGGCGGAGCCAATGAAGCCGTTCTGGTGATGCTCGACGTAATCGGCTCTAAAACGAATATCCCTGCCTACATCAAGAAGGTTAAAGCAGGGCAGTGCAAGCTGATGGGCTTTGGCCATCGCGTCTATAAGAACTACGATCCCCGCGCCAAGATCATCAAGTGGACGGCGGAGAAAGTATTCGCAGTCACGGGCGGAAATCCCAAACTTGACATTGCGCTGGAGCTGGAGCGAATCGCTCTTGAGGATGAGTATTTCATTACGCGCAAACTGTATCCCAACGTAGACTTTTACTCGGGAATCATCTATCAGGCAATGGGCTTCAAACCGGAAATGTTTACCGTTCTGTTTGCCATCCCGCGCACCGCAGGCTGGCTGGCCCAATGGCAGGAGCTGCTCACCGATCCCGAGCAGAAGATCGCGCGTCCGCGGCAAATCTACACAGGACATGAAGTACGGCAGTTTGTCCCAGCCGAAAACCGCTCGCCGGCCTTGGCCACGACGCGCTAGAGCCTTGGCGACTTGTGCGCAAATCTGCCAGGCTCCCCGATTCTGGCATCTGACGACACTTCGGACCGACTGACCGTATTCCTGATTCCGGTCGCTAAGTGGTCGGACGGCACGGCTGATCTCACAGATGAGCACTGACGACTCGATCTCACCGAGTCGTAGGCATGTGAAGCAAATTGCCGGGACCTTGAATATGGGAGGATCGGTTGTGAAGGCAATGAGGGAAATGAAGGTGATAACAACGCGTCGGTCGGCGGCCAGTCTTTGGTGATGGAATCCAGGCGATGCTATTTCATCCCGAGCGACAGGCTAACCGGAAGTAACTGTTGTTAACAATTACACTCACAACCCGGTCAAAGTGTGGAACGCTCCATTTCCAATATTTCCAATCTCCCACGAAAGCTGGCACAATCGTCGAGATCGAATTCCGTTCTAGTCCAGCGACACGCATGCGACTCGGAGGAATACATGGTCTCTCACTCTTTTCGATTCCCCGGTGAAACTGATTCCTACCGCCGCGCTCGCAACCAGTTGCTGCAGGCGGAGATCGACCTGAGACGGCGCGTTGAAGAAGTTGCAGCTCTACGTCGCCAGCTTCCTCTCGGTGGCCAGATACCAGAAGACTATGTCTTTGAAGAAGGCTCGGCCGATCTCAACGACGCGCACGGAGCCCGGCAGGTGCCGCTCTCCGAACTGTTTCAACCCGGCAAAGATACTCTTGTCATTTACAGCTTCATGTTTGGGCCGAAGATGAAAGCGGCGTGTCCGATGTGCAGTTCGATCATCGACGCTCTTAACGCCACGGCAGTGCATGCCGCTCAACGCATGAGTCTGGCGGTCGTGGCAAAGTCTCCGCTGGAGAGACTCCGCACCTTCGCGCGCGAGCGTGGATGGAACCGCCTGCGTCTTCTCTCTTCCGCCGGCAACAATTACAACCGCAACTACTACGGCGAAAATTCTGATGGAGGCCAGCAGCCGTCGCTGAATGTCTTTGTTCGCCGCAGTGGAAAGATTCACCACTTTTTCCATTCCGAGCTTCTCTTGATCCCGTCTGAGCCGGGACAGAACCAGCGCCACGTCGACATGATTTGGCCTCTGTGGAACCTGCTGGATTTCACGCCTGAAGGTCGGGGCTCAGACTGGTATCCAAGTCTGACTTACGGCTGACGAGGGGCTTTGGATGATCGAGCGCGCACACCTGGAATTTCCTGCCACGGAACTTGGGGAAAGGAAGATATTCGGCACGAAAGTTCCGGTGGAGAGTCTTAAAGAAAAAGAAACGCAGCGCGAAACAGGCGTTAGCGCAACACCCCTCAACGAGCGTTATCGCGACTTTGCAAGAACAACGGGGGCAGCCTCAACAGTCTATGCTGCGGTATCATCTTCCCCAATGTTCGCCAGAATTTGCCTGCTAGTGCTGTTGCTCGTGAGCGGTGCGGTCGCCCAGCATGATCCTAATCTGCGCGTTCAGTCGAATGTGGTGCTGGTTCCGACGCTGGTAAAAGATGCGGAAGGCCATGTCGTGTACGGCTTAACGCAGAGCGATTTCACTATCAACGATGATGGGGTGGAACAGGCTGTCCATTTGGACGAGTCTGCAGAATCCCAGCCAGCCTCGGTTGTAGTGGCTGTTCAGACAGGGCGGAGAGCGTGGCGGGAATATTCCAGAATGCGTGGCATCGGCCCAATGCTAACGCCTGTTTTTGATCAACTCCGATCACGAGTGGCCTTAGTCGAGTTTGATAGTCACGTTAATTTGGTCGAAGATTTCAGCGATGATGAGACCCCCATTTACGAAGACCTCAAGAAGCTACAACCGGGTGACGGCGGAGCGGCAATCCGCGATGCCGTAGACTTTTCGGTTCGATTGCTTGAAAAGGAGCCAGCCGAGCGCCAGCGGGTGCTGCTCCTGATAAGCGAAAATCGAGATCATGGGAGTCATGTCACCAAAACTGACGATGTGGTGGCCGCCATCGGGAACAGCAACACCGTGGTGTATGCACTAGCGTTCTCGCCCTCTCTCTCGCAGGTTCTGGACACTGAGCGAGGCGCTAACAGGGATGAGGCGTACTGGGGCGCGCCTCCCGATATTATCGGAACGCTTCTCATGGCAAGAAACGCGATGAAGAAAAACATCACCAAGGCGATTGCGGGGATGACCGGAGGCGAGTATGAATTGTTCGCAACTCGAAAGGGATTTGAGGGTCGCCTCGTTGATTTTAATAACCACTTGCACAGCCGCTACGTCCTAAGCTTCGCGCCGCAACAACCTCACGCTGGGCTCCATCAAATTCAAGTGAGATTGAAAGAACCTCGATCTGGAACAACTATTCTATCGAGAACCAGCTATTGGGCAATCGCTACGATTCCTTGAGCGCAACGCGTTCGGCTGAGGCATAAATGCTTCGACTCGATGTGGGGTGGGGCCGGGTCCTTCGGTGCATCGAACAATGAGCCCAAGAACTCTTAGGGATCGTTCCCGCATTTGACTCGCCTTCATTCCATCCCGCTCGCCTGCGGCTGCTCCATCCTCGTCATCAAGCGTGAAGGTCGCCGAAGTTCCCGTAGAGGGCAGGAACCATGGAAAATTTTGGTTCCGGCCGCCGTAATACCTGTCGCTGCTGCAATCGGAGGAGCGTTCTATTTCTGCTCACGCCGGACCGCACATCGCCTGACCGAGAAAGACACCATCGTGCTCGCCGATTTCGCCAACAGCACGGGCGATGCGGTGTTCGATGACACGCTCGAGCAGGCACTCAGCGTTGCTCTAAACCAATCGCCTTTCCTGAATCTGCTCTCCGACAGCGATGTCGCCGAAATCTTGCAACCGATGACCGGCCCGGCTGACACCAAACTCACGCCCGTGGTAGCCCGTGAGCTTTTCCTGCGGGCGAGTAGCAAGGCTTACCTTGCTGCATCGATTGACAGTCTGGGCAATGAGTTTGTGCTGGGGTTGAAGGTGGTAAATTGCCAGAGCGGAGACACGCTGGCTGAGGAGCAGGTGACGGCGGCGTCCAAGGAGAAGGTGCTGGACGCGCTTGGCGAGGCGGCAACCAAGCTGCGGGGCGAACTGGGCGAATCGCTGGCGACGGTGCAGAAGTTTGATGTCCGCTCAAACAGGCCACCACGTCTTCGCTCGAAGCTCTGAACGCGTACAGCCTCGGCAGAAAGGCCGACAACGAGAGGAAGGCTCCGCCGCAGCCCTGCCGCACGATCAACGTGCCATCGAGCATGATCCGAATTTTGCCATGGGCTACAGGGCACTGGGTGTCGACTACACCAATCTCGCCGAGCCGGGGCGGGCTAGCGCGCTTTGGCGCATTTGGGAGTGGCTCGTGCCAACGCCTTGGAGTCGGGAACTTCGCAGGCAGCCGATGCCGATGCTGCCCGCGTCCGGGCGCTCGCCGCCTACAAAGATTTCCTCACCCTTTGGAAAGACGCCGATCCCGACATCCCCATTTTTGAAGGAAGCCAAGGCCGAGTACGCGAAGCTGCAATAGTCGTTTCTTCGCTAAGCGTTTTAATTGACCTTCCTTACTATCCGATCTAACATTTTTCGCCATGCGTGAACGCCCGGTCAAATACGCGGCACCAAGACATAATGCAAAGCAGAGCGCAGAGGCAGCGTACCGAGTGCTCTACGACGGGCAGTGTGAGATTTGTCAGGCTTGCGTGTCGTGGCTGAAAGCGCTTGATCACGAAAACAAGACGGTAGGCCTGCCCGTCAGCGCAGAGGTTTTGCCCGCAGTGGATTCCCGGCTCAGGTTGGATGAATGCCTGCGGCAGTTGCACGTCCTAACTCCCGAAGGTGAAATCCATGTCGGCTGGGATGCCGTCGCATGTCTGGCGCGTTTGTTCCCATCTACTTGGCTGATCGGTGTTCTGGGACAGCGGTTCCCCTTCCGCAACGCAGGACGACTGCTCTACGGGTTCGTCGCCAAGAATAGATATTCTCTCAGCAAGTGTCGCGGTGGAGCGTGCCGGGTTGTAAAACCAGAAGCGGTACGACAGCAAGCCCGTTTAGGCGCATTCTGGTCGTGCTACACGATGGGCTTCTTCATTCGGTTGCCTCTGGTCCTGTGGGCGGGCATCAAAGCTGCGATGCAAAGAACAACTATTTTCGCCCGGACGTACCACAACCGCGTTGACTTGCTGAACGGCAAGCTCACGGTTCTCTTTCTGAATGGGATGCTGCCCAACACCGTCCCGCTTCTGTTCGGCGAACTGTTCACGGCGATCATTTACGACGGGATCGCAATCGACCCCGGTTCCCCGAAGATGCGGCGCTCGCTTGCCCGTCACCTTCGGCAGGTGAAACTGAAGATCACAAAAGTGGTGGCCACCCATGCCCACGAAGAGCACATCGGCAACTTAAATTGGCTGTCTGAAGTTACTGGTGCTCCCGTCTACGTTTCGGAGATGACCGCCCGGTTCCTGACACCTTTCACGAAGCTTCCGTGGGTACGTGCCACCATAATCGGGCAGCCTCCAAACTTAAAGCAACCCTACCATCGGTTGGGCGAGACCGTGGACTCCGACTCTGGTCTCTTACAGGTGATCCCTACTCCCGGACATTGCGACGACCACATCGCGCTCTATGACCCCAAGGAGAAGGTGCTGTTGGCAGGCGATGCCTTCATGGGGAGCTACTTTGCAACCCCCAATCCCGACGTGGACAGTCGGAAGTGGCTCCTCAGTCTAGAACGGCTGATGGAACTCGACATTGAGATTCTGGTCGAAGGACACGGGCATATTCATACTCTGAGGGCTGACATCCCCAATTTCCCCGGCGTCGTGATCCGTGAAGACCCCAAGGTTGCCATATCGCAGAAGTTGGATTATTTGCGGTGGCTGCGAGAACAGATCGCAGCCGGGTTTGAAGAAGGGCTTCCGGTGCGGGTCATCGAGGCGAGCTGTTTCCCATGGGGGCGGCGTACCTCATGGGAGAGTTGCGCTACGGATGAATGCATCCGCCTCCTAAGCCTCGGGCATTTTTCCCGAACTGAACTGGTGCGCAGTTTTGTTCGCAGCAACGCAGACGAGCTTCCGACCGTCTACGAAGTACGTATGCGCGGAGGAGAGTGACCTCATTGCCACTGAGCGAAACCAAAGAGGTCGAATCGCCCGAGGTTGTGCAAAGCTCCTCTTGGATTGGTTGGCTTCCGATCTGCGTGCTTCCCTTGAGCGCAGTAGCTTGTTGCAATGCTCTGCCGCCATGGGTGTTCATGTGGATTCTGGCGTTCGCCATCTTCATCAGCCTGAAGTGGCTAACATGGTGGAGGGTACGATTTCGAATTGCACATTCGTCATGGCGCTCGGCGGGCTATCTTCTGGCTTGGCCGGGAATGGATGCAGAAGCTTTCTTGGATGCGAATCGGCGCGTACCGACGCCACCGCCCACGACTTGGCTGTGGGCGATTTTCGAAACGGCGCTTGGGGTGATTCTGCTCTGGGTGGGGGCACGGTCGGTTCCGCAGGGAGAACCCCTTCTGCGCGGATGGGTAGGAATGCTGGGTCTGATCCTGCTGCTGCACTTCGGCACTTTCCAAATCGTTAGCCTGCTGTGGGGAAGCTTTGGCGTCAATGCACGGCCCATCATGTCTGCGCCGCTCCGTTCCACGTCCCTCGGAGAGTTTTGGGGGGAACGATGGAACCTCGGTTTCCGTCAGCTTTCTCACGAGTTGATTTTTCGACCGTTGTATCGAAGGCTGGGCGCGGACGCGGCTGGGTTCTTGGTATTCGTGGCTTCTGGGCTGCTCCACGATTTGGTGATCTCGATGCCCGCTCGCGGAGGCTACGGTCTCCCCACACTCTACTTTTTGCTGCAAGGCACGGCAATGGCTATCGAGCATTCGCGATTCGGCAGGCAACTTGGTCTTGGGCAGGGAGTGCGCGGCTGGTGTTTCATGATGGTGTTCCTTGCGGCACCGGTCTTTTGGCTCTTTCACCCATGGTTTGTGCTGCGTGTGATACTTCCTTTCATGCAGGCGATCCACGCCCTATGACAAACTCACTCACAGAGCGATTCTTCGACATCGACCTATGGCTGGTTGGCGCTGCGCATTTTGTGATCCTGTTCGCAAGCTTTCAAGTGCCATACCGGCTAGGGTGGAAACGAGACTTGCGGCAGTTGATGCCCTTTAACCGGAAACTGCTGTGGGTACAGAGTGGATTTACGGTGTTGACGATCATTGCTTTTGGCACACTGACCTTGGTGTTGCACGCGGAACTGCTCCGAGGTGACCGTGCTGCCTTGGGACTTGCCTGCTTCATCGGAGTTTACTGGACTGCGCGGATTCTTGTGGACGCACTTTATTTTTCGCACGAGGACTGGCCGAAGGGGACGGCGTTTGTCACGGGACACGCCCTCCTGACCCTTCTGTTTTTTGTGCTTGCCGCAAGCTGCCTCGGGCTATTCGTCTGGCGCATGTGGCTGCGGTCGAATAGTTGAGGGGAAAAAGGTGACGTGTTCAGCCTGACAGCACCATCCGAGGATGAGATTCGGCGCTTCATCTCGAGGCAGAAAGACTCAGGTTTCTCGTACCCGGAGGTTGGAGCGTCGGCTACTGCCCTCCCAGCGGGTTGCAACCTAGACCACAATCGCGTCCAGCTTGGCAAAGGTGAGGATATATGGCAGCGGCCAACAAAAGCGATTCATGCATGGCGAATGTTTGGCATTCCGTGGGTAAACCTCTATGGGCCTAGCCGATACAGGTCGGCACCGACGTAGCAGTTTCCGTACACCACTTCAGGTTCTATTCGCTGAACGCCTGTCGCATCGCCTATGTCGTGGATGAAGACAACACCGTGAAGCGATTTGGCTTCGCCTACGGCACCTTGGCGCAACATGCAGAGAGCGGAGAAGAGCGGTTCACGGTTGAATGGCATCGAGGCGATGATACGGGTCTGGTACGACATTCTCGCGTTTTCCCGCCCCCGCCAGATATTCGCCAAACTAGGCTACCCGCTATCGAGTTTGCTTCAAAAAAGATTTGCCGAGTGTTCAAAAGCGGCGATGGTTGAAACTGTGAGCTAAACTTGATTTTCCTTCCTGCACGACGAAGAGTGGTTCATCTGTTCCGGATGCGGTCACGTCGAGTGCCAAGGCGTGGCGAAGGATGCCACGTAGCGGCTAAACCCAAATGGAATGGGCGCTACGCCACAGTCCCCGAATGCCGAGCTGATTACCAAAGCTCACACCCATGAGGGCTTTGCCCTCCTGCTGCTTTGCCCTTAGGATTGTCATTATGGGGACCGGAAGATGGTGTCTGTGGGTTTATGAACTCGGTGCCGTCGAAGGTCACAATCCGGAGCGAAGCGTGCTCATTGTTCTTGCGTACATGGTCCTTGGATACTTTGCATTTCTGATTGTGGGAGGCTTGCTTAACGGCATCTGGGAGATCATCCGAGACAGCATGGACCAATTTTCTGCGGCGTATGGGAACTGCTCTCGCTGTGGTTCGAGCACTCACACCGCAAAATTCCACACATTGAATACTAGAGCGAAATATCCTTTCTGACGTGCCTTTTCGAAGGCAGGCTTGCATGAGTTCACACCCTGCTGTTGCCCAGGTTGGCTCAGCACAGGCGGCTGAGACGTTTGCGCCCCTCAAAATCCTTCGGTCAGGCTTTTTTCAGCAAGCGGGAAAACAAAGCCCGCCTTGGCATGTGAGACGCCCGGGCCGACCCGAACCCTGTCCGGGCGCCCAAATCCCGTGAAATCGCCTTCTTCCTTACAAATCACCCATGCCACCCACTCACGACCGCCGCAATTCCCGAGCGCCGACCTGCGACCGAGGAAATCTCCGAGCGTGATCGAGCGCGTCACCTTCCATAACGAGGACAGCGGGTTCTGCGTGCTTCGGGTTAAAACGAAGGGGCACCGGGAGGAGACGACGGTTTGAGAGAGTTTGCATCCCAAAACCAAGCGATAATTAAGCCAAAAGTGAGGTAGTCGGTATGCGGATTTTGAACAGCTTGAGCGGACTGGCGGTTCTCTTCACGACGCTAGCCTTCGGACATCTGCCGCACCACCACTTTTTGAATGCAACGCAGATGATCATGCCCGCCAAAAACAGAGGGGAGTGAAGAGCTTCGCCTGTAGTGGGCATATTTTCCTTGATTGGAGGATGTTGCTGCTAAGAGGGGGGCGGTGATTCTCTGGGATTTTCGGCCTCTCAGCGAAATGCCGCCAAGGTCGGGCGGAATGATCCGTGCCCCTGTCGGTCGGGGAAGAAATACAAGAAATGCTGCGGCGGGGCGACGGGTCAACCCCTTTCCTGGGGCTGTCGCTACTGGGTCGCTACTGCTTGGAATCCTGAACCTCGAAGCCAAGAACTACCCGGCATGATGACCACAACCTCACACGTATGTGTTCGATATTGCTCAGATCAAGAGTGATCTGAGTCGTTACAGTAACGCAGGGGTAAGTAGATGGCCGCCCCGATGATGGAGAGGATAATCTATGAATAGTTTTAAGTTCTTTGCGTTAGCTATTGTTGCTGCGATCTGCTTCATGGCAACTACTCCCAAAACAGAGGCTCAGGTTGCCGTCAACATTGGAGTTGCGCCTGAATGTCCCTACGGTTACTACGACGTTGCTCCGTACGACTGCGCCCCCTACGGCTACTACGGCCCGGAATGGTTTACCGGTGGCGTCTTCATTGGCGTTGGCCCATGGTTTCATGGCGCTGACAACTTCCGAGGCCACGTAAATAACCGTTTCCATCCTGAGCATGGCTATAACGGCCCAAGGCCAAACCGTGGCGACAAACCCGAGCCGGGAAAGCGTCTCGATAAGGTTGCCCACTTCAAAGGAAACGAACAGCGGGATGGACGCGGTCACGCAGTTGGCGGCAAACACTAACCGATACCAGCCGTTGCCGGTATCTCAATCAAGAGACCCCAATCGAGAACTTGTAAAAGGAAAGGGCAGTTGTCCACGGATTGAAGACTGAAGTGGATAGCTGCCCATCCTTTTTCGCAAGCGAGCGCAAATCTGTAATTGTGCCCTAATTTGATCTGCTGCATGATCGTTCGTGGACGACCGTCCTAGCTGGTGGGACGCGCATTCCGATGCTCGATCACGATCCACAAGCCGCAGGGGCTTCGGCGTTCCCAGCGGTGGGGATCACGCGGGGCAAGAAGCTGGTCGTCCTGATCGGGCAGAAGAAGGCGCCGGGCATCGCAGTTCGCAATGACCGACCGTAACGGCGGTATTCGGGGTTGCTGGCGAGTCTGAGGAGCGAGGAGTAAGCAGCAATCACAACGACTGCGCCCGGTGGAACACATAAAAAAACACAGCCACACTGAAGCAGCCAAATGCATAGAGGAGTGATGAGAACAGCATTGCCGCAGGAACCAAACCCCGCAAGACATTGAGGAAGTTGAAGACGAAGGTCCACACTAAAAGAGCCGTCATCAGAATCGTTCCGATCAGCGCCAGCAATGCCGCATTTTTGAGTGTCATGGTCGGAGTATGAACGTTTTCTAGTGTCAGCCGCAACTCCGGCTCCTGCCTTGGGGCTGCCCGCCAGTCTGAAAAGGCGACGGGCAACGAGGGGTAGTATCGTAGACCTTTGCCGAAGACCATCCCGCAAAACCCGTGAAGACCTTCGCCCAAACACGAGCCGCTGGCATGGCGCACGCCAACGACTGGGCTCGCGGGTTCATGCAGGGCACTGGCATGCGCCACGACGGCTGGGCCGAGCTTGATTACGGAATTCGAGCATTCGAGTGGAGATAAAGAGGAGCCTTTACATGACCACAGATGAAATTGCCTATTTACTACTGCGGGTGACTCTTGGTGCGAACCTCTTTCTGCATGGCTTCTCTCGTTTGATCGGAGACCATGCTGCATTTGCCGCCCACGTCGAAGCCAGATGCACCATACTCCCTTGCCGGGATTCCTAGTGCATTTCGTCGCGCTTGCTCTTCCGTGGTGCGAGGGAACTGTGGGTCTGTTGATGATCCTTGGGTTGTGGACATCAGTCGCACTGATCGCAGGCAGCCTTCTGATGCTCACGTTACAGATCGGGACTTGCTTGGCGCAAAATTGGGAGGTCGCCGGAGGACAACTGATCTGCGTCCTTTTGTTCTTCATCTTGCTGACATAAGGACTTCGGCGCTCTGAGAGATCGCCAAATAGCGCATCGTGCTCTCCAGATCAACCGCTTTGGCGCACAGTTGGCGCACAGCTTGGTTTACCGACGCCGATTTATCCCGATTCATCCCGACCAACCCTGCTGAGTTCTCAACTTGCTCCGCCAACAGACTTGAAGTAGTTTTCCACGCTGCTCAGCGGGTGGGAAGCCGGGAAGGATTTTTTCTTGCGGGCTTGGGTGCGAGGCCCGGCCTCGATGCGACATTGCGCTCCCAGATAATGCGCAGGCCCTCCAGGGTGAGAAAATCATCGACCTGTTTGATGTACCTCGATCCGGTGCCGATCATCGGGCCGAGGCCGCCGGTGGCGATCACCTTCGTCTGCTTGCCAAGTTCTTCTAGCAAGAGTTCGAGAATGCCGTCGACCAGGCCGAGATATCCGTAATAAAGGCCGGACTGCAGGCTGCCGACGGTGTTGGTTCCGATGACTCGCGGGGGTTTGCGAATTTCAACACGCGGCAGGCGGGCCGTGCGTTGGAAAAGGGCATCCGCTGAAATCCCAATGCCAGGAGATATGACTCCGCCAAGATACTCGCCTTTTTCGGAGACGCAGTCGAACGTGGTGGCGGTTCCGAAGTCGACGATCACGCAAGGACCGCCATACTTTTCGAATGCGGCTACGGCGTTGACGATACGATCGGCGCCGACCTCCGCAGGATTGTCATAGTGCACGGGCATGCCGGTCTTTACGCCGGGCTCGATCAACAGCGGCTTGGAATTGAAGTAGCGTTCGCAAACCTGGCGCAGCACAGGATCAAGGGGCGGCACTACGGATGAAATCACGATGCCGCGAATGGCCGAAGCCTCAAGGCTGGCCATGGAGAATAGGTTGCGGAAAAGGACTCCGTATTCGTCTACGGTGCTGCCCTGCCGGGTGGCGACTCGCCAGTTCGCCACGAGGTAACCGTAGCGCGGAGTGGCATCGGAATCTTTTTCCGCGGCACGGGCAAAGACGCCGAGGACCGTGTTCGTGTTACCGACATCGAGGACAAAAAGCATACGTTTCGTCTAGAGGCTAGATCAGCGGCTGGCAATTCGCGTTTTGGCCCTGCTGAATTGCTCAGGGCAGATGCTCATAACTAACGGCCAATTGCTTACTTTCTCTCTCTCACGGTGCCACTCAAAATTGTCTGCAAGCCCTGGGGCGTGCGCAAATGGAGGAAGCCGCGGTCGTCGAGGCCCTCCGTAGTTCCTTCAATTTTCGAATCGCTGTCCTCGATGCGAACCTTCTTCCCTTGCAACCAAGAGGACTGCTCAGCGAAACGGCGGAGAATCGAAGGGCGCGCATCGATTTCTTCCAGCAGGATTCGATATTCCCGGTCGAGCGATTTTAGCAAAGCAGCGGCCAATTCCACGCGCGACCATTCCGTGCCTGTGGCCATGCGCAGGGAGATCGCTTCGGCCTCCAGTTCTTTCGGAAATTCCGTGTGGTTCACATTGATTCCAATTCCGATGACGACATGGCGGACGCGAGTGGCCTCGGAATTCATCTCGGTGAGAATGCCGCAGACTTTCTTGCCGGCGATCAGCACATCGTTGGGCCACTTCAAATCGATAGCCAGGCTCGGGTTCACTTGGGCAATGGCGGCACGAACCGCCAAGCCAGCCGACAGCGACATTACCAGCACGTCAGAGGGAGACAGCGGCGGTCGCAACACCACCGAGCAATAAATGCCAGCGGAGCGCGCCGACTCCCATGAGTTGGCCCCGCGGCCTCGGCCGGCGGTTTGCTCCTCGGCGAGGAACACGCTGCCCTCCGCGATGCCATCGGAGGCGGCCGCCATGGCAGCCGCATTGGTTGAGCCAATCTTATAAAAGTGATGAACGTAAGTGTCGAAGATAGTGCCGCGAATCAGCGGTCCGAGGATTTCAGGCAGCAGCAAGTCTGGAACGGACTTGAGCCGATAACCCGTGGCAGGATGTCCCGCAACGTCTACGCCTAGGCCGCGCAGCTGCTGAATCAGACGCCATACTTCGAAACGGTTGGAGGCAATTTCCTGGGCAATTTTCGTTCCGCTCACCACCACGGTGGCGTGCTCCATAAGCAGGCGCACGATTCGGCCGAGCCGAAGGTCGGTGGCTTGGATGCGCGGGTCGATGGCTTTCGCGGACGAGGCACCCGCGGCCACACGAGTTGTCGTTCTTTTCTTGATTCCGGAATTATGCGGGAGCGGAGGGAAAAGCACAAACCACGGCTCTTACCACGAAGGCCACGAAGGTAAACCAGTTCTAGGCGGGCGAGACGCGCATGCTCATATCGGCGGCGTGAGTGGAGTGTGTCAGCAATCCGACTGAAATGAAATCAACGCCAGTTTCGGCGTAGGCGCGAACGTTTTCCAGGCGGATTCCACCCGAGCATTCGAGGGGGATGCGGCTGGCCAGTTTGGCGCAGCGTTCGACTGCACGTCGAACGTCGTCGGGAGTCATGTTGTCTAGCAGAATGGTTTCCGCGCCGTGGGCGATGGCGTTCGCACACTCTTCCAAGGTGCGCACCTCGATTTCGATTGGCTGGGAGCCGCGGCGATTGCGGACGGCGCGATCGAGTGCCGGCACGATTCCGCCGGCCAACGCGATGTGATTATTTTTGATGAGCACTCCGTCCGAAAGATCGAGGCGGTGATTCTGTCCGCCGCCGCAGCGCACAGCGTACTTGTCAATCACGCGTAATCCGGGGGCGGTCTTGCGGGTATCGAGAATGCGCGCTTTGGTGCCCGAGACGGCTTCCACGAATTTGCGGGTGAGCGTGGCGATGCCGCTCATGCGCTGCAGGAAATTCAAAATGACTCGCTCACAGGAGAGAATGACGCGCGCATTGTGGCGGATGACGGCGACGGACTGCCCTTTGTGAAGGCGGACGCCATCGAAAATCTCAGGATGGGAGGTGACTTCATAGTGCGAAGTTACGGCGCCGTCGAGCACGGCGTAGACATCGAGAATGCGCGCAATGACACCGATGCCGGCAAGAATGCAGTCCTGTTTGGCGAGGATGGTTGCCGAGGCTCGCTGGTTCGCGTCGATACAGGCGTAGCTGGTGGCGTCGCTCGTGGCGCGGTCCTCGAGCAGCGCGTTTTCGATAATTGCGGTGATGCGTCGGCTGTTAAAGTCCATAAGGCAGTTGCCAGTGGTCAGTTGTCAGTCTCAGTCTTTGGTTCCGGTACCATTCAGCTCATCGAGCTGGCGCTTTATCTTTCCCCGCAGTCCGGTTAGTTCTTGTGCTCGGCGACGCAGGCCGTCGATCACTTTCTCGGGAGCCTTCGCGAGGAATTGCTCGTTTCCTAACTGGCGCTGATTGTTTAGGAACTCCTTCTCTATCTTATCCAGTTCTTTCGTGAGTCGTTCGCGCTCGGCGGCGAGGTCGATCTTTCTCTCGTAGATCACGTGAACATCAAAGCGCGCCGTGCTGCGGGCGCCGGCCTGTTTGGCCAGCGAGGCGTCAACAAACGTAATCTTCTCCACGTTCGCGGAACGATCGAGCAGAACAGCGCGGAGATTCTGTTGGATCATCGTGCAAATTTCTGATTCGGGCGCGAAGACCTCGACCTGAATTTTCAATTTGGGCTCGACCTTCAATTCCGCTCGGACATTTCTTATGTTCACGATCAGGTCCTGGAGGATTGCCATTTCAGTTTCGGCGGCGAGATCAAACCGCTTCTCGTCGGCTTGCGGATATCCTGCGAGTGCAATCGATTTGAGCGGAGGCTGGCCTTCATAAATTGCTTGCCAGATCTCCTCGGTGATAAAGGGCATCACGGGATGCAAAAGGCGCAGAGCGACGTCGAACAAGTGGACTAGATTGGCGCAGGCGACGCGGGCTTGCGTTTTGTCCGCGCCTTCCTCAAAGTTTAGTCGTGGCTTGATCAGCTCGATGTACCAGTCGCAGAACTCACCCCAGAAAAAATCGTAGATACGATTCGCGGCTTCGTGGAAACGATAGGTCTGCAGTGCATCGTTTACATCTTTCACGGTACGATTGAAGCGTGAAAGTATCCAACGATCCTCGAGTGCGGGTTGAAATCGGAGAGGATCCATGCCCGTCCGCATCTCCGACCCCGCGGTGGGGCGGAGGCCGGGCCCGATTCGGTCTACATTCATGAACATGAATCTGGCGGCGTTCCAGATTTTGTTGGCGAAGGCGCGATAACCGTCGGTGCGGCTCTCGCTGAAGGCAATATCGGTGCCGGGCGCAGCCATCGCGGCTAGGGTGAAGCGGGTCGCATCGGTGCCGAAGCGCTGGATGATCTCGAGGGGATCGATTACATTGCCTTTCGTCTTCGACATCTTCTGGCGGTCGGCGTCGCGGACGAGGGCGTGAATATAAACCCGGCGGAAGGGGACGCTGTCATTCTTCTTCCCTTCCCAGCCACTGGCCTCCTTGATTGCGCGATCCTGTTCGTGTCCCTGCATGAAGTGGCAGCCGAACATGATCATGCGCGCGACCCAGAAGAAAAGAATTTCATACGCGGTGATCAGCAGCGTGGTGGGATAGAA
>Ga0187875_10000260_pt1 | contig 47964 bp, 44 predicted proteins | sample June2016WEW_17_1_2_FD_132978 | JGI IMG/M metagenome (GOLD analysis project Ga0187875, IMG submission 132978) | Peatland microbial communities from SPRUCE experiment site at the Marcell Experimental Forest, Minnesota, USA - June2016WEW_17_10 | ecosystem: Environmental > Terrestrial > Soil >...
AACGTACAGGCGTCGCTTGAGTGTCACCCGAAGAAACGCTTTGAGACTCAGCTTCACGCGGGAAGCTGGCGAACAGCACCGCTTGCGGCGCCGCGGGCCCGACGAGGCGAGTCGGATTTTGCTCCAGTTGCGGCTGCGGAGCTGAAGGTAAGTTCTCAGGTGATCCCGACTTGTCAGTTTCTTGCCCTACGCCAGGCTGGGGAAAAACCGTCAATACAAACAAAAGCAGCGCGCAAGAGGTGAAAGTGTGGGCCCAGGACATCGGGGTGCCTCTCGTTCCTGGTTCATGAGGTGTCGCGTGCGGATGTGAGCGATTGTCGCAAGCCTGCCTCATGACGCGGGCTCCGGTTTTGGATTCGCTTCGTTCTTTGCACCGCGCTTACCGTAAACCAGCAGATATGCAGCTGGCACGATGAAAATTGTCAGCATCACCGACGAGGTCAGACCTCCGATGATAGCGCGTGCCATGGGAGTGTATTGCTCGGCTCCGGTTCCCAATTTCAATGCCATGGGAATCATGCCAAAGATAGTGGCCAGTGAAGTCATCAAAATCGGCCGCAGGCGCACTCGGCATGCCGTAATCACCGCATCCACCGGCGACAGTCCTTGCCGCTCCAGGTTGTGGGCGAAATCGACGATGAGAATGCTGTTTGAATCTGCGATGCCCACCAACATCAGCACTCCCATCAGCGACATCACGTTTAACGTGCTGTGGGTAAGTGGCAGGATAATCAGCACGCCGATAAAACCCATCGGGATCGCCAGCATGATCAGAAAAGGATCGACAAAGGACTTGAACTGAGCCGTCAGGATGAGGAACAGCAAAATAAATGAAATCAGAAAACCCAGAGCAAAACTTTTGAAGGAAGCTTCCATGCCCTGCACCATTCCCCGCAAATTCACTCGAACATTGTCGGCAATCTTGGTGTCCGCAAGAATTTTCCGGATGGCGTCAGTCACTCGTCCCAAATCCTCGGTAGAGGGAGTTACGAAGATATCAACCGCGCGCTGAATCTGATAGTGGTCGACTTCGGTGGGCGTCAGAATCTGCTCCACGTTCGCGACATTCTTGAGCACCGTAGTCGGCCTGCTCCCTCCCAGGCACGCCCACGCAGAATGCCCCGTGCCTGGTTGCGGCGGGCCGGAGGGGCCGCAAGTCATTCCTTCCCCGTTACCAGCATCTCGCAAGGGAATCTGTCCCAGGTCCATCATGTTGTGAATGGCGGACTCACCGTGCTCGAAGTATTGCACCGTAAGGTAATAGTCGTTGCCGCTTTTGCGATCCACCCAATAGTTGGGGGCGATCATGTAATTCGAATTGAGCGCGGTGATCACGTTATCGACAACATCTTTTTGCGTCAGCCCCAGTTCGCCCGCGTGTATGCGGTCGACATTCAGTCGCAGAGCTGGGTAGTTCATGTCCTGGGGGATATAGATTTGCCCTGCACCATGCACTTCACGAAATCGACCGGCCAGATTTTGCGCGATGCTATAAATCTGGTTTAGATCCGGACTGCTGACCTGCACGTCGATTGGTGCCGGCATCCCAGTATTGAGAATGGCGTCAACCATCGAACCACTGGAAAAAAACGTCCGGATATCAGGAAACTGGCTTGCCATCGCCTTCTGCACACGGTCCATATATGCAAAACTGCTCAGGTTGTGCGGTTCGTTGAGGGCCACTTGGACCGTCGCTGTGTAAGGACCGGAGTTGGTGGTGTAAAGGGAGGAGAAGTCCGGAACAACGCCGATGTTCGAAACAATTCGCTTGAGGTCCTTCGGTCCTACTTCCTGCCGGATTAGGTCTTCGACCCTCCCGACGTACTGATCCGTCATCTCAATCCGAGTCCCGGTCGGAACCTTCAGGTTGATCGTGAACTGGCCGGCATCTGTCTGGGGAAAAAACGCAAGCCCTAGCAATGGATAAATTGCCAGGCTTAACACGAACAAGCCCATGAGCAAGGCCACCGTAAGTCCGGGACGTTGTAGCGCTCGCCGAACCCATCGCTCGTAAAAATCGAGAATTTTATTAAACATTCGGTTGAACCGGGCGTTGAACCGGTCCATCCCGGAGCGACTGGCGGCAGCCGTGGGTTCGACGTCATACTCGTCTTCTTTCTTTCCATGCTCAGGAGTAGGGTGCATGGCTTTCAAGAAACGCGAGCAGAATAAAGGGATGACCGTCATCGCCACGACAAACGAGGCCAGCAGCGATAAACAAAACGCGAGCGCCAGCGCCGAGAAAAGAAACTTGGCAACGCCATAAAGAAAAACGACCGGGAAGAAATCGACCACGTCCACCAAAGTTGCGGCTAAGACGGCGAGACTTACTTCGGAGCCGCCCACTTCAGCGGCGATCATGGGCGCCGTGCCCATTTCGAGATGGCGGTAGATGTTTTCGAGCGAAATGACCGAGTTATCGATCACGCGCGAGAAAGCCAGCGCCATCCCGCCCAGAATCATCGTGTTTACCGTACCGCCCATGAGCGCCAGCACCACGAATGCGGCCAGCGCCGAGATTGGGATGGAGAGCAGCACCGCCGAAGTCGCTCGAAAACTCCCCAGAAAAATAAGAATCATCAAGCTGGTCAGAACCAATCCCAGCGCGCCTTCGTGCAGCACCGTGTGAATGGCCTCCTTGACGAACACAGACTGGTCGAAGACAATGCTGGTCTTCATCTGCTGTGGAATGTCGTAGAGGTGCTGGATGAGCTTGCGGACTCCATCCACCACGGCAATGGTGTTGGTATCGCCGCCTTGTTTCATCACAGGGATGTAGGCGGATTTCTGGCCGTCGATCCGCACGATATTGTATTGAATCTGATGAGAATCCTCGGCTTTGCCGACATCGTTTACGGTGACCCAGGAGTTTCCTTTTACTTTAAGAGGAACATCCCCCAGCTGCTTCATGCTGTCAACCAAGCTGTTGGAGTAAACGAAATAATCGTACGGCCCCATCTTCACGTCGCCGGCGGGCAAAATCAGGTTGGCGTTGTTGACCGCGCTCACTACGTCCATCACGCTCAATTGACGTGAAGCCAGCTTGTAGGGATCGACGTATACCATGATCTGGCGATAGATTCCCCCGAAGACGCCGGGAATTTCCGCGCCCGGCACGCCCGCGATCTGGTTGCGAATTTGGAACTGAGCGTAGTCGTGAAGTTGAGTTTGGGTGAGTCCCTCGCCTTTTACCGTCACCAGCGCCACCGGCAAACTGGATGCATCGAATTTAAGAACCACCGGAGGCAGTGTTCCAGGTGGTAAACGTTTCAAATCGGCGAGAGCCAGATTGGATAACTGGCTTACGTCGGCATCGGGATTGGTTCCAGGCTGGAAGTAGACGCGGATGATGCTGACGCCTAATAGGGACCGAGATTCCATGTGGTCCACGCCGGAGGCCAGGGTAAAGAATCGCTCCAGAGGATCCGTAATATCCGTTTCAATATCCTCGGGCGGCATGCCCGAATAAAACGTGGCCACCACAACTTCGGGCAGATTAATCGGCGGGAACAGATCCACCGGCATTCGGGCCAGACTGGTCACTCCAATGACCAGGAGCGTGAGGCAGATCACGATTATGAAATACGGATTACGAATGGAAAACCCTGGCATAAGTCTGTCCGGCTACGTCGCAGCCTTGTCAGGCATTGCGACCTTCCGCGCTACTGTGTGCTCTCCTCGTGATAATGCATGATGGCCACTCCGTGCGGAGTGACCTTTTCGCCGGCCTTCAGGCCAACGCGGTCGCTCACCACCACCTGCTCTCCGTCGTTCAATCCCGAGGCAATTGCGGCATCGCTGGCGGTCAGCAATCCGACTTGCACCGTTCGATCCTCGAGTACATGGTTTCCGTCAATTACGAAAACCGTGGTCTTCTCGCCTTCGCGGTTCAGGGCCTGCACGGGTACGGTCGGAACATTGTGTTCTTCCTCGAGGTTCAATTCCGCTTCCGCATAGAGGCCCGGTAGCAAAACCCGCTTGGGATTGGGAATATCGACTTCGGTGTGCATGGTTCGGGTATCTTCTCGCACGTCCACGGAAAACCGCGCGATCTTCCCTGGAAAGGTGTGGTTCAGAGACGGCACGCGAACATCCACATGATCGCCGATATGGATGTATTGCACATAGGACTCCGGAACTGGAATCACGAGCCGGAAAAGATCATCTTGGGAGAGCCGGACGATGGGCATCGCCTGCGTACTCGACCCGGTGCCGGCCTGCACCAGCGTACCCAGGTTCGCATAGCGATCGGTAATCACTCCGGCAAACGGCGCGGTGATCTGCGAATAATCAAACAGGCTCTGATCGTGAGACAGTTTCGCCTTTGCCACCGACATTTGGCTCCGGGTCGCTTCTAGAGTCGCTTGTCCGGCGTCCACCTGAGACGATGCGGCCAAATCTTTCGCCTGAGCGTCGTCCACTTCCTGTTGCGCCACAATGCCAGGTTGGCTTTGAAAAACTTCGTTCAGGCGCGTGTATTGCAAATGCAGAGCGTCGTATTGGGCCTGATACCGAGATAATTCGTGTTGGACGCGAGTAACTTGATTGGCCGCGTTCTTGATTTCCGCTTCGTCTTCCTGAAGCTGCGCTTCCAGCTCCGGAATCTCCAGGATGGCCATTACCTGGCCGGCTTTCACACGTGTTCCGTAGTCGACATCCAGCTTCTTCACGTAGCCGGATTCTTTCGCGTACACATCGATTTCCTGGAAAGGTACCAGCTCCGAAGACAAGGTGACGTGCCGACTGAGCGATTTCCTTACGACCCCCGAGACCCCGACGGTGGGCTCCGGCGCGCCCGCTTGCACAGGTCCGCTGTCTTTTCCTGAACACGAGGCCAAGGTAATGGCCATCGTGGCCACCAGTGCGGCCAGAGCACGGGAGCTTAACGTTCCTGCCCCGCAACTGCACGCCTTATCGTAGCGATCGCAATCTTGAGTCATCGCGTGTACCTTGGCCGGTATCTCCGGCCGCTTTCTAGCTCAGCGAATTCACTTCGTCGCCTAGCTTTGCCACAGAAAAATCCGGAGATCGGCAAAGATCAATCACACGTTTCTCCAACTTTTTCAGCCGGTCTGCAGCTGCAGGAACTCTGGAGGCAATTTCTGCTGGAACCGTCAATACGCCATGCTGGTCTCCATGCAGCAGATCTCCCGGACGCACTTCCATTCCACCCACGCCGATTACCTTTCCAATTTCAAAGATGTGGGCATAAGCATGGGAAACGGCGACGTTACCGGCGAACAGTTGAACGCCCATCGCACGCACCGCCGGCAGTTCGCGAACCGCGCCATTTGTCACGTACCCGACACACCCCAGAGCTTTTAGGATGGCAGCATGCATTTCACCGACGAAGGCGCCGCGACCAGGCGGTCGGTCCATATCTTCCAATACCAAAACGCGGGGAGTTGGAATCTCAAGAATGCTGTTCCAAAAATCCGCTCGGTCGCGGAAACTTCCCCCCACGATCGGCGGTTCGCCGCTTCGGAGGCGGGCCGTTGCCGCGTAGCCAACCATCGGAGGAGCATCTTGGAACATGCAGCGAATGCTGGCATCAGCAAATCCCGTGTTACGGAGCCTCACATTAAAGGATTCGATTGCGTTGGCCACCATGCACGTCCCGAACTGGCGAAGAGCTTGAAGCTCCTCTTCGGTCAACGAAGGTGCGACGTGCATGTCAATTTCCTTTCAGGATTCAGAGTGGTTGTCTGAGCAACTCAGGCCCGCCAACCTTTGAATATCCGAGCCGATGTTGAATATCAACCGACAAAGTGATGCCAGCTTGCCGGTCAGCGGATAGAAGAATTTTCCGGGGTAAGTCAGCCCGGCTGCGCTGGACTTTTATGCGAGTGATTTCAACGCGGGAGGAGGCCGATTATAAAGGCTTTCTTCGAAAAACAGCCTCGGCACCGGAGGCCTGGCCAGTGCAATACTTGGGTTAAATGTAGGTGTCAGTGTGAGCCAAAGTCTGAGTACTGGCGGTACCCAGTTGGCAGCATTCTTGGTTAAACGCTGTCTTTTCGCATCCGGAGAGGAGTTTGTTTGAACATTCTTAATTCCGTGCGAGGAAACGTCCAGCGGCAAGGTATAGCGGGTCGCCAGGCTGACAGTTAGAGACCACACGACCCCGAGCACCACGACAGCGCACCAATTTTTCCGTCGTTCGTGTGTCAATGGCTTAACGGTAACAATTGTAGCAACATTTACCAGACTGATTGTTTTTACATCGAAATTCGGTCAGCCGCAAGTTGTCGAGTAGTTACCTAATCTCCTACTTAGATTTACTTAGATATTCCCTCTCGAATGCTGGTTGCACGATCTAGAGGGATATTTGAAGTGATGGGCGAAAACTCCGGTCTGCCACGCCCGTGTTCATGGCGGCTGCGATCGGCTTAACTCCGTTATTTTCGTAAGGAGGGCGTCTTTTGCTCACAGCCCTAGGCGATCAAGGTCTGACTCAAACTACCTCATCAAGCGATCACCAATCGCGTCGGCCGGGACTAGGTAAGTCGGAAGGCACGTGGGAGCCCCAAGGGTTGAAGATGCAGATACGAGACCGTGTTGTCGCGCATTCTCATGGCATTGACCTTCAACGAATAGGCAGCGCGCCTCGGGCGGCCTGGTTCTTCATCTCCTCCAGGTTCAGCTCCAATCAAGGTCCCCAGCACCATTGTGCACAATCAGCGGCGCGTAATTCGCGGTTACGGCGAGCAGGAAGGGTCTCATGTCCAAACCTCCAACCATCGCAGAACACCTAAAGGCATGCGGAGTCTCTCGCAGAAGCTTCCTACAGTTATGCGCCACGCTGATGGCAACCGCCCCCTTGGGTTTGGCGTTCACCGGCAATAAATCAATCCTGCAGATCGCAAATGCCATCAAGGCGAAGCGGCCATCCGTCATAGGGCTGCGCTTCCAGAACTGCACGGGATGCACAGAAGCTTTGCTCCGCACCTCCGCTCCCGGTGTCGCTCCCCTGATTCTGGATGTTATTTCCCTCGACTATCACGAGCCGCTGATGGCGGCATCCGGTGCGCAAGCCGAGGCGGCCTTGCGCTCCGCCATGGCTGAAAACGCCGGGAGCTATGTTTTGGGCGTTGAAGGGGCGATTCCCACCAGGGACGACAGCGTCTACATGCAGATGGGGAGGCAGGGCTGCGGTTCAGGTGGTGAAGAAAGTGGCCGGCCGCCCTTCGAGCGTGGGCGACAGAAGAGTTGCACCGGTCGACTCCTCTCAGCCCGTCCTAGCAGATGCGAGGTAGTTGATCTCCGGCAAGCATGTCCACGACACGGGTCGTTCCCAGCGGGGTTCTCATCGTGACCAGCCCGGCATTCTTTTCCGTCACCGTGCCAATGATCTGAGCCTCCGTTCCCAGAGGATGGCGTCTCATCGCCTGCAGTAGGATATCCGCAACTTTGGCCGGCACGATTGCGATCAACTTGCCTTCGTTGGCTACGTAAAGCGGATCCAGCCCGAGCAACTCGCAGGCCCCTTGAACCTGTTCGTGGACGGGAAGTGAACTTTCCTGCAGTTCGATCCCAACCCTTGACTGCTGTGCTATTTCATTCAGCGTGCTGGAGACGCCACCTCGCGTCGGGTCCCGCATGCAGCGAATTTCGCGAGTTACGCTCAGCATCTCAGCCACCAGCGTATGCAAAGCCGCACTGTCGCTTACGATCTCAGTTTCGAACTCCAAGCCCTCGCGCTGCGCCAAAATCGCGATCCCATGATCGCCAATCGAACCGCTCAAAAGCACCTTATCGCCGGGACGCGCATGGTCGGCGGAAAGTTCAACTTCATCGCGCACAACTCCGATCCCTGTTGTGTTGATAAAGAGACCATCGCCCTTGCCTCTCTCCACGACCTTGGTATCACCCGTAACGATCTGCACGCCAGCTTCCGACGCAGCTCGATTCATCGAGTGCACCACACGCCGGAGCTCGTCCATCGAGAAGCCTTCTTCAATGATGAAAGCGGCGCTCAGGAATAGCGGCGTCGCCCCACCCATCGCCAGGTCATTCACCGTGCCGTGAACAGCAAGAGATCCAATGTCGCCACCCGGAAAAAAGAGCGGCTTCACCACGAATGAATCCGTGGTCATGGCCAATCGCTGACCATTCACATTCACAATCGCCTGGTCATCCATACGCGCGAGCGCCGGATTCTGGAAGACCGGCAGAAAAATGTCGCGAATTAACGCAGCGCTCAGCTTCCCGCCGCTCCCATGGCCTAGAAGGATCGTGTCCCTGGCCGGAAGCGGCGCCGGGCAGCTGATTTCGAAGTTCACATCGACGCGGGTTTTCGCTGACAAAGTACACTCCTGGTTGCGACCGCGTGGCGTCGATAGTGATAGTAGGCGGCACACGCTCCTTCACTCGATACCATCGGAGCTCCTAACGGATTTTCCGGCGTACATCTCATGCCAAACGCGGGGCAATCCGTCGGCTTCTTCAATCCCTGCAAAACCTGGGCGCTGATGCATTCCGCGGGCTCGTCCACCGAGAATTCGCCTAAATCAAAGACCCGATTGGCGTCATACGCCGCGTATTCCTGGCGCAGTTGCAATCCGCTCAGCGGTATCGGGCCGATTCCGCGCCACTTTTGATCGGCGACTTCAAACACCTCGGCCATGATCTGCTGCGCCGGCAGGTTTCCCTGGTAGCTCACCGACCTCACGTACTGGTTTTCCAGTTTTGCTTCTCCCGCTTCGAGTTGCCGGACCAGCATAAGCACCGCTTCCAGAATGTCGACCGGCTCGAATCCCCCTACGACGATCGGAATGCGAAAATGGCGAACCAGAGCCTCATACTCTTTGCAGCCCACAACCGTGCAGACGTGTCCTGGCGCGATGAAACCTTGCACACGGTTTGAGCTGGAAACCATCAGGGCGCGAATCGCCGGCGGGACCAGCACATGCGAAACCAGCATGGAAAAGTTGCTAAGCTTCTCGCGCTTGGCTTGCCATGCTGCCATCGCGTTCGCGGGCGCAGTGGTTTCAAAACCGATCGCCAGAAACACGACTTTACGCTCAGGATTCGAGCGGGCGATCTTTACTGCCTCCGTCGGGGAATAGGCAATGCGAACATCCGCGCCCTGAGCTTTAGCCCGAAGCAGATCCGAGCGCGATCCAGGAACCCGCAGCATGTCTCCGTAGGAAACCAGAATCACCTCCGGATGCAGCGCCAGCGCAATTGCTTTATCGACGGTTTCAAGGGGGGTCACGCAGACCGGGCATCCGGGGCCATGCACGAGTTCGATCCCGCTCGGCAGCAGTTCATCCAGACCGTAGCGCATGATGGTATGGGTCTGGCCGCCACAGATCTCCATCAGCACCCAGGGCCGCGTGCTTCGCTGCACGATCTCAGAGGCCAAAGCGCGGGCAATGCGCTGGTCACGATACTCGTCGAGATATTTCATGGTTAGGATTCAGGGCGAAAACTATTCTTCCGCCGGTGGCAATTCCGCCTCTAACGCTCCCATCTCTTCCAAAAGCTTGTAGGTACGTTCAGCTTCCGAGGAATCGACCCGGCTTATGGCGAAGCCTACGTGCACCATCACGTAGTCGCCCAAGCCAGCCTCAGGGACAAAACTGAGCGACACCTGCCGCACAATCCCGCCGAATTGCACGCGGGCCGCGCGCAGGGACCCCAGCTCCTGAATTTCGAGGATCTTACCCGGTATGGCGAGGCACACGAAGATTTCTCCATAGCCAGTAAAACATTGGCCCGATCCGCAACCTGTGACGCGCCTCACAGAGCAAAGTGATGGCTCGCACACTGCGCTGACTTCGATTTAAGAAGGGAGGAGGAATTAGAGAAAAGCGATCCGGGGCTGTTAGCATATTTTCATAGCGTCGCCTCAGAGCGAACCGAAGCACAGTTCAGTTCGAGGAGAGTGGAGCAGGACTATGGCAGTCAATGAATTGACGGAAAAAGAATGCGGCGATTTGCTGGAGCGCACTTCGATCGGCAGACTCGGCTGCGCGCATGATAACCAGCCATACGTGGTTCCGATTTATTTTGCTTACGAACGCGATTACTTTTACGTTCTTTCCACCATTGGGCAGAAGATCGAGTGGATGCGCGCCAATCCTAAGGTTTGTCTCCAGGTCGATGAGATCGCGAACGAATCTGAGTGGGTAAGCGTGATTGTCAACGGCCATTATCAGGAGCTGCCTGAGCCCCAATATACAGAGGAGCGCGCACGGGCGCGAAAGTTATTGGAGAAGCGCTACCGTTGGTGGCAAAACCCATTGGGCGAACGCCAACTGAAATCAGGTACAGATTTGATCGTTCCAACGTTCTTCCGCATTCAAAGGGTTTCGATGACGGGCTTGCGTGGCACCGCCGAAGGCAAGGAGTGGAAATAGACGCCCTGGAGCGGTTCGAGAAGATTCTTGTCCCCTTTAACCATCTTCGGGCTTTTTGCCGTGACCGCAATGCTGATTTGCTACGCCCTGGAAGACCGCAGTCGATGGTTCATTCTTGCATTCGCTGGAGCTTGCGTGCTGGGCTCCGTCTACGGGTTTCTGCAAGGCGCGTGGCCTTTCGGCTTGGTCGAGGCGGTTTGGTCCGCCGTTGCGATTAGGCGATGGGCGCGGGCACAGTGAGCCTGCCGTAAACCAGCGGATAGGCTATGCGCGCCGCAATTCGTCCAGCATCTTAGGATCGATGTTCCCGCCGCTGATGATGGCTACGCCCAGCCTGGTCGGCGGCAGTTGACGGGCATGGAAAATGAATCCAGCGACCGCGACCGCGCCGCTAGGCTCAGCTACGGTGGCCGGATTGGCGCTCAGATACTTCACCGCATCGCGAATTTCGTCTTCGGTCACAGTCACGATATCGTCCAGGTAACGGCGCATGTGCTCAAAGTTGATGGGCCCGATGCTTTGTGTCCGCAGTCCGTCGGCGATCGTCCGCGAAACTTCGCTGGCAGGGAACTGCACAATCTTTCCCGCCCGCAAGCTTGCCTGCGCATCGGATGCGACCTCCGGCTCTACTCCGATTACCTGGACCGAAGGCTTGGTGAGCTTAATCGCAGCCGCTACGCCGCTGATCATGCCTCCGCCTCCAACCGGAGCCAGAACCATCTCGACTTCCGGCAGATCTTCGAGAATTTCCAGTCCCATCGTCCCTTGACCGGCGATGATCTGCCCATCGTTGTAAGGAGGCACAATCACGTATCCATGCTGCCCGGCCAGTTCTTCGGCCTTATTCTGCCGTTCGGCGCTGCCCGGCCCTACGATCACGATCTCCGCGCCCAAGGCTGCCGTAGCCTCGCGCTTGATCGCTGGAGCATTCTCTGGCATGACGATCACGGCCTTCACCCCCAACGCCCGCGCCGCGTAAGCCACGCCCTGCGCGTGATTTCCGCTGGAGTAGGAAATGACTCCCCGCTTGCGTTCTTCTTCCGAGAGCGAGGCGATCTTGTTGTAAGCTCCTCGGAGCTTGAACGCCCCGATGGGTTGCTGGTTTTCCGGCTTGAGGTAAAGGCGGCGCGGATCTTCGTCGCAGAGCTTGAATTCAATCAGCCGCGTGCGCACGGTTATGCCTTGAAGGCGGGAGCGGGCGTTTTTGATGTCGGAGAGGCTCACAGTGAGCATATGTGCATAAAGCAGGAATATACCTACGGTGAGTTTAAGCCAAACGGTGATGCCACACCACGGATCCGGACTTTGCAGACTTTGCACGCTGCGCCTGAATGAATCCCTTCGGTGGAGCGCCGTGATATCGATCAATTTTCGGATTTCGCGGTGCTGTCCATCGGCTCGGAGAGCAACCCGCCGAGATTTCGAACCACAAAGCCTGCGGGAACTTGGAACATTGCCGGGTCAGGTTCCCTGCGCGAGAGATCTCCCACAGGAATAACCTGCGTGCCTTCTCGCGGGTCCTTACGCGTGATCGACAGATTTACTTGAAGATCGGGAGAGTACCAGAACTCTCGCGTGGTGACCAAGGGCTGGGCGTTCCCCACCACTCCGGCGCTGATGGTAATCGTCTCGCGCGTGCCGGCGACGTTCACCCCGTCAATGACGTCAGAACCCAGGGCTTTCTCGCACAAGGCTGCGCTTCCCGTCGTCAAACGGACCGGCCGGCTTCGCTGTAAATGTAGTGGGCGCATGATAGTCGGTGACATCGCAACGATGAGTTGCGAGGGTACAAGTTGTTCGGGTGTGGGAGATTGGGTCGAAAAGGATGATGTCTTCCAAGCTGGATTCCTCATCCGTACCAGCGGGTACAAAGCTGCGACGTTCGCGGTAAATGCGGCCTTGGCTGTCTCGCGCGACCATCGCGAAAAGATGGGTCACGATGATATTCCCGTCCCCTCCGGGTCCACTCGGTGGTGCTCCGCCCGGAAAAAGGCCTTCCGGTAACCGGAAGAACTTCGATACCGGTCACGCGAATACGCGTGCCGCCATCGGGCCCCGGCGACGGTTCATCGGACTCTTGAGCGGCCAGGGCGAAGGCGAAAAGGAGGGATGCAGCTAGCAAGGTGCCGTGTTTCATCTCGTCACCCTACGACCAAACGCCGAGAATATAGCATCCGGTTGGAATAAATTCACTCTGGTTCGAGGGTCGATTAAATCTCCAAAATCACCGGCATGATCAATGGTCGTCTCTGGGTTTCCTTGGAGATGTACCGCTTCAAATCCGCGCGGATTTTTTCCTTGATCACACCGTAGTCGGCCTTTTCTTCTTCGCTGGAGTGCGCCAGAGTATCTTCCACGATGCGCCGCGCTCCGTCCAGCAAACCGTTGTCGCCAGGATTGAAGCCTCGCGTAACAATCTCCGGCGCCGTTTCCACCCGCCCAGTGAGTTTGTTGATGGCGATGATGGGCAGTACGATGCCGTCTTCGCTCAAGTGCCGCCGGTCTTTGATGATCAAGTCCTCGACCACATCCGTGCGATTACCGGAATCGATGCAAACTCGGCCCACGTTAATTCGTCCAGCCTTGCGCGCATTGCGTTCATCGAATTCGAGAATGTCGCCACTCTCGATCAGGATGACCTTGCCCACAGAGCTATGCATCGCTCCGGCCATTTCCGCGTGCAGCTTGAGCTGACGGTATTCGCCGTGGACGGGAATAAAGTATTTCGGCTTCACCAGGTTAATGATCAATTTCAGTTCTTCCTGGCTCGCGTGCCCGCTCACATGGATGGGAGGCGAAGTACCGTCTTCGTAAATCACATGCGCTTCCCGGCGGAACAGGTGATCGATCATGCGATAAATCGTCTTCTCATTGCCCGGGATGATGCGCGAGGAGAGCACAACCGTGTCGCCCTTTTCAATCTTGGCGTGCTTGTGGTTGTCCACTGCCGCACGCGACAGGGCCGACATAGGCTCGCCTTGGGTACCGCTGATCATCACGCAAATTTTTTCTGGGGCGAAATTCTTCATCTCGCCGGGATTGATCACCAGCCCATCTGGAATTTCCAGGTAACCTAGATCCTCGGCGATTTCGGCGGAGTTGTTCATCGAGCGGCCTACGAACGCCACTTTGCGGCCGTGCTGGTGCGCCAATTCCACCGCCAGGCGAATGCGGTGAATCGATGAAGAGAAACACGAGATGAACAATCGCCGTTGAGTGTGCGCAAACACTTCATCAAACTTGCGGCGCACGGCCCGCTCGCTGGGTGTATATCCTTTGCGCTCAACGTTGGTGGAATCCTGAAACAGGGCGAGCACGCCCTGTTTGCCATACTCCGCAAAGGAATGCAGATCAAAAAGATGGTTGTCGGTGGGCGTGGGATCGACTTTGAAATCGCCGGTGTGAATGATCACACCAAGGGGGGTGTGAATCGCCAAAGCGACGCAGTCCACCAGGCTATGCGTGACCCGAATGGGATGAATGGTGAAAGCGCCAGCCTTGAAGCGTTCACCGGCCCGCATTTCACGCAGATCCGCGTCCTCCAGCAGTCCATGCTCGTCAAGCTTGTCTTCCACATAGGCGAGAGTGAACTCTGTTCCCCATACCGGCACCTTGAGCTCGGAAAGAATCCAGGGCAGTGCGCCGATGTGATCCTCATGGCCATGGGTCAGAATAATTCCTCGCACGCGCTGGCGATTCTCGATGAGGTAGGAAATATCGGGGATCACAATGTCCACGCCGAGCAGCTCCACTTCGGGGAACATCAGTCCGGCATCGATCACGATAATGTCGTCGCCCCAGCGGACCGCCATGCAGTTCATTCCGAACTCGCCGAGGCCCCCTAAAGGGACAACTTGCAGTTTTGCAGTTGGCATGGAGTAGTGCTGATGCTAGCAGACTCTGTAACATAGCGTACAGAGGCGATTCTTCTATTTCTACAGACAGCGGATAGTATTCTCGCTTTCTCTGAGGTAAGGTTGATGCAATGGCTGGATCGGAATCCAAGTCGTGGCTTCGGGCTCGTGCCGAAAAGGCGGTGATCAAAGGGCTGACCCGCGCTTACGCCACGGTCCAGGTCAACCCGGATAGATTTCTCGTACAACTTCGCACTGCTTACCGGCTGCCCGTCAGTGGTTATCACGGAATGTATAGGATCGAGATAGGCGAACTAGACGTCGTGGCTGACGATCTGATTCGTGGCGGAATGAAACTCGCGGCCGCTGAAGGTGCTGGCTTCGGACTGGGTGGTTTGATCACGATCATCCCCGATCTTGGAATTCTGTCGGCCATCACCATGCGAACCATCCAGAAGCTCAGTCTGGTGTATGGTTTTCAGTTCAACACCGACGATGAGATCGCCGAACTCTGGATCGCGGCCGCCAGCGCGGCGGGTGTTGACATCAGCCGCGAACTCGTCGAGAAAGAAGTGGTCAACAAATTCGTGCCGCGAGTGATTCAGCGTATCGCGGCTCGCGCCAGCGGCGAGGTCGTCGAGAAGTGGGCCGGCCGCATGATCCCCTTGGTTAGCTCGGCGATCGGAGCGGGTCTGAACTACTGGTTCGTACGGGCATGGGGCGAGCGCGCCAAAACCCACTTTCGCGAGCGGCATTTGGAGCTCCGTCATCGGGCGCATCAAGCGGCTTTGGAGCAAACAGCGCCGCAGATATTGTTACCCCAAGCACGTTAGCGCAGTGTCCCAACCTCCTGTTTCTGATGGGCCATTCCTGCATCGATCGAAAACCAGTAGCAACTCTATGTTAAAAAAAAGAATGCCCACTTTTCGCAGTGCTGCCATTCTCTTCGATCTTGATGGTGTACTGGTTGATTCCACTGGTTCTGTGGACCGACAGTGGCGCATCTGGGCGAGAGAGCGAGGCATTGACGAGGAGAGGGTGATTGCCATCGCTCATGGCGTTCGCGCAGTTGAGGTTGTTCGCGCTGTTGCTCCTCAGCTTGATGCGGTATCGGAAGTGCGCGGTCTGGAAGAGCGTGAGGCGGCGGATCGTGACGGCGTAGTCGTAATGCCGGGTGCCGTCGAGTTGGTTCGCATAATCCCCCATGGTCTCTGGTCCGTAGTGACTTCTGGATCGCGCCATCTGGCGAGTGGGCGGCTACACCGTGCCGGCCTACCGGTTCCAAACATCATGGTTACAGCGGACGACGTTGTGAATGGAAAGCCAAATCCGGAGCCATATCTGAAGGGTGCGGAGTTGCTGGGCGTCAACCCAGAAAAATGTTTAGTAATCGAAGACGCACCTGCCGGAATCCGCTCGGCTCACGCAGGAGGCATGAAGGTGATTGGGCTGACCTCTACGTATCCCGCGGTAGCGCTCCGTGAAGCCGACGTTGTTGTCGCGAAGCTCGCACAGATTAAGATCAGCGTCGAGGACGCGCGCACCCTGCTGGTCGAGATCAGCTGAAGCCGTTGCGGGGTGAATCAGCGCAGCCAATCTTCCAACTCAACCCCGCGATCTGTTTTCTCATCGCGGTATTTCACGATTACGGGCGCGTACAAAGAAATTCCCATCTCCGCTGCCGCGCCCTTCGTTACACTACGCGACCCCGGCACGACCACAGCGCCCTCGGGAACTTCGAGCCGCCCCTCGGACGTCGCGCGGTAAACCTCGCCGCGCACCAGATCAAAAAGCGGGGTTGATCTGGTCAAGATCGTTCCTGCACCAAGAACGGCACGAGCACCAACCAGCGTTCCTTCGTAAACTCCACAGTTGCCGCCCACCAGCACGTCGTCTTCAATGACCACAGGCGACGCATTCACCGGCTCCAGCACTCCTCCAATCTGGGCGGCGGCGCTGAGGTGAACCCGCTTGCCGACTTGCGCGCACGAACCCACCAGCGCGTGGGAATCGACCATCGTGCCTTCGTCCACGTAGGCGCCCACATTGATGAACATCGGCGGCATGCAGATCACCGAGGGCGCCACGTACGCCCCCATGCGCACCGAGGAACCTCCGGGAACAATACGGACGCGGTCTGCCACGGAAAACTGTCGGGCAGGGAAGGTGTCTTTATCCACGAACGTCAGCGGCGCGGAGCCCGTCTCGGCCAGTTCGCCCAGCCGGAAGCCCAGCAGAATACCGTGTTTCACCCAAGTGTTGACCACCCAGCGGCCGTCGATCTTCTCCGTGGCCCGAATCTTGCCCTGCGTGAGTGCGTCACGGAATGCAAAAAATGCCGGGCGAGCCTCGGGATTGTGTTCCACCTCGCCCAGCGCGGCCAGTCGCTCAATGGATGATTTTAAGGATTGCATGAAATTGTCGATTGTTGATTGTTGATTGATGACGGAACCCAGGATGGCCCGGAGGTCTTAATCGGCAATCACCAATCAAAAATCTGCAATGGTAACTCTCATACGCACTTGCACTCGCTGCGAATGAGCACGCCGCTCATCTCGTGCGCTACTTCTCTTCCTTGCGCCAGGGTGGCATAAGGTCCGTGCCAGCGCGCATGATTCGCGTCGTGACCGGCAGGCCGGCCCTTGCCCTGGTTACATTGACCGCATGATCCGCGGTGCAGCACAATCTTGTGTGGACCGGCCGCCCAATTTTCATAAATGTAAAATACAGTCGCCTCCGGTGCGGGGACTGCCGCCTTAGCGATGAGTCCTACCTCCGCTACAACTTTTTGGAGCCTCGATCGCATGTCGCGGCGCATGGGCAACAGCGGCAGGCGATAATTCTCTCCAATTTTTCCCATCATCGCCAGCACGGCTTTCACTGGCAGTGGGCTCGACTCGATGAAGTTCGCCTGCATCAATCCTAAATACTTCCGATAAATACTGCGGGCAGTGGCCCAATCGTTGTTGAGAGCAGCGCGGGTCATGGTCGCCATTTCACGCGGAATTTCATTTGCCGTGACCGAGATCACCCCAACTCCTCCCAGTGCAATCACCGGCAAAGTGGCGGCATCGTCTCCCGAAAAGACGAGGAATGTTTCAGGCACCATATTGATTGCCTCCGCGATCTGTGTCATGTTGCCGCTCGCTTCCTTCACCCCGACGATGTTCGGAATCTCCGCCAAGCGCGCCAGCGTTGCCGGCTCGAGATTCGCCGCAGTGCGGCCCGGCACGTTGTAAAGAACGACCGATTTGTCGGGTACGGCCTCGGCGATCGCCCTGAAGTGTTGATACTGACCCTCTTGCGTCGGCTTGTTGTAATAAGGAGAAGCGGTGAGAATGGCGTCGACCCCGGGCCGTGCACCGACTTCTTTGGCCTTCTCCACGGCGTCCTGCGTAGAGTTTGAGGTTGCACCCGCCATGATGGGCACGCGCCCGGCCGCCACTTCGATCGTGGTATCGATAACGTGGAGCCACTCCTCGCGCTTCAGCGTCGGTGTCTCGCCGGTGGTCCCGCAGGGGACGAGAAAATCGATTCCGGCCTCGACCTGCCACGCCACCAGATTGCGCAGAGCAGAGGCATCGATGGAGCCATCCTGATGAAACGGAGTGACGAGAGCGGTACCGCAACCACGGATTTGCATGCTAATAAGATAGCGCGAATGGGCGTGCGGCGAAACGCCTGCGGAAAATGCGGGCGCACTACAGCTTCCGCCAGATGTCTTTGAAATCGTAGAAGCCTTTCTTGCCGGAGAGCCACTCCGCGGCGCGCACGGCGCCTTCGGCGAATCCTCGGCGAGACTTGGCGTCATGACAGAGGTAGATGCTGTCGGCAGCGGAGTCCAGAACGACCTCGTGCATGCCTACCACGTCGCCTTCCCGAAAAGAAGTGATCTCCACATCCTCGTTCTTGCCGCTGGCCTCGCGGATGAGGCGTTGCATGACGAGGGCTGTTCCCGACGGCGAATCTTTTTTGTGAACGTGATGCCGCTCGAAGATCTGGGCTGAGTAATCGTGCTGCAGGGCGGCGGCGGCCGCCCGGATGGCCTCCAGGAATAGATTCACTCCCACGGAGAAGTTTGCCGCGTAGAGAAATCCCGTGCCACTGCTCTCGACCAGTTTCTTGACTCGATCAATTTCCCTGTACCAGCCAGTTGTGCCCACGACCATGTTCTTGCCAGCTTCGACGGAGGCTTCCATATGAACGAGGACGCAAGAGGGAGCGGTGAAATCGATGACAACATCGACGTCGCGTAGGTTTTCGGCGGAGAGAGCCTGTTCACCGGCGTTTTCCGCCGCCCCCGCGACGCGAATCTCATGTCCGCGCTGGCGGGCTACTTCCGCCACCAGCGATCCAGTCTTTCCGCGGCCGAGAAGCAGGATATTCATCGAAAAGCTCTAACGCGCAGATCGCCGAGAAAACCTCGCGGAGTTTGCGGATACGATCTTAGAATATACTTCCTCGGGTCTTCCCGGCGGCATTTCCTCGCGAGACCTAGGCGCCAAAAGCCCTCAAGCAAAAACTTCCGGATCCAAGTCCTTAAAAAATGTCTTGTGCAGCCGCTGGATCACTTCTACCACTTCGTCTTCTTCAATGACGAATGTCAGATTAATTTCCGAAGCGCCCTGCGAAATCATACGAATCTTCTTGTCGGCTAGTTCTCCAAACACGAGCGCCGCAACCCCCGGCTTATCCCGCAGGCTTTCGCCAACCAGGCACACGATGGCCTTGCGGCCTTCATACTTCACGTCCGCCAGCTTCGCCAGATCTGCCGCCAGCGCTGGAATGGCCTGGTTGGAATCCACGGTGAGCGAAACGCTGACCTCGGAGGTCGAGACCACGTCGACTGCAACCTTATGTCGATCGAAGACCTCGAAGATTGCGCGCAAGAATCCGTGTGCCAGCAACATACGCGGCGCCGCCACATCGACGATGGTGATGCGCTTTTTCACTGCAATTGCTTTGAAGATGTTTTTCCCCTGAGGCGTGCGAGTGGTGATCTTCGTCCCTTCACACAACGGATTCAGCGAATTCAGCACGTAAACCGGGATATTTTTCTGGATAGCCGGCAGCACGGTCGCGGGATGCAGCACCTTGGCGCCAAAATATGCCAGCTCGGCGGCTTCATCGAAACTGATCACCTTAATGCGCCGCGCTTCCTTGCAAATACGCGGATCGGTGGTGAGAATTCCATCCACGTCGGTCCAGATTTCAATGCGCTCCGCGCCCAATCCCGCGCCCACAATGGCTGCGGAAAAATCGGAGCCACCGCGCCCGATGGTCGTGGTCACGCCCGCGCGACTTGCTCCGACAAATCCGCCCATGACCGGAACCCGGCCGGCATCCAGCAGCGGTTTGACTCTGCTTTGCAGCCGCTCGTTGGTTTCTTCTTGCTGCGGAACCGCCTGCATGTAACTGCTATCGGTCACCAGCACTTCGCGTGCGTCCACATGCGCGCTGTTCAGGCCATAGGCCGAGAAAGCCGCCGCCACAATTCTGCTGGAGAGAATCTCGCCGAACGCGGCAACGTGATCGGTGGTCCGCGGAGTCAATTCGCCAACTGCGGAAATGCCGCGCAGCAACTCATCGAGCGTCTCGAAATCGGCTCCCAACTCCGCGTGAAAGTCCGTGAATAATGCCGTGCCCAGCAGTTCGCTCGCGGTGTTGTAGTGGCGCTCCTGCAGGGAGCGGCAAAGTTTGAGAGCGGTCTTTCGTTCGCCCGCTCCCGCCGCGCGGGCCATCGTAAGAAGTGTGTCGGTAACCCGCGCCATCGCGCTAACCACCAGCATAGGGCGTTGCGGCAGGCGGTCTTTTACGATTGCAGCCACGCGCGCAATGGCCTTGGCATCTTCCACGGAAGTGCCGCCGAATTTCATTACGATCATCGGGGTAACATCCAGCCAAGATTGCGGGAGTGCCGCTCAGGTTTCAATCGAGGTAACCCTTAGCCTTGAGGAGTTCGGCATTCAGCACGGCGGCGCCCGCGGCCCCGCGGATCGTATTATGCGAAAGAATGGTGAACTTCCATTCCAGTACTCCGCACGGTCGCAGCCGTCCCACCGACGTGGTCATGCCCGCGCCCGTGTCTACGTCAAATCGCGGCTGTGGACGATCATTCGCTTCCATGTAAGCTATGGGGCGCGCGGGCGCACTGGGAAGGTTCAATTCCTGCGGTGTGCTGCGGTAATCGTTCCATGCGCCAATGATGTCCGCCGGCTGGCACTTCGTTTTCAATCTCACAGAAACTGATTCCGTGTGCCCGTCCTCCACCGCAACCCGGTTGCACTGCGCGCTCATGGCAAAAGCGGCAGGAACAACTCTGGTTCCGTTCAGTTGTCCCAGCAGCTTTAGCGTTTCCTCTTCCATCTTTTCTTCTTCGTTACGAATATAGGGAATAACGTTGCCCAAGATATCGAGCGATGCCACGCCCGGATACCCTGCGCCGCTGACCGCCTGCATGGTCACGGCCATCACGGCTTCTAATCCGAAGCGCTGTTGTATCGGTGCCAGGGCCAACACCAAGCCGATGGCGGAGCAATTCGGATTGGTCACCACATAGCCTCCGGATTTTTTCCTCCACGCTTGCCCGTCAATCAGTTTGATGTGACCGGCATTGACCTCGGGAATCACCAAGGGTACGTCAGACTGCATGCGCAGGGCGCTGGAATTCGAAACCACGGCGCAGCCCGCCTCAGCAAAACGCGGCTCCATTTCGGCGGCGATGGCGGCATCGAGCGCCGCAAAAATAATCTTAGGGGCACCTTGAGGTGTGGCTGGCGAAACTTTCATGGCGGCTATATTTGCCGGGATCCCGGTTTTCAATCGCCAGCGAACGGCTTCACCGTAAGTCTTGCCCTCGGAACGGTCGGAAGCCGCTAGCCAAGCGACCTCGAACCACGGATGGTTCTCCAGCATCTGGATAAACCTCTGCCCGACCACACCGGTTGCACCCAAAATACCGATCGCAAGTTTGTTGTTCATAAGTTGTAGGTAGCAAGAAAGGTTCTCTGAATTCTACAACAGCCCTTCCTGCAAAAAATCTCCCAAAGGTAACCGGTCTGGCTTCCACCGCGGCCAAGAAATTGCATGTCCGCTTCCGCGGGAACTCGCGATGACCTTCGGTCACTACCGTTTTTATACGGCACGCCGATGAGATGGGTGGATTCAAGGAACGACACAACTGGTTAAGTGCGGACCAGCGCATCAACCACGTAACCATTTTCAAGAACCATGGCACCGATGCTGGCGCCAGCCTGCAGCACCCTCACTCCCCAGATTATCGCGACGCCCGTAATTCCGACCCAGGTACGTCATCGTCTGCATGAGACTCTTCGGTATTTCGACGACGCCGGCGAAGGCATGTTCTGCCATAGGGTGGAGCGGGAGGTCGAAGACCAGACTCGCATCGTTCTTACGAGTGAACCTTTTGTGGCGATGGAAGTGTTTGCTTCGCCTACGCCCTTCGCTACTCATATATTTCCGCTCCGCCACGTGGCCAGCTTCGGCGAAATCACGACTGCGGAAGCTGTCGACTCGGCACGAATCTTGTGGACCTTGCTAGCCAAAATTTGCGTGGGGCTGGAAAATCCTGACTTCAATTTCACAGTACGCAGCGGTCCCTCGGATTCCATGGGTGCCAGGCATTTTCACTGCTATGTAAGCGTAATCCCACGACTCACGCGTGTGGCCGGTTTCGAACGGGGCTGCGGTATGTTCATCAACACCGTTCTCCCCGAAGCCGCTGCTGAATTTCTTCGCAGAAACTGTGGAGAAATCTGTAGGTGCAACCGGCGCCGGAGGCTAACCAGATTGTGGCCAGAAAGGTTGATCGAACAATAATGGAACTGACAGCGGCGGTTACTTCTTAAGCCCGACCTGGCTGCCAAGCACGTACTCGTCCAGCGGACCGAATTTTCTTTTCTCCGCGTAAAGTCGCCATCGGCGAAACACGATGCGCAGACTCGCCATGACCGGAATCGAAAGAAAAATTCCAAGAATGCCAGCCACTTCGCCGCCCGCCATCACTCCGAAAATCGCAGCCAGCGGATGCAGTTCCATGCTCTGGCCCATGATCCGCGGCGAGGTCACATAATCCTGAATCAGCCGCCAGCATCCGAGGAAGATAACCAGTGCCAGCCAGTGCTGGTAGCTTGTCAGCAAAGCCACGACGATGATCATTAGGGCTGCGACCAGCGGCCCCACGACCGGGATGAATTCCAGCAATCCTCCCAATGTTCCCAGCACCAAGGCGTAATTCATCCCCATCATGCCTAGGGCGGAGGAATATACAACAAGCGTAAGAGCCGCCAGTATGAGTTGTGCCCGGATAAAATGAGCCAGCATCTGATTCAAGTCGCTGAGCACGCCCTGCAGCAATTCGCGCTGCGGGCGCGACTGCACCAAGTCGAGCAGGATCTGGCTGAAGGCAGTTCCATCTTTCAGAAAAAAAATCGATAGCAGCGGAACGATCACGAGCAGCCATGCCTGTTTGGCGACATCCGCCACCCGCAATCCAATATCCTGCGCGAGCCTCGTGATCTGATCACTGTGGCCAGCCAGGTAGTCCCTCGCTAGATCCACCAGGCGGGCGTTCCAACCATGTTCTTGCCCCAGTTGTTCTGCGATTTGCCCGGAACTCAAACGGGACAGAGCGGGCAGCGATTGGCTTAAGCGGGCGCTTTCCCGAGCGATCCTGGGTCCCGTGGAAACAAAAAACAGCACCACCAAGCCCAGCAGCAACACGTAGATAACAGCAATGGCGCGACCTCGCCCGTGCAGCAGTTTCTCCAGGTTCGATACCAACGGGCTCATCAGATAGGCGAAAAAGATTGCAAACAAAAACGCTACAAGAGTCTGCCGTGCGGCATACAGAAACCCCAACCCCAGCGCGAAAAGCAGCACTGTGATTAAAACTCGGGCCGTCCGTGCATCCGCGAGCAGCAAATTGTCTCTCCATGCAGCGCTGAGTCAAAGTTCGGGAAAGGACCTTCTTGTCTAGTCTCGCAATACTATCGTGTTATCGTCCGCGATCTCCACGCGCATGAGTTTGAACTGATCTTTGTCGTCCACCCACAAGGTCCACGCGAAAGCTTCGCCTTTCAAGTTTAAACGCAGTAACTCACGCTCTGTACCTCGGATCGTAACCTTCTCTCTTCCCGCCAGTTCCAAGCGGACCCGCATCGAAGTCCTGTCCTGCGGCACCAGCACTCCGAACTCCACAGGACCCTGCTGGCACTTTAGAGTGCCGTTGGCCGTTTGACAGTTGGTTGCTAAGTAACGCCAAGCCAGGATTTCGCGATGAATAAAGAAGTTGTTGTCCAAGATAGCGGAGGTGTTCGGCATGAGAAATGGCTGTTCGGCCGGCTTCGAGGAAGAGCCCGTCGTGATCTTTTCCAGCAGGAATTCGTCTTTAGGTGTCACCACCAGCGAGCTGCTTCCGTCACTCCATTCGTAGCGAACCAACTCGCCACTACCGGACATGCGCAGTTCCGATCTTTGAACCGGCGTTGCGGCATCGCCGGATTCCTGCAGGCCCGACTTCACGATGCTGACGCTGTTTTCCTGCCGCACGCTGAAATTCTCAGTCACCACCCGTTGGCCCTTTACGAAGACCCCAAACGAGCCGGCATCGACGGATTGGTTGCCCGACGCTTTTGGGTTGTCCTTCTTGTCCCCGGCGTAGCTCGCAACCGCGCATGCCAGAGCGGCCACAATTCCCCATCGAAGGTGCGCGATCACAGTCACTCGGTTTCTCCTTGATTGTCGAGGGCAGCCTCTAGCCCCAAAACCTGAATCAGCTCTGCCGCGATCTCCTCAACCGCTTTGCCCGCTGTTTCGTGCCGCAAGGCTGCCGTCAAGTAATACGGGCGCCGTTTTTCGTAGAGAGTCCGAAAGTCGTCCAAAGCTGCAAGCAACGGTCGCTCCACTCCAAAGCTCGCCGATTCCTGCGTGCAACGCCGCCACAGTTCATCGACTTCGGCATCCAAAAAGACGGTTGGAATTTTCACGGCACGGATCAACTTGCTATTGGATTCGTGGATAAAAGCTCCGCCACCCAGGGCGATCACTTTCGGAGAGCCGTTGCGTAATTCATCCAGCAATTCTCTCAGGGCTTCTTGTTCAGCCCGGCGAAAGGCAGCTTCTCCGGACTTGCGAAAAATCTCCGCAATCTTTCTTCCTTCGCGTCGTTCAATCCGCTGGTCTAGATCCTCAAAACGCCAGCCCAAATCTCGGGCCAGAGCCTGGCCCACACTGGTTTTGCCGGCGCCCATGAATCCGACCAGAACGACTGCCCGTACCGCGGCAGCTTTGCCAGCACCCGGCACTCTGGCCGAGATCTTCGCACGCCGTTCTCGCTGCTTCAGTTTTTTCTTCTTTATTGTTTTTCGGAGCGTTTTCTGAGATGGATTTTACCACTGAAGGTTCGCAATACCACGGTGGACGAGACCGCGACGCGACCGACGGTACCCGCGAAGGCACGACCTTTATCGAGAGTGAAGTAGGTGTGGGTCTTCGGTTGGAGCGGAATATCGTCGTGGACTTCTCCACGAACCGAGCGGGCGCTGACATCGGCGGAAGTCCACTCGGGAATGGTGGCATTGATGTCGCCACTGTGGCTGGTAAGCCGATATTCTCCACTATTGCCGAAGTCACCGATATAGTTGATGCGGCCGCTGGTCGAGACCACTTGCACCAACGAACCATTTACGCTATTTAAAGTAATTTCGCCGCTCAGCGAGTCTACCTCGACGTGACCGTTCTTTATGTTGTCCAGATTCACCGCGCCATTCATCGTCTTTACGTGCACATGAGCGTCCGAAATGTCACGAACATCCACTTGTGCCCCTGGACCCTCCAGGCTGACATCCCCGTGCAACTTCTCGGCATGGAGCGACCCGGTGCTGGAATGTAAAGTGATACTGGCGTCTGCGGGAACCAAAATTTCGTAGTCCACGCGGCCGGATTCCGCGTCCGCGCCAGACAGTAGATGCGATTGGATATCAACCCGGTTTCCGCTCTGGTTGTTGTCCACTTCCACTTTGTCTGAGTGCAAGATCGCCGTAATGCTTACGGTATTGGTCAATGAAGGTTTGACTGAGATCGAACCGTACGGATTTATCACCGACACGCCCGCCCGCGGCCCCACGGTAAAGCGGAACTCCTTCTTGCTTTCCGCCACCAGTGTGCCCGCCATGATTACGGTCACAGTGATGAGCTCTGCCGCGTGTCTACTCAACATATTCATTCCCCCGAGCCGATTGCCGCCCGATACCAAACCGCTTTGGAAAACCTTCCCTACGGCAGAGACCGATCCATCGCCATTTCAAACAGCATGGACTTCTGCTGGTATGCATCCATCAGCGAGCGCCGGGCCTCTTCGTCATTCGGATTGTCGTTCACCACGCTTTGCGCGTCGCGGATGTATTCATTCACCCGCTGCAGATTTTCTGTGTATTGGCTCTGCATCGCGGGAGCGTTGGCGGCAACCTCCTGGATCAAGTCCTCATCGTTCAAGCCAGAGGGGTTTACCGCCGGGGTGATCAAAGCCACCTCGGGATGGGGCGGATTGGGAAAAGACTGGCGCCGCTCATAAACTCCCAAAACCAGCAGCAACATTGCCGCGGCCGGTACCAGCCATCGCGCCGCTCCCCATCGCGCCCGGAACGACGGAATGGTCGCTGGCCGGCCCACATTCTGCGGACGAATCAGACCTTCCTGCCGCAACGCAATTTCAATGGAATTCCACACTCGCGGGCTGGGGTCGTCGCTGGCCTGCAGTTCGCTAGCCTTCGCGACGATCAAACGTAATTCCTTTACAAGCTCTGAGCATTCCGCACAGGTTTTCAGATGAGTGCTTTGCTCCGGCGTGCTGCCGTCTTCCACTTCCGCCAAGCTTTCCTGCAGCTCAACGCAATTCATACGACCCTCTCCCCGACGATCCTGTGATTCGGATCTCCGACCGCATCTCTCGTGCCCCTGCCGAGAATGCAATGTGCCTCGTAGGCTTCAACTCTGGTTGCCTAACTTGCCCGAGATTTCCCGGCCTTTTCGGCTCTATTCATCTTGAGCAGGTCGCGCAACTTCATGCGCGCCTTGTGTAACTGCGATTTGCTGTTGCCAATCGAACACCCTACCAAAGTGGCGATTTCATTATGCTCGTAACCTTCTACATCGTGAAGTACAAAAATCGTTCGATAACCCGGAGGCAAATCGTTCACTGCCCGCTGCAACTGCAGCCGGTCAATCGATCCTGAGAGCGCTACATCGTCCGCCCCAAAATCCTTCTTCTGCGAATCTTCATCGGTGCCTGGCGTGGTTTCTTCGAGCGAAACCACGGGCAGGCTCTTTTTTCTCAGATGCATCAGAACTACGTTCACCGACAATCGATGCAACCACGTGGAGAACGCCGACTCCCCGCGAAACGTGCCGATCTTCCGGTAAAGCTGCAAAAACGCTTCCTGTGCCAAATCCTCAGCCTCGGCGGTGTTCGCCGTCATCCGCAAACAGAGCGAATACACACGTCGCTTGTGCTTGTCATAGAGCACTTGGAACGCTTCCGCGTCCCCGAGCTTGGCCCGGTCGATGACCTCCGCCTCGCTCCGTTCAGTGGCTTTTTTCTGTCGTGGGTCGGTCAACTCTTCTTTTTCCGGCCGCACTCATTCGGATGCGGCATAACTAGTTTGTGTTGTATTGGTTGCGCGCCCTCGTCCCAACCAGCCAGACGGCGGTAACTTCCAGAATATCAGAGTCTTTCTACCGATCTCTGGAGGGACTTTTCGGGATGACCGTCCCGCCCGGGTCATGGCCGGAAAGCCTTTCTCTTAGCAGGGTTGGATGCAGGATTGGCAGCAGGCTGTGTAGGCCGTCGGGGAGGGGAGCACGCCGCTCTGCGGAAAATGGTAGTTTTCGGGCGACTTTATCTAGCACTATTGGCCGTGGTGATCGTCTCTAGGCCGTGCCCGTGCGGTCCCAGTTCACGTTGCCGTAACAGAAATGCGAATACTACTCCCAGAATTCCCAGAATCGAAAAAATCCACATCCCTAGGTTGTAGCCTGCGGGATTGCTGGCGTCGGCGTGACCGTAATTGTTCGCCCACCCCACCAATAAGTTAAGTCCAAATAGTCCGATGTTCTGGATCATGGTCATCAGCCCATATGCCGTCCCCAGCTTCGACTGGTCAACGATGTAAGCCACCGCCGGCCACATTACCGCCGGGATCAGCGAGAACGCCACTCCCATCATCGCCATTGGCACATATAAATTTATGTGGGTGTAAGCCATCATCAGATACACGGGAATCAGCAGCAACGATCCGCACATCATTAAGAGAGCGCGCTTGCCTACGCGATCCACCCACAGGCCGAACAGCGGCGTCGCAATCATCGCAAACAACGTCAGCATGCTCGACAAGAATCCGCCAAATTCACGCGACGTGCCGTGCGCCTCCATGAAAAACTTCACGGCGAACGTCTGGAAAGGGAAGATTGCTGAGTAGAACACGATGCAGAGGGCGACGATAAGCCAATAACTGACTCCGAACTTCCATAGGTCTGAGAACACCACCTTGTCAGTCGAAACTTTGCCCAGACTGTAATTTTTCTCCGCCCATTCCTCCATGAACCAGTAAATGATCGCCCCCACTAAACTCAAAGCCGAGAAGGCCAGCGCGATCAGGAAGGGAGTTCGCCAACTGGCATAAGCGGCACGCGCCCAGGTAGGCGAATTCAGAGCAGCGAATGTTCCCAGTCGTGATGCGGTCAGGTTCAGCCCGAACGCGAAGCTCAATTCTTTGCCTCGGAACCAGCGTGCCAGCGCGGCGGTGACCGCCACGTTGAGGGATTCCGCTCCCATTCCGAAGATAAGGCGCCCGGTCGCCATCAGCGGGAGGTGCCCGGTGGCCACGGTGATGGCCGGTCCGATGAAGCACAGCATGCCAAAGATCATCAGCGACTTTCGCAGTCCTATTCGATCAATAATGAAACCGCCAATGAGCACCGTGAAGATGTTGGGGAAGCTGTAAATCGCCTGCAGAAATCCGATGTCCAGATCAGAGAAACCCAGTTGCTGTTTGAGCACATCGGCGAGCGGGCTAAGCGCGTCGTACGCATAGTAGCTGCCAAACATCGCTAGACTGACAAAGATCAAAACCAGCCACCGGAACAGGGGACTCGGTTCAGGACGTACAGTTTCCGTCATCCACTCTCTTTTCTTCGAGCAAAATTAAATGAAGGGATTGCGAGCCGAGAAGATTAGCAGATCAAGGAGTCGTCCGCATCACGATGCTCATGCGGCAACCGCCAGCCCTTTGAGCGCTCAGGACAGGCTCTCGGCTGTCCTGACATGCAAAACTCGGCATCTTTTCAACGCTTGTCATTCCGACCGGAGCCGGAGCGCCAGGGAGGGCGGAGCGGAGGAATCCCCGAGATGTGCATTGAGGCTCGTTTCACTTAAACGCCCTGACCTGAAAATTCTAATACTTCACAATCGCCGCAAACGATTTCGGATCGAGCGATGCTCCACCTACCAGCGCGCCGTCGATTTCCTCTTGTGCCATGAGCGCCGAGGCGTTGTCGGGCTTGACCGATCCCCCGTAGAGGATACGGAGCTTCGCCGCAAAATCCTCGCCGAATATTTCCGTAGCTTCGCGGCGGATCACGGCGTGCGCCTCGCCGGCCAGTTCCGGCGTCGCGGTTTTTCCGGTGCCGATGGCCCAAACCGGTTCGTAAGCCACCACGAGGTTCGCGGCCTTCTTGGCAGACACTGCGTGGAACGCTCGCACACACTGGCGGCGAAGGACGTCGTCCGTCAATCCAGCTTCCCGTTCTTCCAGCACTTCGCCCACGCAACAGATTGGTATGAGACCGGCTTCCAGCGCTGCCTTCAGCCGCAGGTTCACGGTGTCGTCGGTTTCCCCGAAGTACTGCCGCCGCTCCGAGTGTCCAATGATGACGTGAGTCACGCCCAGCGCGAGCAGCATGGCCGTGGAAGTTTCTCCGGTGAACGGGCCCTCAGGCTTCCAGTGCACATTCTGACCGCCGATGGCCACGTTCGATCCCTTTGCCGATTCCAACGCTGCAATGAGATCAACGTCAGGCGGACAAACGACGATCTCGTCACGATTGTGGCCGGGGACCAGCGGCAGGAAATCGCGGAAAAATTCGCGGGTCGGATCGGGGGTTTTGTACATTTTCCAGTTGGCGGCGATGAGCTTCTTTCTCATGAGGAGGCCTTTTCGATTCGGAATGGGACTGCGGTGTTAGCAAAACTGAACGTTTCGGCAGCTTGTGTGTACGCGGTTAAAGTCGCGAGATCAAATAAAACGAATCGAACTTTGACCAGGTGATCGGCGGAGATCAAGGCCTCGACCGTGGATGCAATGGCGATCGGCGCTGCTTCCGCAAGCGGATATCCGAAAGCTCCAGTTGAAATCGCAGGGATCGACAGTGATGAGATCGCATGTTCATCCGCCAGACGAATACATTCGCGATGACAACTCGCCAGCTTTTCGGCTTCCCCCCGACTGCCGCCGCGATAGACGGGCCCAACCGTGTGGATCACGTATTTTGCAGTAAGATTTCCGCCGGTCGTGATGACAGCTTTTCCCGGAGGCAGGCTACGAATCTTACCCACGATCTGCCGGCATGCGGCGAGAATGGCAGGCCCGCCGACTCGATGAATGGCGCCATCCACGCCGCCTCCGCCCAGTAGTGACGAGTTGGCTGCGTTTACGATCGCGCCAGTCGTTTCGCGAGTGATGTCGGCTGGACCGGAGAACTCAACATGCTTGCTTAGAGGACTCTCACTCTGGCCTTGCTGAAACACGAGTCGAATTGCGAAATCCTGCACGTGCTTTTCCAGATCGATAAACTCAGGTTGACAAACTCAGGTCGACCAACTCAGGCCTACAAAATTTAGGCCGATCACTTCTTGTCCGTCAATGCCTCGACGCCGGGCAGCTTCTTTCCCTCAAGAAATTCCAGCGAAGCTCCGCCGCCCGTGGAAATGTGCGTCATCTTATCTGCCACCTCCGCGCCATGGATTGCAGCGACCGTATCGCCGCCGCCCACAATCGAGATCGCTCCAACATTTTCCGCCACCGCATGCGCGACCTTGAAAGTTCCACGCGAAAATCCAGGAACCTCGAACACTCCCATCGGTCCGTTCCATACGATCGTGCGTGCGCGCGAGATTTCCTCCGAAAACAGTTCGATCGTTTTTGGACCGATATCAAGCGCCATGCGATCGGCGGGAATCGGCTGGCCTTCGCCGATCTGCTGCACGACCGCGTTCGCCTCGGGCTTCATCGCCACCACGTGATCGATCGGCAGAAAAATCTTCACATTTCGCTGCTTGGCTTCCGCGAGTAGTTGCCGCGCCAGTTCCACTTTGTCGGCTTCCAGTAGAGACTTGCCAATCTCTTGTCCCTGCGCCTTCAGAAATGTATAGGCCATGCCGCCGCCGATGATCAGCGAATCGACTTTGTCCATCAAATTCCGAATCACGCCAATTTTGTCACTGACTTTCGCTCCGCCGAGAATTGCGATGAAAGGTTCTTCAGGATTTTCCAACGCCTTCCCGAGATACCGCAGTTCCTTTTCCATGAGCAGACCGGCGGCCGACTTCGACATGAACTTGGTTATCCCCGCAGTGGAGGCATGTGCTCGATGCGCCGAGCCGAAGGCATCGTTGACGTAAAAATCAGCCAGACTTGCTAACTGCCTGGAGAACTTCTCGTCATTGGCTTCTTCTTCGGAGTGAAAGCGTAGATTCTCCAGCAGCAATGTCTGGCCCTTTTCCAATTGCATGGCGACTTCTTCTGCTTCCGGGCCGACGCAGTCCGGGCAGAATCCCACGTTCTCGCCGCGCGCCAGTTCCTTGTCTAGAACCATGCGCAAGCGCTCGGCGACCGGCTTCAAACTCATCTTTGGATTCGGTTTGCCTTTGGGGCGTCCCAGATGCGAGGCCAAAATCAACCGCGCACCGTGCCGCAGGGCGTACTCGATGGAGGGCAGAGTTTCGCGGATGCGCGTATCGTCCATGACGCGTCCGTCGTCCAGCGGAACGTTGAAATCGACGCGCATGAAGATGCGGTTGCCGTTGAGAGGAAGATCGCGAATGGAAAGTTTGGACATTGGCTGGTGGTCCTTTGCCAGATGGTGTTTATGAAGGTTGTCGTGCGGTGTCCACCTCCGCGCTTCCCGCGCGGAGGTGGCTGTCGCAATCTTATTACAGACCTTTGCCGGCCATATAGTGAATCAGGTCGCGCAGGCGGCAGGAGTATCCCCATTCATTGTCATACCAGGAGATCACCTTGACGCAATTGCCGCCGACAACCAAGGTCATGTGCGAGTCCACAATTGATGAGCGTCCATCGCCTTTGAAATCCGACGATACCAGTTCGTTCTCTTCATAGCCCAGGTAGCCCTTCAACGGGCCGCTTTCAGACGCCTTTTTCAGAGCGGCATTCACTTCTTCCTTGGTCGTCTTCTTCTCTACCCACACCACCAAATCGACCACCGAAACATTCGGTGTAGGTACTCGCATGGCAAAGCCATCGAGCTTGCCGGCCAACTCAGGGATAACAAGTTTCAACGCCTTGGCCGCACCTGTGGATGTAGGGATCATCGACAGAGCGGCGGCTCGCGCCCGTCGCAGGTCCTTGTGTGGAAAATCCAGAATTACCTGATCGTTGGTGTAGGAGTGAATCGTGGTCATCGTTCCACTGACAATTTTGAACTCGTCATTGATCACCTTGGCAATCGGGGCCAGGCAATTCGTAGTGCAGGAGGCATTCGAAATGACGTTATGCTTCGCGGCATCATATTTCTCATGGTTCACACCAAGGACGACCGTGATGTCCTCATTCTTGGCGGGAGCGGAGATGATCACCTTCTTGACAGAACCGCGCAGGTGCTTCTTGGCGTCGTTCGCGTCAGTAAAGCGGCCGGTCGATTCGATCACGACTTGCGCGCCCACCGATTCCCAGTTCAGGGCAGCGGGATCTTTTTCCTTGAAAACCTTTATGACCTTTCCATCGACCGTAATGCTGTCCGCGCCGGCGCTGATCGCATTCGGCAGATTGCCGAGAATGGAATCGTACTTCAGCAGGTGCGCCAACGTCTTCGGATCGGTGAGGTCGTTGACCGCCACAAATTCCAGGTTTGGATCGTTGAGCGAGGTGCGTAAAACGTTACGGCCAATGCGACCGAAGCCGTTGATGCCAACTTTGATTGCCATGGTTTCTCCATTTCTATGAATGCCCTTACAGAATCTTTTGGGTTTCTATACGACAGATGATGTTAGCAGGACGCAGAACCGGCGTAAATGAGCGCCGGAGCAGAGGGCGTACGACTCCAGAGTCCAGGTTGGAGTTTGATAAGGTGTGGATGCGGTTTTGTTTCTCTATCTGACAGCGTATCTGTTTTCAGACAGGAGGCACTCCCGATGACCCTTTCCTTAAAGGCTCTTCACGACAAACGCGAGCAACTCCAGGCCGATCTGGCTCAGATCCGCGATCTCCGTCCCGGCTCTCTTACCGCGCGCTTCCGCAAGTGTGGCAAGCCGACTGTCGTTGTGCACAGAGAGACTCCCCGGGACACGGTCCTTCCTACTCGCTGACTCACGCCAGCGCTGGAAAGACCATCACCCAAGTCATCCCCCCAGGACCGGCGGTCGATCGCACCCGGGCGCAGATCGCCGAATACCGTCGTTTTCGCAAGCTCGTGCAAGAACTGATTGCCGTGAGCGAACCGCTGTGCAATGCCCCACTGCAGCAGCCGGAAGCGACGGTAGCCGAGGAGAGTAAAAAAGCCTCTTCGCCGATCTGCTGGCCACCGACGTCGTGCAGGAGATTGAGACGCTGCTCGGTCGACAAGCGGTGGCAGAGCTATCATTGCTCTTCCTGCGGCCACGGCCTCTGCCCGCGTGATGGGCATCGGGGCATAGAGAATACGTCGCTCTCTCCCGCCCTGACCCGCATGCTGGGCACGGTGGGTGCCATGGTCAGCTTCCAGGAAGGGAGCGAACGGTTGACCGAACTGGCCGATGTAGCCGTGGATGCCAAGCAGGTCGAGAGAACCGCAGAAGCTCTAGGAAAACAGATTGCCGAAGGCGAACGTCATTGCACCCAGCCTTCCCATACCCTGGCTTTGCCGCAGACCCTGCATCTCGGCATGGATGAAACCGGGGTTCCTCTGCGGGCCGAGGAGCTCGTGGGCCGCACCGGCAAACGACGGATCGGCCAAGACCGGGGAAGTAAAACTCTGCACCATTGGGAGCGCGGAATCGCTGGATGCAGAAGGTACTCCCATCCGCGATCCAGGATCCGTCACCTATTCCGCGGCCTTGGAGAGTGCCCGTACGCTGGGTACCGCTGCGGCGCGTTCTCCCTTCGCCCAGCGCCTCTGGAGAGAAGCTACGCGCCGCCGCTTCTGCCCAGCCTCGCGCACGGTCGTGCTCGGGGATGGGGCCCTGTGGATTTGGAACATCGCCGACGATCAGTTTCCCGATGCCACCCAGATTGTGGACCGCGATCATGCCAAACAACACTTGAGTGATGTCGGAAAAGCTCTGTATGGTCCCACTACGCCACGAGCTTCTCAATGGGCGGAACGCCGGAAGCAAGAACTCGACAGCGGAGGATTCCGGGCCCTGCTCACGGCCATCCGCCGCCAGGTCCCTCGCTCCGAGGAGGCGCGTCGCTGTCTCCATTATTTCCAGACCAACCGCCACCGCATGCGCTATCCCGAGTTCCACGCTCAAGGCTTATGTACTTCCACCGGTGTTGTCGAAGCCGGATGTAAAGTGGCCATTGGCACCCGCCTCAAACCTGCCGGTATGCACTGGACCATTCCAGGCTCCAATGCCATCATCGCTCTCCGCTGCTCAAAACTCAGTGGTCGTTTTCAAGATTTCTGGGAGCGCAGATCAAAACCCAGGGCTGCTTGATCCATCACTTTCTTGGCGTGCACCCCGGAGCAGATGTCAGCGAGGACAATTCCCATCACGGAACCCTGTGCGCTCGACCCTTGCCAGAGATGCTATGTAAAGGCTAGTTCGATGTAAGTATCGGTGCGATGCCAGATCCATGGCAAGCGCGCTGCCCAATACTTTTGATTAATCGTTCGGCGAGCCTGGGAGTGTTCTGCCGGGGGCAGAATTCGCGCCGACGCCAAGAATTCCGCGCCGGTCACTTTTCCTCGTATGGTGCTGGGAGCGACACGCACGCTCGGATTGTTCCGGATGCGTTTTGTTTTTCCCAGGTCGCTACGCGTCATCACGTACAGCTTGTTGCCTCCTTCTCCAAACCACACCGGAGTTGCAACCGCGACGCCGTTCTTGCGGAATGTCGTCAGAGAAATGTATTTCTGGCCGCGGATCGAAGGTGGAATCGTGTCCGACATGATATCCATTGTAAGCGTCGTGGAGATGGCCGGTCGCGCAGCCGTTTCTCCGCTATCGGGCATGGTTCGCCGGAGGCCGGCAGATTGATCCCGCACTCTCTTCTGTGTTAAAAGCCTTGCATGCGCAAATGGATGCGCGACCGCTTGCAGCGTCGCAAAAAGACACCCGCAGCACCATCCGAGCAGCCCGCTCCTGCTCCTCTCCAGCCGGCATATTTCGACGCAGAACATGCGCCCGCCACGGAATCTGGAGCTGAGACTAATAAGTCGGGAATTTCATCTACGCCCGCTTCTGTTCCCCAGGATCGAGAGGTTCAAGTTCAACCACCTCGCAGCGCGCGTTCGAGTTCCGAAGAGCCCTCCGTAGACCCTCAGCCTGGGACATTGCATTCGAGTTCCCGCGGCTCATCTTCGGCAGGCCGCAGCCGCAGGCGTCGCGGAGGTCGCGGACGAGGAGGTCGCGGGCGCGAGCAGGCGGTAGCACAAGCTTTTGCTTCCGTTGCCGGGAAGGGCTCTATCCCGGCGCTGCCGGTCGGAGCAGCAGACGAACCAGCGGAACAGGAGATGCCGGAGGCAGAAGCACAAATCGGCGAGTCCGTCGTGGCGGCTGCGGCCGCGCCGAAGCTTCCCGCACTTGGAACGGTCCCCCAACGTCCGCCAAAAGGTGTGGTCGTGTTGGCGATCGGTTTGCCAGGCTCCGGAAAGAGTTCGTGGTTCAAGCGCCACAGCGTGGTACCACTCTCGAGCGATATGGTGCGGTCATTGTTGTTCGACGACGTCCGCGAACAGCGTTTTCAGGACCTCGTCGTTTCCAACCTTCGCTCTATGCTCAAGGCGCGCCTCATCGCCAAGCGCCCTATGAACTATGTGGATGCAACCAATCTAACGCCGCAGGAGCGTCAGCACTGGATCAAGCTCGCCAAGGATTATCAGTACGAAGTCCACGCGATTTTTTTTGACGTACCTCTCGAGGTGTGCGTCGAGCGCCACCAGCGCCGCGACCGGGTTGTTCCCGAAGACGTGATGCGCAGGATGGCTGCAAAGCTCAAGCCCCCCACCTTCGAAGAGGGTTTCGCCAAGATCACGGTGGTACGCGTAAAGAAGAAAGAATCCGAAGCCCGCTAACGAATATTCTGACGGAAGACTTTCTAGCCTTTCAGGTGCGGAAGCATCTCCTTAAACGCCGGAGACGCGGAGGAGCGCATCAACTCATAAATCATCATTTCGGTTGAGGAAATGACGGCGCCCGCCGCCCGCATCCGCTCCAATCCAATCTTCCAATTCCATTCCGTGCGCGAGCTTACCGCATCGGAAGCGACGTGCACGATGTAGCCATCGCGCAGAGCTGCCAGCGCCGTCTGCGTCACGCAGATGTGGCTTTCCATCCCGCATAGCAGTAATGTGTTGCGATTGCCTGGCAGTCGTTTGAGCAAAGTGCAGAAAACGTCGCTGCCGAAACAGGAGAACAGATTCTTGTCGATCGCCTCGGTTTCCGGCAGCAGGGAAGCAATCTCCGAAACGGTTCCGCCCAGCCCTTTTGCGTATTGCGTGCTCATGAGGGTAGGAATTCTTAGAATTCCGGAGGCGCGGATCAGAAGCTTCGCGTTGCGAACCAGTTGCTCCTTCTGGAAAATCGGAGGCAACAGCTTTTCCTGAATATCGACCACGAGGAGAGCGCAGCGGTCCACCTCCAGCGAACGGCGAGCTACTGCGGTGCAGTCGTCGGCAGGTGCGGCGATGTTCTCAAAGGCGCTTGACATCGATATCCTCCCCCCAAGCAAGTCTTATGCAATTTTAAACCTGGGGATCAGACCTCCACTCACAGTCTTGATTTTGTTGACCGCGCTCCGGCTGAAACCATAGAATCAGAGAGGGCTGATGCTTAACCAGCTCTGATTACTGCCCCCTCGTTCAACGGCTAGGACACCTGCCTCTGGAGCAGGCTATCGGGGTTCGAATCCCTGGGGGGCAGCCAAAGTCTCCTTCATTCCAGCGGCCAGCATTTGCCGCCACTATCTCACGGGCGCGTTCAGAGCCGCCATCAACTCCACGAAATTCTCCGCATGCACGGCTCGCTCCACAGCTTCTTTATCACTGAATAGTTCGCTGGCATCCCCCAACAAATCGTGTTGCGACTGATTATCTCCCGTCAGAATCATGATAATCAGTCGCGCCGGTTTGCCATCGCGGGCATCGAAATCGATTCCCGCCGATTTGGCGGCGATGACCAATGGATTCGTTAACCCGTTCACCCGGGCATAGGGCACCGCGAGCCCATTTTCCCAGCCGCTGGGGACGATCCGCTCCCTCTCCGACACCAGACGAAACAGCCTCTCCGGCGCATTGCTCGCAACTTCCGCCGCCACGTCGCACATTTCACGCAATGCTCCCAGCCGGGTGGTTGCCACCAGGTTGGGCAAGAACAGTTTGGGGATGAGAGTGTCCTTCAACGTCAGCGATCGTCGGCGCTGAACCAGGAAGTGAATCGCCGGCGCGGACACCAGCGAAGTGAGGAGGGCCATCACGACCAGCGCGACGAACATTGATTCGCGGATCAATCCTGCCTGCAGCGCCAGAATTCCAAGAATGATTTCCATCGCTCCACGCGCGTTCATCGCCAGGCCTACGACCAGCGACGAAGTTCGGTCCATGCCGCCTAGCCGTGCGCCCCATCCCGCGCCTAGAAGTTTTCCGAGGCAGGCCACTCCAACCACCGTGGCCGTGAGGTGCCAGTCAAACTTGGAGACAAAATCAGTTCGCAATCCGATGCTGGCAAAAAAGAATGGAGCGAAAACATTGGTCACAATCTGGTGGATATGCTCCGATGTGCGCTTGCGCAAATGTCCCGACTCTCCAATCGCAATACCAATCACGAAGGCGCCAAACACGGCATGGATTCCTGCGTATTCGGTGAATGCGGCTCCCGCCAGAGTGAGCGTGAAGATGAACCCCAAAACGCCTCCCGGCCACGTGGTATGCGCTTGCAGGAATGGCAAAATCTTGTCGAAGAGCCAGCGCCCCAGGCTGAGCGTGAGCCCCACAAAAAGCACCACGAGTACGACGGTATGCTTAACGCCATCCAGCACGCTCCCCCCAGCCGGAGGATGGAGCATTCCTAACACCATGGAGAACAGAATCCATCCCACGAGATCATCAAACATTGCCGAGGAGATGATCACCGTTCCAACATCGGTTCGTAGGAGGTTCAGGTCCATCAGAATTCTTGCGATTACCGGCAGGGCCGAGATGGCCAGGGCCGTGCCTACAAACAACGCGAAGATCAAAGGGTTGGCTCCCTCTTCAGCACCCAGAGACTGCGGGGAAATGGTGGCCGCCACGAACCCGGCGCCCAAGGGGAACGCCACACCGAAAAGACTCACCAGCAAGGCGCTCTTGCCTTGCCGGAAGATACTTCGCAGATCGATTTCCAGCCCCGCCGTCAGCAGAAAGAAAACCACCCCCAGCGTGGTGACGGTGTCGAGCACAATCGGCATTGGCCCGGTGGTGGGGAACAAAGTCTCATACAGCTGGGGCCGGAACCGTCCGAGCACTGTAGGTCCCAAGACAATGCCTACAGAAATCTCACCCAGGATGGAAGGCTGCCCGATTTTTTGCATTAGTTCCGCGGCCAGCTTGGCGCAGCCGAGCAGCACGGCCAGCGCCGTGAACATCGTCATCACATCATGGGGATTCAGATGCGGCATGGACTAAACTCTGCAAAATCGTTGACAGGATAACTGCTCCATATTCTTCCGCAAGGCCCCGTAAGGACAGTGCTGCTGGTTACGGCGAGCACCGTGTATTCTCGGGTCACGTTGGAGCACAGGGGGCAGACGTCGTTCTGATTGAGGTGTCGCATCTGCTAAGACCCGCAGGAGAACCAGTAGACCGAGATAGGATAGTCGAGTGGGTGCGCTTTCACACCCTGCTCCTTCCACCCTCGCGCAGCGATAACTACGCACCGGGAGGAGCAAGCTCTTGAACACCGGGCGTATCTCCGCCAAGCCAGTCTGGATGTTTGGCCGTAGAGTCGAAGTGGATGTGCGGATCTTTATGACCGGTGAAGCCGATGAACCGGATCTTGCCCGCTTTCTTGGCGTCGATTGCAGCTTCCATCGCTTCTCCTTCCGCGAATACGCGATCGGGATCGTCGAAGCGAATAATTTCATGATGCTGCACGAGATCGATGTGATCCGTCTGCAAACGCTCCAATGGCGTCTCGATCTGCTGCTGCGCCAATTGTCTTGTGCGCCCGTCGATCTTCGTCATCAAAAAGACCTTGGAGCGGTATCCGTCTTTCAACGCCTTGCCCATCAGCACCTCACTTCGGCCTCCGTTGTAGTCCCAGCTGTTGTCCCTGAACGTAATGCCGCGGTCGATGGCCGTGCACACTAGGACGCTCTCATCTTCCGAGAGTCCCTGTTGCGCAATGTGGAATCCGCCTAGTCCGATCGCCGAAACGCGCTCGCCGGTGCGTCCCAGCGTGCGATAAAGCATGTCACCCTTTCGAGTGCCTGTAGAGGAAGTAAGCGGAATGTTCTTCCTGGAATCGTTCTCCTGAGTTGACATCGGTCGCTCTTGCGCCAAGGCTGAGGGCAGCGGGGGGCAGCCCCGTATATTGCCGCGGTCTTTAGAAAATCTCTGCCTTGCATGAGAGTTTTTGCCGAGTCTGAATTCTGTCCTGATCTTGTCAGCTTTGAGATAACCGGCTCAACCTGGGGCGTTGCCGTGAATCTTTTGGCAGCTCGAACATTCGGCTCGGTGAGGTGATAGAAAGCTGCTTTCCCGACAACCCGGCAAGGCGATTCACTGTCTAAGAGCGAGGAGGCAGAAACCATGGCTGCGAAGAAAAAAGGCTCGGGCTCGCGAAGGAAGTCAGGTGGTCGCAAATACGGAAAGGCCGCGGGCAAAAGTGTGAAGAGCGCCATGCATCGCGAGAAAAAAGGCACGTTGAAGTCTGGCCGTGGCGGCAAGGGGGGCACAGTAAAGAGCCGCAAACAGGCGATTGCCATTGGGTTGAGTGAAGCGCGAAGGAAAGGTGCCAAAGTTCCCAGGAAGAAGAAGGCCGCATAGAAAGTGCCTGCCAACGAGGAACGTGGGCGATTGGATTATCGCTTCGCGTTCTTCCGGGCTTGCTTCATTCCCGCACCTAGTCCTCTCTCAATCATCCTTGGAAAGCCCTCGCGGTCCAGCGCCGTTGTCACCGCTGCCGCAATTCCTCCGGGGGTTGCTGCTTCATGAAGTAATCGATGCAGAGAGAGTCGACCTTCCCGCCAGGCCAGAATCCCGTCTGCCAGTGCGTGAGCGGCTGCCGCGCGCGCACTCCTGCGGTCAAGCCCGAGAGCTTCGGCTGCGGCAATCATCGCTGCCAGCGCGTGATAACCGTGGCTACTGGAGTAGGTGACGGTGAAAGCGTCGAAACGGCTTTCTGGAATTTCGAGAATGGCGCCCACGAGTGAAAATAGCTTTCGAATGTCTCTGCGCTGGGCTGCGGACACCTCACGGCCAAAGGTCAGTGCCGTCAGACCCTTGCGACTTCGGCATACCGGACTTGGCATGGCCCGCGCCCATCTCACCGCCGGATCAAGGTGCGCACGCAATTGAGAGAGCGGCACTCCCGCGGCGAGACTCACCGCAAGCATCGGGAGATGATTGCCGAGCCTTCCGATTTCCTGAAGCAAGGGACGGACCGAATCCGGCCGCACCGCGATGATCAAAATGCGTGCTGCTTCAACGGCTCGATGCAAATCGGGTTCTACGATTACGCCGTACTGCCGCTGGAGTTGCCGCAGCTTATTGGGATTCCGGTCATGCACCACGATGGGTCTGTCATACTGCGCGAGCTGCAGTCCCGCCAGCAGCGCGCTGGTGATCCGCCCACCTCCCAGAAAAACCGTGGCCTTCACGCCAATACCGAGCAGGCCTGATCAGCAGCGTCGAGGAGCAACTCGATATCCGCATGGGTGTGCGCCGTCGAGATAATCCAGTGCAGGCCGTTGGAAGGTGTCATGTAAATTCCGAGATCAAGCAGTTGGTGGACGAATTTCGAATATCGCTTCGCGTCCACGTAGGTGCAGTAGTCGCGATAGTCGTGTATTGCAACGCGCTCGGTGAAGTAAATTTGGAACATCGGCCCAAAGCCTTGCACGATCGCCTTCACGCCACGTCGTTGAAACACTTGGCGCAATCCAGCGATAGCGGCATTTCCCGTCCCATACAGCTTGCGGTAAGTATCCTCGGCGGCGAGCATATCCAGATTGGCGGCGACTACCTTCATCGTCAACCGATGACCATTGAACGTTCCGTAGTGCAGCACCATGTTGTCGCTCCAGCGCATGCGCTCGAGGATCGATCGGGGTCCGGCCACTGCGCCCACCGGAAATCCCGCGCCCAGCGCCTTGCCGAAGGTGCTGAGGTCCGGCTCGACCCGGTAGTATTCCTGACAGCCTCCGGGAGCGTAGCGAAAACCGGTAACCACTTCATCAAGAATCAGGAGAGCGCCGCAGTCGTGGGTCAGTTCGCGCATTCGCTGCAAGTATCCGTCGTCGGGAAGTATGCAGCCCATGTTGGCCATGATGGGTTCGGTGATCACTGCGGCTAGCTCTTTTCCGTGCAGGCGAATCACCTGCTCGAGGGAGTTCACATCGTTCCACGGCGCCAGCACCACATCAACAAAGGTTGAAGGTGGTATGCCTGCAGAGTCTGGAATGCGCGCCGGATTCTCTACCGAACCGAGTTGTTCGGGAGGATGGCTGTGCGCGTTCAGGAGGAAGGGATCGTACCAACCGTGATAGTGTCCTTCGAACTTCAGGAATTTTCGGCGGCCGGTGTGAGCGCGGGCAAGACGCAACGCCAACATCGTGGCCTCGCTCCCGGTGTTTGTGAAGCGCACCACTTCGGCCGATGGAACCATGCGGCGAAAACGCTCCGCCGCTTCGATTTCTGCCGAAGTAGCGGCCGCGAAGTGCGAACCGCCTGCCATTGCATCCGTGACCGCTTCTATCAACGTGGGGTGCGCATGTCCCTGGATCAAGGCACCGAACGACATCATAAAGTCGACGTATTCATTACCGTCGGCATCCCACACGCGCGACCTGTGGCCGCGTTCCAGAATAATCGGCGCGGGGGAATAAACTGCGGCGCCGCGCGACGGCGAGTTCACGCCTTCCACCAGCGATTGCTGTGCCCGTTCGAACCACTCCTGCGAGTGGCTACGGTTTCGCGTCCGTATTGCTTGCGTCATGCGATTATTTTTTAACCAGAGCCCGCCAGGCCTCCGCCATCCACCACCAACGAAATGCCGGTCACGAATGAGGACGCGTCGCTGGCCAAATACAGCGCTGCCTGAGCGATTTCTTCCGGCGTTCCAACCCGGCCCAGCGGACGGTTCGCCGCGTCTGACAGAAATTGATCCTCCTCTCTCCCCAGCTGCCGTGCCTCGCTGTGCAACATCGCGGTATCGGTATCACCAGGGCAGATGCAATTCACTCGAATCTTCTGCCCGCCATGGTCGATCGCCATGGCTTTGGTGAGCAGCACCACCGCGCCTTTCGACGCACAGTAAGCCGCCGCTCGCGCGCCACCCACCAGTCCCCAGCCGGACGCAGTATTGATAATCGATCCGCCGCCGGTTTTCGCCATGGTCGGAACCACTTCACGAGACATAAGGAAGACCGATTTTACATTGACCGCCATAACCTCGTCCCAACCTCGTTCGGTCGTCTCTGTCACCGAGGCTCGCCGGATGATACCTGCATTGTTGAACAACACGTGGACGGCGCCAAATTCCGTAACCGTGCGGTCGATGACGTTTCGGCAATCGGGGGCTAGGGTCACGTCGGCGCGCACGAAAAGGGCTCGGCCGCCTTCGGCAGAAATTTCGCGCGTCACCTTGAGACCGGCGGTCTGGTCCTGGTCAACGATCGTCACAGCCGCGCCCTCGCGGGCAAAAAGCAGTGCCGTGGCGCGACCAATCCCACCTGCTCCTCCGGTGACTACGGTTGTCTTGCCTTGGAGTTGGTTCGTCGACATTGCTTTTTCTATGGCGCGTATCGTCCTCAGCAAGACGTAGGGAAGAGAGTCAGCACCTAACTTCCAACGAACCTCGCATACAAACTTCGTGCAACTCCCGCATCGGTCGTTCCCTTGATGATCGCGCGCCCGTCCGGAAACAACGTCATCTCATAGGGTTCGCGCCAGAACTTCAATACGAACTCATTGTGTCGCACTATTCCGTGCGTCTCCAGTCGCCGCTGCATTTCCGCAAAATCAATCGGCCGGGCCATCTCATGTATCTGCACCGAGTTTCGCCCGCACAGGGTGACATGAGGACGACCTGCGCCCGCCAGATGGATGAAATCCCGCTCGGCGCATGCACGGCACCCAGCCCGCGGCTTCGTGGCTGCGATCTCCGCCTGCTCATTTGTCCATACATCCAGTGACCACAGCGTCTGCCGCAATTGGCGCAGCGCCTCGCCACCTAGCAGCATCTTAATTGCCTCGGTCGCGGCCACCGCGGCAACCACGTTCACCACCGTATTCAATATCCCCGACGTTTCACACGTTTCTACCATGCCCCGTGGCGTGTCGGGAAAAATGCAGGCCAGGCAAGCTGTCTTTCCCGGTAAGATATTCAACGTCACGCCGTAGCTCCCCACGGCGGCCGCGTAAATCCAAGGACGGTGGCTTTTAACGGCATAATCGTTCATCAGATACCGCGTTTCGAAGTTATCGGTGCCGTCGAGGATGACATCCATATCCTCAAGTAAATCTTCAATGTTTCCGGGAACCAGATCTGCGACTCGAGCTTCTACCGAAATTTCAGAATTGAAGGCAGAAATTTTCCTCCCCGCAGCGATCGCCTTGGGTAACGATTCTGCCGCATCTCTCTCGTCGAACAGCGACTGCCGCTGAAGATTACTCGGCTCCACGTAGTCGCGATCGATAATTCGCAGCGTGCCGACGCCAGAGCGAGCCAGCAGGGATGCCACGGCGGATCCAGTCGCTCCGCACCCCACAACGGCTAGGCGACCTGCAGCCAGGCGGCGTTGTCCCTCCGCCCCGATCCCGCGAAATAGAATCTGTCGCGAGTATCGTTGCTCGATCTTTTCTTTCTCCACACTCAGCCTCTCTTCGTGCCCAGCCTCAAGGAGATCACCAGTTCCTGCCCGCAAAACCATTATTATAAGTGTGATCGCTTAAACCATTCGGACACCGGACAACGAGAGCCGTTCGCGCCTCATCGAATCAGCAACGGGCTCAAGGACTTTATCTGCTGAGAAGGTACGCGTCATTCTTCTTATATATGATGATTTGCCTCGCTCCGGCAACGTCGGCCGGACGCTCGGCATCCGCTTCTTCTCTTTCTTCCCAGGAAACGCAAGCCAGGTCATCATCACTCACTTCAATGTCTGCCTACGTCGGTCGGACGGTTAAATCGATCGACCTTCCAGGCGTTCCCGACGCCGACCATTTCCTGCAATTGCTCCCTCAAAAAGCTGGCCAACCCTTGAACCGGGACCAAGTCCGAGACAGTATCCGGATTCTTTACGCCACAGGCCGGTTTGCCGACGTTCAGGCGGAAGCTGCTCCCTTCGGAGAGGATGTGCTGTTGACTTTCAGGACTGCACCGAACTTCTTTGTCGGCGCCATCAATGTGGAGGGTGCTCCCAGCCATCCTAGCTATAACCAGATCGTAAACGCTTCCAAGTTTCAGCTGGGTGAACTGAATCCTCCCGACAAACTGAACCGTGCCTTGCAAAACATCCGCCAACTGATGCAGGAAAACGGCTACTATCGCGCTCGCGTCACCGCCGAGAGTACTTTCAACCCCCTCACCCAGCAGGTCAACATTCTTTTCCATTTAAGCCCCGGAGTGCCCGCGCACGTTGCCGAAGTCAAAGTATCCGGCCACTCCACGTTTTCGCAGATTGAGGTTCAAGACATCGCCAGGATGCACTCCGGTGATCGCGTCACCGCCGCCCGAGTTACGAATTCTCTTCAGCGTTTGCGCAAGAAGCTTCAGAGGCAGCAGCGGGTTCTTGCCCAGGTTTCCATCGCGGAGCAGAAATACCGCCCCGAATCTAACTCCCTAGACTATACCTATCTGATTGACCCCGGCCCCGTGGTCGTGGTGTATGTGCAGGGCCTTCACATCAGCCGAGGAGTGCTGAAAAAACAGATCCCAGTCTACGAGGAAAATGCTCTTGACAACGATCTGCTCAACGAGGGCAAGCGCAACCTCCTGAACTATCTTCAGACTCGCGGTTTCTTCGATGCCACGGTCGACTTTCGGAGGGAAAGTGCTCCTGACCTTCTCCGCGTCATCTACCATGTCAATCCTGGGCCGCTACACAAACTCGAAATCATCGACATCGCTGGGAATAAATATTTTTCCCGGCAGACGATTCGCCAGCGTCTTGAGATTCAACCTGCCTCTCGATTTTTCTTTAAGGGACGCTACAGTGAGGCCCTGCTCAGGAATGACGTCGCGAGCTTGCAGGCGCTTTATGTCTCGAACGGATTTCGGCAAGCCCAGATTCAGACTAGAGTCGACGATAACTATCGCGGCGGACAGAACCGTCTCGCGGTTCACATACAGATAGATGAGGGCCCCCAGACACTGGTCGGCGCATTCCGCATTCTGGGGAATGAGAGAGTCAGCTCCAAGTCATTTCCTGAACTTAACACAGCGGCTGGTCAGCCTTATTCTGAGCAAAATCTTGCGGCAGATCGCGAGTCGATCCTAAATTACTACTTCAATCACGGCTTCCCTAAGGCGGTACTGGATATCACCACGAGCCCGTCACCGGGCCAGCCCCATCGCGAAGATGTAAGCTATACCATCCAGGAGGGTGAGCAGTTTTTCGTCAAGCAGATCATGGTCGGTGGCCTTGACCACACGAGAGACTATGTGGTTCAGCGCGAGATCCAGGTGGTAGGCGGTCAGCCCCTCAGCCAGCAGGATCTTCTGGATACGCAGAGCAAACTTTACGATCTGGGAATTTTCAGCCAGGTCGATACCGCCGTACAGAATCCCGGGGGCTCCGATCCTCAGAAGAATGTTTTCGTCCAGGTGCAAGAGGCAAAACGCTACACCTTCACCTATGGCGTCGGCCTGGAATTCGCAACCGGACTGCCTTCTGGCTCCAGCGCTCCCGCCGGAGCCACCGGCGTCAGTCCACGCGTTGAATTCGATATCACCCGCCTTAACATGGGTGGTCGTGACCAGTCCCTTATCTTCCAGTCGCATGTTGGAACCCTGCAGCAGCGCGGTCTTATCAGTTACGAAATTCCCAAGCTCTTCAACAATGACCGCTTCAAGCTGTTCTTGACTGCTTTCTATGACAACAGTCTTGACGTATCCACTTTCACCTCGCAACGGCTGGAGAGCAAGATCGATCTGCGGCAGCAGCTTGGAAAGCTACAGACCAAGTATGCCAATTCGATCAGCTACCGATTTGACTATCGCCGCGTGAAAGCCAGCAACTTCGCTTCTGACTTCTCTCCCGCCGAGTTTAGTATTTTTTCTCTGCCCGCCCGTGTTGCCGGGCCCGGTTTTACCTTCATTCACGACAAACGCGATAATCCTCTCGAAAGCACCGAGGGCCAATACATCACCTTTGACGGTTTTGCTGCTTCCAGTTACTTGGGTTCGCAAGCCGATTTCGGCCGCGCACTGACTCAGGATTCCACTTATTACGCCTTCGGTCGCCCCAACCATAAGTTTGTCTTCGCCCGCTCCACTACCCTCGGTTTGGAACAGGTCTATCGCGAAACCCAAGTTTTGCCGCCGGGAGCCTGCCAGGTCAGTGACTTAACGACTTCTTGCAGCCAGGGCATTTCGGTGATCCCCCTGCCCGAGGTTTTTTTTGCTGGCGGCGGCAACTCTCATCGCGGTTTTGGGTTAAATCAAGCAGGACCCCGCGATCCAGATTCCGGTTTTCCTGTCGGCGGCACAGCGCTGTTCGTGAACAGCGAGGAACTGCGCTTGCCGACCATCAGCTTGCCCTATCTTGGGGAGGGATTCGGCTTCGCTATCTTTCACGATATGGGTAACGTCTTCACTGCCGGTCATGACATGGTCACGGGCCTACTGCGATGGCACCAGCCTAGCTTGTCCCAGTGCCTGCAATTCAGCCCCTCCGCTGCGTCAACCCAGTACGACAATTGCGTCACCCGCTTCAACAATTCAGGATACGACTACACTTCACACGCCGCGGGGCTGGGGTTGCGCTATAAGACACCTATTGGTCCATTACGGTTCGACTTCGGGTACAATGTTAATCCGACGGCGTATCCCATTGGCTATACGTTGAGCACGCAAGAAACGCCAACGCAGGCATTCACTCCCCAGCGTTTGCGTCATTTCAATGTTTTCTTCAGCATAGGGCAGCCATTCTAATGAAGGTTCGCAGCCAGAGGACGACGACCGCCGCGCTTGCGCTTGTGTTTATGCTGGCTTGTCTTTTTGTGGACCGCGCGCGTTCTGCAGCAGCAGTTCCCACGCCTCAAGTCATCGACCGCATTGTCGCCACCGTGAATGGCCGCGTGATTTTGCAGTCGGACTGGGACGAAGCTTTGTGTTACGAAGCGTTCCTTAGTGCCCGCGCTCTTGCCAGTTTCACCGACGACGAAAGACGCGCAGTGCTCGATCGACTCATTGACCAGGAACTTTTGCGCGAGCAGATGAAGTCAGCCGATTTTCGCCATGCTACGGACGATGAGGTCGCAGCGCGAATCGCTGATGCCCGCAAACAATATCCTGGGGCCGCTTCGAATGGCGCCTGGCACGCGCTGCTGGCTCGCTATCACATCACCGAAAAAGACCTGGCGAACCATGTACAGCAGCAGATCGACGTCATGCGCCTGGTCGATGCTCGTCTGCGACCCGCGGTACAAATCGATTCCAAATCTATCGAGGCCTATTACCGCGACCAGTTCGCCCCTAGATTGAAACAGGCCGGCGGCTCCGAAATACCTCTCGCCGAAGTCTCCAGCAAAATCCGCGAACTGCTCACCGAACAAAAAGTCAGCGAGATGCTGGTCTCCTGGTTGCAAACCCTGCGCTCCGAAGGTGAGGTGCATATTCCGGGTGTCACGCCCTCATCTGACGACCCGGGAGTTCAGTCTCGGTGACAGAATCAGCCGCCAAGCCTGCCCGACGCTGGTGGAAATTTCTGCTGATTCTTGCCGGTGCTTTCGCCGTCGGTTCTGTAGCTCTGGTCCTTTACATCAATACTGAAGCCTTTCAATCGTTGGTCCGCCGCCGCCTGGTTGCCGAGGTCGAGCGAATTACCGATGGCCGCGCCGAGATCGGTAGCGTCCACACTATTCCTTTTCGA
>Ga0187875_10000262_pt1 | contig 47374 bp, 39 predicted proteins | sample June2016WEW_17_1_2_FD_132978 | JGI IMG/M metagenome (GOLD analysis project Ga0187875, IMG submission 132978) | Peatland microbial communities from SPRUCE experiment site at the Marcell Experimental Forest, Minnesota, USA - June2016WEW_17_10 | ecosystem: Environmental > Terrestrial > Soil >...
AAGAAGTATGACCTGGATATGTTCTACATTGCCGGACCCGGTCACGGCGGCCCGGCGATTGTAGGCAACGTTTACCTCGAAGGTACCTGGAGTGACGTTTATCCAAACATTACACAAGACGAAGCCGGTCTGAAAAAGCTGTTCATGCAGTTCTCATTTCCCGGCGGGATTTCCAGCCATGTTGCTCCGACGACACCGGGGTCGATTCATGAAGGCGGCGAGCTGGGATATTCGCTCAGCCATGCTTTCGGGGCCGCATTCGACAATCCCGGCTTAATCGTCGCCTGTGTCGTTGGCGACGGCGAAGCGGAAACGGGTCCTTTGGCGACCTCATGGCAATCCAATAAGTTTCTCAACCCGATTACCGACGGAGCAGTGCTACCGATCCTGCACCTCAATGGCTACAAGATTTCCAACCCAACCTTTTCTGCCCGTATCGGGCATGAGGAATTGGAGCAATTCTTGCAGGGCTGCGGCTGGACGCCTTATTTTGTGGAAGGCGATGAACCGGAAAAGATGCATCAACTCATGGCTGGTACTTTGGAAAAAGTCATTGAGGAGATTCAACAAATCCAAAAAAATGCACGGGAGACGAAAGACAACACTAGGCCGCGCTGGCCAATGATCGTCCTGCGGTCACCCAAGGGCTGGACGGGACCGAAAGTTGTTGACGGTCTGCAAATCGAAGGCACCTTCCGAGCTCATCAAGTGCCACTCCTCGTGGATTCCGAGCATCCTGATCATGTCAATCAACTTGAAAACTGGATGAAAAGCTACAAGGCAGAAGAACTGTTCGATGAGAATGGCCGGCTCATGCCGGAATTAGCTGAACTGGCGCCTAAGGGAGATCGGCGGATGGGCGCCAATCCCCACGCCAACGGCGGGCTTCTGCTGCGCGATCTGCACATGCCGGATTTCCGGGTTCACGCGGCGAATGTGCCTTCACCCGGAGCCGTTGACGAACAGGATACGCTCGTACTGGGCAAGTTCCTGCGTGACGTGGTCAAACTGAATCAGGATCAGCGAAATTTCCGGATATTTGGCCCCGATGAGACGCTTTCGAATCTTTTGGGTGCGGTTTTTGAAGTAACCAATCGTCAGTGGGATGCCCGAACAGTAAAGAATGATGAATTCCTCGCGCCCGCCGGACTCGTGCTGGATTCGATGCTAAGTGAACACCAGTGCGAGGGTTGGTTGGAGGGTTATTTGCTTACCGGACGGCACGGGCTGTTCAACAGCTATGAAGCCTTCATTCGCATCATCGATTCGATGTTCAGCCAGCATGCCAAGTGGCTGAAGGTAACGTTGGAACTACCCTGGCGCCGGAAGATCGCGTCGCTGAACTATCTGCTTGCCTCACACGTTTGGCAGCAGGATCACAACGGTTTCACGCACCAGGACCCCGGTTTTCTCGACCACGTCATCAACAAGAAGGCCGACATCGTGCGCGTATATCTTCCGCCCGACGCGAACTGCCTGTTGTCGGTCGTTGATCACTGCCTGCGCACTCGTCATTACGTCAACGTGGTGGTTGCGGGAAAACACGCACTGCCCCAATGGCTGACCATGGAAGAGGCGGTTGTGCACTGCACGGAAGGAATCGGCATCTGGCAATGGGCCAGCAATGATCAAGGCACCGAGCCGGACGTGGTGATGGCCTGTTGCGGAGACACGCCCACGCTGGAGATTTTGGCGGCCGTTTCCATCCTTCGCCAGCATCTGCCTGACCTGAAAATTCGGGTGATCAATGTCGTCGATCTGATGAGGCTGCAGCCGCAAACAGAACACCCGCACGGACTGAGTGATACCAATTACGATTCGCTTTTCACTAAGGATAAACATATCATCTTCGGCTTCCACGGCTATCCCTGGTTAGTCCACCGGCTGACCTACCGCCGGAACAACCGCAACCTGCATGTCCGGGGCTATGTGGAAGAGGGCACGATCACGACGGCTTTTGACATCAGGGTGCAGAACAAACTGGACAGGTTCCACCTGGTACAAGACGTGGTCGATCGCCTGCCGCAGTTAGGTTCCAAAGGGGCCTACCTGAAGAAGATGGTGCATGACAAGCTCATCGAGCACAATCAGTATATCGACAAACACGGCCAGGACCTGCCGGAAATCAGGGACTGGAAGTGGAGTCCGGAAGGAACATAGAAAAAGAAAGAGCTGACAATGGAGGAAAAATAATGCGCATTGGCATAGCTGCGGACCATGGCGGGTTTGAGTTGAAAGTGCAATTGATTGCTGATCTCAAGAATGTCGGTTATGAGGTGAAGGACTTCGGCGCCTATGAGCTGGTTACAGGAGATGACTACCCTGATTTTGTGGTGCCTCTTGCCAGAGCTGTGGCGAAAGGTGAAATTACCCGGGGACTGGCCATCTGCGGCAGCGGGGTAGGCGCTTGCGTTGCGGCCAACAAGGTGCCCGGCGTGCGTGCTGCGTTGATCACAGATTCCTTCTCCGCTCATCAGGGGGTAGAGGACGACGACATGAACGTTATGTGTCTGGGCGGTGGGGTCACCGGATATGCCCTGTCCTGGGATTTGGTCCAGGTATTCTTGAATGCCCATTTCAAGGGGGCCGAACGGTTCAAACGCCGTCTTGAAAAAGTGGCTGCTTTAGAAAAAGAGAGGAAGCTTTAATTGGAGGTTTCAGAGATGAGTTCACAAGAGCTTATAGCCATTGCTGGGGCGATGATTGCTGAGGACAAAGGTCTTCTGGCCATGGATGAAAGTAATCCAACCTGCAACAAACGATTTGCCAGATTGGGAATTCCCCAGACAGAGGGAGCCCGGCGCGCTTATCGGGAATTGATTTTGACCACTCCCTGTCTCGGCGAGTGCATTAATGGGGTGATCCTCTATGACGAGACCATCCGTCAACAAAAAAAAGATGGCACCCCCTTTGTTAAAGTTATCACCGACGCTGGCATCATTCCCGGTATCAAAGTCGACACCGGCGCAAAGGACATGGCCGGACATCCCGGAGAGAAGATAACCGAAGGTCTAGACGGATTGCGCGACCGATTGGCTGAATACTTTCAAATGGGCGCTCGTTTTGCTAAGTGGCGCGCGGTGATTACCATCTCCGATGGCATTCCCAGCCGGGGTTGTATTGAGGCCAATGCGCATGCGTTGGCTCGCTATGCTGCCTTGTGTCAGGAAGCAGGAATGGTCCCCGTCATAGAACCGGAAGTGCTCATGGACGGCGAGCATACGCTGGAATGGTGCAGCGTGGTGACCCAGGAAGTCCTGCGAACGGTTTTCGATCAGCTTTACACACAACGGGTTATACTGGAAGGCATGATCCTGAAGCCCAACATGGTGCTTCCGGGATTGACCTGTCCCAGGCAGGAAGCGGTGGAAGAGGTGGCCGACGCCACGGTGAGGTGTCTCTTGCGCGCCGTCCCCGCTGCTGTTCCTGGAATTGCGTTCTTGTCGGGCGGCCAATCCGGTGAACTGGCCTCAGCCCGTTTGAATGCCATGAATGTCAGATTCAAGTCGCGATTGCCTTGGGCGTTGGCGTTTTCGTTCGCCCGCGCCATCCAGCAACCAGCTTTGGAGATTTGGCAAGGCAAGGAGGCAAACGTGCCGGCGGCGCAGGAAGCTCTGTATCATCGAGCCAGATGTAACCGGGCTGCACGCCGTAGCAAATATAATGCCACAGTGGAAAGGACTCAAACATGACAACGAAGACCCCGCAACTTACAAAACGCGCGGCATGGCAGGCTCTGAAAGCCCATTACACAAAAATTCGGAATATGCATCTTCGGCAGCTCTTCGCGGACGACCCAAAGCGCGGGGAGCGTATGACAGTCGAGGCCGTCGGCATCTACTTTGACTATTCAAAGCATCGCATCACCGGCGAGACACTTAGGCTCCTTTTGCAATTGACGGACGAATCCGGCTTGCGGGACCGCATCGACGCCATGTTCCGTGGCGATAAGATCAACGTCACGGAAAAGCGGGCCGCCCTGCACACGGCTTTGCGCGCGCCGAAAGGGAAAACCATCGTCGTGGACGGCGAGGATGTCGTGCCTAAAGTTCACGCCGTGCTCGACAAGATGGCCGACTTCTCCAACCGGGTGCGCAGTGGGGAGTGGAAAGGCCACACCGGCAAACCGATTCGCAACGTCATCAATATCGGCATCGGCGGGTCTGACCTTGGGCCGGTCATGGCGTATGAAGCATTACGGCATTATAGCCAGCGCGACCTGACGTTGCGATTTGTCTCCAACATCGACGGCACTGACTTCGCCGAGGCTACCCGCGACCTCGCCGCGGAGGAGACTCTCTTCATTATCTCGTCGAAGACCTTTACGACCCTGGAGACAATGACCAACGCGCACACAGCCCGCGACTGGGCTCTGAAGACTTTGAAACATCCCGCTGCTGTTGCCAGGCATTTCGTCGCGATCTCAACCAACGTCGGGGAAGTGGCTAAATTCGGCATCGACACCGCAAATATGTTCGAGTTCTGGGATTGGGTTGGCGGGCGGTATTCAATGGACTCGGCAATCGGCCTCTCGACGATGATCGCCATTGGCCCTGAAAATTTCCGCACCATGCTCGACGGTTTCCACCAGATGGATGAGCATTTCCGCACTGCCCCTTTCGAGCGTAACCTGCCGGTACTCATGGGGCTCCTAGGCATTTGGTACAATAATTTCTTCGCCTCGCAGACCGTCGCGGTTCTTCCGTATGACCAGTACTTGAAGCGATTCCCGGCTTATCTCCAGCAATTGACGATGGAGAGCAATGGCAAGCACGTCACGCTTGACGGGACCGGGGTTGCTTACCAGACTGGGCCAATCTACTGGGGAGAGCCGGGTACTAATGGGCAGCATTCTTTTTACCAGATGATCCATCAGGGGACCAAACTCATTCCCTGCGACTTCATAGGATTTATTCAGCCTCTTAATCATCTGGGACGCCACCACGATTTGCTTTTGGCCAATATGTTTGCCCAGGCCGAGGCGCTGGCTTTCGGCAAAACGCCGCAGGAGGTCCAAGCCGATGGCACACCTGCATGGTTGGCGCCGCATAAAACTTTCGAAGGCAATCGTCCGTCCAGTACGATCCTTATGGAACGGCTGACTCCGGAGGCACTGGGGAAGATCGTCGCGTTGTATGAACACAGCGTTTTCACTCAAGGTGCCATTTGGCAAATTGATTCGTTTGATCAGTGGGGGGTCGAACTGGGGAAGGCCCTTGCCGCACGAATTATCCCCGAACTTGAGACCGGGACCGAGCACCAACTCAAGCACGATAGTTCAACCAACGCTCTGATCCAGTGCTTCAAGAGATATAAGAAATAGGCTGGTCACAGCGCAACGAAAGGAGTTTTTTTAATGAACAATATGATGAACTATACAAACGGATGGATGGATGGATGGGCGAAGGAATGTGGATTTGGACGGTGATCGGCATACTGGTCGTGGTCCTTCTGGCTGTCGTGATTATCAAACTGTCCAATAAAAAATAGCGAGTTCAGAACCCGCCTGAGAAGTGAACTGTTAGAACCATAGAAAAAAGAGTAGGAGACTCCCTATGAAGGAAAAGGAACATGTAACCGAAAATAAACCGGAATCGAAACCGGGGTCGAAGCCTGATGCAAAAGATGATCTCAAATCCCTGCCCATGTCTGAACTACAGGCAAAGTTGGGGTCATCGCCGGACGGTCTTACTCAAGCCGAAGCGCAGAAACGGCTGAGCCAATATGGGCCGAATGAGATAGCCGAGAAAAAGGTCAACCCCTTTTTGAAATTCCTCACCTATTTCTGGGGGCCGATTCCGTGGATGATCGAGATTGCGGTGATTCTGTCGGGCGTGGTCCGGCACTGGCCGGATTTCTTCATTATCCTGCTTCTGCTTCTGACCAACGCCGTAGTCGGATTCTGGGAAGAGCACACGGCGGGCAACGCCATCGAGGCCCTCAAAGCCAAGCTGGCAATCAATGCCCGGGTGAAACGTGACGGGAAGTGGATCAACCCGCCTGCGCGCGAATTGGTGCCCGGCGATGTCATCCGCATGCGCCTGGGCGACATTGTGCCCGCTGATGCGCGATTGCTGGAGGGAGATCCGGTAGAGGTTGATCAATCCGCACTGACGGGAGAGTCGTTGCCAGCCGAGCGTAAATCGGGCGAGGCGGTGTTTTCGGGTTCGATTATCCGTCAGGGCGAAATCGGCGCAATGGTCTATGCGACGGGCGCCAACACCTACTTCGGCAAAACGGCGCAATTGGTGCAGGAGGCGCATACCGTCAGCCACTTTCAAAAGGCCGTTTTGAAAATCGGCAATTACCTGATCATTCTGGCAGTAGCTCTGGTAGCGGTGATTATTGGTTTCGCAATCTATCGTGGCGACGCGATCCTCACCACGCTGCAGTTTGCCCTGGTGTTGACCGTGGCCGCGATTCCCGTGGCGATGCCGACGGTGTTGTCGGTGACGATGGCAGTCGGCGCGCGCCTGCTCGCCAGGAAGAAGGCAATCGTGAGCAAGTTGGTGGCCATCGAGGAATTGGCGGGCGTGGACGTGCTGTGCGCGGATAAGACAGGCACTCTGACCCAGAACAAGCTGACGCTGGGCGATCCTTTCGGTGTGAATGGCATTCCTGTCGATCAAGTCATTCTCAACGCCGCGCTGGCGTCGCGTGCGGACAATAACGACACTATTGACCTGGCCGTCCTGGGGGGACTAAAAGATAAAGAGGCCTTGAAAGGCTATCAGGCTGTCCATTTCCAGCCCTTCGATGCCGTGCATAAGCGTACCGAAGCCACCATCAAGGACAAGGATGGAAAGACGTTCAAAGTGACAAAAGGCGCGCCGCAGGTTATTTTGGCATTGTCGGCCAATGCCGGACAAGTGAAGTCCGCCATTGACAAGGCGGTCAACGAATTTGCGGCACGCGGTTTTCGCTCGTTGGGCGTGGCGCGGGCCGAGGGTGAAGGCCAATGGCAGTTTGTTGGCGTATTGCCCCTGTTTGACCCGCCGCGGGAAGATGCCAAGGCAACCATAGCGACCGCGCTGGCAATGGGCGTAAAGGTCAAGATGGTTACGGGCGATGCGCTGGCCATCGCCAGGGAAACCGCGAAAAAGTTAGACATGGGCACAAATATTCTCGATGCCGGGGGCTTAGGCGATTCGAAAAAGCAAGAGACTAAAGAGGTGTCCGAGTCCATTGAAAAGGCCGACGGTTTCGCTCAGGTATTCCCCGAACACAAGTTTCACATTGTAGATGTCCTGCAGAAACTCAAACACATCGTCGGCATGACGGGCGATGGAGTGAATGACGCCCCCGCGCTGAAGAAAGCCGACTGCGGTATCGCCGTTTCGGGTGCGACGGACGCGGCGCGCGCTGCTGCGGCTATCGTGCTGATGACGCCCGGATTGTCGGTGATCATTGACGCGATCAAGGAGAGCCGGAGAATCTTCCAGCGGATGAACAGCTACGCGATCTACCGCATCGCTGAGACGCTACGCGTACTGTTATTCATGACGCTGGCGATACTGATCTTTAACTTTTATCCATTGACGGCGGTGATGATCGTGATGCTGGCGTTGTTAAATGACGGAGCAATCCTGTCTATTGCCTATGACAACGTGCATTATAAGGATCAGCCAGAAGCCTGGAATATGCGTATGGTTCTGGGAGTTGCGACGGCGCTAGGAGTTATCGGGGTTGTTTCCGCTTTCGTCTTGTTTTATCTCGGTGAGCGTGTCTTTCATCTCGACCGCGCGCACATTCAGACGCTGATGTATTTGAAGCTGTCTGTGGCCGGACATCTGACGATCTTCCTGACGCGCACGCGCGGTCGGTTCTGGTCCATACGCCCCGCGAAGATTTTGTGGATAGCTGTGCTTGGCACGCAAATCGTTGCGACGTTAATCGCAGTTTACGGACTGTTCATGACGCCTCTCGGCTGGGGTTGGGCCGGGTTCGTATGGGGATATGCGCTGCTTTGGTTCCTCGTCAATGACAACGTGAAACTGCTCGCATATCGGATTTTTGATCCAGTCAAAGCTGCGGCAAAACCTAAAGCTAAAGCTGGTGAGCCTAAGCCTGAAGCGAAGGGCGATCCGAACACTCAATCCAAACCAGAATCAGAGGCGAAAGCCGATGCTAAGCCTGATGCAAAACCCGAAGTTAAGCCCGAAGCCAAAGCTGAACCAAAATCCGATTCAAAGGCCGAGCCAAAACCAGAAGCCAACGCTATAGCGGAGACCGAAACCAAAACAAAGCCTAATCCCGAAGTAAAAGCAGTTGAACCCAAGCCTGAAGTGAAATCATCAGAGCCTAAGCCCGATGCCAAAGCTGAGCCTAAATCTATAGCAAAAGCCGAACCTCAACCTGAAGCTGAAGCCAAATCCAAGACGCCGTCCGATTTGACACCGCAGCTCGTCAAGCGAGTCCATAAACTTTACGAGGAACTGGGGCGCGAGGACGTTAAGGCAGTTCAGGACTTGGAGAATGCGGAGCGGGAGACTCGGAAAGATGAACCCGATAAATAAACAGACGCAAACCATAAATGAATTTATTGCGAGAAAAACATGTTATACTTGCATTCTAATATGTTTGTTACTTTTATCTCTTATCCGCGCATTTTTTCTAAGGCTTATTTAACTCGGAGACCTAGTCGGAGAAATGATATTACTGTTTCCTTTCAAAGTACCCTCAACATACTGAGGTTCCACCGTATATTGAGGCCAAACGAATCATTTCGTACATCTCCATGGATCACTCTTATTAATCTAACCACCTGCTATTAAAGGATGAATTAAAACTTCTTATTATTTCCGGCTATTGGCCTACTACTTGCTATTACTCTTTTATAATAACGTAAATAAGGAGATTCCGAGTATGTACTACTATTGGGGAATGCATGGATATTGGTGGATTTTTTGGTTCGTTCTCTGGGTATTGTTTTTTTCCTTCATGATGCCTGTGAGGCGGACTTACTACCGGCAAATGCAGTCTCCTCTGCAGCTCCTGCAAAAGAGATATGCCGCTGGGGAGATCACGAGTGAGGAATACGAAGAACGGCGGACAAAACTCCAGCGGGATGTCAATATAAAATAGAGATAGGCGACGATAATAACCTCCTGCCATGGAAGTCACATCATGTCGTAACGGTTTCATATATAGAAGGCGTCGCCCTCAAAGTTGAAGTGACTGCGACGGCGGTGTATGAGATAGTGACGTAACGAGTTGTATTTTTATATAGAACAGATTGGTTGGGAACAATACTTGAAAAATTTGACACCATAGTTACCAGATTAGCATTAGCGCCACCAAACGTTAAAGATTAAATTTATTTGGAAACTGATACATCTTTGTGTGCAAAGGATAACATTGATATTACATAAAAAAGATAAGGAGAAAAATTCATGGAAAAACTTAATTTGACTTCCCAAGAAAAAGACAAGCTGTTGATGGTCCTTGAAAGATACCTGCCGGACATCAGAAGTGAAATCGCGAACACGGATAGAAAAGAATTTCGCAAAGAACTGAAAGAGCGTGAAGTCTTCATGGCAGATCTCATTGGGCGCCTGAAACACTGAACGCTTTTTTTGAAGACATTACCGTTGCTACTGAAACCCCGAATACGCCGCCGGGCATCGGTATCTTTTCCCCATCAATTCCCATTGTCTGCTTTGGTGGTTGCGATGGCTTAAAAAAAAAGGATTTTTAGCTCTGAGCTAACCAGTTCGAAAAGCGATTAATAAAATGGAAGCGAAAGGAGATTTGATTTTATGAACATTAAAGTTTTTTATTATTCAAAATGGCAAAAGGATGGGAAGTTAAATAGACACTGGGAAAGAGAATTTGATTCAATTGAAAAAGCAAAAGAATCAGTTAAGACAGAAAAGCCTTATCAAGCGTGGTTTAAATTAGAAAACGAGTTGTATTTTTATTTAGAACAGATTGGTTGGGAACAATACTTGAAAAAATAAGAATATCATCCACAGGGACATAATAAAAAAAAATAAAAAACCTGGTCTGCTTTGGTGGGTGTGCTAACCCCGCCGGTTATAGTTCACTCAGCCCTCAAACTATTGAAGGCTTCGGGCAACGCGAAAAACAGCATCTATTCAGGTGCCTGGATTATGGAGGTAATCAAAATGAAAACGAGAAGCTCTTTTGCAGCATTGATTTTTGTCGTAATTCTTGTCATTGGTGGAGGATTAGCATTTGCCATTTATAGAGCAACTGCCGACATGCTAAGCACAAGAATTATTGGATTCATTACTATTGTTTTCGCCGTCGTTGTTTCTTCTGCAATTAAGGTTGCGGATCAGTGGGAAAGGGTGGTGATCTTGCGGTTAGGCAAGTTCCGCGCCCTCAAGGGACCTGGACTGTTTTTCATTATTCCGGTCTTCGATATGATTCCTTACTGGATCGATACCCGTGTCATCACGACTGGTTTCAAGGCAGAGAAAACCCTTACCAAAGACACGGTGCCAGTGGATGTGGATGCCGTGCTGTTTTGGAAAGTTGTGGACCCAAAGAAGGCGGCGCTGGATGTGGCCGACTTTCAAAGCGCTATAAGTTGGGCATCCCAAACAGCCCTGCGCGATGTGATTGGCAAGACTATGCTTTCGGATATGCTGGAAGGCAGGGACAAAATTAGCAACATGCTGCAGAAGATTATTGATGAACGCACCGAACCTTGGGGCATCAACGTCATCTCGGTAGAAGTGAAGGATGTTTTGATTCCATCTGGTCTGGAGGATGCCATGTCCATGCAGGCGCAAGCGGAAAGAGAGCGCCAGGCCCGGGTGATCCTGGGTGATGCCGAGAGGCAGATAGCGGAGAAATTTACCGAAGCTGGCAAGAGATATGAGGACAATCCCATTGCCTTTCATTTGCGGGCCATGAACATGCTTTATGAGGGTTTGAAGCAGAATGCAACGATAGTAATCGTTCCTAGTACAGCCGTGGAAAGCATGCAACTTGGAGGGCTTGCCGGGATGACAGCGCTGACCATGGGATTAGGTCAGGAGCGCGCAAACAAAGGCAAGGAAATCGAAACAGCGAATAATGCAAAATAGGGGAAATCATCAATGGAAGATATTAGAAGAATACTTGCTGTGAGTTGGATGACTCAATATTGTCAGAAGACAGTTCATTACGCGGTTTCATTGGCCGCAAAGTACGGCGCTGAACTTTCGGTGATTCATGTAATCGATACTTTATGGTCGCAAGGTTGGAATTTGCCCACAATGTCACAGGAGGAATCCAGAAAGAAGGAGATGGAAAGAATTCAGTCGGAACTGGATAATATTATAGGCAAAGAAAAAAAGGGGGACGTAAAGATCAAAAAGATTATTAAGGAAGGTGATCCCGTTGAAGAAATTATGAAGGTTATTGAGGAAGAAAAGATTGACCTGGTCATCTTGCGCGCACATGAAGAAGGTCGTATCGAACGTTTTCTGGTCGGCGGCAGTAACGATGCGATAATCCGGAAGATGCCCTGCTCAGTTTTTCTGGTAAAAAAAGAACCTGATACCGTTTAATTTTGACGACTTGATAAGGAATTTGCCTTTATAGGTGCTGTCAAGATTAAAAATCGTTTCTTTCCTATAGTAATTAATGGACTTAAGACAGAGGAAAGAGTGATTTATATTCTGCAATCTATGAAAAATGTAGGATTCCGCGCCACAAACCAACACATTTTCTAGTACATTACTCATCCCTCTTGGGTTTTTATCAATATGCACCATATCACCTCATGTTAAGACAGCGTTTTTCGCTATTATGTCTAACATGTTCAAATTTATCTTTTTGATTTATTTACAGTTTTTAAACTTTCTGCACATATTCTAAAAGATCACTTGAAGAAAAAGCAATTAAATACTATACTGCCGGTCATAAATGTTGCCTTCAAAAAGTTTGAAGGCGGCATCAGCAGTCCTTTGATCATTGGTATAAGTTTCTAAGGTATGAACTTCCTCGACATGAACTTTCTCGATATGAACTTCCAAAGCCTGCTGACGGGTATCATATTCCTGCTTGCGCGGGATAATCTATCAGATATTAATGCACTCACGTTTGCAATATCTGATTTTCATTAGAATTAAAGTTTAACAAAAAATAGCAGGAGGTTTTTTTATGTCGTTAAATCAATTAGTAGATTCGCGGGACGTCCGGTTTATTCTTTTTGAAATGCTGGAGTTGGAGAAATTAAACCGTTTTGAAAGATATAAGGATTTCGACCGGAGCGCGTATGAGGATACGCTGGAACTCGCGGAAAAAATTGCCCTTAATCAGTTTTATCCGTCCAACGTCGATGGCGATAAAAACGGATTACAATTCGATCCCAAGGCTCATGAGGTAAAGGTGCCCGATTCATTCCATAAGGGATTCAGGGCGCACATCGAAGCGGGTTTCCACACCCTGTCGTTTTCTCCTGAAGACGGAGGAGTTGGAATGCCCTCCAGTATCTCCATGGCGACAGCGGAATATTTTAACGCGGGCAACACGTCATTAACCATGTATTGCGGTTCTATCACCGGAGCGATACACATTATCGCGCATTTTGGTTCTGAAGAAGTAAAAAAGATGTTTCTTCCCAAAATGTTCGCGGGCGAGTGGGGCGGCACTATGTGCCTTACTGAACCGTCCGCCGGCTCCGATGTAGGAGCGCTGAAATCAAAAGCCGTCAAGCAGGCTGACGGTACTTATCTTATCACCGGCCAGAAAAATTTCATCAGCAACGGGGAAAACGATCTGGTTGCCAATATCATCCATCCGGTTCTGGCACGAATCGAGGGCGATCCCGAAGGGACCAAGGGAATCTCCATTTTCATCGTGCCGAAGTTTCTGATTAACAAAGACGGCTCTCTGGGCGAACGCAATGATATGATGTGTACGGGCATTGAACATAAGATGGGCCTCAAAGGCAACGCGACATCATCTCTGAGTTTCGGTGATAACGGCAAGTGCGTCGGCTATCTCCTGGGAAACGAACGCGAAGGCATGAAAATTATGTTTATGCTCATGAACGCGGCCCGTATCCATACAGGTGTTCAGGCCGAGGCTCTCTCCAGCGCGGCTTACATGCACGCCATTACTTATGCCAGAAACCGCATACAGGGACAAGCCGTGCCGAAAGGACCGAGCTCTCCCATTATCGAACACATTGACGTAAAACGCATGTTGCTTTACATGAAGAGCACTGTCGAGGCGATGCGGATGCTGACGCTGTTTTTGGCCTATCATGAGGATATCATGTATGCCTCTCCGAATGCCGAAGAGGTTAAAGAAGCGACTGCAATCGTCGAAATTCTTACCCCTATCGTCAAAGCCGGTATTTCGGATGCAGGATGGCTTGTAACGGCGGAAGCCATGCAGGTCTATGGAGGTTACGGCTATTGCCAGGAATATCCCGTTGAACAGTATGCCCGCGACTGCAAGGTCCTTTCGATTTATGAGGGCACCAACGGCATCCAGTCCCTGGATCTTCAGATGCGCAAAATCCTTATGAATCCCGGACAGTATAATTACGCCATTCTGAAAAAACGCATGTCTGAAACAATCAGCAAAGCAAAAGGAATAGTTGATGACAAATATATTGCCCCCGTGGAAAAAGGCCTAAAGACGCTTGATGAAATCATCACGATGATGAGCACCCAGCTTATGGAAGGCAAGATTGCCGCTCTGTTCGCTAATTCAACGCCGCTGCAGCAGGCTATGTTCCCGTTGATCTCGGCATGGCTGCACCTGTGGAGCATGACGATTACCGTTCCCAGGATGAAAGCCCTCGTCGGAGATCTCAAAGGCGCGGATCGTAGAAAGCTGCTTGCCGATAACGCCGAGGCCGCCTACTACTCCGGACGCGTATTGTCATCTCAGTTCTTTATTGCTTCGGAATTCCCTAAATTCTTTGGCAAGACCGAATGCATCATGAATAACGATGCAAGTGCGATTGTGGCTTCAGCTGATGTTTTCACAGGAGCGCTCAAAGAGTAGGACAAACAGGGATACCGCGAAGATTGATGAGATAACATACGTTAATAGATATAACATGATGATATGATTGTTGATATTAAGAAACAATATTCATCGGGAAAATAGGAGTACCGTTATGTATCAAATTGACAAACCGGATAATGTCGTTGAGATTTTGGAGCAGAGTGTCGCGAAATTTCCCAACAGACCGTTTTTAGGAACAAAGAATAAAAATAAACAATATGACTGGATAACTTATGAGGATTTCGGCAAACGTGTGGACAACGTAAGGAGCGGTCTGCAGCAACTGGGCATACAAAAAGACGATGCTGTTGGAATCATATGCAATAACAGCGTAGACTGGGCCGTATGTTTTTTTGCCACGTCAGGGCTTTCGGCGCGTTTTGTTCCGATGTATGAAGCCGAGCTGGTACAGGTTTGGAAATATATCATAGCCGACGCAAACGTTAAAGTGCTGTTTATCTCTAAAAAAGAAATATATAACAAAATAAAAGATTTTATTTCTTCAAGTCCAAACCTGAAGAAAACAATTTTAATGGAAGGAGAAGGTCCGGATACACTCGCAGAGCTTGAGAAAAAAGGAAATGCCCTGAAGGTGAAGAGTATCTACCCCGATCATAAGTCCATTTGCATCCTGATTTATACATCCGGAACTACAGGAGACCCGAAAGGGGTGCTGTTGTGTCAGAGCAATATCACTTCAAACGCTCACGGCACCAAGGCCGGTTACCCGGCTGTGAACGAAAACGACAGGTCTCTCTCCATCCTGCCGTGGGCGCATGTTTACGGTCTGGGCGAAATGGTTGTTTTCTGCCTTTTGGGCGCCTCAGTCGGCCTTGCGGAAAAAGCGGCAACGGTTGTTGAAGACATCATGCTGATCAAACCTACATTTCTAACCGCTGTTCCCACGGTTTTTAACAGGGTTTACGACGGTCTCTTGACAAAAATAAATGAAGAAGGCGGGCTTCCCAAAAAATTATTTTCAATGGGAGTGGATTCCGCCAAAAAGAAGCGTGAACTTGCCGCGCAGGGGAAATCCTCTTTCATGACAAACCTGAAATTTAAAATCGCGGACGCGATAATTTTCAGCAAGGTGCGGGAAAAGCTCGGCGGCAGACTCAATGGCTCCATGACAGGAAGCGCTGCCATGAACGTGGATATTTCCCATTTCTTCTGGGATATAGGAGTGCCGCTGTATGACGCATACGGATTGACTGAGACTTCTCCGGGCGTCACGATGAATGGACCGCTTAAATACAAACTCGGCAGCGTGGGACCTGTTATGAAAAATTACAAGGTCGTGATTGACAAATCCATGGTTGAGCCGGACGCCAAGGATGGTGAAGTTGTGGTTTACGGACCAAATGTAATGCAGGGATACCATAACAAGCCTGAGGCGACAAAGGCTGTCATGACTCCGGACGGCGGTTTCAGAACCGGCGACCGCGGAAGAATTGATGAAGACGGATTTTTATTTATAACGGGCAGGCTCAAAGAGCAGTTCAAGCTTGAAAACGGAAAATATGTATTTCCGGCAGCCATAGAGGAAGATATAAGACTCAATCACTTCATAGAAAACGCCATGATCTATGGAGAGGGCCGCGCATATAATGTATGCATTGTTGTCCCGGATTTCGTTGCGCTGGAAAAATGGGCGGTAAAAAATAATCTGCCTAAAGAACCGGCGGAATTAGTCAAGCGCGACGAACTAAAAAGCTTTCTTACGAATGAAATAACCAATTCTCTCAAAGGGAAATACGGCGGTTATGAAATCCCGAAGAAATTTATTTTCATGAGCGAAGCTTTTAGTGTTCAGAATGGAACTTTGACTCAGACCATGAAATTGAAACGGCGGGTTGTTTCCGAGAAACTTAAAAATCAGATTGACACTCTTTATGCTGAAAAATAAATTTAATTACTGAATTAGATTTATTTGATTTTATGGTTGTTGTCCCGGAATAAACAATAACTTATTGATGATTGAAGCTCTCTGCGGTAAGCCGCGGAGAGCTTTCAATCATTCTTATAAAAGTCATCTCCATTTTAATATCTTAGAACAAAGTTCGCTTCGTCTGCAAATGCCTACTCTTTGAAAGATTTCCTTCAAGTGATCTTTTACGGTATATTCAGTGATGAAGAACTTTCCGGCAATCTCCTTATTGGAATGTCCCATGGCGGCAAGAAGAGCGATTTCTTCCTGCCTTCGGGTCAGATTGTATTGCCTGAGTTCTTCTTTAACGCATACGGCATCCGGCAATAGTTCCAGCAGAATGATTTTCCTGGAAGAACCATGCTGAATTGATATTGTTTTGACATGGTAGCACCCTTTTTTAGTGGTGAAATATGTCGATTCATGTCCTTCTATGGCATCAAGTAAATCCGTTATCGGCCGTCTTCCTAAAGCCCGTCTTGCTTCCTCATTGATAAAGAATGAATAGGGTTGTTGCCGCCGATAACCACGTATCAGGATTACACCCGTTCCTTCAAGAGCGGCTAATGACTTAAATATAATATTATCCTGCCGAGCCTCGGCGGCCAGCCTGCGTTCGGAAATATCGGTTACAATCGTCAGCCATAAATCATCTTTTTCCGTCTTTATCAGATACGAATTAAATAATCCGCATTTGACCTCATTATTCTTTACTTTAACTTCCAGTTCAATGTTTTGAGCACATCCGCTTTTTTTTATTTCATTTAAAAGCACCAATCTCTGTTGGGCCGTAATATGTCCGATTCCGACGGATGTCTGTCCGATCACATCTTGCCTGCTCAATCCCATAGTTTTCTCTAAAGCTTCGTTTATTTCTATATATTTGCCATCCCTGGCCTGGCTGATAGCCATGGAATTCGGTGATTTCCAAAAGAATTCATTGATATAGTTTTGGGGAGAAGATGCAATTAAGCGGTCGTCCATAAATATGCCTTTTCATAACAAAATAATACTAATCGAATATTTACGCACAGCTTAAAAAAATTGTCATTTTGTAATCATTACAAACATATAGCATAATATATTGATAATGCAATAAAAAATATAAAAAAATCCCTCTTTCGAGGGATTGATAATTTTTCATTGTATTAGTACACGTTTTTTAAGTTACTCGGCATGAGCCGTTGGCATATCCCTATCATGGAGAGAACTTGACGAAAGCAGTCTCTATTGTGAGAGGGATTGTTATTGGGATGCATACAATATTTCATAGATACAACTTTTAATTATATTTCTTTGTCATATAAACGGAACTTCTTTATCAGTAATCCCGTATGGTCTGATGTTTGAACGCAAGCGGCATACATATAACGCTTAAACAAGCGGAAAGGATATAATATTGAAAGATCAGATTGATCATATAGTTTTTGAAGATATTTTTGAGACAGTCCGTGAACCGATTCTGGTGCTGAATTCGGACTTGATGGCTGTCTGGGCCAATAGTAATTTTTATCATACCTTCAATGTAACTCCAAATGAAACCATAGGCCGCATCATCTATGACCTCGGGAAACAACAATGGAATATACCCGGACTTCGGACATTGCTCGAAGAAATTCTTAAAAAAGAAAACTGTTTCGATGACTATGAAGTTGAACACGTGTTTCCGGATATCGGGCACAAAATCATGCTGCTCAATGCCCGCCGTATTACTCTTGAAGGAATCTGTTCCAGACTGATTCTCCTTGCTATAGAAGATGTCACACAAAGCAGGCGGCTGGAAAACATCGTAGAGGAGTCTGAAGATCGCTACAGACACATTTGCGAAACCGCCGGCGACGGGATATTACTTCTGGAAAAAAGCAAAGGAGCAATAACCCATGCCAATCTGGCCGTAAAGGCCATGCTGGGGTATTCCAGAAAGGAGTGCATCGGAAAAAAGCTGACCGATATCGGGTTTGCCGAGGGTAAGTGTGATATTCAGGAGATATTACGTACCCTGGAAAGGGAAGGCATTATTTATTACAATGATACTTCAATAAAAAACAAGGCCGGACAAGCCATTGATGTAGATGTGTTCATGATTAACAATTCAAGGTTTGTTCAATGCAATGTCCGCGACATCACCAGGCGCAAACAAACGGAAGACGATATTAAACAAAACTTTTTGCGAACACGCAAAGCATTAGAGGAGACTATTCATGCGATATCTTCTCTGGCTGAGCGACGGGATCCCTATGTGGCGGGTCACCAACACCGGGTGGCTGATTTGGCCCGTGCCATAGCCACAGAAATGGGTTTGACAACTGACCGGATTGAAAGCATCGGCCTGGCAGCCGCCATCCACGATATTGGAAAGATATGCATTCCGGCGGATATTCTCTGCAGGCCGGCGAAATTAACAGACACAGAGTTTAGTTTCATCAAAACCCATGCTAAATCCGGATTTGATATCCTCAAGGACATAGAATTCCCCTGGCCAATTGCAAGAATGATCATTGAACATCATGAGCGGCTCAATGGTTCGGGGTATCCAAAAGGTTTGTCGAAAGACAGCACGCTGCTGGAGTCACGAATTCTGGCGGTAGCCGATGTGGTGGAGGCCATGAATTCACGCCGTCCTTATCGTCCCTCTCTGGGAATCGATGCGGCATTAAATGAAATTACCGGGAACAAAAATATCCTCTACGACCCTGAAGTGGTGGACGCTTGTTTAAGGGTTTTTAAAATGAATAACTATAAGTTCTAAAGCCGATAGTGACGGTTTGAAAATTTGAAAATAAGTTAATATTTTTAAAACGAGCAGGCGCGCTTTTATTTAATTGAATATTTTATCTTTATATTTTTCCGCTCTCAATTTTCATATCCGTAATTTTATTGTTTGACATATCTTTTGTAATTGTTTAACACTTCCATCCGGCAGTAATATTAAAAATATTTCACAATTATAAAAAATAACTTCTTGAAAAGCCTGCCTGGACAATCAAAGCTTTAAAAGAAGAAAATAATTATTTAATAATATTAAGGAGATTGCAAAATGAAGGATGTAGTCATTGTTTCGGCGTGCAGGACAGCGATAGGAACATTCGGAGGAACATTAAAGGACATGATAGGAGCCCGCATTGCGGCGGTCGTCATGAAAGAGGCCATTGGGCGTGCCGGAATAGACCCGGCTATCATTGATGATGTCCGATTCGGTTGTTGCATTGAAAACTGCAATACCCTGAACACAGCCCGGGTAGCAGCTCTTTTGGCCGGTATTCCGGAAACGGTGACCGCTGTAACCGTTAATCGCGTATGCATTTCGGGTATGGAAGCCGTTCTCAGCGGCGCTGCCATGATCAAAGCCGGAATGGCTGATGTTATTCTGGCAGGCGGTGTAGAACATATGTCCGGCACACCTTATGTTAGTTTTGATGCCCGTTGGGGCTGCCGCCTTCAGGACACGGTTTTTATAGATGCAATGATCCGCGCGTTGCATTGCGGCTCCTATGTCATGCCGTTATCCGACGATGGACCTGTCAAATCAGGCCAGCCTTTCGAGAGTTTAAAGGGCAAACCCTATATCATGGGGCACACAACAGAACTGATCGCCCAGCTTTTGAACATCAGCCGCGAGGAAATGGATGAAGTTGCCCTGCGCAGCCATAACAACGTCGAACGCGCTACAAAGAATGGCGATTTCAAAGATGAGATTGTGCCGATTGAGCTCCCGCAGAAAAAAGGCAAACCGCCCATCATTTTCGACAAGGATGAACATTTCCGTCCCGGTTTGACGATGGAACAGTTGAAGGCCTTGCCGTCGGCTTTTATTCCTAAAGTCGGCAAGGTTACAGCAGGCAATTCCTCGGGGCTTAACGACGGCGCTTCCGCTATGATCATCATGTCGGCGGAAAAAGCCAAGGAATTAGGATTGAAACCAATCGCCAGAATACGTTCCTCGGCACGCGGCGGCTGTCATCCTTCCGTGATGGGCTTAAGCCCGGTTCCGGCCGTAAAAAATCTGCTCAAAAACGACCCGAGCCTCACCCTGGATGCATTTGAAATGCTTGAAGTCAACGAAGCGTTTGCCGGTCAGTATCTCGGTTGTGAAAAGGAGCTTGGTTTAAACCGTGAAATTACCAATGTCAACGGCAGCGGCATTGGATTGGGACATCCTGTGGGTTCTACAGGCTGCCGCATTATGGTTACATTAATTCATGCCATGCAAAAACGCGGCAAGACCCTTGGACTTGCAACCCTCTGCGGCGGCGGCGGTGTCTCGATGGCGGCCGCCATCGAAATTTTATAAAACCGATTCCCTTTTAGGGATGTGATTTATTTTCCGAGTTAAGGGGTTCAGGGCTTATGCTCTGTTCCCCTTGCGCGGGTTTTTCTTTTCCAGCAGTTTCGGGATTATTTTCATCTTTTTCGGAAATTACGTCATCATAATCAGGTATAACAATACCACGGCGCACCATGATCTGATAAATCCTTTCCGACCGGTTTTCCACGTATTTTGACGTACCGTCAGTTTTATATCTGCGCGGATTAGGAATAACTGCGGCCAGTTGAGCCGCTTCATAGGCGGTTAATCCGGATGCATTTTTCCCATAGTGTTTTCTGGCTGCCGCTTCAATGCCGAAAATGCCATCGCCCCATTCAACCACATTTAAATAAAGCTCCATAATTCTTCTTTTACTTAACTCTCTCTCCAGACGCCAGGTAAGTATCGCCTCCTTGATTTTCCTAACGGGATTTTTAGCAGGAGAAAGGTACAAATTTTTTGCCAGTTGCTGCGAAATTGTGCTGCCGCCAGCCTTAAATTTCTTTTTCTTGATATCTTTCTCCAATGCTTTCTGCATGGCTTCGAAGTCAAATCCTTCGTGAGACCAGAATTTATCATCTTCGGCGATAATTACGGCTTTCATTACATAAGGCGAAACTCTCGAAAGAGGAACCCAGGAACTTGTAATTTTTTTCTTTATCCCCTTTTCTTTCCAGATTTGTTCCCTGTATTCCATAAAAGCTGTCTTGCGGGGACAATTTTTCTTAAGATCGGCAACATTTGGATAGATAAAATAGCGGCCTATATCAACGATAAAATATGTGATGGTTAAAATCAGGGTAACAGAAATAATTTTCCAGAAAAATCGCATAATAATCCTTTTACAAATTTTGATGGTCTTAACCTCTTCCAGGCTAATGACAAACGCGACCGGCGGATCGTTTAAGACAGGCACTGGAATAACCGAAAATCCACATAAAATCCAATGATAATTTGCAGCGTTCAAAGAGGCCTCTTTTTACTAATTAATTAATATAAACATATGCTTATCATAAAAAAGCAGCCCCATATTGTAAAATAAGATTGACAGGTCGACCTTTTTTTAGTAAGGTTTTCGGAAATTGCGCGGTTGGTGGTACATTCTAAAAAGAATGTACGGTTTGTGTGTACAGTAACAAGATATTAGTTTTTCGGTTAAGAGTATGAAATTAAATCGAAATATGTACACCGTTAGTAGGATAATACCCCCCATTAATAAGGAGGCATTTCATTATGAAACGGCAGATTATCGCATTCTCAGGACTTTTCGTCCTTTTTTTGTTATTTAGTATCTTCAGTTCGAACGCTCTTGCTATACAATACAAAGTTCAAAATGGCGACACCCTTTACAGCATTTCAAAAAAATTTGGCGTTAGTCTTCATGAAATAAAGCAAGCCAACAATCTCCAAAAATCCAGAATTAAACCAAAGCAGATTTTAAATATTTCCTCGGAAGAAGCCTCCACGGGAAGTTCTTCAAAACACACTGTAAAGTCAAAATCTAAACCGGTTTACTATACCGTCAAAAAAGGTGATACTCTATCCAGAATCGCAAAAAAAACTCATCACCCCATGAAACAAATCGCTGCTCTTAACCATATCAACAATAAGGGTTTACACGTCGGTCAAAAAATTGTTCTGGCAAAATCAACTTATGTGGCGGCAAAATCAGAGCCTGTACCGGAAGATGATGATTTAACGGCGGAAGAAGATGATGCTGCACAGGACGCTGTAAACGAAAACGAGAAAAAAGAAACTACCGACACAAGCAATGATGAACCGGAAAAGAAGGGAGAACTTCTTGGAAAATGGAACAGTCCCGATGAAATGCAGTTATTTGTCAAAGTAGCAACCGGTTTCATCGGCGCGCCTTATAGATTTGGCGGCTCATCCTTGAAAGGAATTGATTGTTCATCCTTTGTCCAGAAGATTTATCGAATTTTTGATGTAACATTGCCTCGTAACGCGGCTGAGCAATCCAAGGTCGGCATCTGTATCTCCCGCGAACATCTTACTCAAGGCGATCTTGTTTTCTTCCATACAAAACGTTCATTAGGGCATGTGGGAATTTACATCGGCAACAATGAATTCGTGCACGCGTCCTCCAGAAAAAATGGCGTGCGTATCGACAGTCTGGATACGCCTTATTATCAAAAAAGATTTCAGCGTGCCGTGCGGATAAAGGGATTGGATAACAACACCGGCGCCTAAAAGCTTAACCGCTACGTTAAATCGAGCGTATAAATCAACAACGGGCTTTGTGAAATTATTCCAAAGCCCGTTAATTTTTATTTTATCCCTTGTTACGACATTTTTGTTAGTTGATTATCCAATGAGTTTATTATATAAGTTCGCGGCTATAAATGCTTTATCACTTTAATGATTCTGTTTAGGGAATAGAAAAATGGGAAACAATTTAGTTGAAAAAATTCTTTCGAAACATTTAATCTCCGGCGCTCTTGTGCCGGGTGAAGAAATCGGCATTCGTATTGATCAAACCCTGACTCAGGATGCCACAGGCACCATGGCCTATCTGCAATTTGAAGCCATGAATGTGCCATCAGTAAAAACGGAATTATCCGTCAGCTATATTGATCATAATACCATACAGATAGGTTTTGAAAACGCGGATGATCATCGCTATCTCCAAAGTGTGGCGCAAAAATACGGCATTGTTTTTTCCCGCGCCGGAAACGGCATCTGCCACCAGATTCATTTAGAAAGGTTCGGCAAACCGGGAAAAACACTGATCGGCTCGGACAGTCATACCCCCACCTGCGGAGCGTTATCCATGATTGCCATCGGCGCGGGCGGGCTTGATGTGGCTCTGGCCATGGCAGGAAAACCGTTTTATCTGATTTGTCCTGAAGTTATTAAAATCAATCTTACCGGCAAGCTCAATCCGTGGGTTTCCGCTAAAGACGTTATTCTCAAGGTGTTGGAAATTTTCACTACAAAAGGAAATGTCAACACGGTGTTCGAGTACGGTGGAGAAGGTGTTGCCTGCCTGACGGTTCCCGAACGCGCTACGATTACCAATATGGGCGCGGAATGCGGTGTAACAACTTCCATTTTCCCCAGCGATAAAATGACGCGCCTTTTTCTGCGCTCACAGCAAAGAGAAAGCGATTTTACGGAACTTAAAACCGATAAAGACGCCGGCTATGCTAAAGTTGTTCATATTGACTTATCCAAAATCGAACCATTGACGGCCAAACCCCACAGTCCTGACAATATCAGCACGGTTAGAAAAATGAAAAAAATCGCCGTTAATCAGGTGTGTCTGGGGAGTTGCACCAATTCTTCGTACAAAGATTTAGTCACCGTGGCTAAAATTTTGAAGGGCAAAACGGCTCATCCCGACTTAAGCTTTATTTTAGCGCCCGGATCCAGACAGGTGATGGAAGAACTCTCCAAAAGCGGTTATCTTACCGATTTGATCGCCTCAGGAGCGCGGCTTATGGAAAATGCCTGCGGCTTTTGCATTGGCAACAGCCAGAGTCCTCAGTCAGCAGCCGTATCACTGCGCACATCCAACCGTAATTTTCCGGGACGTTCCGGAACGATGGATGCCAATGTTTATCTTGTAAGCCCGGAAACAGCCGCTGCCGCGGTAATTACAGGACGCTTCACCGATCCCCGCGATCTGAAAATAAGCTATCCCAGAGTGGCGATGCCCAAGAAGTTTTCCATTGATGATTCGATGATAATATGGCCGGACAAGAAAAAGAAAGCTGTGGAGGTATGCCGCGGCCCCAACATCGGCGTTCTGCCCCGCAGCCCGGAGCTCTCCGACGCTATTTACGGCCAGGTAACCATCAAGGTCGGCGATAAAATCACTACCGATCACATCATCCCCGCGGGCGCGCGGATGAAATACCGTTCGAATATTCCTAAATATTCCGAGTTCGTTTTTGAAAATGTAGATTCCTCATTTGCCAAACGCGCTCAAACAATAAAAAAAGATGGAAAACAGAATATAATCGTGGCAGGCTTGTCCTATGGCCAGGGTTCTTCGCGTGAACACGCCGCTTTGTGTCCCATGTATCTGGGCGTCCGCGCGGTAATCGCCAAATCTTTTGAAAGAATTCACGCCGCCAATCTGATTAATTTCGGCATATTGCCTCTGATTTTTTGCGTCGGGAGCGACTATGACAAAATCGACCAGGGAGATGATCTGGAAATTGTTGAGGTAAGAAAAATAATTGCCGGAAACGGAAAGTTTCTCGTGAAGAACAAAACCAAAGGTTTTTCGTTTTACACAACCTGCATTTTATCCGCAAGGCAAAAACAAATTATCCTGGCGGGCGGCGCCCTCAACATCAGCAATTAAAAGCACACACCCGCAGCAGGCTGCGGGTTAATTCGACTAACCGGTTTCAACGCGCCATGCTTTCGAAATTGGAGTCTCATTGAAGGAGCAGTAATATTTTTATGGCAAAAAAGATAAAAGTAAAAACTACAGTCGTCGAAATGGACGGCGATGAAATGACCCGCGTCATGTGGCAGATGGTTAAGGATAAACTCATTTTCCCGTATCTCGATATGAACATAGATTATTATGATTTGCATGTAAAGCATCGTGACGATACTGACGATCAGGTAACCGTTGATTCCGCAAGAGCTATTATGAAATACGGTGTCGGCATCAAGTGCGCCACCATCACACCCAACGAAGACCGCGTAAAAGAATACAAATTGAAAAAAGCTTGGACAAGCCCCAACGGCACCATCCGCGCCATGCTCGACGGCACGGTTTTCAGAAAACCGATTTTAGTCAATAACATCAAACCGGCGGTTTCTTCCTGGAAAAAGCCCGTAACCATAGGGCGTCACGCTTACGGCGATGTTTATAATAATTTTGAAATGGCGATTCCTCAAGCGGGAAAACTGGAAGTTATTTTTACTCCGCAAAACGGCGGCAAGGCGGAAAAACGTTTAGTTAAAGATTTCCCGTCAGCGGGAATACTTCAGGTTAACCATAATTTAGATCAATCCATCCTGGATTTTGCCAAAGCCTGCTTTACTTACGCTTTGAGTGAAAAAATTGATTTATGGTTTTCAACCAAAGATACTATCTCCAAAATATACGATACCGGATTTCGCGAAATATTCAACCGCGAATTCGAGCTAAACTGGAAGGAAAAATTCGCAAAAGCCGGAATCGAATACTTTTTCACCCTCATTGATGACGCCGTGGCGCGCATTATGAAAAGCGAAGGCGGCATGCTCTGGGCTCTGAAAAATTACGACGGCGATGTGATGTCGGATATGATTGCTTCCGCCAGCGGTTCGCTGGCAATGATGACATCGGTGCTGGTTTCACCCAACGGCTGGTTTGAATACGAAGCCGCCCATGGAACGGTGCAAAAGCACTACTATAAACACTTAAAAGGTGAAGAAACTTCCAGCAACTCCATGGCTCTTATTTTCGCCTGGAGCGGCGGCCTGCGCAAACGCGGTGAAATGGACGGTTCGTCTGAAGTGGTAAAATTTGCCGATAAGCTGGAACAAGCGGCCATTGCGACCGTCGAAAACGGCACGATGACCGGTGATTTGCTGGCGCTTGCCGAAAAAAAATCTTCCAATAAAAAAGTCAACACGGAAGAATTTATCGATGCTATCGCCGCAACTCTTCAAAAAAAGCTCAATGACTGATCGCGCTGACAATCTGCTTCCCAATTTACTGGATCTCACTCTGGAGGAAATGCAGGATTTTATTTCCTCTCTGGGGAAGGAAAAATTCCGCGCGCCGCAGATAATGAAGTGGCTGTATCAATCCGGCAGCGTTTCTTTTGAAGACATGACGACCCTGTCTTGCGACTTCCGCGCAAAACTTTCTAAAATTGCCCGCATCAGCCGTCCGAAAATCGTCAAGATTCAGGAATCCAAAGATGGAACAAAAAAAGCTCTCCTGCGCCTGGAAGACGGTCTTTTTATCGAAAGCGTTTTGATTCCCGGAAAAAATAATTGGACGATCTGTGTATCCACTCAAGCCGGTTGCGCCATGGATTGTAAATTTTGTCTGACAGCCCGTAACGGTTTTAAAAGAAATTTGAACCCGTCGGAAATTACAGGCCAGCTTATAACTTTAAGGAATGAAACTCCTGAAGGCCCCGGCATTAAAAATCTCGTTATGATGGGCATGGGCGAACCGCTTGCAAATTATGATAATGTTTTAAAGGCGATAAAGAATCTTACCTGTGATTTCGGCATGGGATTTTCCAATCGTAAAATCACTGTTTCCACCTGCGGACTTGCCCCGCAAATCATAAAGCTTGGCAAAGATATTTGTATCAACCTCGCCGTATCACTAAATGCCCATGATAACGAAACACGAAACAAATTAATGCCAGTTAACAAAAAATATCCTTTGGAAGTCCTGCTTAATGCCTGCAGGCAATATCCCATGCCCGGACGAAGACTGCTGACCTTCGAATATATTTTAATTGACGGAATTAATTCCTCCGTGCAGGATGCCAGAAAACTGGCGGCTTTATTGAAAGGCCAGCGCTGCAAGCTGAATTTAATAGTCTTTAATGATTATCCCGAAACATCTTTCAAATCCCCGTCGAAAAAAACCGTGGAAGCCTTTCAACAGACACTGATTGATCATCATTACACAACGATGCTTCGCAAAAGCAAAGGAAGTGATATCCTTGCCGCCTGCGGACAACTGAGCGGGGCCGCAACTGCCCGATAATAATAAAAGCAGAGCCAATCATAATTTATTATCAGATTTCGCCGGAGGTTTGTTTGTCGGCTGCTTTGTATTTGAGGCTGCCGGCATAGAGTTCATATTCGAGAAGGCGGCATTCGATTTCGCCGTTATAGAAGATAACGCGCCGTTTTGTTCTCAAACCTATCTTTTTGATTAGTTCTAAATTGCCGGTAAATATATACCCGTTGTAGCCGCCGCCTGTTTTTTTGAAGAAATCGCCGATACCCTGATAAGCCGCTTCCAAGGCTTGAATCTCTCTTGCGTCTGTTTTGCTGCTTTTATCGCATCTGTCAGATGATTTGCGAAGGATAATTTTACGTCCCTGCGCTAACGCTTGTCTTTGGCTGCGAAAATCTTTTGACGGCTGTTTTGTGTTGACAGCGTTCATGCGTTCGCCATAAGGCGGATTTAAAATAATTATCCCGCCATCTTCAGGGATGGAAGTTTTTTCATACGGGCAGACATCAAATTCAATCAGATGATCAACTCCGGCGGTTTGCGCGTTATTTCTTGCCGCTGTTACCGCCGTTTTATCAATATCCGTGGCAATAATCTTTGCCGGTAATTTTTTCAGGATTTTCTCTCTGGCTTGTTTGCGCAGTTCCTGCCAATAATCTTCAGGGAATTCTTTAATAAACATAAATCCGTAATTATTCCGCAAAAATCCGGGAGCCCGATTTAAAGCGATAAACGCGGCCTCTATGGCCAGAGTTCCGCTGCCGCACATGGGGTTGATAAAGTTTTTCTCACCCTTCCAGCCGGTAGCCAGAATCACTGCCGCCGCTAATGTTTCCTGCATGGGCGCCCCGAGAGGAATCTTGCGGTATCCGCGCAATGCCAGCCGTTCACCGGACGTATCCAGATAAATATCAGCCTTATTGTTCTTCCAGTAAACATTCACAACGGCTTTGTCTTTATCCGGCCCTGAATCAGGCCGCCTGCCGCACTTGTCGCGCATTCGATCTACAATGGCATCTTTGACTCTGACATTGACAAAGCGGGAATCGGTAATCAGCGGGTTATCGGCAATCGAGGTCACACAAACATAACCCGCTTTGCCGGAATCATGAAGGAGAGTTTCCCATGGAATAGAGTTGATCTTTCTATAAAGGATTTCGGGTGTATCAACTATTAATGTCTCCAGTTCGTAAAGGACTCGCTGGGCGGTGCGCAGGTGCAGATTCAAAATCATCGTGTCCCGCAGAGTTCCCTGGGTTTGAATCGCCGTGTCCCACTCCACCATAACGGGAAAACCCAGCGCCGTTATCTCTTCCTTTAAATAAGGCGAAACGCCCTTCGGACAGGTCACAAGTATTTTACTTTTCTTTTTCCAGATTGACATGATACTCTTCTATCACAACACCATGCTTTTGATAAGCAATATCAGGCTATGTTCCAGAACGGAGACTGGCGACATCTGTCTCTTCATGTAATTTTAAATAAAGAGGAAACTTTGACCTGAAAACATAAATTATACAAAAGAGGAATTATGAAAAAAACCAAGATTGTTTGCACAATCGGGCCCGCCTCGGAAAAACCGGAAATACTGACGGCTATGATTCAAAACGGAATGAATGTGGCAAGGCTTAATCTTTCTCACGGCACGCACAGAGACCATCTGGAAAAGATTATTTTGATAAGAGAGTTATCAGCTAAGCTCAATAAACCGGTGGCGATTCTTCTTGATCTGGCCGGGCCGAAAATCAGAATCGGCGATATTCCCGAGCCGGGGATCCTGCTCCAACCGGGTCGCAAATTTATCCTGACTAACAGGCAGATTGAGGGAAGCGTCGATGCTGTTTCTCTTACTTATAAGAATTTACCCCGGGAAGTTAAGGCCAATGACAGATTGCTTTTGGCTGATGGACTCATGGAATTGCTGGTCGTGGAGACAAACGATTCCGATATTATCTGCAAGGTCGTAACCGGAGGCATACTCACCTCTCATAAAGGGATCAATTTGCCCTCAGGGACAATCAGTACACCGTCCATGACGGAAAAAGATAAGGAAGACCTTCTTTTCGGATTGGAAAATGATGTTGATTATATCGCTTTATCCTTTGTCAAAACAGCCGAAGATATCAGAACGGTTAAGGATATTATTACCGGGCAGGGCAAAGACACGCCTGTTATTGCCAAGATTGAAAAACATGAAGCTCTTGACAATATTGAGTCTATCATGGAAATATCGGACGGCATCATGGTTGCGCGGGGTGATTTGGGTGTGGAAATACCTCTGGAAGATGTACCGCTGATTCAGAAGAGCCTTATTCATCAAGCCAATATGCACGGTAAGCCTGTCATTACGGCAACCCAGATGCTGCGTTCCATGGTCAATTCTCCGCGTCCGACACGCGCCGAGGCCACCGATATCGCAAACGCAGTGCTTGATGGAACCGACGCCATAATGCTTTCTGAAGAAACGGCATGCGGCAGTTACCCAGTTGAGGCTGTCATGTATATGAATCGTCTGGCTACAGCCGCGGAAACAGGCTTCCCTTTTGAACAATTTCTTAGATTGATTCCTCGTAAGGATGTTTCCGAATCGGTCGCCCATGCTTCCTGCATTCTTGCTGATCATCTGGATGCCAAAGCAATTGTCGCACATACACTGACCGGCAGGACGGCGCGCTACATATCCCACTTCCGGCCCAGACAGCCGATTGTGGCTCTTTCGCCAAATATTAAGACATTGAGACGATTAGCGCTTTGCTGGGGATGTCAGCCCCGTTTGATCAATGATCCGCAGGATACTGACGATATGCTCGAAAAGGCAACCAGCTGTGCCCGCGATGCCGGCGATGTTTCCGTGGGAGACCTGATCGTTATTACCGTTGGCCATCCTTTCCGGGTATCAGGAACAACTAATATGCTGAGAGTAAAGAGGGTCACTTAGTTTAGCGCAAGAAAAATAAGGAATATTGTCATCAGGTGTAATCATAAACTGCTGAAACTGCCTCGGATTTACCGGCACGGGCAGTTTGGGTTGACCCCATTTACGTGCAAAGCATAAAACAACCGATTTTAATTTATTCGTTTGTCACCTGATTTTAATAGAACAATCTTTATGCTTGCATATTCATGCACCGTAGAATATATTTTATACGTATCATGCCATATAAGAATTCTCAGGAGGTCCCGATATGAACGTAAAAGGCACCGCTTACATTACCCGAAAAGATACCATCGTCAAGAATTTTGGAGAGGAACGCTGGAAATCCTTTAGCGCCAAGCTGGCAGAGAAGGACCCATATTTTAACCAGACGATTATGAACATCACCCTCATTCCGCTGGATAAATTCATTATATTTCTTGATGATGTTTTAAAGGAATTCTTCAACAACGATAAAATGCACTACTGGAAGCTTGGAGAGAAATCCGCCGAATTTTCCCTGCAGCCGGGAGGCCCGTACCACTCTTATCTTCTGACAAAGGATATAAAGCAGTTGGTAGAATCTGCCATGCCTAAGATATGGTCAACCTATTTTGACGGGGGTACATTTACGGCCCGGTTAGAAAACAACGTCGCTCATGTTACAATCACCGGACTTCCGACAAAACACATTTATTTCGAGTACCTTGTCATGGGTTATTTGCGGCAGTCTCTTGCTATCTTCGGTAAAAAAACTGTTGAACACCGGGTCAGAGGTTTTTCGCTGGGCAATAACGATATTTATTACCAGTTTGAACTATTGTAGTATCCGTAACTGCCGGGCGGCAGGAAACGATAATTTAACGAACGGCGTCTCACTTATAAAAGCTTCAACGTGGATTTGTCCCGGCAAACGCAAATGGGGGAATTTCATCGCATAGGGAGATTCCCTCATTCATCCTTTTACTTAAACAATATCCTGATCGTTATTCCGGCTATTTCTTTTATGGCCTTTGTGCCTGTTTTTCCTTGACTTCTGCATTGGGATGCTGTTACTTTTTCCCACCGGCAATAAAACATTAATGTGTTTGGCTGAAGGTTTGCTCAGAAAAATTAAACGCAAATCAGGCAAAAGCGCTTGCGATTACAGTATCAAATAATATCTTTTGATAGGTGTGTAGATTTTTCAAAAAGCCGTCAGAGGCAATATTAATATTGATGAAAAGGAGAACGGTTATGGATTTCGAACTTACAGAAGAGATGAAGATGTTGAGGGAAATGGCTTATAAATTTGCTGTATCAGAGGTAAAACCGGTTTCTCAGGAATGTGATGAAAATGAAAAATACACTCCGGAAATCAGAAAAAAAGCGGCGGAAAACGGCCTGGTAGGCGCGTGGATACCGGAGGAATACGGCGGCGCAGGAGCCGGCATATTAGGCAATGCCATTATAACGGAAGAAATATCCAAAGTGGATATGGGTATCAGCCTGAATATTGTCGCGTCAGGTTTCGGCTGCGAATCCATTCTCAACTACGGTACTGAAGAACAGAAAAAGACATATCTGCCTCCCGTATGCCAGGGCTTGCAAGTCAGCGCCGGCGCCTATACCGAGCCCAATGCGGGGACGGATGTTTCCGGCTATAAAACCCGCGCCGTCAAAGACGGCAAAGACTATGTGATTAACGGAAATAAAATGTTTATTACCAACGGCACGGTTTGCGATTTTATGGTGGCTCAGTGCATTACCAACCCCGAAGAAAAAAAGCATAACAGTTTCAGTCTGATTATTATTCCGGCGGACGCCAAAGGCGTGACGCGCAATAAAATCCACGGAAAAATGGGCATTCGCGCCAGTGATACCGCGGAGATCGCGCTGGAAGACGTCCGGGTGCCACAATCCAATCTTTTAGGAAAAGAAGGGCATGGCTTTCGCCAGCTCATGCACTTTTTTGATATCACCCGCGTGATGGTTTCCGGCCAGGCGCTGGGGATATCGGAAGCCTGCCTGGAAACCAGCATTAAATATGTAAAGGAAAGAACAGCCTTCGGCGCGCCATTGGGTTCTTATCAAATGACTCAGATGAAGCTCACCGAGATGGCTATTCGCATTGAAGCGCTGCGCGGTCTGGTTTACAAATCAGCATGGCTGATCGATCAGGGGAAACCTGATTATACACTGGCCGCGATGGCTAAATTCTATGGTGGACAGACCGCCGTATTTTGCGCCAATTACGCCGTGGAACTGCATGGCGGCTATGGTTACATCGAGGAATATCCCGTGCAGAAATGGTATCGGGACGCGAAAATCCTGGAGCTTTACGAAGGAACCAAGGAAGCCGAAATCATGACGATTGGCAGGGCCCTGCAAGCTAGATAAAAAGCAAGTTCATATCCAAAATAAGCCATCTCTCATCAAGAAAGGGAGATGGCTTTTTTTTAATCGTTCATGACTTCTCTGGCTATGACAATACGCTGAATTTCCGAAGTGCCTTCATAGATGGTTGTGGCGCGCGCGTCCCTGTATAGGCGCTCGACTTTGTAGTCCTTTATATATCCGTAACCGCCATGAACCTGAAGCGCCATGTAGGCGCTCGAATTGGCTGTTTCCGAGGCGAACAATTTTGCCATTGAGGCTTCCCTGGTAAACTTCAACCCTCTGTCCTTGCGGTCAGCCGCGGCAAGGGTCAGCCATGAGGCGGCTTCGATCTTTGTCGCGGCATCCGCGATCATAAACCGGATGGCTTCAAACGAGCTGATGGATTTCCCGAACTGCCGCCTTTGTTTGGTGTAAGAAATAGCTTCATCGAGGCACGCTTTGGCTATGCCTGTGGCCTGAGACGCAATACCGATTCTCCCGCTGTCCAGAGCGCGCATGGCAACCTTGAATCCTTCCCCGTGGTTTCCCAGCAGGTTTTTCGCGGGAATTTCACAATCTTCAAAAACAAGTTCAACGGTGTTGGAAGCCCGCAATCCCAGCTTTTCTTCTTTTGTCCCGATTTTAAAACCGGGTGTGCCTTTTTCCACGATAAAAGCGGAAAGCCCCTTTGTACCCTTGTCATTGCCGGTTCTGGCGATAAGATTAATGATGTCGGCATACTGGCCATGCGTGATAAAGACCTTCGTCCCGTTGATAATATATTTGTCTTTTTTAAGTTCCGCTGTGGTTGTCATCGAGCCCGGATCGGAGCCCGCGCCCGGTTCCGTCAGCGCGAAAGCGCCCAGAAGAGAACCTTCGGCAAGTCCGGTCAGCCATTTTTCTTTCTGCTCTTTGTTGCCGAATTTAAGAAGCGGCTCTGTGGAGAGATTGGCAACCGACATCGTAACCGCGGTGGATGCGCACGAGTAAGCTATCTCCTGCAGCGCCAGGGAATAAGCCACGGCGCCTGCGCCCGAACCTCCCAGCTCCGGCGGGACCATCATGCCCAAAAGGCCCAGCCCGCCCATTTTTTTTATGGCATCCATCGGAAACAAGCCCTGCTTGTCCCAATCGGCCGCCACCGGTTCCAGTTCTTTTTTGGCAAAGTCTCTTGCCATGAGCCTGATCATTTCCTGTTCGCTTGAAATTTCAAATGCCATCGCTACACTCTCAGGGGATATACAGAACAACGAGCAGTTCTGTTTTTTCGTTAGAAGGATTACTTAATTTGTGATGCAAAGCCGAATTAAAATGGATACAATCACCCCGTTCCAAAAGGTTTAAGTTGTTGCCCACCGAAATGGAAAGACTTCCTTTCAATACATAGATGAACTCTTCACCTTCATGGTGGTATTCAACGCCTTCATGAGCCGTATTCGGTTCTATGGTTACGCGGTACGCGCCAAGATGCTTATCGGAACCTGCTTTGGTGAGTTGCGTATAGGCATACGATCCCGCGCGCTTTTTCTGGCTTTTAACCCGTGATGAAGCTTTCTTGTTTTCTTTATCGCCAAGCGCTTCAACATCAACCTTCAGCGTGCGGCTCAACTGTAAAACAAGCGCAACAGGAGGAGTGATTTCATCTTTTTCAACCTTTTCCAAAAGGTCGGCAGGATATCCGGTTTCATGCGCCAGTTCTTTGATGCTTAAATTCCTGTCTTCACGATACGCCTTGATACTGTGGCCGAATGACTTTTTGGTATCTTTTGTTTTTGCCATGGTTATTTCCCTATAAATTAAATTTCTCCCCATATAAATAAATATTTACGTTCATAACCTTTCACTTTCGGAGGATATTGATACCCCATAATGATATGAAATAATACATCCGGGCACATGAAGTCAAGGCATATGTTTTCACCTGCTTCCTAAATTACCTCTTTGCAGGGATCCAACTATCTTCTTTATCCCTGCGACATAAATCCCTGAGGAAAGAATTGGTTATACGGATCATGTTCCTTTTTGAGATCATGAAAAAGCCCCAATTGGTTCGGGCCATAAAAGCGCCTGATATATTCCTGCTTGATAAGACCAATGCCATGCTCGGCAAAGGGTGAGCCCCTCCACGTGTAAACCTTATCATAAAGCTTCCGGAACTCATCTTCGCATTGGGCAGATTGGTCTTTTGAAGGCATATAATTAAAGTGCAAATGGGCATCTCCAAAATGACCGAAAAGGCCGTAGCGAACACCAATTTTTGAGAACTCCCGATAGAAATTCAGCAGGTCGATGAATTTATCCGCAGTGACCTGCACGTCGGTGCCGACTTTAACCACACCCATTTTAGAATTTTCTTCAAATATAGCCTGAGGGGCGCCGGCCCTTACGTGATGAAACTTATTTTCGGCGATTTTGAAGATATTGTCGTGTGATCTCAAACACAACCCGCAGAAAACATGACTGTAGATATCTTCGAAGGCTGAAGATTTCACTTCGAGGAAGATCACATCCTGATTGTTTCCCAGTCTTTCTTCCGGTTTGAAATAATTCATGCAGTTGGAATCCAGAATTTCACAGGACAAAATCGATTGGCGATGAGATTGTACCGCGTTGAAAATCTCCATGTGGGGCTCATAGTTTTCCTCCCAGCGGGGCAGAAGCATAAAGACGTAAGTGACATCTTCATTTTCCGCCGTCTCAATCTCGGCCTCTGTCACGATGCCAAGCTGTCCTTCGGTGCCTATCATCAGGTCGACAGCGCTGTCAAAACGCGGGTAAGGAGCATTTTTAAAGATTTCATAGTGTTTAAAATCAGCCTTGTAGGAATTTAAGTAAAAAGAATTGCTTTGAAATGGATTATTCCTGAAAAGTTCTTTTTCCTCACCGTTAAAATCGAGGTGCTTCAGGCGCACTATCTGCGATCTCAGCGTGCCAAAGCCAAAGCAGCGCTCACCTGTGCATGATGTTGCCACCCCGGCCGTAACAAGGGCAAGCTGCTCAGTCGGAGAAGTTTTGAGATTTCTGCCTTTTGACTTTAAAAACTTTTTGGCATCCTCCCAGGAAACCGCTCCGCGTATCACAAGGTTGCGCTCTGACGTCAGTTCCATATGACGGGGAAGTCCGGACAAGTCGCAAATATAGAAATTATCCGCTTTGTTCCAGTTTAAGAAAGATTCGATTTTATCATAAGGGATAACCGTCGACGTTTTTGATGAGTGGTAAAAACCCGGCGCGTGAGCCAGTAAATGGCCTTTGAGGTCATCGAAGGCATTGAATGTTTTATATTGGTAGGCCATAAATGCTATCTTGTCAGGTGTGTATTAATTTCTTTTTTTTGTACCTTTTTCGTATCCCCCACCGGCTTGGTTTGGGGGTGGAGGATTAATGTCGTAATTTATGCTGAGAATAGAGCCGCAACGCGGCCATTGTCAATAGTAAACATTTGTAACAATTTCTTCAGCGGACAACTTCCAGAACAACTTTGATCTCTTCCTTGGAAAGAATCGCCGGACTGTTTTTACTGTCCGCAAGAGCAATAATTTTTTCCATGTGAAGGGCCGTCATGCCGAAACGGGAAAGCTGTGGAATATTCAGCGTCCGTGTCCATTTATTCAGGACGCCTAAAAATTGTTTGCAGTAAAAGATATCATCACCACCACCCGCATCACCGGATAATATTTTCCCGATATCGGCAAAGCGCTTCTGAGCCGCAATATTCTTTTCATCAATAATTTTTTTTATAACAAAGGTCATGACCGGATATAAAAGCTTTCCGCAGGCCACGCCGTGAGGCACCGGGCATAATCCGCCCATGGGTCCGGCTATGCCGTGAACCGCGCCAAGCCCAAAACGGCTAAGCATTATCCCCGAAACCAGCGCCGCATAAGACATCTTCGCACGCAGAGAAATATCATTGCTCTGGCCCGAAGCAAGCGGAATCAGACTATCCGATACGCCGGAGAGCGCCTTTAAGGCCAGCGAATCGATAGAAACATCCGCCTTTGTTGAAGTATAGGATTCAATCAATTGCGATAAGGCATCAAGCCCGCAGGCAATGGTAATATGCGGGGGCAAAGTCAGCGTCAGCTCAGGATCAATCAGGGCTGCATCAGGCATATAGGCATCATGCCGGAGAGATTTTTTATAGCCCTCAATCCTGTCGCATACCACGGCATTTTTTGTCGCTTCACTTCCCGTGCCTGCTGTTGTCGCAACGGCAATAAACGGCAACTTTGCGCCGGAGGGTTTTTTCGTTCCGACATCTTCCAGATAATTTTTAACAGAACCATCCGAGGCCAGCATCGCGGAGACGGCTTTACCAAAATCGATGACACTGCCGCCGCCGATGGCTACAACAACATCAACCGGTGTCCTCCGGAATCCAGAGACAATGGCATCAATAACTTCTGTTGCCGGTTCGTCCCAAACAGATACGGCCCTATATTTTATTTGAGCCTGATTAAGCCTTGGGGTTAGCGCATTCCAGCGGCCGGACTTTTTAAACGATTCACCGCCGATGATAATCAGCGCATTGCGGCCAAGTGAGGAAATGATTTCAGGAAGTTCGGAAAATTTACCCGCGCCAAAATATATTTTTGGTAGACCCGTAATGTTCAAAGCATTTATCGATTCCATGCGGATAAATCCTTCGGCGCCAGAACATTATGGGCGAAACCTTCACGCGGCCTGGCCATCCAGGGTTCGACAGTCTCCCGCCATTTTAAATAATGAGCGGTTGTTCTATGCGCGGCAGCTTCCTCGTCGGAGGCATAGGCTTCATACAAAGTGAATGCCGAAGGATTATCCCTGTGCTGCAACACATCAAAACGGAGATTACCTTTTTCTTTGATCGAATTTTGATGATTCTCTATAGTCGCTTTAATAAACTGATCAATATTTTCCGGCTTCACAACAATATTTACAACAGTAACAATCATAAATTCCCCCATTCTTATTTGAAATTCCCGCGTTTGATGGTTTCTATAACAAATTAATGCCCGACGTCAAAACAAAAAGACTGCTGGATATTTAAAGCAAAGACCGGTGAAGATTTTTCACGCTTGCCATAATTCGCGCGTGATTTCTATGAGTCGCTGGCGCTGATCATCATTGAGGAATTTCTTCGGTGAGTTTTGGTTTGTCGTATCGCGGTTTTCCACAATCAGCACCGAGGCGTCATTGCTTAAGGTATGGCTGTGCCATACACCGCGCTTGACATTGTAAATCTTTTGCGGCTCCAGATCGATGCCGGTAATCGATGTGATAGTATCGTTCACCTCTCCTATAAACAGGATACAGCGGCCTTCCAGAAGAACAAAAACCTCATCTGTTTCGTTGTGCCGCTGCATGGTGATGATGCGCTTAGGCAACAGTTCGTCACTATAACGAAGGATCGCTACCCGCCATTTATCATAGTCGATCAGAGGCTTATAGCCTGTGCCCTCGTAGTTGTGAATTTCCAGCAGATGTTCATCGATATTTTTCAATTAAATTCTCCGTCAAAGAATGATTAAACTTATACCATAAGTTAAGTTATAGTTCAGCCGTTTTTTGATTAGACCGTTTTTTGATTAGAACAGACGAGTGTCAAGGAAAAACTTTTTAAATCAGGAATCTAAGAACAACGCTCTGTTTCATTCGTTCCTGCCCGTATAATCCGGATCGAAATTGGCTATGATCACCTGACGCGTTTTGTCGATAAGCTCCCCAACTGTATCGATGGTATAGCCGGTGACATCGATAGGCTCCCCGACCACAATCTGAATCTTTCCCGGCGTCATGACAAGGCTTTTCTTGGGAAGAATGCGCCTGCTTCCATTGACAGTAACCGGCAGTATGGGAATTTTACGCTGGATGGCTGTTACGAATCCTCCCTTTTTAAATTCATGAATTTGCCCGTCAGGCGATCTTGTTCCTTCGGCAAACACCATCACGCTCACGCCTTTGGGCAAACGATCAAATCCCCTGTTCATGCTCTCAATCGCGATTGCGGTATTGGAGCGGTCGATGAAGATGTTTCGTGAGGCATACAATCCGTATCCGAAAATAGGGACTTTGAGAAGTTCCTTTTTGATGATCCAGCGGAATTGAATCCCCAGCCTGGTAACCAGCGCGATGATGTCATAGTGCGACTGATGGTTGGAAATGATGATATACGATGTTCCCTTACGAATCCTGTCTTTGTTTTTTATTTCCGTGCGGACAAAGGATACGGCAAGCATTGTGTAAGCCCAGAGCTTTGAAAGAGAGAACGCCAGATTGCCGGTGCGGCTTAAAAGTCCCGCCGGTATTATGAAAAAGCACAGAATAACAGTTGCTATTCCCAGCCAGAAACCAAGCCATACGATGCAGATTAACTTGAGAAGTAATTTCATACCACAGTTTTCCTTTCGCAATCGCTTGTTTTGGAAAATTTGTCGATACAAAATATCAATCGCTTTTACTGTTGCTTAAAAAAACATTTTTCAAAGGATTATCTTTTCAAATTTCACTATTGATAATACTATTTTCAATAAGCATTGCAAGAAAAAAATCCGGAGGTAAGACCGAAAGGGCTAGATGTTGTCCAGCCACTTCATCATGGCATCCGCAATGACCTGATGGCCGTGCTCATTCGGATATCTGGAATCTTCCAGAGTCAAATCCATGCTGCATAGATTATATTCTTCCAGATAACCGGCCCAGCAACTGTCCACGGGAATCAAAGTACAGCCCAAATCCGTAGCCACAATTCTTAAAGATCTGTAAAAAATATAAACAGCATCCATATCATTAGGGTTATCGAACGTGTGGGAAGTCGCCAGGAAGATAACCGGATTAAAGCAAAAGCGCGTCAGCCTGACCATTTGTACGAGATTTTCCTGAAATTCGGAACGGTAGACACACCCGAATGCATCATCAACACCGAATTGGATAAGAAGTATATCCGGTTTGAAGTTGGCAATATCTTCGTTGAATGTGCCGATACCGTCAAAAGAAGTTTCTCTGTATCTTGACCGGTTAATAACTTCGATCCCTTTGGGGAGAAGGGATTCGGTGAGGATATCTACATAACTTTTGTTTACGCCAAAACCTGCGGCAATACTTCCGCCGCGAATAAGCAACTTCATAAATCCCCCCACCGATATGTTTATTAACTGTGTTTGCTAAGATATTTTATCATTAAATGAATAAATAAGAATCAAGAAAATATTTTAAAAGATAACCAGTGGATGGTGAAGAATATATGTAATTATGCGGGATAATAATTACGGCATCAAGCGCGATAGAAATAGTGGATAATAAAGAGTGACTTATTTTTTTATATTTAGAAGTTCGAGCATTTTTTGCGGATCATTCGTCGGCAACGCGCAGGTAAAATTTGTGCAAACATAAGCGGTCGCCTGCCCGTTAACAGCTAAATGCGATTGCACAAACGGCGCAATGGTTTCAATATCCGGCGCTGTTTCGTTTGCGGGCCGGAAGATGACGACTTTATTCGGCACAAAGCTTCTTCTTAAAGCCGCAAGCATGGCCCGCGTATCCGTTTGATTCATATTCCCGGCAATAATCACCTCGCTTGACGGGCCGATGGCAAAATCAAGGCCACACAGAAATTGCGTATAGGCCGTCGGCATGGCATCGGCATGCGCGCGAAAAGCTTTGTAAATTTCGCGCGCTCTTTCGTCCATATCGGGCTTGCCTGTTATCCGGGACAAACGAATAGCATTGATATACGCTACGGAATTTCCCGATGGGATGGCGCCGTCATAGAGTTCTTTCGGGCGCGTCAAAAGTTCTTCCGCGTCATCGGAGGTAAAAAAGAATCCGCCCTCCTTATCGTCCCGGAAGCAATCAAATAAGCGGGATTGATATTCCAGCGCTTTGGACAAATGCTGTGTTTGAAATGTTGCCTCATAGAGTTCCAGAAGCGCCCAGATAATAAAAGAATAATCATCGATATTCGCTTCGATTGCGGCATGACCGTCCCTGTAGCGGTGCAACAGCCGGCCTTCTTTGGTTTGCATGGATTGCATAATAAAATCCATCGCGCGAAGAGCGGCTTTAGCATAGGCCGGTTCATCAAAGACCTGCGCGCCGCGGGCCAGCGCCGCGATCATTAGACCGTTCCAATCGGTCAGAATCTTATCGTCTTTATGCGGGTGCACCCGTTTCTCCCGAATCGAGAAAAGCTTTTCCCGAATGTTCTCCATGACGGAGAGATCTCCGGTTTCATCCTGCCCAATATCCTCTGACGACGGCAGATGCGGGATAAAGTGACCGGCGGGTATTTCCTGCATGCCCTGCATCTCCATGTCATCGGGGTGCCGGTAGCCCGACATAAACAAATCCGCTTCATAGTCTGTAAGAATGCCGCAAATTTCGTCTTGAGACCACAGATAAAATTTCCCTTCAACGCCTTCACTGTCCGCGTCTTCGGCGCAGTAAAAACCTCCCTGTTCATCGGTCATATCGCGCAGTACATAGGTAAATATTTCACGGGCGGTGTTTTCGTATTCTTTTTTCCCTGTCGCCTGATAAAGCTCAATATAAGCCATCGCCATGAGCGCCTGATCGTAGAGCATCTTTTCAAAATGCGGCACGATCCAGCGGCCGTCCGTCGAATAGCGGTGAAAGCCGAAGCCGATCTGATCGTAAATCCCGCCGCGCCGCATGTTTTGCAAAGTTTGCTCGACCATGCGCAGGGCCTCCGCCTCGCCTGTCCGCCTCCAGTAGCGCAGCAGAAAAAAGAAATTGTGCGGTGCGGGAAATTTCGGCGCCCGGCCAAATCCGCCAAACGTCCTGTCAAAACTCAAGGAGAGGGACCGATATGCCCGACGCAGCGTTTCTTCGCCTAAATCCCGCGCCTTGCTTTTTGTCGATTCCTTCAGGGCCTTTATAATTTCCGCTGAGGAGGAAAGCACATCCGCACGTTTGTTTTCCCAGAGAAATTTTATTCGTGGAATGATCTCCAGCAGTCCGGCATGGCCGTATTTTGTTTCTGGGGGAATGTAGGTTGCGGCAAAGAAGGGTTTTTTATCAGGGGTCATGATAATCGTCAAAGGCCAGCCGCCGCTTTGCGTCATGAGTTGGCAAACTTTCATATAGACGGCGTCAATGTCGGGACGTTCTTCACGATCGACTTTAATGTTCACAAATGCGTCATTTAGCAGTCCGGCGACTTTTTCGTCTTCGAACGATTCCCGCTCCATGACATGGCACCAGTGACAGGTGGAATATCCTATAGAAAGAAAAACCGGTTTGTCTTTTTGTTTTGCCTTTTCAAACGCTTCGTCCCCCCAGGGATACCAGTCCACCGGATTCTGCGCGTGTTGCAGCAGATAAGGGCTCTTTTCATTAATCAAACGATTTGATTTCATTGTTTCAACGTAAATGATGTCTACGTTTCTTCCAGCGCCTTTGCGAAGGCTTTTTCAATCGCTTCTTTTGTGGGAACGCCCTCCATCATTTTCACATCGCCTGTATAGAATGTCGGAACGTAATAATAATCATATTGGTTGGCAATTTCCGGATTTTCATGCTCATTGATTACAGTGAATGGAACCCTGGCATACTCCGGATGGCAGGTAAAAATATCGGCTATCATTTCTTCGGCCCTTTTGCAGTGGGGACATCCGATAAACATAAACATCTTTACTTCTTTCATAACTCTTCACGCCTCCCTTTCACATCTGCCCGACACATCTGCCAAACATATCTACCGGACACATCTATTTGACAAGACATCGCTTTGCAGCATGCGAAATAACATTTGCCGGAATACCGATTAATCTTCAGCCCCTCTGTATATGCTCGCCCGCCGTTTTAATCGCGAGGTTTTTATCTTTTGTAAACATCCACCATTGTGGTTTAGTGGTGTGCTGGCCATTTTCTTTGTCACGGCCCCGGCAATAATACCAGTGACCGAATCGCTCGACGGTGGCAAAAGGATGGCTGCCGGTACAGAGAATTGTGCAGGGCCGAATCTCTTTAAAAAAGACCGTTTCATCCGGTGATTCGTCATTTGCCAGATCATCAGGCAATACGATATGAGAAACGTCAATGCCTTCGGCTTCCTTTTTATCCAACCATTCAGAAATATTCATTTTTACTTACCTCATCAAATAATCGGCTGGTGGGCCTTCCGGCCGTAAACACGTTCGTAGGCTTTGCAAAAGGGACAAAGTTTGCCTTCAATTTTTTGGACAAACCAGAACGCGGCTCCTTTTTGTTTTTTACGGGTATACCTGCAGAGTGTGCAGCTGACACAGAACTTGGCCATTTTACGATCCCTGTCTGTGATTTTACGTTTGCCGGGTTTCGCCTTTTCTTTCACTTTCACTTTCACTTTTTCTTTCACTTTCACGTTTGACATTTATTGCCTTCCTTAAGATTGCGCAGGCCGCGCTTTGATGAGATATCGTTTTTCACGGCGGATCTAGATTCGAATCTTTTCTTTCATCTCATCGAGTTTTGCCTGTGCCTTTGCATCTCCCTGTTCAACCGCCTTTCGATACCATTTTGCAGCTTCAACTTCGTCCTGCGGAACAAATATACCATCCAGATATAAATCGCCAAGCCAGTTCTGCGCATCCGCGTTTTCCTGCTCGGCCGCCCTGCGATACCACTTTAGAGCCTCACCCACGTCCTGCGGGACTCCTTCAGCGTAGAAGTACATCAAACCCAGATTTAATTGAGCATCCGCGTCTTCCTGCTCGGCCGCCCTGCGATACCACTTTATAGCCTCCTCGTAGTTCTGCGGAACGCCTTCACCATTATGATACATCAAACCCAGATTAAACTGGGCTTTTGCATCTTCCTGCCGGGCCGCCTCAAGAAACCATTTAGCGGCCTCCGCATTATTGGGCGGAACGCCTTCACCCTTTTGGTACATCACTCCCAGAGTATACTGAGCACTCGAAATCCCCTGCTCGGCCGCCTTAAGATACCACTTTGCAGCTTCGGCATCGTCCTGCGGAACGCCTCCTCGACCTTCCTGATACATCCAACCCAGATTTAACTGGGCCTTTGCGTCTTCCTGCTGGGCCGCTTCAAGAAACCAGTTCAGAGCTTCGGCATCATCCTGCGGCACGCCTTCACCCTTCTGGTACATCACCGCCAGATTATACTGGGCATTTGAAATCCCCTGCCCGGCCGCCTTAAGATACCACTTTGCAGCCTCGGCATCGTCCTGTGGAACACCCATACCATACTGATACATCACGCCAAGATTAAACTGAGCCCCTGCCTGTCCCTTTTCGGCCGCCTTAAGATACCACGATACAGCCTCGGCATCGTCCTGCGGAACGCCTAAACCTTCCTGATACATAATGCCAAGCCAGCTCTGGGCATCTGCTTGTCCCTGCTGTGCAGCCTTGAGAAACCATTTTGCAGCTTCGGCATCGTCCTGCGGAACGCCTTCGCCATTATGATATAAAAACCCCAGATTTAACTGGGCGACTGCATCTCCCTGGCGGGCCGCCTCGAGATACCACTTTGCAGATTCAGCATCGTCCTGTGGAACGCCTTTGCCCGCTTTGTACATCATACCCAATATAGTTTGGGCATTTTCATCTCCCTGTCCGGCTGCCCGGAGATACCACTTTACAGCCTCGGCATCGTCCTGCCTGACGCCTAAACCTTCCTGATACATCACACCCAGATTGAACTGGGCAGTTGCAATTCCCTGTTCGGCGGATTTTAAAAACCATTTCGCGGCCTCGGCATCGTCCTGCGGAACACCCAAGCCGTCCTGATATATCATCCCGAGATTTAACTGGGCATTTGCGTCATCCCGCTGGGCTGCCTTAAGAAACCATTTTACGGCTTCTGCATCGCTCTGTGGAACACCATTGCCTTCTTTATACATCATACCCAGTATGATCTGGGCATCCGTATCGCCCAGCTTGGCCGCCTGAAAATATGAATTCACAGTTACAGCATCATCCTGCGAAACATCTGATGCGTAAACATGAATCCCCCCCGTCTCAACCTGGACATCCGCATGTCCCTGCTCGATTGCCTTGCGACCCAATTTTACGGGCACTGCATCGCCCGACAAAACGCCTCTGCCTTCTTCACGAATCTTATCGGGGGCGATCCGGGCCTTGGTGTCCTGCGGCGCTGCCGCTTTCATATCCGGCCCTTCAGACCGGACGCCTTCCTCCGGAATATCTAATATGTCAAGCGTGGCCTGCGCGTCCGCGTGCCCCTGCCTTGCCGCCATACGGTACCACTTTGCGGCCTGCACTTCGTCCTGCGGAACGCCTTTGCCTTCTATGTACATCATGCCAAGTATGTTCTGGGCCTCTGCGTCTCCATTTTCAGCCGCCTCACGATACCATTTGGCGGCCTCTGCATCGTCCTTCGGAATAAATATACCGTCCCGGTATGTACCGGCAAGCCAAAGCTGGGCCTCCGTGTTTCCATTTTCAGCCGCTCTGGTATACCATTTTACAGCCTCATCAAAATCCTGCTCAACGCCTTCACCTTCCTGATACATCCAACCCAGATAGAACTGCGCATACACATTTCCCTGTTGCGCCGCCTTAAGATACCATCTTGCGGCTTCGACATCGCTCTGCGGTACGCCCCTGCCCTCCTGATACATCCCGGCCAGATTCAACTGGGCCTCCGCGTTTCCATTTTCAGCCGCCTTGGTATACCATTTCGCGGCCATCGCTTTATCCTGTGAAACGCCTGTGCCTTCTCTATACATCGTGCCCAGCATGGCCATGGCTTCCGCATTTTTCTTCTTGGCCGCCTTGCGATACCAGCTTAATGCCTCGGCATAGTCCTGTGGAACGCCCTGACCTTCCTGATACATAATACCAAGATTTAACATGGCATCCGCATCCCCTTCTTCGGCCGCTTCGCGAATGTGTGTCAAATTTTTTTCCATATGAATCATTCTCTTAAGAATGTTTTCCTTTCACAACAGTTCCCTGATTATCAGGACATTCTTTGAAATATTTACTTTTAATTGCAACGTCTTATGTGTTTAACAACTAATACATTATCTTTGCTTTTTTTGATAATTATTTATTATATAACACTATTCATTTTTTTGGAAAGAGTAAATATGCCGTTTCATTTTTTACGCTTTAAAAAGGTAAAAGCCGTGGCATTGTGAGAATTGTAAGAGCGGAAATTTCAGGAATCATTGCAGCCGAAGGAATTTTCAAGAAATTCTTTTAATTTTTTAAATTCGCGGGCAAGCAAATACGCTTAGCTGCTACCTTGAGTATGGGCAAGCAAACAACAAGAATGATTAATGTTTTCATTATCATACATGACTTATTTTTGTTTTTTAGTTGATAAATCAGTTACTGCCGGATTGCCTGTAATTTTCATTGCCTGATCTTATCAAGAAAATTTGTTGACATAAAAAAGCAATCGCATTATAAACACGTCGCCAAAAAGTTGGTTCCCTAAAAAGAACATTACCGGCGGCGCTTTTTACATTCCTTACTGGGGAATCGTTCAATGGTAGGACAACGGACTCTGACTCCGTTTATTAAGGTTCGAATCCTTATTCCCCAGCCAAATAAATCAAGAGGTTACGAGTCTCAATATTGACTTGTGGCCTCTATTTTTTTGTGATTGTGATAAATTTGTGATAACTCCATATTGAATCTTGTCCATCACTTCTATTCCGGCTCGTAGACTCTCCGTACAATGATGAGCATATCTCATAACCATTTTTACTTCTTTCCAACGTCCAAGCTTCTGAAGCGTGAGCAGATCCACTCCGTTTTGCACAAGTCTTGTCGCAAAGGTGTGACGCAAATCATGAAACCGAAGCCTTCTTATACCCGATTTTTTTACTGCCACCTGAAATGTTTTTATGAGATTGCTTGTCAAAATCCGGTTTTCGCATGTATTCCGGAAAACGTGGTCGTTTTCATTATGCGGATATTTAATCTTCTTAAGGAGGAGATTCACTACGGTCTGACTGAGCGGTAAGGTATCAACGCTTTTATTCTTCTGTTCATAGATAGTGATTGTGCGTCGGTTTAAATCTACCTGTCGCCATATCAAATCGAGAATCTCACTTTCCCTCAGTCCGGTGTGGATTGCAAAAATGATGATATCCTGGAGCCATTTTGGGGATGCCTCCTTCAATTTCTCTTCCTCTTCGAGAGTCAGCCAGCGTTCAATAAAATTATCCACTTTTTCTTTTTTAATTTTGCTAACCGGATTATCCTTCAACCACTCCCATTCACGTATTGCCAAATTAAATGCATGACCCATAAGAGTCAGTTCATAATTAACTGTGCGTGGTGATGCTCCCTCCATCCTGCGCTTGACCTTATACTCCGATATCTGCATTGGAGATATTTCTGTTAGAATCAAATCTCCAAATACCGGCTCAAGGTTCTTTCTTAATCCCTTATCTCTTTCATGGGACTTTGGTGCCTTGTTAAGCGCAGAATATTCCGTCATATACTTATCCATCAGGTCTTTGAAGGTATACCCATCACCAAGCGGCTTTTCAAACCATTTACTTTCCGCTATTTCACCTTTCAATTTGTCAAAGATCCTTATGGCCAGCTTCTTATCTTCAGTTTCCGTTGATCGCCTAATCTGCTTGCCATTATGAGTAAAACTCATCCACCAAACCGTATCGCGTTTATATAGAGCCATTTTTGACCTCCTTACTATGGCCCTCGATCCGGTCTGATTTCCCGTGATCAAGATTATAACCTTCCTGCTTGGTCTGGTCAATGGTTTTCCTAATTAACCTGTTAATGTCTTTATTCGCTGATTCGGTCAGTTTTCTTTTTCCTCTTTGCTGTATTTTAACATCATGATCATTTTCCCTTTTGCTTTCCAACCAGGCGTCTATTTCTGCTTTTTTGAAACGAATCAGTTTGCCAATCCGGTAATGAGGGATATTGTAGATCATCGCATAGAGCGTCTTCACTTTTACATTGAGATAACGGGACAAATCTAAAATGTCCCAATAGCTGTTATCAAATATCTGATTCACTGACATAACCTTACCGTCTTCTTTAGCCATCTAAAAATTTTTCACTTTCCAAACAATTCGCCACAATCTCATCCGTTAAAAAAGTATAGTTTCGATCACATTATTCCCGATAGCCTGAATATCTTTGAGGTCTAATTGTGCAATCATTTTTTTGCCATCCCAATTAATTATTTTTAGCTTTTAAACAAACTGTCAGCCTGTGCAGTAATAAAAAGTAGGCAGGTATGACAAACGGAATT
>Ga0187875_10000263_pt1 | contig 47257 bp, 39 predicted proteins | sample June2016WEW_17_1_2_FD_132978 | JGI IMG/M metagenome (GOLD analysis project Ga0187875, IMG submission 132978) | Peatland microbial communities from SPRUCE experiment site at the Marcell Experimental Forest, Minnesota, USA - June2016WEW_17_10 | ecosystem: Environmental > Terrestrial > Soil >...
GCTAACTGCTGCTAGCCGCTGTTCGCTGATTCTCGCGCTGTTTGCGAGACCGCCGCTTGTTACACTATGAAGTTACCCATGCCCTCACGCTACGCACAATGGATGTATGACTGGGAGCACCGCCTCACCTCGGTGGACAACAACCGCGTGGTACGCCCTCTGGACTGGGGTTTGGAATACGCTCAGGACTGGCCTTGCCAGAATGGTTGGCGCGCAGGTCAGGCCGCCGACAATCCCGAGAAGTTCCTCATAGATTTCAACCGCCGCATCGTCGCCTCCAGCGACGAGTTTTATTCCTACAAAACACCGACCGACTTCCGCCTGGAGAAACGTGAAGTGAAAGTTTTCTCCACCCGAGAAGTCCCAGACCCCAAGCTCGAAGCCAAAGTGAACGGAACGTTTGCCGAGTTCTTGCGCTTCACCGCGCCGGTGAAAACGCCTTATCCCGAAAACAATCTGGCGAATGCGCGCTGGTTCCCCTCGCAAGGGCGCCGTGCCATCGTTCTTCTGCCGCACTGGAACGCCGACGCCATCGCCTACGTCAGCCTCTGCCGCGTGCTGAACATGATGGGGATCTCCGTACTGCGTCTTAGCATGCCCTATCACGATATCCGCATGCCCGCCGAAATCGGCCGCGCCGACTATGCCGTCTCCGCCAACATTGGCCGCACGCTCGATGCCGTGCGGCAAGGTGTCGTGGATGTCCGCTGCTGTCTCGATTGGCTGGAGCAGCAGGGTTACAGCAAGCTTGGCATCGTGGGCACGAGCCTGGGTTCCTGTTATGCCTTCATCGTCGCGGCCCACGACCCGCGCATTCGCGTGGCGGCCTTCAACCACGCCTCCACTTATGTTGCCGACGTAGTATGGCGCGGACAGTCGACCCGGCACATCCGTCAGGGCATCGAGTCACAGATCACTCTGGCAACCCTGCGCCAATCCTGGCTCGCCGTCAGTCCTATGGCGTATTTCAAGCAGTTCTCCCGCTGGCCCCGGAAGTCTTTAATTGTTTATGCAAAGTATGATCTGACTTTCTTGCCTGAACTCTCGCGCGACGTGGTCGTGGAATTCGAACGCTATGGACTGGATCACAAAGTGGTTGTGCTGCCCTGCGGCCACTACACAATGGGCGAGGCGCCCTACAACTATATGGATGGCTGGCAGTTGGCTTCGTTCCTGCGAACTGCGTTCGACTGATGGTCTAACTTTCGCCGAGAAAGGCGCTGGCAGTGAGCGAAGCGGTAGAATGTGGGCATGGCGACCGGTCGTACCATTGTCTCCGATTCCGTGTTGGAGTACCGGCGCGGCGAGTTTCTGATCAGCACCAGCCCTGAGCGCCTGAATCTCGATGTGGTTCACGGCTTTCTCACGAATTGTTACTGGGCCAAAGGCATCACACGGGAAATCGTAGCGCGGTCGATCCAGCACTCGCTGTGCTTCGGCATCTATGAAAGCGCCGGCGCGCAAGTGGGTTTTGCCCGCGTCGTCACCGACTTTGCCACCGTCGCTTATCTGGGCGACGTGTTTGTTCTGGAGTCGCATCGCGGACGCGGCCTAAGTAAGTGGCTGCTGGAGTGCATCGTGCGCTGCCCGGTACTCCAGAACTTGCGGCGCTGGATTCTTTTGACCCGCGATGCGCACGGACTCTACTCCCAGTATGGTTTTACTCCAGTGAAGGCCCCGGAAAGGTACATGGAACTTCACCGGCCCAATGTATACGAGACGTCCTAGGAAAACGACATGAAGACTTCCTCAGTTTCTACGAATATGTACCGCCCGTTGTACGAGGCTGACCCGCAGATCGCCGCTGCCATCGACAACGAAACCCGCCGCCAGCACGAGGGCCTGGAACTGATTGCCTCGGAAAACTTCGTTAGCGAAGCCGTGCTCGAAGCCGCGGGCTCCGTTTTCACTAACAAGTACGCCGAAGGCTATCCCGGCAAGCGTTACTACGGCGGGTGTGAATTCAGTGACGTTGTCGAGAACCTGGCGCGCGACCGCGCTAAACAATTATTCGGCGCCGAACACGCCAACGTGCAGCCCCACGCCGGCTCCCAAGCCAATATGGAAGCCTATGCAGCAGTCCTGCAGCCGGGTGACACGATTCTCGGATTGAATCTGGCCCACGGCGGCCATCTCACCCACGGTCATCACCTGAATTTTTCCGGAAAGACGTACAAGATCGTTCCCTATGGCGTGACCAAGGAAACCGAAACAATCGACTACGACGCTCTGCAAAAGCTGGCAGAGGAACATCGCCCGAAGCTGATCATCGGCGGCGGCAGCGCCTATCCCCGCCTCATTGATTTCGCCCGCATGCGCCAGATCGCAGACAAAGTAGGCGCGCTCTTTCTGGTCGACATGGCGCATTTCGCTGGACTGGTGGCGGGTGGCGCTCATCCTTCACCCGTGCCGCACGCTCACATCGTCACTTCTACCACGCATAAAACCCTCCGCGGACCACGATCGGGCATGATCCTTTCCAAAGCGGAGTTCGCTTCAGCAATCGATAAGGTAGTTTTTCCCGGCATGCAGGGTGGACCCCTGGTTCACATCATCGCGGCCAAGGCGATCTGCTTTCAGGAAGCGATGCAGCCCGAATTCCGCGACTATGCGAAGCAAGTTGTAGCCAACGCCAAAGTGCTGGCCGATAGCCTGGCCGGGGAAGGCTTCCGCATCATTTCCGGCGGGACGGACACGCACCTGATGCTGGTCGATGTCTTCTCTAAAGGCATGTTGGGCAGCGAGGCCGAGAAAGCATTGGGCGAGGCCGGAATCACCGTCAACAAGAATGCCATCCCATTCGATGTCAACCCGCCATTGAAGCCGAGCGGCATCCGCATCGGCACGCCGGCTCTCACCACCCGCGGAATGAGAGAAGCCGAGATGCGGCAGGTAGGACGGTGGATCTCGGATGCGCTCCTTCAACGCAACGACGGATCCGTGCTCTCGAGGATTCGAAAGGAAGTGCTTGCCCTTTGTGAGGCGTTTCCGCTGTACGCCGACCGCCGAGCCAAGGCGCAAGCCGAGGCGCGGGCCTAGACCAAGCTCTGAATTCTACTGTCCGCTCACACGCTCTCTATGGTTAAATGCCTTCCGTGAAGATCGCGATCGACATTCGGCGGATGACAGAGTTCGGCGTCGGCACCTACATCCGCAACGTCGTTCGCACCCTGGGACGTCTTGATCGCGAGACCACTTACATCCTTATCGGCTCCCCGGACAAGGTGAAAGAGATCGGCCCTCTGCCGGCCAATTTCCATGGGGTTGCGCTGGCCGAGCCGGAGCGCTCCCTAATGGGCTACCAGGAATTCCGCGCGGTCGTGAAGCGCCTCGATTGCGATCTCGTCCACATTCCCAATTTATTTTCCATACCGCGCGGCCTCCCCTGCCCCTATGTCATGACCGTGCACGACATTCTGGAGCATCTATCGCGGGCGCGCGAGCAGACCGGAGCGTGGCGATCGTTATATTTCCAGTTGACCAAGCGTGTTCTGAGTGGGGCCGCACGAATCTTCGCGGTCTCCAACTTCACCAAACTGGAGATTGAAAAACTATTTAACATTCCGCCCGGCCGCATCGAAGTCGTCTACAACGCCATTGACGAAAGGCTGTTGCACGGACACACGCGCCCCAGCGATCGCCAGTTGCTTGTCGAGCGCTATCAGGTGACCTATCCTTTTCTCCTTTATGCCGGAAGGATCAGCCCCCACAAGAACGTCGTACGCATGATCGAAGCTTTCTCCGCTCTGAAAACGGAGCTGGAAAGGGATCATCTCTTTCCTGATCTGAAGCTGATCATCATCGGTGATGACGTCTCCGGCAATCCTGACTTGCGCCGGACCGTGATCCGCAGCGGCGTGCAGAACGATGTGCGCTTCCTGGGATTCGTGCCCATCGAAGTACTGCGCACGTTCTACGACACGGCGAAGATTTTCGTCTTCCCCTCCTTATATGAAGGTTTCGGCCTGCCTCCCCTGGAGGCGATGGCCCATGGGACGCCAGTGGTGACCTCGAACGTGTCTTCGCTCCCGGAGGTGGTGGGAAATGCCGCGGTGCTGGTTCATCCGGAGAATGTATTCGAAATCATGCGTGCCTTGCACCGCGTCCTTCTGGATCAGCCCCTGCGCGACAAGATGCGGGAACGCGGTTGCCGGCAAGCGGCCAAGTTCTCCTGGGAGAAATCCGTGCGCCGGATTATGGACGTCTATGGCGAAGTTCTGAGCCCCGAGGGCAACGCGAAACCGTCTGGCCCATCAGGCTCCAAAGGCAGCGAGACCACGGCAGGCGTAGCGTGATTCCGAGCGTTCCTCGCGCCCGAACGCATCGAATCCTTCGAACTTTCCCGTCAAATGCGGGCCGATGGAAAGGAGCAGCATAATCATGCATTTCAGGTTACCGCTTATCGTGCTAGCTCTGACAATCTCCGCTTTCGCCCAGGAGCGTCCTCCCCAGATTCTCGAGGTTTATCGTGAGTTTTGGAAGCCCCAAAACGTTGCGACCAGCTGGAAGATTGAAGGGGAGGCTGCTCGGATCTGCGTATCTCAAGTGCCCACATCCCCACTTGGGACTTGAGTCGCTCACCGGACCAAACGAAGCATGGTTTCTCAACCGCTTTGCTTCTTCCACTGAACCAAAACAGGTCGGCGACGACTACCCAAAGAATGCCGTCCTCATGGAGGAGCTCAACCAAATCTGGATTCGCAAGAAACCCCTGAGTTCTGCCGAGGACGTAAAATGTCTTTGCCCCAATATCAGCGGAGCTTGAGTCGGGGAGCGCCGTGGAGTCTGGGGCAAAGCCCTTTCCTGGTGATTACCGTGACCAAGCGCGATCTGGCGGCTAAGAGCAAGCTCGTGATCGACGGTACGGCCTTTGAGCTAGATGACGGCACCCTGTTCATCTTCAGCGCGGCGCGAACACAGCAGAAAGCGGAAGCCCGGGCAGCGGCGGCAGGTCCGGAGACACGCGTTTTTACGGTTCGTACGAACTGAAGCCTGCCTGCGAAGGATTGGGCCGTCATGGATCCTGCGTTCTGGAAGAACCGACCAACCGCAACGAGCGCCAAATAGCGGATCTACTTCACTAAAGGTTGGCCGGGCGAAGCGATAGCGAGCTTGTGCAATTTCGCGGTGATCCGGGTGCGGTCGGCCTCGGTCTGCGCCGAAGCCAGACGCTTGCGGAGCGTGGTGATCTTGTGCTGACGAGCGCGGCGTCGACGAATCTCCGGCCGGCGGCTAGGGGCGGACATAAGTATTTTCTCCTGTGTAAACCAATGAATTTGCGGCAGCGGATACGCAGAAGTCACCGCGAGAACCGCTACAGTCATTGAATCTGAGACGGCCGCAACTGTCAATGTCGTCACCTTTGGCGGTGACTTAGTGCGAGGTGGGTACCGCCGACTCAAGCTCCGAGTCGGCCACCCACCGCCAGGCTCGGCGGCCTTTGTCCAGTGCTACGGCCTGGGCTTCTCCATAAGTCACCAAACGATTAAGCACCGTGGTTACCGATGCCATGGGATCCTTGTGGCGCTCCAGTAGCGGCGGCATTTGTTTCTTCATCTGCTCGCAAACATCTCGCGCACTCAAGGCTCGGTTGGACTCCATCAAGATCATACGGCACGCTTTCGTGAAGCCGGGCTGGCGCCCGTTGCTCTTGCGATCGACCAACTCCAGCAGTTCATCGCTCAACACATTATCGCCAAAGAGGTTGGCCAGTCCGGCAATGGTTTGCTTGATCGTCCCAATGCGGCGCATCACTTCCGCACGCTGTTGCAGCAGATGCCGCAGCTCCTCATGAGCCTGCCGCACAACTTCCTGAACATGTCCATGGTTGTTAACGGTTCCAATGACGCTTGGCTGACTTTCCATAAGCCCTCCACCACACGAATGCCCCGACGCCAGCGCCCTGCGGCCCTCGCCTCTGTAGACGATACGCAAGCAGCCGCGTAAGTGTTCCCCGCTTTTATGCCTGGGGAACCTCACACGCCAGACCCTGTCCCTTAGACGCATGAACCTAGAGATGGTTAATGGCCGAATCATGAAAGAGATCCAGAGGAAACGGTCACCCCCTGCCCGCCATGCAGTTTTTTCCAAAGCAACCGATGTGAAGAGAGTAGGGAACTGTTTCTGTGTTGACCGCGGCAAAACTCGAGACCTCGCCAGGCGTTTTGCGAGTGCTGCTAGTAGGAAACCAGGAGGAGAATTTCCTCCTCATTCGCGAGATCTTCGACCGCCGTCGGAGCAGCTTGCTGGCGGGGCTTGATCATGCCTTTTCCCTCGAAGAGGCCGGGAATCATCGACACACGATTGACCTCAGCGTCACCGATGTGGTGATGCCTCGCGTGAGCGGAGGTCAACTGGCACAGGTGCATCCCGAGACGCGAGTGCTATTCGCGTCTGGATATAGAGGGCAAACCGTCATCGATCACAAAGTAATCGATGTCGAAAAGCAATTTCTTACAGAAGCCTTTTGCTCTGAAACTGTTGGAGGGAAAAGTACGCGCGGTTCTCGACCGCAGCTGTGCCGTTCCGGCTTAGCAACCGGGAAACACATTAAGAACCAATGCGAGCAAGTTTGCCATTTTTCAATCGAAAGCGCTCCCCACGCCAGGTGACGGTATGGCCACCCAGGCTTATGATCCAGACGGCGACCGCGATCAAGTCCCGGAGAGGTATCAGCCACGCATATCTCAGAGCGTCGCCGCTCCGCAAAACGCTCCAGCCCACAACAAACGCAACCGTGAGGCGCAGAGACAGAACAAAAGCCAACCCAGCCCACGACCAAAGTGATCCCGCACTCGCCGCCACAGCCACCAGAGCCCATAGCATTCCGAAAGTGAAAATCAGACCGAAGTACCCGCCGGCGCGCGCGTCGCGCACTCCACGGGCCCAGCGCAGTTGATGCGCAACGAAATCCCGCAGACGGTAAGCTGGCAGGAAAGTTTCAACCACCACGTCGGAGAGCTTTACGTCGAGGCCCAGTGCCGCAATGCGCTTCCCCAGTTCGTAATCGTCGGCAAGATAATCGACGAAAGAATTAAATCCTCCGATCTTCTCCAAATCGGCCTTGCGGAATGCCAGGGTGGAACCGAGTCCAAAACGAATGCCGCCCTCGAGTTGACGCGCCGCCAGCACACTCGCGCAGAAATCTGTACTGATCCCGAGACTCTCCAGCCGCGAACCGACAGTTCCACCCGCCACTCCACGATAAAGGCAGGTCACCATTCCCACGCGCGGGTCCGCCAGGGGCGCAGTTACTCGGCTCAGGTAATCGCGCTCCACTCGAATGTCGCCGTCATTGACGATCAAATAGTCATAGCGCGCATCCTTAATCATCTGCGCCAGATTGCTGACCTTCACATTCGCGCCCAGGATTGTCGACCTCACGATCATTCGAATCCGACGATCGGGGAACTCGAGCTGCAACCTTCGCACACTCTCGATCACCGGATCGCTAGGGTCACTCACACCAAAAATAATTTCATACTCGGGATAATCCTGCATGCAGTGGCTGCGAAAGCTCTCGTAGATCTCCGGATCGATTCCTTTCAAAGGCTTAAGAATCGAGATAGGCGGCATCGCTTGTGTGGGGCGGGCGCCCTCGCCCGCCTTTCGCTCGCGGAAAAATGTCACCGCGCTCCCAAGACAAAGCAAGTAGTACAACGAACTGGAAGCGATGCCGATGACCGCGACGATTTGAACTGTAGTGAGAAAAGAGTGCATCATGCGGAGCGCCGCCAGCCTATTCGTAACGCAGCGCCTCAATCGGATCCAGATTTGCTGCCTTCCACGCGGGATAAATGCCGAATACCAGTCCAACCCCTGCCGCGGATGCGAAGCCAGAGACCGTCCAGAACGTCGACATATGCGCGGGCAGCGACGGCCACAATGCCGGAATAATGCCGACAACGATCGCGCCCAACAGGATGCCCATCAGGCCTCCGACCGCGGTAAGAATAACGGCCTCCAAGGTGAACTGTAACAGGATGTCTCGTTTGCGGGCTCCAATGGCCTTGCGAACGCCAATCTCGCGCGTCCTTTCCGTGACGCTCACCAGCATAATGTTCATCACACCTACGCCCCCGACGATCAACCCTACACTGGAAATCGCGAACATTCCCACAAACAGCATGCCCGTGAGCTGGTTCCAGAAATCCGAAAGCGAATCCGATGTGAAAACTGAGAAATCATCCGGCTTGCCCGGCGGAACTTTTCGCCGTCGCCGCAGCAGTTCGCGAATCTCGTCGACTGCCTTCGGCATGTCATCGTGAGATGTCGCCTTGACGCTAACCCAGTGGTCTTTCAATTCAGGATGCAGCGTCTTGAAGGTGCTCAGCGGGAAAAAGACCCGGTTGTCGTTGGGATCTTTCCCCCCGCCAAACACGGACTTGATCTTCTCCAGCACGCCGATCACCGTGAACAATCGCCCGTCGATGTTGATTTCGTGTCCCAATGGACTTTCACTGGGGAATAGTTCCGCAGCCGTGTCGTGGCAAAGAATGATGGCCGGAGCACGCCTTTCGTCGTCGCTCTCGCTGAACCACCTGCCTTCTGTAATATGCAAGTCGAAAACGTCTTTCGCCGCGGAGGTCGCTCCTTCCAGGATCGTGTTCTTGACTTTGCGATCCTGATATTTAACCGCATACGTGCCCACACCCAGCTCCGGGCGAAAAAACCGGATGCCTGCCGTCACCGCCTTCACATGCGGTAGCTGTTCCATGGCTTGCGCGTCTTCGAAGGTCAGCTTTTTCCGCGTGCGCAACTCTTGCGTCATGCGCAGGGTAAACGGCTCAAGATGATAGGCAAAGATGACGTTGGAGCCGATGCTGGCCACCAGATCGCGCACATTGTCGTCGAGTCCGCGCCCAATGGAGGAGACCCCAATCACCATCGCGACCCCAATCACGATTCCCAGCACGGTTAGCGACGAGCGCAGCTTGTTGCTCCGGATGGTGTCCGTCGCCATGTGCACAATCTCGCCGAACTCGTCTTTGCGAATCATGAAAAGTATCCAGTAATTCCGTAATTGGGCAATTCGACGCGGACGGCCAGGTTTTCAAATTACTCAATTGCCAAATTGCCGATTACTAAATTCCTCTAGGTTTCGAACCTGAGCGCAACAATGGGATCGAGTTGCGCCGCCTTCCGCGCCGGGTAGACTCCAAAGAACACTCCCACGCTGGCGGATACGACCAGCCCGGCTGCGACCGCCCAGAGCTTGATGGCCGATGGCATTCCTATAAGGAAGGTGAACGTCTCTGCCACCATCACTCCCAATAAAACTCCCAGGGCTCCGCCTGCAACCGCAAGCGTGACCGACTCGATCAGAAACTGCAGCAACACATCCTCGCGCCGCGCTCCCAGCGCCTTGCGAATGCCGATCTCGCGCGTCCGTTCCGTCACCGCGACCAGCATGATGTTCATAATGACAATGCCGCCCACCACCAGAGAGATGCACGCAATTCCGATGGTAGCGACAAAAAATGTTTGGCTGAAGTTGGTCCAGATTCCGAGCAGGCTGGCATTGGTTTCAATGTCAAAACTATCGTCGCCACCCGGCGCGTCATGGCGCTTGGCGCGCAGGGCAGCGCGAGACTCGTCAACCGCCTCGTCGAGCGGAACCCCGGCGCTCAAAGCTTTTCCCGAGATTCGAATGCTGTTATTGTGCGCACCATATTGCTTAAGGTAAGAAGTGATGGGGATCATCACGTAATTGTCGGCGCTCTGGCCGAGCGTCGTTCCTTTCTTCGTGCCCACCCCAATCACTTGGTAAGTCCAGCCATCCAGCCGGATCTCATTCCCTACCGGATCCGCCCCCGCCATCAGATGAGCAACGATGTCGGCCCCCACGACCGCAACCGGAGCGCGATTATTCAGGTCTGTCTCATTCACCATGCGGCCGGCACTGAGATCGGTGTCGTAAATCGGAGCCATCGAGGGTGTGATGCCGCGAACCGAAGTATCGCTGATCGATTGTTCGCCAAACTTGACGTGTCCGGCTTCGTTGCGCAGCACCGCACCCACGTATTCGCAATGCCGGCAGGCGTCCGCTACCGCCTGGTAATCCTCCATCGTCAAATCTCTGCGCTTTTCGCCTTCGAGAAAGTGGTCCACGTTCGTGACCGCGGGAGAGACCTTGAAAATGATGAAGACGTCGGCGCCTAGATTAAAAACCTTCTGCGCCACATAATCGTTGATTCCGGAAACAAACGTGACCACGGCGATCACAGCCGCCACTCCAATCACCACCCCCAGCAGCGTCAGCACCGAACGCAGCTTGTTTACCCACAGGGACTGCAGCGCGATTCGGATGGCTTCAGCGACGTGCATAAATGCGGCTTCCAGCTTCCGGTTCTGGGCTCCCGGAACTGAATCAAGTCTATCAGCCCGGTTGTGTCGATTGGAGCACAAGCGGCTGTGGGCGAGAACCACCTCCCTAAGTCGAAAGCCGGAGGCCGAGGTTATAATGATGACGTTGGCAGCTGGGCCAGACGGTCGCTTTCCACGTCCTCGGACGCGGAGAGAGGAAAGTCCGAACTCCGCAGAGCAGTGTGCCGGATAACGTCCGGGAGGCCGGGCTCAAGCCCGTCCGACGGAAAGTGCCACAGAAAATATACCGCCCAAGTCTTCACCGATGAGGGTAAGGGTGAAAAGGTGCGGTAAGAGCGCACCGCCGCGGCAGTAATGCAGCGGGCATGGCAAACCACACACGGAGCAAGACCAAATAGGAAGGAAGTCCGCGCCCTGTTTCTTTGAGCCAGGTCTCGGACACGTGCCGGCTCGGCGCGTCAAACCTTCGGGTAGGTCGCTAGAGCCTCGCAGCAATGCGTGGCCCAGAGGAATGGCCGTCCCACCGGAGCAATCCGGCGGACAGAATTCGGCTTACAGGTCCGGCTGCCACAAGTTCTTATTTTCAATCAGCTCCAGGACGCCGTGTCCCGTTGTGACGCCGGCGGGACGCAGTTGAACGGTATCAGACGTAAGCTCGGTCTTCGTTTGCTTGAGAATCGCCTTGCGCATACACGCATTAGCTTATTAAGTCGAGTTAAAATTAGCTTTTTCTGCTGCTGATCCTCGCGCGTCAACAGTTCTGCTGTACCAAACCGCTGAAAAACCCGCAAATCGCAGCGCGTCACCGATTCCCCGGTCGGAGGTCGCAGCCCAGCATACCGCGCAGATGCGCCCCGGATCACCTTTCCCGCACAGTTCAATGCCCGCTTGTGCTCAACTCCGTCATGTGGGCGCGGCGAAAACTTCGCCGTCGCCGATGAGTCTGAGGCCTTTCGCGGCCTTGAACGACAACGGGATGCTGCCATCCAGAAACGGACTTCATGGGTACTGCAGCAGCGTGTTTCCGTGCGGACCTGATTGAGGGTGAGTGATCCTCTTTTTGCTTCCGTAGTCGCCGTGGGGTGGGTATAGGTGGCACGTCCCCCGTGCGAGAATCGACGATTGTGACGCCCGGTGTGATGCAAAACCTGCCATCGTTGCCCAAGTTGACATCATTGACACTCCACGCCGACTGATTTCAAATAACTTGTCTGTTTGCAACGCAGCCCGGCGAATTCGGCTTACAGGTGAGGCTCAACTCAAGGGTTACGTGGGTGAACCGGACCCCGATCCCGTCTGGCGCTCCATGCCATTCCTACGCCAACAACGACGTTGCAAAAGCCGGTTACGACCTGCAAGCTAATACTCATGCCAGAGTTGCCGGACATATCTGCCTACATCACCGCTCTTGAACCCCGCATCGTCGGACAGCCTCTGACGCGGGTACGGTTAGCCAGCCCCTTTTTGCTGCGAACCGCTCAGCCGCCCCTCGCGACTGTGGAGGGCCGTACCGTCCGGGAATTGCGCCGGGTTGGTAAGCGCATCGCAATCGGAGTGGATAACGATCTCTGGCTAGCCCTTCACTTGATGATTGCCGGCCGGTTGCACTGGCGCGCGCCCGAAGCGAAACTAGTCGGCCGGCAGACTCTTGCCGCCTTCGACTTCCCCGATGGTTCTCTGGTTCTCACCGAAGCCGGCGCCAAACGCCGCGCATCGCTGCACGTACTCAGGGGCGAAGACAGCATGCGCTCCCTCGATCCCGGAGGAATCGATGTTCTCTCCAGCGACCTGAATTCGTTTCGCACAGCACTCGCCGCGGAAAACCACACGCTCAAAAGAGCGCTAACGGATCCGCGCCGGGTCAGCGGAATCGGCAACGCATATTCAGACGAGATCCTCCATGCGGCACAACTGTCTCCCATCGCGCACACGCAGAAACTGGAACCGCTCGAGTGGGAGAGACTATTCGCGGCTACTCAGCACACGCTCGGCTACTGGATAGAAAAACTCCGTGCCGAGGCGCAGGAAGCCTTTCCCGAAAAAGTCACTGCGTTCCGTAAAGGCATGGCGGTTCACGGCCGCTACGGCAAGCCCTGTCCGAGATGCGGCGACAAAGTCCTGCGTATTCGTTATGCCGATAAAGAGACGAACTACTGCGCGCGCTGCCAGACCGGCGGCACGGTCCTTGCGGATCGAAGTTTGTCTCGCCTATTAGGCTCGGACTGGCCACGAACCTTGGAAGAGCTCGAAGCTCTCAAGCGCCGCTAACCAGATCGCTTTGACCGCAAGATGCGGATAGCCCAATCCGCGCTACTGCCATATTCTCGGCTCATGCACAAGACCATCGAGCCCACTATCCTCTACTTCGGTACTCCCGTGGCGCTCATCAGCACCTTAAATGCGGACGGCTCCCCCAACCTCGCGCCCATGTCATCAGCCTGGTGGCTGGGCTGGAGCTGCATGCTAGGTCTGGGCCAGATGGGCCAGACCTCCGACAATCTCATCCGTACCCGTGAATGTGTGATCAATCTCCCATCGGAAGATCTGGTCACGCATGTCGACCGGCTCGCTCTCACCACCGGCAAGAATCCCGTACCGCAAAAGAAACGTGAGTGGGGCTATCGCTATGAACCAGATAAATTCGACATTGCGCGATTAACGCCGGACCGGTCCGAATCAGTTTCACCGCCGCGGGTGCGCGAGTGTCCTGTGCAAATGGAGGGCGTTGTCCACGATTGGCGTCCCTTCGGCAAGAACGTAAGCGCCAATGTATTCGAGGTTCACATCGTGAAGCTGCATGTCGACGAAAAATTGCTCACAAGCAACGGCGCCCGACCGCACATCGATCCGGCCCGCTGGCGTCCACTCATCATGAGCTTCTGTCGATTTTTCTGCCTAGGCGGCGAGGTCCATCATTCCCGCTTGGCGGAATCCGACTTCATGAAATTCGGGTCTCAGGGAACTCCGTCGCAGCCGGCCTCCACGACTATCCCGGCGGCAGAAGCATCCCCTTCTCCAGATGCCGGGTGACATGCGCGTACGAGGCCGCATGCGGATCGTGCGTTACCATCACAATGGTTTTGTGGAAGTCTTCATTCAGCCGCTTCAAAATCTCCAGAACGTCCGTTGCGGAATGGCTGTCCAAATCGCCGGTAGGCTCATCCGCCAGCAACAGCGTGGGATCGCTCACAATCGCGCGTGCAATCGCCACGCGCTGTTCCTGTCCGCCAGAAAGTTGCTTGGGCAAGTGATTGACCCGTTCTTCCAGCCCCACCAGTTTCAACGCAGTCATGACATGGTCGCGCCTCTGCTGCTGGTTGAGCTTGGTCAACAGCAGCGGCAACTCCACATTTTCAAATGCCGTCAGCACGGGGATCAGATTAAATGTTTGAAACACATACCCGATGTGCTCGTTGCGCCAATGCGCCGCCTGCGAGTCATTGAATCGAAAAATATTCTGGTTCTGCACCAGAAGTTCGCCCGACGTGGGCCGGTCGATTGCCGCGATCATGTTCAGCAGCGTGGTCTTGCCCGATCCCGACGGCCCCATCAGCGCCAGAAATTCTCCGTTAGCAATGTCGATCGAGACGTCGTCCAGCGCCTTCACCTCAAACGCATCGCGCTTGAAAATCTTACTGACATTGCGCGCCTGAACCACCTTCGTTCCAGTCGCCACATTGGCTTCAGCAACAGTACTCATGAAATTACCCCTTCACCTTAATTGTGTCCCCGTCCTTCAGATCCTGCGGTCCTTTGGTAATCACGCTTTCGCCGCCTACCAATCCATCCACCAGAAATCCATCGGTGCGCTGGCTCAATACATGAACCTGGCGCATTCGCGCCCTCCCATCGAAGGCCAAAAATACGATCTTCTTGCCGTCGTGATCGCGTACGGCGGCAGCAGGTACGAACGCTCCCGCTGGTTGCTTGCCTGTATTTTTCGGTTGATCCGCGAGAAATTTAACCGTGGCATTCATCTCCGGTCGCAGGAATACATCTGGATATTTGCCCGGATTCAGCACCTGCACTTTTACCTGCACCGTAGCCTTCTGCCGATTGGCCTCGGGGGAAATCTGCGCAATTTCGCCGTCATAGGTTTTATCGGGATAAGTGTCCGTTGTGACGATGCCTTTCTGTTTGGGACTGAGCCGGGCAAAATCCGCCTGGGCGATGTCCAGCTCAACCTGCAGATCGTTCAAGTCCGCCAGCGACACCACCGATCCCTGCGGACCGCCCGCCGCCGCGCTGGCAAACTGCGCCGTGATCAATTCGCCTTTTTCCGCTGTGCGGTCCAGAATCGTCCCCGTAACCGGAGCCCGAATCACCGTAGCGTCGAGCTGCGACTTCGCGTAATCGGCAAGCCCTTGCGCCTGCGCCACCGATCCACGGGCACGAGCGATCTCCTCTTGCCGAGGCCCAATCTTCATCAGCTGAAATGCTTTTTCAAGCGAATTCACTCGCTGCTGGTCCGAATCAAACTTCGCGGTAGCATCGTCCAACGCTTGGCGTGAAACCACACCGCCCGCAGAAAGTTCTTTGGTGCGGTCCAGCGTCAGCTTGTCATTCACCAGCGTGGCGCGGGCTTCATCAAGATTGTGCTGCGCCTGTTGAACTTCTTCCGGACGCGAGCCGTGCTCAAGTTCATCGAGATAAGCCCGAGCATTCTCCAGCGCTCCTTTCGCCTGTTCGTAGGAAGCGCGGAACTCTTCGTCCTCCAACCGCACCAGCACTTGCCCTTCTTTAACTTTGTCGCCCTTCTCCACGCCGATCCACGCCAGGCGTCCCGTAACCTTCGAATTCACATTAATGGTGTGATGCGCGACAATGTAGCCTGTAGCCGATAGCACGGTGCCGCCCACGTCGCTGCTCTCCGCCGACGCACGGGTGACTTCCACTTCCGGCACATCGCGCGCAAGCATGCGATAGGACAGTGCACCCAGGCTCAATATGGCAACAATCACCATGCCGATCATGATGTATCGGCGTGCCCAGGCCGGCGGTTCCCCATGGCCTGTGCCGCGGGCCGTCCGGTCAATTCGCAGGCTTTGCAAGTCCTCGTGTTTTGCATCAATCGGCATAAATATCGATACGAATAATGCGGGAACTAGTTTCCCGAAAACTTCAATCAACCTCGCAGCGCGGTGAGAATATTCTGCCGTGCCGCATGCCACGCCGGAAACAGACCGCCAAACAGTCCCATGGCCAGCGCGAACAAAATTGCGTACCCCGCGACCACCGGCGTAATTTGCAAGCTGAACACCACTTCACTGAACGTCACCGCATTCGACGTCCCGGTCTGTAGTCCATTGAAGGGCAGCATCAATAAAATTCCCGCGGCCGCGCCCAGCATGGCCAGCAACAAAGATTCCAGAACAAACGAAGTCAGAATCGCGGGACGGGAAAATCCCAGCACCCGTAAAGTAGCAATCTCGCGCCCCCGGTAAGCCACCGCCGCATACATCGTATTCATCGCCGCAAAACTCGATCCAATCGCCATGATGATCGCGACCACAATGCCGATATATTTGATCGGAGCCCCCGAGCTGGTTTGCTTCGCGTAGTAATCCGTTTCGAGAACTCCTTCCAGCTTCAGCCGCTGGTCATCGCTGACACGGTTTTTAAGCGCATCCGCGGCAATGGGATCCGTCGCCCTTAAGTAGGCTGACGAATATCCGCCCTGCCGGTCAAAATCCGAAGCCATCTGATTCACATCGCTCCAAATCTCGGATTCATAGGCGGAACCTCCGGCGTCAAACACTCCCACAACTTTCCACGATCCCTTGCCGAAGTCCATCGTGTCGCCGATGTTCGCATGCGAAAAACGCGAGCGAATAGACTTGCTCACCACCACTTCCCGCTGCCCCGTCTGAAACCAGCGCCCTTCGATTAACTTCGCGCTGGGACGAAGTTCGAGCCCATCCGGCATCATGCCCCGCACCGTGACATTTACTTCGCCCGTGCCATCTTTGCGCGGAAGCACAATCACCACCACCCACTCGCCGGAAACCATAGGCTCGCCGTGACTATCTTTCGCGATCCCCGGCAAAACCTTCAGCGTGGGAAACAGTGCGGCATCAAATCCTCCCGACAGCTCTGCTTCCGAACCTTTTCGCAGCACCAGCACATTCTGCGGATTGCCGCTCGAAACGAAAGCCTTCTGTAAACCCGCCAGCAGCGCCATCAAAAAAATTGCCGTGGTCACAGTGAGCGCGATTCCCAGCGCGGTCATGATCGTCAGGCCCTTGCGGAGCTTTAAATTGCGGACGTTATAACTGATTGGTATGGCCATAAATTCACTCTCAACTCAGCTGGGCTGCTCAGCCAATGTGGCGCAGTCCCTCCACAATATTTGTGCGCGAGGCGTTGTATGCCGGAAGACAGCCACTGACAAAGCCCACGGTTGCGGCCACCAGCAAAGACACCAACACGGTCGGAAGCCTAACCCTCATTTCCGCCGGAATTCCGATCGCGACCGGCGAGTGAGTCAACCAGCGTATGAGCAGGGTCGCTCCCAAAACTCCGAACACTCCGCCTGCCACCGACACGGCTATGGCCTCGCCCACGAACATGGACAGCACGCGTTGGCGTGTGAATCCGAGGGCCTTCAGCACGGCGACTTCACGCGTTCGTGCGCGAATCGACATCGCCATGGTATTCGCCGAGACCAGAAGAATGGCAAAAACCACCGCTCCGCAGATGGTGAGAATAAACGCCTTTACATTACCCAGAGACGACACGAACGAAAGTCGGAACGCTTGCTGGCTCTCGGTCTTGGTATGCTGCGGGGCGTTGCGGAACATTTCGTCGATCGCCTTGGAGACGCGAGCCACGTCACCCGGAGATGCGACCTGCGTGATATACCATCCTGCCTGCCCCTTGAACCAGTCTACCGATTCTTCTAAGTACTTAGTGTTAAAATACAGCGCGCGAACCGGCGGATCGACCGTGTAGATCGCGCGGATTGTAACCTCGGGATGCACCGGGAAGTAGGGACTCTGCAGCACCAGACGGTCGCCGATCTTCCACCCGAACTTCTTCACCAGTTCGATATCAACCATGGCACCGGTGCGGTCGTGCTGCCACGCGAGTAACTGATCCGCGGGGACGATCTTGTCCGGTGCAACCTTCGGGTACTCGTCCGGATCGGTCACCACTTGGGCGAAGGAGTTCGTGGCCCGATCGTCTTTATATACATTTCCGAAGTAAGTCATCGGAGCCACCGCTACTACGCCAGGGATGCTGCGAATCTTGTCGCGGTAGTACGCCGGCAGAAAAAATGCCAGCGACACCCGGTCGCGGGTGATGATGGTCTTCATCGCATTCGGAGGTCCTTGCTCGATGTAAAACGTGCGCCAGATCGACATCATCAGCGTAAGCAACAGCAGCGAAAAACTGATGCTCAGCATCGTCAGCAGGCTGCGCCGTTTGTTCCGAAACGCATTGCGCACCACAAAACCGCCTAACGTCATAATCTCAACCGATATGCCGTAACCCATCCACAATGTTCACCTGCGAAGCGTGATACGAGGGAATCAGAGAACTCACCAGTCCCACCAGTCCGGAGACAAACAGAGCTGCTGCCCACATGCCGGGCGTCACCTTCATGTTGTAAAAACTCATGTAAGGTGAGTGACTCACCGCATAAATCAATAGGTACGCCAAGCCCACTCCGATCACTCCGCCCGCCGCGGCCAGCGCCAGGGCTTCACTCACGAACAGACCAAGCACGCTCTGCCGCGTAAAGCCCAAAGTCTTCAGCACCGCCACTTCCCGCGTTCGTTCCCGGATCGACATCGCCATGGTGTTCGCAGACACCAACAAAGTTGCGAATACCACCGCCGAACAAATCATTAAGATGAAAGCCTTCACGTTGCCCAGCATGGCCACGAATTCTAGGCCGAATGCCTTTTCGCTCTCCGATTTCGTGGGCTGAGGCGAGTTGCGGAACACATCGTCAATCGTGCGCGCGACCTTGCTCACATCTCCGGGTGACGCCGCAAGAATACTGAAAGTCCCGGCCTGCCCTTTGAACCAAGAAACCGCTTCTTCCACATACTTGGTATTGAAATAAGCCGCCTTGTCATCCGGATAAGAACTGAAAATCCCTCGAACGTATAACTCGAGATCGACGGGATAAATTGTGCCTTTCAAAACGATCCGGTCACCGAGCGTCCAGCCGTATTTCTTTGCCAGCGTGTCGTCCACGATCACGCCCTGGCGGTCCCGCAGCCACGCCGTTCGTTGCTCCTCCGGCATTTTTATGTCCCGGAACACCTTGAAAAATTCCTCAGGATCGGTGCCGAACTGCGCGAAAAAATTCTCCGGCTTCTGGTCTTTGTAAATCCCCCCAAACCACGATACCGGTACCACTGCCACCACTCCCGGTATCGCCCGGATTTTCTCCCGATAAAACCCGGGTAAACTGAACGTCAACGAAACTCGGTGGCGCACCACCAGCCTCTCCGCCGACTCCGCGCTTCCCTCATCAAGGTAGAAAGCCCGCCAAATGGTCATCATCAGCGTCAGCAAAAGCAAAGAAAAAGCGATACTCAAAACTGTCAAAATGCTGCGGCGCTTGTTGCGGAAGGCGTTTTTCGCGACAAATCGGGTCAGAGTCATGATTAGAACCCAGGGAAGAAGCGGCGTGCCGGACAGCGGACCAGCTTAGTCCGTGCAGCACCCAAGCATAAACGAATGACCACGCTCCTCACAACCAGCCTCCGAGCCCGAACACTCACCGAACCCCACTCCTTGTCACCGCAAACATTCTTCATCCCATCGCGCTCGGCTGCCAGTGGAGATCGTCATCCCGCCGGGATGACAAATGTCACCCTCGTTGCGGCTAATAAATTTAAACGTTTTGCCCGGCAAAAGGTCACGCCCCAAGGTAGAACAACATTCCGCCATAACCGTGACCTTCTCAGGCTGCAATACGGTCGGCCTATCGTTTTCACACTCTTTATTTTCAGTACTTTGGTAACTCGAACCCTCATCGCAGGAGCGCTATTCTAACCGTACCCTGCCCCCGGGTTTTGAACCCTCGCAGTTTTTAAAGGAGACTGCGCGGCTTTTTTCTGTGATGAGGCACGGAAACAATGTCCACGAAAATCGGCCACTTCGAAATCCTGAGTGAACTCTCAAAGTCTGCTACTGGCGCGGTCTACAAGGCGAACGACCCGCAGACCAGCCAAACCGTAGCGCTCAAAGCAATCCAGTTGGCAGCCTTCGGTGAACGCGCCGCCGATCTGGAAAAGTGCCTCCTGGAAGAAGCTGAGACCACCAAAGTCCTGAGCAATCCCAATCTCACACCCGTCTACGGCGCAGGGGAAATGGACGGCCAGTTTTGCGCCGCCATGGAGTACATCCAGGGCAATAGCGTCGCCACCATGCTGGCGCGCAAGGAAGGATTTTCCATCTGGGACTTGCTCGATATCGGAAGGCAAGTGTGCAGTGGCCTCGATCACGCTCACTCCCACATGGTGTTTCACTATAGTCTCGAGCCCGCCAAAATCATGTGCGGCTGGGATGGCACGGTCAGAATTCTGGGCTTCGGCGTCTCCAGCGTCGGCAAGTTCGCCGCGCAAATGCCCGAGGTCCCATCCATCCTGCACTACATGTCTCCCGAGCAGGTCCGCAACGAGGAGATCGATGCGCGCTCGAACATCTTCAGTTTGGGCGCTCTGTTTTACGAAATGGTGACCGACCGCAAAGCTTTCGATCGTGAGGATGCCGAGTCCCTACGCCAGAGCATTCTTGAAAGCACACCCGTGCCCCCGATGCACGTGAACTCCAAGCTCCACCCGCTGCTCAGCGATCTCATCATGAAGGCCCTGTCCAAGGATCCGGCCGAGCGTTACCAGAGTGGGCGGGAATTGCTCGACGATCTCGAAAAATGTAAGGAATCGAAACCGCACGCTGCGAAGGCTTCGGCAGCGCCAGCCAAAGCCCCAGCCGTTGCGGCTCCAATGAACGCTGCACCGCAACCCAAGTTCGCGTCCGCGCCTCCCCAAAAGCCAGTAGAAAGGAAGCCCGCTGTCCAGCAGCCGCCAGAGCCGCCGCCCGCAGTTGCGAAACAGGAACCGGCGCGGAAAGCCGCCGCCGCTGCTGCCTCGGGTGGAGCTGAAGTTGAATCCTTCACACCCCATCATGAAACGCCCAATGCGCCCATCGCTCCGCGCGCCAAGGCGATCGTCAATAATGACCCGCTGCCATCGGCTTCCATGTCGTCGGCCGTGCTCGATGAGCCTGCCGTCGAAGGCCCCAGCGACGAATCGCCCCGAATCGCGGTCGATCCCATTATGGCTGGCGACGCCCCATCCCGCAGCGGCGTTAGTTTTTCGGAGATGACGGAACTGCCTCCGCTGAAGGACGTCTACATCGCGCCTCCGCCTTCTCCATCTGCCGCGTCAGAGCCGGAACCTTCTCTTGCGCCCAGTTTTCGATCGGGTTCGGAACCGGAGAAGCCAAAAGTTCAGCCCCGCGAAGTCGCCCAAAAGGCAATCAAGGAAATCAAAAACGTCCCGCCCAGCCTGATGGTTTATTCCATCGCCGGCGCGGCTGTCCTGATTCTCATCATCGCAATCGCTCTCGTCCTTCACATCAATCATTTGAACAGCGATGACGACTCTCCTCGTCCGGTCCAGCAGGCTACGCAAGCCGCACCAAGCCAGCCCGTGGCACCAGCACAGCCGGCGCAAGCGCAAGCGCCTCAGCCGGCTCCGACGGTGCAGACTCAACCCGCGGAGCCCAAGGTAGAATCGCAGCCCACGCACACGCACGCAGCTGCCGCGGCCAGAGGCAAGAACGCCCGCAAGAAATCGGCCGCCGCCGCCGCTCCCGCCATCGTCCCCGGACAGATGGCCATCGACTCCACTCCGCAAGGCGCGCAAGTTCAGCTCGACGGAAGAACCGATCCTTCGTGGGTTACACCGTTTACTCTGTCCGGAGTCGACCCCGGTCAGCACACCGTTACCGTCAGCAAGCCGGGCTACTCCACCGACACTCGCACCGTCGAAGTCACTTCCGCCAGCAAGTCCTTTGTCGTAACCCATCTCGCGCAGCTCATGGCGACTCTTTCCGTCACCAGCACGCCCGCCGGCGCCAACGTCTACATCGATGGCCGCGACACCGGCAAGCTCACGCCCGCACAAGTCTCCGTGGATAAAGGTCAGCACGTCGTCCTCGTCCGCAAGGGCGGATATGTCGACGAGACCACCAGCGCGCAATTCGTTTTGGGTCAGACCATCAGCTTCTCGCCCACCCTGCGCTCGCTCGGCAACGTTGATGACATCAAAACCGTCGGCAAAATGAGCAAGCTATTCGGTGGCAAGGCAGCCCAAGGCATGGGCACAGTCAGTATCAAGACTCAGCCCAAAGGCGCTCAGGTAGCCATCAACCAGCACATGCTGGATAAATCTTCGCCTGTCGACGTCCTGCTCGATCCCGGCAACTACGTCGTCGACATCACCGTCACCGGCTACGCGCCCCTTCACAAAGTCATCACCGTGGACAAAGGCGGCAAAGCCGTCATCGACGAAGTCCTGCAACACGAATAGAACGTCCACCGATAAACCGAGGCTGCCCCACCGGTTGTGGTTTTCGACAGGTGGGTGCTTCGAATCTATCCCTCCGGGTGTTTTTGTCGGCCGCGGCGCAAAAGCCGCCCATCTTCCTCCGGTTTGTCCTCCCAAAAAGTTTGACTCACACGTACGAATGTTGATAGCTTCGCCGCCAACGAGATCCAACACAATGGACCGCCGGAATTTTATTAAAAACTCGTTTCTCGCTGGTGCCAGCGCGTTGGTCGCGAGCCGCGCCCTTGCCACCCATTCTTCCGCTCTCGATCAAGATCCCGGTCTTGAACCAATTCCCGGCGCGATTTCGCTCTCCGAAATCGAAGCAGCCCGATTCCCCAGCGGCTTCCTCTGGGGCATGGCCTCTGCTGCCTACCAGGTGGAAGGAGCCTGGAACCTCGATGGCAAAGGTGAATCCAACTGGGATCGCTTCTCGCATACCGTCGGCAAAATCAAGGGTGCAGCTAGTGGCGATGTCTCCTGCGATCAGTACCACCGCTATAAAGAAGACGTTGCCGTCCTCAAACGCCTGAATCAGAAAAGCTATCGTTTCTCCACTTCATGGTCGCGAATCCAGCCCGCCGGCATCGGACCCGTCAATCAAAAGGGTCTCGACTATTACAGCCGACTCGCCGACGCCTTGCTCGAAGCCGGCATACGCCCGTTCTGCACCATTTATCATTGGGATCTTCCGCAAGCCCTCGAAGACCGCGGCGAATGGCCGAACCGCGATCTTGCCGGTTACTTTGCCGATTTCGCGGGAATCCTCGCCCGGCACCTCGGTGACCGGATCTCCGTGTGGGCTGCCTTCAATATGCCCTGGACGTTTGCCTATTTCGGTTATGGCGTCGGTATCTTTCCTCCCGGCAAGTCAGATTTCAATCAGTTTCTGAAAGCCGCTCACACCGTCAACCTCGCGCAGGGCGAGGCCTTCCGCTCGATCAAAGCCGCGTCTTCCAAGGCCACCGTCGGCAGCGCCTATGGCATGGCTCCCGCCTATCCCAAAACCGATACTGAGGCGGATCGCGCTGCAACCGCGCGCTACCATGCTATGAACAATCTCTACTTCCTCAACACCGCGATCCGTGGCGAATACCCGAAGGCTTTCGTCGGCGCAACGCCTTACGAAGCCATGGGGTTCAAGCCCGGCGACGAGAAGATCATGAAGGTTCCATTGGATTGGCTGGGATTTCACTACTACACTCGCCGCATCGTTTCCGCTGCGCGTGCTGGCACACAGTCGAGCGCTGGCGGACACTTCGGCACGGAAACCGAGGGCGAAGGCGGATCATCCAGCCGTGATCCGGTGACTCAGATTCATGTCGAGATGCCCACCGAAGGTCCCCTCACCGAGGCTGGCCTGGAGATATGGCCGCGCGGTATCTACGATCTCGTGACCCAGGTTTCGCGCGAGTACAACCACCCCATCATTGAGATCAGCGAGAATGGTTGCTGCTATCTCGACGGCCCTGACGAAACCGGCCGCGTTCCCGATACCCGCCGCATCGCCTTTCACCGCCAGATATTAGCCGAATTGGCCCGCGCCATCGCCGACGGAGCCAGAGTCCGCGCCTATCATGCCTGGAGCCTGATCGATAACTTCGAATGGACGGATGGTTACACTCAGCGCTATGGCCTTACCCATGTAGACTTCCGCAACCAGAAGCGCACGGTGAAGGATTCCGGTCTCTGGTACAGCCAAGTCGCCGCCTCGAATCGCTTGACTCCGTAAATAGCAGTGAGAGAGCGGAGGTTTTCAATCGGCAATCGCCAATCAACGATTCGCCGCACTTCGATGCCGAGAACTGTGCTCGCTCTATCGCGGCAACTTGAAGTTCACCGTGATTTGCGTCTGGATCTCGACCGGAGAACCGTCGAGCAGATAAGGCTTGTACTTCCACTGCTTCACGGCATCGACCGCAGCGCGGGCCAGAGTCGGATCTCCACTGAGGATCTTCACTCCGGAAATGTCGCCCTTCTTGGTGATCGTCGCCAGCAAGTCCACCGGCCCTTCCACCCGAAGCCGCAAAGCGGTCGGTGGATACGAAGGCGCAATCTTCTTGAGGATCAGTCCCTGCGAAACTCCCTGCGAAACATTCATCGTTTGCAGCACCGGAGTTGGCGTGCCACTCGCGCCGTCCATCAAGTTCGGCAGCGACCCGCCGTTTCCCGCTGGGGCGATACTGGCAATGCTCGGCATTGCCGCATCGTTGGCCGCCGCAGAGCTTGCCGCCCCAGGTTGCGCAACGCCATTCTTGATCACGATCGGCTTTGCCGTCGCTGCCGGAGCTTTGTTTACGGTTACGTCGCTCTCCTCAGGCTTGGACGACTCCGATTCAGGGTTGGCTTTGCTCGGGTGCGATTGCGCATTGCTTGTGCCAGAAAGTGTTTGGCCGGTGGCCGAGGGTTTCGCCGTCGTAGCAGGTTGCGCAGTTGTAGAACTTGGAACGGCCGAAGTAGCGGCAGATGGAACCGATGCAGCAGAAGAGTCAGGCGAAGATGGCGCAACCGTCGTGCTCGCGTGCGGAACCACAACAGGATTTGCCGCCGGCCGCGCAACCTCAGCCGCGGGCGCGTGCATTCCTAGGATCGAAGGTCCGAACTGTATCCACGCGGCATAACCACCAGCCGCAATCAGCAGAACCACAGCCACCGCCAGCAAAGCTTTCTTGCTTCCGCCGCCCTCGGATTTCTTCTCGCTTTCAATCGCGCCTCCAAAGGTAAACGAAGGCACAGGCGCAGTCTGTTCAACCGTCGAACCGCTCGCGCTGGTCGCAGCTTTCTCAACTGGAATCTCGTCCTCAGGAATTGGCGCGGGAGTTCTAGCTTCGGCGGCGCTGCTAGTATTTGCCTCTCGCGCCGGAGCCGCCGCGCTGGCCGAACCCGCGGACGTTCCTACCGAAAATCCAACAGTCTTTGTCGTTGGCGCCGCGACTTCAGGCGTGCCCAACGCAATCTCAGGCTCAGGCTCAGTGGCAGCAGGCGGCGCGATCATTGCCGCACTCGTTTGCGCCTTTGATGTGGTGATCGATGGCGCTGGAACTTGCTTCGGAACTGCATTCACCAGTCCCGCAGATTCCGCAACCTCTCTGATCTCGCTGGAAGCGGTAGCGACAAAGCTGGTCTGAGGTGTGCTCTTTGGCGCCGGAATCTTCGTCGCTGCCACAGGTGCGCTCGGCGCCATCGGCCGCGAACTGGTCACAATTGGCATCACCTGCGTCGGCTTGGCCGGCGGAGTAGAGGCTGCAGGTTTTAGCGCTGTTCCCGCTGGTTTCGCAATCTCGTTCTTGCGCAAGAGCCCACGCGCAACGCGCAAAGTGCCTTTCGCCTGCTCAACGTTAATGGGCTTGGTAAGGACCAGGTTTGCCCCAATTCGGAAGGCTTTTGCCACTCCCGCCTGTCCTTCGACCACCGCGACCGCCAGTGCCGACTGGTTGTTCGGAGCATTGCGCGCGCTCTTGAAAAGCAGCGTGGCATTCTGCTCGTTGTCGCAATCCACGACGACGGCATCAAAATGTTCGCCCATCAGCTTCTTCACCGCGGCGAAGGGTTCGGTGCAGGAAACTACTGCGAAGTCCAGCTCGCTGAGGACCTGTGTAACGGTGCGAGCCGTCTTCTCGTCGGGACAGAAGAGGAGAGCTTGGTAACCCATATTGCATTTATCGTAGGTACACCCGTAAGCTGCATCAAGTTACGGTGGTAATTGCGAGTAAGCCGCTTGGGGCTTGCCAGACGCGGCTTTTACCGCTTGTCCGGCCTGGCTGCCCTGGCGCATACAATAACGTCTCATGCGCCTCCCGCTCTCGATCAAGGTGCTGTGGACAGCATGCGTAATCGTTTGGATCCCTCTGTATTGGCGACAGTATGGGCTGCAGAATTTTCTCTTCTTCTGCGATCTCGGCAATCTCTGCATTGCCGCGGGCCTGTGGCTGGATAGTCCGCTGATGTTTTCCTGGCAGGCAAGCGGACTGCTGCTTTTCCAGACTCTATTCACCATCGATCTTGCCAGCGCTCTGGTAAGCGGACGGCACCTGATCGGTGGCACGGAATATATGTTCGATCCGCACGTGCCTCTCCCAATTCGCTTGCTCAGCCTGTTTCATGTGGTCACGCCGCCATTGCTGCTGTGGGCGATCCGGCGCTTAGGCTACGACCCGCGAGGCTGGAAGTATCAGACGCTGATTGCGTGGATCGTGATTCCGATCAATTATTTCTGGCGTCCGCAATACGATGTGAACTGGGCACGTGGGCCTTTCTTTCGCGAACAGCACGTAGTTCCCGGGTACTTGTATCTCCTGGCCTACCTAATCATTGTTCCCGCCGCGGTCTACTATCCCACGCACCGCTTCCTTGCCTGGTTAACGCAGCGCTGGCACGTACAGTCCTGATCATCTTTTATCCTCGCTCTCTTCACCATCTCGATCCTGATTCGCGGCGGACGTGGAGGGTGAGTTCCGGCCATGGCTTGAATCAGCGATCTGCTGAAGAGCGGCCTTCGTTTTGTTCTTATCGAGTCCTGAGTCCTGATTCAAATAGAGCGTCTGGGAGGGCGACGCCAGCTTGGCTCCGGAGTCTTCCACCAAATTCATGATCTGCAATAGCACGCCTTCCCGGACGGCGGCGAATTCGTCGAATTCTCGCGTCAACACATAGCAAGCCAGTTCTACGCTAAGCGCGCTGGATCCGAGTTCAACAAGCCGCACTCGAATTGTCCTGTTCTCGATCTTGGGATTGCTGCCTAGCACGCGCCGGATTTCGGAAAGGACGGAGCGGAGACGCTGCTGAGAAGTGTCGAGGTGCAGTCCGAGGACGGTCTTGAAAAGCATTTTGTCGCGTCGGCTCAGGTTCTCGACGTTGATGGTCGCTACCGTGCCGTTGGGAATAGCCAGCAGAGTGCGCTCTTCCGTGCGCACGCGCGTGGAGCGCAGCCCGATATCCTCGACCGTTCCTGTACGATCGCCGAACTTGCAAACATCCCCGACGCGAATGACTTCATCGCCCAGTACGGAAACGCCGCCGAATAGATTTGCGATGGTCTGCTGCGCGCCAAAGCCGATCGCCAGGCCTCCGATGCCCAGGCCGGCCAACGCGGTGGTTAAATTGAACCCCAGCACTCCGAGGACGAAGAACACCGCCATTACGAAAATGAAAGCTTTGACCAGGCGCTCGCCGAGCAGCATCAGCGAGCCCGTGCCCCCGTGACCGCGGGCCAGGGCCCGGTTTCGCACCCGGCGCATAAACCAGCGGATTACTCTCCACAGGATCCAGTTCGTACCGATGATCACCGCGACCTCGGTGACCTGCGTGTAGTAGTGGCGTTGCAGCAACGGCATGCCCAGATAGGCCGCGAGGATGCTGTGGATGAGGGTCCCAACCAGCAACCATGCCGCGCCGGAAACCGCCCGCGATTCCAGTTCGCTCTGTCCATGCCTCCGAGCCCACCACCGCAAAGGAATCTGCAACACCACCAACACCAGCCAACTGACCGCCGCTGCTAACGGAATGAGCAGGATCAGGCCGAACCATTGCCACAACGGCATGCCCGCTAACTGGTGTTGCACCATCCACTTGGGCAATCGCGTTTCCACCCGGCGGGCTTCGACCTGGTCGTAGAGTTCCGGGACTTTGGTCAACGTGTCGGAAGAGATCAGCCAGATTTTCCCCGCGTTCGGATCGGAAACCCGCACCAGTTCCAGTTCGGCTTCCACGTCGCCCGACGACATGGTTCCCAGCTTTTGCCGGTCCGCCGGAACTCCTTCCTGAAGCGCGCCCTGGGGTTGCGTGCTCACATGCTTCAGGCTGCCGGAGAAGGCGGTGTCCATCACAGCCTTCAATTTCTGCGCCCCCGCCTCACCTTCGGTCTGGCGCCGTGCCGCGCTCATTTGCAGATATTGCGCGGCGATGGCATAGTTTCCCGACTGCGCCGCCTCCAGAAATCCGAAGACCGTGCCATAGGGCGTTTCCCGTCCGAGGGAATCGGTCTGTGTTTTAGGAGCGGTTACAGGGGCGTTGGATTGGAGCAATTGGCTGAGAGCGCTTTGCCCAGAGAGCGGCAAAGAAACAGAAAGAACGAGAGCTAGAATGGCAATCCGTCTGGAAAAGTTGGTCATGAATTTCTTCCGCGCCCGGCCTTCTGCGGACAGCCGAGTAACAGCGGATGCGCAACTCCGGCAATTGAGAGTTTATCGTAGCGGAAGCGGTTGGCTGCAAGAGGTCCATTGTCGCGCTACGCGACTACCCACGTTTCGGGCGGAACACGTCGGTGGCAGTGCCGAAGAAAACTTCAGCAGACTCCATGACAGTCTCCGAAAGCGTGGGATGAGGATGAATTGTCATGGCGACATCGCTGGCCAAGGCAGCCATTTCAATGGCCAGCACGCCCTCAGCGATCAGTTCGCCGGCACCGGCGCCGACAATGCCCACGCCCAATACGCGTTCGGTCTTCGGGTCTACGATTAACTTTGTCACGCCTTCGGGACGGTCGAGGGTGACGGCTCGCCCGGATGCTCCCCAGGGGAATCTTGCAACTTTGATCTCGCGATTTTCTTTTTCCGCCTGAGTTTCGGTGAGGCCGCACCAGGCAACTTCCGGATCAGTGAAGACAACCGCGGGAATTGCATTGGGCTCGAAAGCGACTTTGTGCCCCGCGATGGCTTCTGCGGCAACGCGGCCTTCGTGCATCGCCTTGTGCGCCAGCATGGGCTCGCCAACCACGTCGCCGACGGCATAGATGGAGGGATCGGCGGTTTGCAACTGCTTGTTCACTTCAATGAAACCGCGCGCGTTGACACTTATGTGCGTAGTTTCGAGCCCGGGAATCTCCGAGTTCGGCTTGCGTCCCACTGAAACCAGCACGCGGTCGAAAACCTTTTCCCGATCTTGTTCCTGCAGCGATGCGCCTTCGAGGGTTGCACGAATTCCGGCGCCGTCTTCTTTAAGCGAAGCGACGGTGGTCTTCACGAGAATCGTCTCGAACATTTTCTCCAGGCGTTTGTGCAGCGGAAGCACGAGATCGCGATCCGCACCCGGGAGCAGACCGGGCAGCATTTCCACTACCGTGACGCGCGTCCCCAGCGCGGCATAGACCGAGCCGAGCTCCAGGCCGATGTACCCGCCGCCAACCACGAGAAGACTGCCCGGGATATCCTCGAGATTGAGGGCGCCAGTGGAATCCATCAGGCGTGGCGAAACCAGCTTAAGGGCCGGGATAATGGCGGGACGCGAGCCCGTGGCGAGAATGATGCGGTCGAAGCTGAGAACCACTTCGGTGGAGTCTGTCTTGCTTATGCGCAGAGTGGTGGAATTTTCGAACCCGGCGCGGCCTTGAATGTATTGCACGTGGCGCTGTTTGGAGAGCTGTCCCAAACCACCGGTAAGCCGTTTTACGACGCCTTCCTTCCAGGTGCGCAATCCTGTCAGATCGATCTTCGGCGGAGGAAAATCGATGCCCCAATTTTTTGCCTGCTGCGATTCTTCAATCAGCTTGGCCACATGAAGAAGCGCCTTCGAGGGAATGCACCCTCGGTAGAGACATACGCCGCCGGGGTTAACCTCGGGGTCGATGAGAGTAACCTGCATGCCGAGATCGGCCGCCAGGAAGGCGGCTGCGTAACCGCCCGGTCCGCCGCCAACCACGGCGATGTGAAGCTTCTGAGTTGCTCCCGGGTTTTCGTTGGACGTTTGATTGAGAGTTTCGTTCATGAAGTTAGCTTCTTTAGGACCTTGCTCGTCGGAAGTTATCCTTGCACGGAAAGCAGGAAGGGCTGCTCGAAGGCTTCTGCCACCCAGCGAAGAAAACGTGCAGCGTCGGCGCCATCGATCAAGCGATGATCGTAGGAGAGCGAGAGCGGCAGGATGAGCCGCGGCTCGAATTTTCCACCGATCCATTCCGGCTCCATGCGCGAGCGAGAAAGCCCGAGAATGGCGACCTCGGGATGATTCACGATCGGCGTAAAGGCCGTGCCGCCGATCCCGCCGAGGTTGGTTATGGTGAACGTTCCGCCTTCCATGTCGGCGACGGTGATTTTCTTCTCGCGCGCCTTCTGCGAGATCTGTGACAGCTCGACCGCCAGCTCAACAATATTTTTCTTGTCCACGTCGCGGATCACCGGCACCAGCAGGCCGCGATCAGTATCCGCCGCGACGCCGATATGGATGTACTGCTTGTAGACGATTTCTTCTTTCTCCATGTCGATGGTGGCGTTGAACTGCGGGAATACCTTCAGAGCTGCGGCGCAGACTTTCAGAGCAATCGCGGTCACGGTCATCTTGCCGCCGGCCTGTTCGGCCTTGGGAGCAAAGCGAGCGCGCAACTGCTCAAGTTCGGTGATGTCGGCACGGTCGTGCTGCGTGACGTGGGGAATTGTGTTCCAGGATTCGGCGACGTGCTCCGCGGTCTTGCGGCGAACCGCGCGCATGGAAACGCGCTCGATCTTTCCCCACCTGGCGAAATCGGGCAGCTTAGGGGCGACGAAATGCCCAGCGCGAGGCGGAGATTGCACGGCGGTAGCCATCGCAGCAAGTGCCGCTTTGGTGTGCGCCTTCACGTCGTCTTCGCTAATCCGCCCGCCGCGACCAGTGCCTTTGACTTCGTAAATATCGACGCCGAGTTCGCGAGCGAGCCGCCGCGTGTGCGGAGCTGCGGGAACGGCCTCGCGATGTTCAGTTCCGGCAACCTTGCCCAGTTGCACAGGCATAGAGAAAGAAGGAGGACGCGGCATGGGCTGGTCGGGAGGCAGCGCCTGCTCTTCAGTTTTGCCTTCCGCCCGAATCGCAGCCTGGAACGCGAGCCGCGCGCCGTGCTGCCCGGAGACGTGCTCGACAGGTTGGCTGTGGGCACGAGCGGTTTCGGCCCGTGCGGGGGTCGCACCTTTCAGCGTGAAAATCAGCTGGCCAACTTTGATCTTTTCGCCTTCTTTGACTTTCACTTCACTCACAATTCCGGTGACGGACGACGGAACCTCGACGACTGCTTTCTCGGTTTCGAGTTCCAGGACTGGCTGGCCTTCGGAAACTTTGTCACCGGATGCAATCATCAAGCGCACCAGGTCGCCCTGCGAGATGTTTTCTCCGAGCTCCTGTAGACGAAATTCGCTGGCTCCCGGAGCGTCGGTCGATCTGGTTTGTGGCGGCGGGGGCTGAGATTCAGGCCCTGTGGGAGCGGGCGCTTGCGTCTTTTCGACTGCGGCGGCGAGTTCGGCAGGACGCGGATTTTCGGTGACAGCGGCGGCCGCTCCGTTGTTGTCCGCGGTGAAAACCACTTGGCCAACTTTTATCTTCTCGCCTTCCTTAACCAGAATCTCCTTCACAGTCCCGCTCACCGACGAAGGAACTTCCACGACCGCCTTGTCGGTTTCGAGTTCCATGACGGCCTGGCCCTCGCTGACAGTTGCGCCCGGCGCAATCATCAGGCGCACCAGGTCGCCCTGTTCAATGTTTTCACCGAGTGCGGGGAGTTTGAATTCGATCACTAATTCCATTCCTTGATTTTGCCGACGGTTGCCGTAACCAGCGTTTAACTTATGGCCGGATTCAGTTTTTCGGGATTGATTCCCAGGTCGCCAATCGCCTTCTTCATGACATCCAGCCCGATCTTCTTCTCGCGCACGAGCGCGCCGAGTGTTGCCAGGACAATGTGCTTCGCATCCACTTCGAAGAAATCACGCAGCGCTGCCCGGCTCTCACTGCGGCCAAAGCCGTCGGTGCCGAGCGAGACCAATTGTCCCGGCACCCACTTCGCCAAAGATTCGGGAAGCACCTTCATGTAATCAGATGCGGCAATGAACGGTCCGGGCGCATCTTTCAGAGTCTGCGTGACGAACGGAACTTTCGCTGCATCGCCGGGATGCAACATGTTCCAGCGCTCGCAATCGTTCGCATCGCGATAAAGTTCCTTGTAACTGGTCACGCTCCACACATCCGCTGCCACGCCGTATTTTTCCTTGAGGATGGTTTGCGCCTTCAACACTTCGTACATAATGGTTCCGCTGCCCAGCAGTTGCGCACGTAGCTTGGAGTCTGGCGCATCCGCAGCCTTGAAGCGGTAGAGCCCGCGCAGCACGCCTTCGCGGACGTTCCCCTCCTTCGGCATCCCGGGCATGGGAAGCGGCTCGTTGGTCACGGTAAGGTAATAGAAAATCGATTCCTGATCCACGTACATGCGCTTGATGCCATCCTGAATGATGATGGCAATTTCATAAGCGAATGCCGGATCGTAGGCCAGCAAGTTGGGAACCGGCAGGGCGAGAACGTGACTGTGGCCATCCTGATGCTGCAAGCCTTCCCCGGCCAGAGTGGTTCGGCCCGCCGTGCCGCCGACCAGAAATCCGCGGCAGCGCATATCGGCCGCAGCCCAGATCAGATCGCCGATACGCTGGAAGCCGAACATCGAGTAATAAATAAAGAAAGGAATCGTGTTGATGCCGTGGTTCGCATAAGCAGTGCCCGCCGCGATGAATGAGCACATCGATCCGGCTTCGGTGATTCCTTCTTCGAGAATCTGTCCATTCTTCGCTTCCTTGTAATAAAGGAGCGTGTCCATATCAACCGGCTCATACAACTGCCCAACGCTGGAGTAAATTCCGACCTGGCGGAACAGTGCTTCCATGCCAAAGGTGCGAGCTTCGTCGGGAATAATTGGAACGATCAGTTTGCCGACTTCCGGATCGCGCAGCAACTTGCCCAGCAGTCGCACGAACACCATGGTGGTAGCGACTTCCCGTCCTTCGGTCCCTTTGTAGAACTCTTCAAAATAGGTTTCCGGCACCGGCTTCAACGGCGTGGCCCGGACTTTACGAGTCGGCATATAGCCGCCGAGTTGTTGCCGGCGCGCCTGCATGTACTTGATCTCCGCGCTGTCATCGGAGGGCCGGTAGAACGGTGCATTCTGCAGTTGGTCGTCGGGAATAGGAATTCCAAAGCGCGACCGGAACATCTCCAACTCTTCTTCATTCAGCTTTTTCTGCTGGTGGGTAATGTTCTTGCCTTCACCGGCCTCGCCCAGGCCATAGCCCTTAATGGTTTTGGCGAGAATGATGGTCGGAGCGCCCTTGTGGTCCACCGCCGCGCGGTATGCGGCATGTACCTTGATAGGGTCGTGCCCACCCAGACGCATCCGCGCCAGTTGCTCGTCGGAAAGATGTTCCACCATCTTGAGAAGGCGCGGGTCGGTGCCGAACAAATTCTGGCGGAAGTAAGCGCCGCTCTCTACAAAGTATTTCTGGTATTGGCCGTCGCTGATTTCTCCCAACCGCCGCACCAGCAGTCCGTCGCGGTCGGCGCGAATCAGGCTGTCCCAGTCCGAGCCCCAAATGCACTTGATGACGTTCCATCCCGCGCCGCGGAAAATCGCCTCCAGTTCCTGAATGATTTTTCCGTTGCCGCGCACTGGCCCATCCAGACGCTGCAAGTTACAGTTAACCACAAAAATGAGGTTGTCGAGATTTTCGCGTGAAGCCAGGGTGATGGAGCCGAGCGCCTCCGGTTCATCCATTTCGCCATCGCCCAAAAACGCCCACACTTTGCCGCCGGTCGATTGCTTGAGCCCGCGATTTTCCAGATAGCGGATAAAGCGCGCATGATAGATCGCCTGGATCGGTCCCAACCCCATCGAAACCGTGGGAAACTCCCAGAAATTCGGCATCAGCCAAGGGTGAGGATAGGAACTCAGCCCGCCGCCGGGCTTCAATTCTCGGCGGAAGTTCTCCAGTTTTTCTTTCGGAATGCGGCCTTCAAGATAGGCGCGCGCGTAAATTCCGGGCGCGGCGTGGCCCTGAAAATAAACGAAGTCGCGATCGCCGCTTTCGGTCTGCGCCTGAAAAAAATGATTGAAGGCAACTTCGTATAAAGTTGCGGCCGAAGCAAAGGTCGAGATGTGGCCGCCAATGCCTTCCTGAATTTTGTTGGCGCGCACTACCATGGCCAAAGCGTTCCAGCGCACCAAGCTCTTGATGCGCCGTTCCATTTCCTGGCTTCCCGGGAAGGGCGCTTGTTGCTGAGAGGGAATCGTGTTCTGGTAGGGAGTGGTCGCTGAAAAAGGAAGGTTTACTCCAGCGGCGCGCCGGGCATGCAAGGCCAGTTGTTGCAGCAGTCGTCCCGCGCGAACGGGACCACCTTTAGACAACACATAATCCAGCGAGTCAACCCACTCTCGCGTTTCCAGTACCTCTAGACCGTCAGTTTCCGTCTGAGCCACGCCTGTTCTCCGTCTGATTATGCCGAATGACCCATGATATTCAATTATGAGGAATCTTGCTGGACGAAGACCGGAGGCCAAAACGTTCTACAATGCGGAACGTTGGCATGGAAGCAAGAGTCACGGGGGTCTCCGTTTACCTGCAAGCGGCTTTGGGAGGGTTTCCGATGGTGAAGATCGTCCTGCTCGTTTTGCTGGTTGTGCTGGTTGTATTCCTGGTTCCACGTCTGTTATCGAGTTCCCACAGCGCTGCTCCCATGCCGGGAAGCCCGGCGCCGGACTTTACATTGGTCTCGCAAGAGGGTACTTCGCTCAGCCTCAAGGATTATCGCGGAAAATGGGTGGTCCTCTATTTCTATCCCAAGGATCAGACTCCGGGCTGTACCCGTGAGGCCCACAACTTTCAAGTGGATCAGTCCAAGTACGACGCCCGCAACTCGGTGATTTTAGGCGTGAGTGTAGACAGCGTGGATTCGCACAAGAAGTTCTGCACCAAAGAAGGGTTGAATTTCAAGCTTCTGGCAGACAGCGATGGCAAAGTGAGCAGGGAATATGGTTCGCTGACCAATCTTGGAGTGGTAAAGTTCGCCGCGAGGCATACATTTCTGATCGATACCAGCGGAAAGATTGCCATGGCGTACACCAATGTTGACCCGGGACGGCACAGTGAGGATGTCCTGGCTGCGCTTGATCAGTTGCAGAAGCAGTAGTTACATGTGTCCCTGGTCGTTAGCAAAGCGCTCGCCACGATTTTCAGCGAGGAGAACTCTTTTCGACCCCGAGCTGCCTTCATGTCTCCTGTCCCAGGGTAGACTATTGAAATGGCAACCGCGGCGCGGCAATCGGGAGTAGGGCCTTCCCGAGAGCGGTCTGATTACCGCTTTCCACCCGGCTTCCAACGCAATCTCTTGTGGTCGGCCTTGCTCAAGTTCCGTCCCGCGAATCCTATTTTTCTTTTTCAACATCTCGCCAAGACTTACGGTGATGTTGCGCACTACAAGATCGGTCCTCATCATATTGTTTTTCTGAATCATCCTGAGTACATCCGCGACGTGCTGGTGGTGCAGAACGACAACTTCATCAAGGAACGCACGGTGCAGCGCACCAAGATGCTGCTTGGCGAAGGCATGATCACCGCTGAAGGAGGCGCGCACCGGGCCCAGCGAGTCGCTGCGCAGCCGGCGTTTCACCGCCAGCGCATTGGTGGATACGGCGGCATCATGGTGGAAGAGGCCGTGCGTATCCGCGATTCGTGGCGTGCGGGAGAACGGCGCGATATCGCCGCCGACATGATGCACCTCACCCTAAAAGTGGTGGCACGAACGTTGTTCGCAACCGACTTGTGCGAGGAAGTCTATGAGCTTGCGGCGGCGATCAACCGCATCATGGGTCTTTATAATTTTCTGGTGATGGTGCCCGCCGCGGAATGGCTCGTGCATCTGCGTCCACCGGGGCTCGCGGCATTCGTAAGAGCCCGCAAACGCATCGACGCCGTGGTCTACCGGATGATCGACGACCGCATAATCGACGCCCGCCAGGGAAGCGGTTTCGACCGGGGAAGCCTGCTGGATCTCATGATCCTGGCTTCTCCGGCCAACGACGCGTCTTCCCGGCAATCATTGCGCGATCAGGTCATCACTACTTTTCTAGCCGGCTACGAGACAGTTGCCAACGCTCTTTCCTGGACGTGGTATCTGCTATCGCAGAATCCCGACTGCGAAGCTAAGTTTCATAATGAGGGCGACGAAGTACTGAAGGGCAGGCTCCCTGTTCTCGAAGATGTGCCGGGTCTGCGTTATACCGAAAACGTGATGGCAGAGTCGCTCAGGCTGTATCCGCCAGCATGGGCGATGGGCCGTTATGCCCGCAATGACTTCGCCCTTGGCGAGTATTTTCTTCCGGCGCGAACCACCGTTCTGATCAGCCAGTTCGTCACCCACCGCGATGCGCGATTCTTCCCTGATCCGTTGCGCTTCGATCCCGATCGTTTCTCCGCCGAAGGCAAAGCCCAGCGCACGAGATTTACCTACTTCCCATTCGGTGCCGGCGCCCGGCAGTGTATTGGGGAATCGTTTGCCTGGATGGAAGGCGTCCTGATTCTGGCCACGCTGGCGCAGAAATGGAAACTACGATTGCTTCCAAATCATCGGGTCGAGCCGCAACCACTCATCACGCTCCGCCCGAAATATGGAATGCTCATGCAAGTCGAGCCGCGTTGAGCTGCGATCTCCCGATGGTTCCACCCTCGATTCGTTCGTGTCATCGCGACGCAGGATGCTTTTCAACCGCGGAAGTGGTGGTTGGAATCTCTATTTGGAAAGTGCACCCATTTCCCGCTTCACTCTCCACCGCGATCGATCCCTTATGCACGTGGACGATCCATTGCGCGATGGCAAGGCCGAGTCCGGCGCCCCCGAGGGCGTGACTCCGCGCTTTATCGACGCGGTAAAAACGCTCGAAAATCTTTTTCTGATTTTCAAGAGCAATTCCAATTCCAGTATCTTCGACACTCACAACGGCGCGCCCGTCCTTCTCTTCCGCTGTAAGGGTTACTTTGCCGGGTGAGGGCGTGTAATTGAAGGCATTGTCGAGCAGAATGTCGATCACGCGACGCAAGGCATTCTCATCACCCATTACAGTCAGCGGCTGCGTGCCCGAGCGCTCCTCGAATTGCAAATCACGCAGCGTAGCCACCTGATTCCATTTCAATGCAGACTCGTGCAGGGTCGGGAGAAGATCGACCGGATGCATGGCCAGCGCTTCACTGCCTGAATCCGCACGAGCCAGAGCGAGAAGCTCGTCGATAAGTCTTGCGGTGCGATCTGCCTCCAGAAGAATGTGCCTCAGCGCCTCGCGGTATTCCGATTCATCCCGCGAGCGGCGTAGGGCCAGCTCAGCTTCGGTGTGGATGAGAGCGATGGGCGTGCGCAGTTCGTGGGATGCGTCGGCGGTAAACTCCGTGACTCGCAAGAAAGCAGCTTCGATCCGGCTCAGCATTTCGTTCAAGGTGTCGGACAAACGCTGCAACTCGTCTCCCGTATGCAGCGGCTCAAGGCGACTACTGAGATTGCGGCCTGAAATGGTCCGCGCAGTGCGGGCCAACGCGTCGACCGGAGCCAAAGCCTTGCGGCTTAGCCAATAGCCGACGGCTGAGGCCGCCAGCAGTAAAACTGGCGCGAACATAAGAAGATATTTCCGGAAGGCGTCGAGCGTTTCGACCTCTTCATCTATATTGCTGCCGATTTGCAAGATGAAGATATGGCCATTGAAGTCCATTTTTTCGCTCAGGATCCGAAAGGGAAGCTTGCCCAGCTTGCGTCTGTCGTAGAGTGGTTTCTGCAACTGATTGAGTGACAGCGTCGGGAGCGGATGCTCGTTCAGAAATCGCGAGCGATAGATGAATTGCCCGCTGGCGTCACTGATCTGGACATAATCTTCGGAGCGTTCGATGTTGTAGTCTTCGCTGATCTCTGCTTGCAACTGCGATGTGGGAACATCGCTTCGAGCTTTCAAAAATCGCTCCAGGTCGGCGGCTTGGCCTTCCAGCGCAGCGTCTGCAATGTCATTGAGATTTTTTCGCAGGATGAGCCACATGCCGGCCCCAAGAATGAATTCGGCAAGCAGGAAAACGGCCAGATACCATAGCGTCAACCGCATGCCGATGGAGACACGTTTCACGCGGCAGACCCCTCGCGGATCATATAGCCGACGCCGCGTACGGTTGCGATCAGCTTGGGCATGCCTTCGCGGTCCACTTTGTTGCGCAAAAGTCGCACGAAAACGTCGAGGGTGTTTTCTTCGATTTCCCGATCGAAGCCCCACACCAATTCGATGAGGCTGTGCCGGGGAACTACCTTGCCGGCGCGATACATCAGGCGCTCCAGCAAGCTGTATTCGGTGGGCGTCAAAGTGATCGAAATTCCACCCCGGGAGACTTCCCGCGATTCCGGATCGAGAATGAGGTCCGCGACTTGCAGCCGGTTCTGCGAGCGCGGTGTGGAACGACGCTGCACGGCACGCAAACGCGCCAGCAGTTCGTTGAAGCTGAAAGGCTTGGTCAGATAGTCGTCGGCACCCGCGTCCAGGCCGCGCACGACATCGGGAACGGAATCCTTCGCCGTCAGCATGACGACCGGCGTTGCGACGTTCTCCCGGCGAAGCTTTGCCGCCAACTCGAAGCCGTTCATCCTGGGCAGCATAATGTCGAGCACGATGGCGTCGAACTCATAGGCGTGCGCGAGTTCCCAACCTTCGCTGCCGTCGGAGGCGCACACCACGTTATGGCCCTCTTCACTGAGGCCGCGGCGCAGCAGTGCGAGCATGCGCGGTTCGTCCTCGATAACGAGCAGTTTCACACGCTCGTTTTACCACAATCCTGTTTATTCTCTCGACCTGAAGATTGACTGAAGAGGAGTATCGGGCTCGGTGAGTGGTAAATTAGTGCCTGGGACGCTCGTTCAACTTATTCATCGTGCAGGCCATGATTTGGTCAGGGGATCCCTTGGCGACGATCGGCAACAACAGGCCAAAATCCTTATAGAACCGGATGAGGGGTGCGGTGCTTCGTTCGTAAGCGTCGAGACGCACCGCGATGGATTGCGGCCGGTCATCCTCGCGCTGGTAGAGGCGGCCTCCGCAGCGGTCGCACACACCTTCGATTTTTGGTGGCCGTTCCGTGACATGGAAAACCGACTTGCATTGTTCGCAGGTGCGGCGCCCGCTCAATCGCTGCACAATTTCGTCCATCGGCAATTCGTAATTCAGTACTGCGCTCAGTGGAAGCTTCTCTTTCTCCATTAATTCTTGCAGTGATTTGGCTTGTGCCAGCGTACGCGGAAACCCATCGAGGATGAAACCACCGCAATGAAGGATGCAGACGCACCGTTCGCGCACCATCTCCCATACCGTGGAGTCCGGCACCAGGTCGCCGCGGCGCATGTGCTCCAAGGCTACCCTCATCGCCGGAGACTGATCACAGTCGCCGCGCTTTGCCGCCGCGCGAAAGACGTCGCCGGTTGACAGATGGCAAGCACCCAGGCGCTCTGTGAGGAGTTCGGCTTGGGTCCCCTTGCCCACGCCCGGCGCCCCCAGCAAAATCAGTCGCCAGGGGTGTGCACGATCCACCGGAACCTCAGCACACTCGGCCGAGGGTCCCTGCAACCATGCGCTGCGATCGTTCTTGCCTGGCGTGCTCATGCCTTCGAATTTACGCAGGACGGCGCGCCTTGCAGTGACGCCAATCACACAAGCCGAAAAAGGCAGGGTATCGTAGGAATGGGGCCCTCCGGCATCAACTGATCACAACTTCACAAACTGGGCAGCGGCATGGACCTAATGTGCCGCTCTGTAAGCAGATGAAGGGCAGCGGTTTCGTCAGTTGCCCATCTTCTTGATTGCTCCCAGCGGCGTCTGCAGCGTCCCGTCGTTGTTGACGTCGAAGCCATAGGAGAACGGCGTGAATGATCCAGCCTTGTAGAAAACGAGCTTGCCGTCGCCCAGGAAGCAGTCAAACGGCATCTCGCCGCCCAATCCTTCCGTAATGGTTGCCTTGCCGGAGCGAAAGACCACCGTCATACCGCCCATACCGGAGACGTGCTCCCACCGGCCTTCGTACTTGCCCGCGCAGCTCGTGAGTCCGGGCTTGGGAGCTTGCCCAGCAGCCCGTTGGGCGGGAGGCGGAGGCGGCGCCGTGGTCGACGTGCGAATATTCTCTGGGGTCGTATTCACAATGTCAGAACCGAAGCCCGTATCTACGCCCGGCACCTTTATGTCGTACATGTTGAGATTCTGACCACGGATCTCACCCTCCATCCACCGGCCGTTCACCAGCACTTGCACGCGATCGTGGAGATCGTATTGCCCCACCGCGTGATCCTCCGCGGTGAGCTTTCCGAGTCGACGAACCTCCATCGGCCAGAGTTTCGAAACGTCAATCCCATTTGGCAGATGGACCACGTAAGAACGGCCGTGCACCTGGATGACCGTGGCGTCCTGCCAGCCGTCCATTAGAACACGCACCCTGTCGCCCACCTTGAACCCGCCGGACCCGGGTCCGCTTTGATTCGCGGCCGCCGATGCGGAACCGCTGCTGCCAGCACCCGCACGTGCTTTGAACGGAGAAGGTGCCGGCGGAATCTCGCCGCGGTGAGGATCGGCCTGCGCCTCGGCTGGGGTTTGCGCGTGGCATTTAGCCGGCAGCAAAGCCGCCAGCTGTACACGCAAGGCCTCGCCTCGCTGGTAAGCCTGCCCCTTCTTGTAGTTCTGATAATCGCAAGCGCCCGTGGTGTTGTCGCACGAAAAGACTTTAAAACTTTGGCCGTCCGTGCAGACGTAAACCACATTCATTTGTAACGCCGGGGTCTGCGCCAGCGCGCTGGCCATCGGCACAGTCAGAAGCAGACTTCTCAAAAAAGATATGCGCATGTGAGCCAGCTCCGTTCTTCCTACATCAGGCACGGTGGGACTTAGCCACGTTAGGGCCAAGGGAAACAGTGTGGGCGGAAGGGTATCACAAAGAAAGGACGGAACTCTTCCTTCGTCAATCACGCCGACTGCACTTCAGGCTAGTTTTCGGGCGAGTTTTACACAGCCGAGGAATCAGATCTGCTCTCCCCCGGGCAGCGAATCTAGGATATATTGGCACCCATCATCTGAGACCGCAGGCGAGCAGGTTCGGTCATAGGTGCCCAAGAAGTCGCGTTTCCGAGACGAAATCGTGCTTGGGTTTTCTTAGAGTTCGCTTGGAGACGTGCAAATGGGGTGCTTCGTCTGTATTCATTGTCATTTTTACCAGCCGCCACGAGAAAATGCATGGTTGGAAGCGGTCGAATCACAGAACTCGGCGAGTCCCTACCACGACTGGAATGAGCGCATCACGGCGGAGTGCTATCTGCCCAACGGGGCCTCGCGGGTGCTCGACGGCCACGGACGTATTGCCAAGATCGTTAACAACTATAGCCGCATCAGCTTCAACTTCGGGCCAACCCTGCTGTCTTGGATGGAGGAGCGCGCTCCGCAAGCCTACGAGCAAATCCTGAGGGCCGACCAGGAAAGCAAGAAAATCTTCTCCGGGCACGGCTCTGCCATGGCCCAGGCGTACAACCACCTCATCCTTCCCTTGGCCAACCCGCGCGATAAACGCACGCAGATTTTGTGGGGCATCCGGGATTTCCAGCATCGTTTTGCACGAGATCCCGAGGGCATGTGGCTTCCAGAAAGCGCGGTGGATTTGGAGACCCTGGAAATTCTGAGTTCGCTGGGCATCAAGTTCACCATTCTTGCCCCCCACCAAGCCGGCAAGCTGAGGACCGACAAGGAAACCGAGTGGACCAGTCTCAACGGCCAGGGCATTGACTCCCGCCGCTCCTACACCTGCAACTTACCTTCTGGACGCAGCATTGGCCTCTTCTTTTATGACGGAGTAGTGTCGCGTGCAGTCGCGTTTGAGAAGTTACTGTTCAGCGGCGAGAATCTGGCCCGCCGGCTGACCGGTCGATTTGATCCCGAAGGCGATCCAGCCCAGCTGATTCACATCGCTACTGACGGCGAGACCTACGGGCACCATCACCATCGCGGCGACATGGCGCTCGCCTATGCTCTCGATTACATCGAACACAACGAATTAGCGCGAATCACGAATTACGGCGAATATTTTGCCCAGCATCCACCTTCGCAAGAAGTCGAAATCATGGAGCGCACATCCTGGAGTTGTATGCACGGGGTTTCCCGCTGGGAGAGCAATTGTGGTTGTAACTCCGGAGCGAATCAACACTGGAAGCAGGAATGGCGCAGACCACTGCGAGAAGCTTTGGACTGGTTGCGTGACGAACTTGCCCCTATGTACGAACTGGGCGCGAAGAAGCTGCTGAGGAAACCATGGACCGTCCGGGACGAGTACATCGAGGCCGTCATCGATCGTTCGCCCACCACGGTGGACAGTTTTCTGCGCCAGCATGCGGTACGAGATTTGTCGGCTGAGGAGGCGGTGCGGGCTTTAAGGCTGCTCGAAATGCAGCGGCATCTCATGCTGATGTACACCAGTTGTGGATGGTTCTTTGATGAACCGACAGGTCCAGAAACCGTCCAGGTCCTTCAGTATGCCGGTCGAGCCGTGCAGTTGAGCGAACAATTGTTCGGAGGCGAGCGCGAAGAGCAGTTCCTAATCCGCCTGGAGAAAGTCTGGAGCAATATCCCCGAGTTCGGCAATGGCCGCAGTATCTACGAGCAGTTCGTGCGACCTGCGATGTTGGACCTTTCAGGGGTGGCTGCGCACTACGCCATCAGCTCGCTTTTCGACGGCTACCGCGATCCGAATTCGATGTACTGCTATCACGCGCGCCTGCAGGAAGTGCAATTTTTCGAGAAGGACGCGGCCAAACTTGCGATTGGATGTGCCGAGATTACTTCCCGTACGACTCGCGGCCAGCTGAAGTTCAACTTTGCCGTACTGTATTTCGGAGGCCACAAGCTGGTTGCGGGCATTTGCCCAAGCCCCGCCGGCGATGGACTCCGATTGTTTGTTGAGCAGGCGAACATTGCGTTCGCGGCTGGGGATCTTGCCCAATGCGCACTCCTAATTGACGAGCAGTTTCGCAGCGCTACTTACTCGCTAAAGTCGCTGTTCCGTGATGAGCGGCAGAGGATTGTGAAGCGGATCGTCAGTTCCACCCTGGCTGATATTGACGAGATATACGCCAAGGTCTATGAGAAGAATGCTTCGCTCATTAGCTTTCTGTCCGAACTTCATCTGCCGATGCCAGCCATCCTCCGAGTATCAGCGGATTTCGTGGTGGGCAATGCCATTCAACGCTGCCTGGCCGCCGAAAAACTGGACATCGATCGGATTCGGAAACTCCTCGATACCGCAAAGCCGGATGTGACCAGCTTTGCGGGCTGCTCGCTCGAACTCGCGCTTCGCCAACGTCTGGAAATAGTCCTGGACCGCTGGGCGAAAGATCCGTTCGACCTAAAGAAACTCGAGGACCTGGAAGCGGTGGCGGCGCTGGCACAGGTTCCACCCTTCCACGTGGACCTGTGGCAGGCGCAAAACGTTTATTTTGAACGGCTGCACGTGATCTCGCGTGAGCAACAGGTACAGTTCGGTGAAAAATGGCTCCGCCATTTTCGTCACCTCGCTGAACGGTTGGGAGTTGCGGCGAAGGAAGCCTTGCCGCCTCGAGCTTCTGTATCCCTTGAAGTCGAACCAGCGTATCCAACTTCCGAATTCGAGAAAGAAGGATGCGCCGCGGCAGACGTAGCAAGGATCAATGCCCGCATCCTGCCAATGCCCGGAATGACCAGCCCGTAAGTCAAGCCTTCAGAATGCGATGGGATTGGTTCAGTTCCTGCTGCGCGGGCCTCCGGATGCCAGCAATTTCTTGATTTCTGTCAGGTGCAACTCCATACGGCTCTCAGTTTCTGCATTCTTTTTTGCCATGAGGATCAGCTTCACAGAAACGAGAAAAACCCCGGCCTCCAGAAGCAGATCATGGGTGAACCCCCGGAGTATCAAGGCCAGCAGGAACAAGACAAGAGTCATCACAATGATGATGAGGGCCCAAGGGTCGGATTTGAACGTCTTCATGTCGATGTACTCCGTTCTGCAGTTTTATCGCGCATCAGGTTTGCTGACCCTTCAGGGCGGGCTGCGCTTACTTATCCATATCCGCCAATGCGAACTTCCCGAGCATGAACGGATGTGAAGTGGGTGGAGCACTATTAGGTCCGGCTGCCGGGTAGGGATCTTGCGTGAGCGTCGGAAATCCCCAGACATTTCCGTTGCGCATGTCAATCACCACTCTTCCCAGCACTTGGCGGCTACCATCGGGCGCGCGCAGCATGGCGACCCCCGGGCTCGATATAGAAGGGATGGCCCTCACCGGATTGTGCTTTCGCTACCGGCGGAGTTGCATACGGACGTAGGGCAATCATGCCCAGCGAAAGCGCGATTACCGGTAGAAAGAATTTCACGAACCGATCAATCTTCATCTTGCTCTCCTTTAAACCAGAATGATAACGGCATTAGCCGCTTCAACGCGGATTTCCCGCAATGCGCGCCGAGCCATTCAGACGAACTGCGACGTGCGCCATACTAAGTCTGATGTCGTGAGAGGGGGAGGGCCCAGAAACTCGACACCCCATGGCTGGCCAAAGATATTCAATGTATCGCGATCTGGTTTTCCCTTCTCAAAGACCTGCCCAAGTCCGTGAAAGACGCCACGCGCATCGATGCCGGGCAGGATCATCACAAGTTGACGGGCGGGCCGGTCCGTGATGTTGACGAAGGCATGAGCCGCGCCTCCGGGCACGCTAACCAACTCTCCCGCGGCCGCTTCAAACCGCTGGCTATCTACCTCGAACAAATACTCGCCTTCGAGCACTCGAAACACTCAGTCTCGCCGTGGCGATGGAGCGGAGGACCAAATCCCGGGGCATTGCACGTCTCTATAACAGTGAGAGCTTGTCCAGCCACGCTCGGCGGCAACTGCACGACAAGCTCGAGACCAAGTGCCGGAATGGACAATGCGGGGGCAGCATCGGACGTCGAACGAAAAAACTCGAAGTGGCATTGTCTTGAATCTACTTGGTGAGCCTTCGGTAAGCCTGTGTGCCAGACAACTCTGAGTTGACAATATGCAGTTCCTGAGAGTCGAATCTCATTTTCAGAACTTCCATTGATGGAGGAGAGTGTATGAAGACAACCTGGCTGGGGATAGCTCTGCTGCTGGTGATTGCCTTGCCCGGGTTCGGGCAAGAGAAGGAAGAAGAGCGCGTCGAAAATGCTGGACATGTAATGCAGGAGATTTTGAATATTCCCGACGATATTCCGCAGAGCGTAATCGACAAAGCGGATTGTGTTGTCGTTTTGCCTTCCGTGCTTAAATTTGCCATCGGACTCGGCGGAAGCTATGGCAGGGGTGTGATGACCTGTCGAGGGGGCGAAAATTTCAAAGGCCATTGGGGTCCTCCCACGATGATGGCGCTTGAAGGCGGCAGCTTTGGTTTGCAGTTGGGCGGGCAGGCGACCGATTTCGTATTGCTGCTGATGAGTCCGCGGTCGGCCCAGAGCATTCTCAGTAGCAAGGTCAAGCTGGGGGGCGATGTGTCCGCCGCAGCCGGCCCAGTGGGACGAAACGCGTCGGCTGAAACGGACGTAACCCTGCGCGCCGAGATCCTTTCCTATTCTCGCGCTCGCGGACTGTTTGCTGGAATTTCTCTCGCCGGCTCAACGCTTCGCCCCGACAACGATGCCAACAAGAACTTATATGGCAAGGAACTGAGTGCGCAAGACATCGTCTTTAAACATGCGGTACCACCGCCTCCGTCCGCGAAGCTCCTGTTAGATGAGCTGAACAAGAAATCTCCAACCAATAAGTCTGAAAACTAGAGTCCAAAGCGTAGCCTTCATCACTACGCCTTCAGCACACAGATCTTTGCGAAAACTCTGTGCCTTTACTTGGCTTGCCCGTTTGCACGAAAGGCGTGACAGGATATTGGGTATGGGGAAAGAGAATCCAGTACTGGTCCTGGCGTCGGGAGACGATCCGCAGTTCGCGATGCTGAACCATCTTCCGCACACCGTATGTGGTGACGTAGCCACGTGTGCGCCTGCGGCAAAAGACGCGACCGTGATCCTGCAATGGTCGGGCTCGCGGGAGTTGCTGCTCGCATGGTTTGGGATGAGCAAGAAGGTCCGCTGGATACACTCCAAGGCCGCCGGCCTGGACAACCTGTTGTTTCCGGAACTCGTGGAGAGCAAAGTTCTGCTGACCAACGGCCGCGGCGTGTTTAGCCCGTCGCTCGGAGAGTTTGTGTTGGCCGTGATCTTGTATTTCGCAAAGGATCTCCGGCGGATGATTCGCAACCAGATGGCAGCCATCTGGGAACCTTTCGACGTCGAGGAAATCAGTGGACAGACGGTGGGAATTCTGGGTTATGGCGACATTGGCCGCGCGGTGGCGACCCGCGTGTATGCCATGGGTATGCGCGTGCTCGCGACCAAGCGGCACGTTCCCCCATCCACCGATCCGTTGGTGGAGCGCTTCTACAAACCGGAGGAGCGTCGGGAGATGATGGCCCGCTGCCACTACATCGTGGCGACGGCTCCGTTGACCGAGGAGACGCGGCACATGATCAGCGACGCCGAGTTCGCCGTGATGAAGCCCACGGCGGTCGTTATCAATGTGGGCCGTGGACCCGTGATCGATGATGCGGCGCTGCTGCGTGCGCTGGCCGCCAAGCGAATCAAAGGAGCGGGGTTAGATGTCTTTGAGTATGAACCGCTGCCGGCCGGAAGTCCGCTGTACAAGCTGGAGAATGTTTTATTATCGCCGCACTGCGCCGATCACACCGCGGACTGGCAGGATCAGGCGATGCGCTTCTTTCTCGCGCAGTATGCGAGGTTTGAGAAGGGCGAACCGCTGGAGAATGTGGTTAATAAGCGGCTGGGATATTGAGTGAGAGCTGTCCGCGACGATCAAATAGTCCCACCCGCTGCGATGGAGAGAACTCGGCACTAGGGTAAAGTTCGATGGCGCCGAGCGAATAGAATCTGAAGAAATATTAACTTTTCTTTTCATCACCTCGTAACAGAGCCTTCCTAGAATCTGAGGTCATCCTGACCAAGCCATTTTTTTGATGGTGGGGCCGTCCGCGATGAGTGCTGTCCTGATCTAATCTTGCCTGCTCGTTCTAAGGAGCACTGTCATGGAGCTACGCAACTCATTCCGAATTCTCTTTCTTTTCTCTAAATTGGGCAGCCTGCTGACGATTGCCGCACTCTTGGCAGCAGCGGCCTTCGCCCAAACCGAGTACGGAATCATCAGTGGACGTGCTGTGGACAAACAGGGTGCTGTACTGGCTGGAGCGATTGTAAAGCTACAACCGGGCGAATACAGAATTGCCACCAACGAGCAAGGAGAGTTCACCATCACCGGGCTAACCCCCGGCAGCTACACTCTCACAATTTCATACCTGGGATTCCTGACATTCACGCAACAGGTGAAGGTCACGGCTGGCCAGGCAAGCCACATCGAAGCCAGGCTGGATGTCTCTGGAAAGAGCGAAGAAATCACCGTGATTGGCGACCGCCCCCATGGCGAGGCCGAGGCCATCAACCGCGAGCGAGCTTCTGACGACATCCTTCAAGTCTTGCCAGCCGATGTAA